>WNFU01005678.1_pt1 | contig 17207 bp, 18 predicted proteins | sample 5400121 | NCBI WGS metagenome assembly WNFU01 (sample SAMN13153360, study PRJNA577476) | soil metagenome | isolation source: 100 cm soil or saprolite under grassland replicate 1 | place: USA:California | collected 2016-06-15
GCCGCCACGAGGGCTCGCACGGCGCTCGCCCCGTCAGGTACGCGTGTGTCCACCAAGATGATGTCGGGCCCAACCTCCTCGAGCGCGGCGAGGGCCTCCTCGACATCGGCTGCGACGGCGACGACATCGATGCGGTGATCGCGTTCGAGCCAGCGCGCCAGCGCGTCGCGGTATAGGCCGACCTCGGCGAAGATCAGGACACGCGACACGGGGAAGGCCCCTTTCTGGCCCGGTCCTGTTGCCACGGAGGTGGACACCGAGTCCGGCACCGACGCGCTCCTTCGCTGATTGTGGGCTACCCGCTAGGCCCCCGGGAACACACTCTAAGCGTCGGGGGCGCGACATGATGCCCAGCCGAGCAGCAGCCGACGAGCCCACGGCTCCCGACCTTGCGCAGGGGACTGGCCCCCCGCCTGCATCCAATTTAGATCGAACGGTCCATTGCTCGCCGGCCCGCCCGCGCGGACAATCGACCGTGACGATCGCTAGAGGACGATCCATCACGCCTTACCAGCGCCGCCACCGCGCGGGGCTTGTGGCGCTCGCGTTCGCGGTGGCCACCGTCTTCGTGTTGCCCGCGAACCCGGCCGGTGCCGTCGGTTTCACGAACGCGTGTAAGAACAGCGTCACGACTAACAACACCCAGCTCGACATCGATCTGACCGGCAACTCGCCGGCTCAGGTCAACCCGGGCGAGTCGTTCACGTTGAGCAACATCAACCTGACGGTGGCCGTGCCCGGCGACGTCTTCGTGGTCGGCTACAACCTCGGTCTCATCACCGACGGGCAGACCCTGCCCGGCAACGTGGAAACCAGAATCGAGGGCACGCACACCGTCGAGGGTGTCCAGTCGTCCGGACAGCAGCCGGCGACGGTCGGGCCGATCGACATCAGCGACCCCGACGGGATCCCGATGACCGGCGATGAGACCGCCGCCCCCGCCAACGTCCCTGCCACGTTCTCGGACCAGACCTGGACCGCCGGACCCACCGGCGCCCTCATCGAGTTCCGGGAGGACACGGTGGAGGCGCTCGCGCCCAACGTGGGCGGCATCGTCGTCAACGTGACCATCCCGACCCCGAACCCCAACCTTGTCATACCGGCGCAGTTCCGCTGCAGCCCCGGCACGGTGAGCGGGCCGGACCCGGGCGTGATCGCGTTCAGCGACCCCGCCCCGTCGTTCGCCACCACGGAGGTCCTGGGTGCCCCGGAGACGACGATCACCAAGGGCCCGAAGGACAAGACCAAGAAGAAGCGGGCCAGGTTCGAGTTCACGTCGTCCGAGCCGGGCTCGACGTTCGAGTGCAGCCTCGACAACCGGGCGTTTGCCACGTGCACCTCGCCCCACACGGTGAAGGTCAAGAAGGGCAAGCACAGCTTCGCGGTGCGGGCCAAGGACCAGGCCGGGGAAACCGATCCCACACCAGCCACCGACAGCTGGAAGAGAAAGAAGAAGAAGTGAGGTCAGCTACTTGCGGCTCTCGTAAAGCCGCCGCGCCTGCTCGTAGGCCTCTCTGGCCCGCTTCTTGGCGTGCCCCTCGGCCTCGCTGACCCGCTGCTTGAGCTCGTCGAGCGCCTGCTTGGCCGTCTGCGGGGTCGGCCCGGGGCTCGCGTCGTCGCCGCCGCATCCCGCCGAGCCCGCTCCGCCGAGAGCCAGCGCGACCACCGCCGCGGCGGTCGCGGCGACCGAGTGACGCGAGATCACTGGCCGAGGTTCTGCACCAGGTAGACGTTCCATGCTCCTGTGGCGTCGCCCTGGTAGGTGAGCGACCTGCCGGAGAGCGCCGGCGCCTGCTGTCGCCCGGGCTGGCTCGAGGCCACCTCTCGTTCGCTCATCGTGGTGGCGAGGTCGCGCCACCACACCCGGCTATCGCCGCTGCGGGCGTCCTCCCACGCCACCACCGACCCCGAGATCACCGGCGCGGTCTGGTGACCGGGCCCGTTGGTCACCACGAAGGTCTCACCGGTGCTGAGGCGCTTGCCCACGATCTGGATGCCTTCGACCGTGTCGGGCTGGTTCGGCCACTCTTGCCACACGACCCGGTCCCCGGAGATCGCCGGCCGCCACTCGGCCCACGGCCTGTCGGACACGACCGTGGTCTCGCGGGTGGTGAGGTCGTAGAGGCGGATGTTCGCCGACTCGCCCTCGGGCGCGTGCATGTACACGACCCGTGCACCATCGCAGGCGGGATAGGCGTCCACCGCCGGTGACGAGGCGACCGCGATCTCGGCGCCCCCCGCGAGGTCGCGGGCGTACACGTCGGGCGTGCTGCCGCGCAAGTCGGTCCATGTGACCACCGAGCCGCACAGCGCGGGGTCCGTCTGGGTGGTCCCCCCTGCGGTGACGTAGAAGGTCGTCCCGCTCGCCCGGTCCGTCGCCCGGAGCCGGCCGCGGTCGATCCACGCCACGTAGCGGTCGGAGACCGCGGGCTGCCCCTGGTCACCCTTCCCCCCGGCGATGAGCGCCTCGGTGGCCGTGGCGACGTCGTACATGAAGACGTCGGAGCCGTTGGTCTCGTCGTTGCGCGAGTCCTCCCAGGCGACGCTCGACCCGTGGATCGCGGGCGACACCTGACTGTCCTCACTGGGCACGAGCCGGACCGGGGCGGGTTCCCCCGAGCCGCCGCACGCCGCCGCCAGCGCCGCCGCCGCCGCCGCGGCAACGATGAGCAGCCTTCTACGCGTGATTGTGTGCATCCTCGCCCTCCTCAAGCTCTCATTGCGCGACGTGGGGTGACGTCGGCGCGTTGGCGCCACGAGACCCCCACGACCCGGGTTGGGTCGTGGAGGTCGTCGTGGCTTCGCACAGGCCGGTTAGTTACTTGGCCGTGCGGGTCTCCGTGTCGCTGTTGTTCCCGGGAACGGCGTCACCGGGAATCGTGACCGTCGCCGTGTAGTCGACGATCGCTCCCGGTGTCACCTCACCGAAACCGTAGGTCCAGCGGAACCGGAACCGCGCGACCCCGCCCGGAGCGAGGTTCGAGCAGCCCGGGTTCAGCGCCGCCACGGTACCCGTCGTGGGGGCACCGTTGACCATGATGTTCCAACTGATGTCGGTGTCGCACACCTGGAAGGTGCTCGTCCCGACGTTGCTGACCACCGCCTTCACCGTCTTGCCGTCTGCAGCCGAGCGAGTCGGCCCGCTGACGACCACGTTCATGGCGGCGTCGGTCACGTCGTTGTCGAGGATCGTCCCGACGCCCTGGTTGTCGGCGATCGTCGCACCCCGGCCACCGGTCGGGTTGGAGAGGTCGACGTTGAACGTCTCGGTGTTCTCACCGAGCGCGTCGTCGATGGTCTGCACGGTGACCGGCTCCGATATGTCGTTGGGGGCGAAGGTCACCGTTCCGGAGGCCGACGTGTAGTCCCCGGGGGCGTTCGCCGTCCCGTCCGAGGTCGCGAAGTCGACCGTGACCTGCTGGTCGGAGGCGTGGTTGAGCGAGGCCGTGAAGTTCGCGGCCTGGCCCTCCGTCACCGTCTGGTCGTCGATCGAGATCGCCGGCGGCGGGTCGTCGTTGCTGATCGTCCCGTGGCCCTGGTTGTCGACGATCGGCGTGACGACGTTGCCCGTGGGGTTGGACAGGTCGACGTTGAACGTCTCGTTGTCCTCATTGACGGTGTCGCCGTTGACCTGCACCGTCACCGTCTCCGATGTGTCGCCGGGGACGAAGGTCGCCGTCCCCGTATTCGACGCGTAGTCGGAGGGCGCGTTCGCCGTGCCGTCCGAGGTCGCGAAGTCGACCGTCACCTGTTGGCTCTGGGGGCTGTCGAGCGAGACCGTGAAGGTAAACGGGGTCAGCCCGGCGTCGCCCTCGTTCGCCGTCACGTCGTCGATCGAGATCACCGACTTTGGTTCCACTGGAACGATGTCCGTGATGTCGAACGACGCCGCCGGATCGATCAGCGTGATCACACCCGGGTCCGGCGGGGTCACGGTGCCGGGGGCGCAGCGGAACTGCACGTTCAGGAACCCGGCGATTAGGGCGTTGATCAGCAGGGTGTTGTTGGCGCTAGTGGGCGGTGCCGTCCCGATCGACTCCTGCCGGTAGTTGATCGTCCCGCTGGCGCCCGCGGTCCACGACAGGTCGTTGTAGGACACGCTGAACGAGGCATCGGTCGCGCTCTCATCGCCGGTGCCCGGGGTCCCGTCGGGATCCGTGATCACCGTCGTGACCGACACCGAGCCGTTCGGCGGTGTGCCCCCCACCGTGTTGGTGGTCTGGGTGCCCTGGGTCGTGTTGGTGCCCTCGATCTTCGTCTGCACGTTGGCGGGAATGTTGTTCGTGCCTTGCTGCAGCAGGCCGAGGTTGTAGCCGGCCACGAAGATGGCGCCGGGGATGGAGGCGCTCTGGCTGAGGCCGCTCAAGGTGGTCGCTCCACCAGCCGCCACCGTATCCACCCCGTCCGCACCGGACGTGGTGACCTCGATCTGGCTGAAGTTCGCCGTCACGCTGTTCGCACAGGCGTTCGACGTCGTGGCCGTACCGGCTGCGGCCGGGGTCGCGGGCAGCACGAACACGGCTGCCGCCGCCGATACGAGCACGCCGAGTACCGCCTTGCGGCGACGCTTGAATACGCGCATAAACCCTCCTCCTCTGGGGACGTTGACCGTGCGATTCTCCGCGCGAGGCCGGGGGTTGACAATGGGCCGTTGGATGCAAATGCGATGCAGCCGTGAGGGCCAGTCCTTTGCCCCCCGATCGTCTCTTTGGGAGGTGAAAGGCCCAGTCCCCGGGCGGTATGGGTTCAGTTCGTTGGACGAAAGAGGTTCAGTTCTTCACTGAACCTCGTCGCGCTCGACGTCCGGTGGCCGGGTAGGGCGACCCGGTTCGTCCTGGATTGATTGGCAAATCCGGGCGAAGTCAGACCGGGCCGGCGAGCCCCGGTAGACCGTGCCGGCGAGCGCGCGCGGCGGCCTCGGTGCGGTTGTGGACCTTGAGCTTCTCGAGGAGGTTGTGGACGTGGTTCTTGACGGTCGCGAGCTCGATCGAGAGCGCTGTGGCGATCTCCTTGTTCGAGAGGCCCTCCTCGATCAGCCGCAGGACGTCGAGCTCCCGCGCCGTCAGCTGCCCCTCGATCGGTTCGAGCCCGCGCTCGCGGGCGAGCGCGCCCACGCGGTGAAGCAGCGTCGCCGCGATCCCGGGCGAGCACAGAACCTCGCCGCGCGAGACGCTCTCGACCACGGCCACGAGATCCTCCATCGATCCCTCGGGCGGAACGTAGCCCGCGGCCCCCGCCTCGGCGAGGGCGATCACGTCGCGCTCGATCTCGGGGACGGCAAGCGCGACGACCCTGACCTGCGGCGCGGCCGCCACGAGCGCTCGCACGGCGTTCGCGCCCTCGGACGTGGGCATATCCAGAAGCACGATGTCGGATCCAACCTCCTCGAGAGCCGCGAGCGCCTCCTCTACGCCGGCTGCGACGCCGACGACCTCGACGCGCTCATCGTGAGCGAGCAACCGCGCCAGCCCGTCACGGTACAGGCCGACATCGGCGAGGATGAGGACGCGCGTCACCGGAAAGGCCGCTTTCTGCCTCGGTCCTGTTGCCACGGATGTGGACACACCGAGTCCGGCACCGACGCGCTCCTTCGCTGATTGTTGGGCTCATCCTACCCACGCGGGGGGAAGCGGGAGCTTCCGGCATGTGCTCGGCCGTGGTCCTCCGTCAGATCGAGGGGGTTCCCTCATTGATGGCATTGGGCGCGGCGACTACGTTGGTCTGCCATGTCTGCCTCGAATCGAGGAGCCCGGCGACCAGGCCACGCCACCGTGGTCGCCTAACGTCGCACTCTTCGTCGCGCTGAGCGGCAGCGCGTGGGCGGCGTCGAACGTGGGCCCGGGCGACATCAACAGGAACGCCGTTCGCGGAAAGCACAATCAAGGACGAGGCGGTGACCGGCGCGGACGTGAACGAGGCAACGCTCGGAGCGGTGCCGTCCCCCCAGAACACGCAGAACGCGCAGAACGCCGAGCACCTCGACAACCTCGACTCCTCATCGGAGATCTGTTCCCAGTTCATCGTGCCGCCGGACTACCTGCCCAACCAAGGGGGAGCAAGCATCAGGTTTCGGGTGTCGAAGCCGACCCAGACGGCCGCCAACTCGGAGAGGATCGAGATCGCGGCAGCCATCAACGGAGACGCGCGTGGGAGCCACAAACAGCAGAGAGCTCTCTCAGACGACCAACCAGAGCACTTTCATCGACCCTCTCGGGGTCGCCGGTCCGTACGACAGCTTCAGCAGCCAGGGCGGTCGCTGCTGCTCCTCGTCCGTTGCAGGCGTGTGCCACATCGGTAATCACACGCCCGCATCGAGGAGGAAGCGGCAGTGACCAGTGAGGCGGGTGAAGCGCTGGCGAAAGTCGGGAGTCCGGTGTGCCGCTGGAGCGCCGAACCGGCGGACCGAACCTAGCCCTTCTTCACCTTCCACGCGTAGGTTGCGGGCGTGGGGTCGGTGTTGCCGGCCGCGTCGGTCGCGCGGACCTCGAACAGGCGCCTTCCGTGCCTGAGGTCGGTGTAGGTCTTGGGCGAGCCGCAGGGCTGGAAGGGGTGGGACTGGGTGTGGGGCTTGTCGGTTCGAAGCTTGCGGCACTCGAACGTCGAGCCTGGCTCCGACGACTCGAACTCGAAGCTCGCCGTCGTGCGCTTCGTCTTCGCCTTCGGCCCCTTGGTGATCGTGACGTCGGGCGGGGCGGTGTCCGCAGGACTCTCTGGCTCGGGCTGCGGCGCCGGCTCCTGATAGGTGATGGCCACCTGCGGCGGGCCCGAGGCGATCGAGGCGCTGCCGCCGGCGGGGACGAGGTTCGAGCCGCCGCCGCCGCCACCGCCGCCGGCGGGACCAACTATGTCTGAGCCCTCCCCACCTCCGCCGCCGTAGAGCCCCCCGCCCCCGCCGCCCCCGTCGTCGATACTGGTACCACCGACGCCGCCCTGGCCGAGCGAGCCGCTGCCGCCATCCGGACCGGTGCCGCCGGAGCCGCCGGCGCCGCCGGCACTCGCGTCGCCCGGCTGGCCTCCATTCGCACTGCCGTCGTTGCTGTCGGAACCCGCTTCACCGGCGTCGCCGCCGGCACCGCCAGCCACGAACGCTGCCGCGCCGCCGCCGCCGGCCGCAAGTAGAAGCCGGGACTCGAGCGAGGCCTGGCTATGGGCGGCGCAGAGGGCGCCGCCACCGTCGCTAACCGAGATCGTGCGGATGTCCGAGGCCCCGCCGCCAGCGCCGGCGTCGGCGCTCCCGCCGGCGCCGGAGCCGTTGCACTGGCCGACCCCGCCGACCTCGACGTATAGGGTCTGGCCCGGGGTGACGGAGAGCGTTCCGGTGACGAGCGCGCCGTCGCCGCCGGGAACTCCAGCGTTCCCTGGGGCGCCGTCTGCCCCGGCCGCCTCGACCTCGATCTCGCTCACGCCCGCGGGGACGACGAAGGTCTGCTCGGCGCCGGTGAAACCGAAGGTCTCGGTGACGGCTGCCGCCGAGCTCGGGAGCCCGAGCGAGACGACCGCGGCGGTAAGCCCCGCCGCGAGAACGCGTGGGCGCCGAAGCACCCCCTCCCTCGGCGATCTGCCTGCCATCGCGGGCATGGTAAGTAGATCGACCGACGGATCTAGATCTTGAGCGCGACGAAGACCAAGTGGCAGCAAAAGCGCGAGGCGAGCTACGCCGCGCTGGTTCGCTCGGCGATGCAGCGCTTCCACGAGCGCGGCTACGCGGCGACCACCGTCTCCGACATCGTCGAGGGCACCGGCTACTCGCCGGGCGCCTTCTACTTCCACTTCGACAACAAGGCCGACTGCTTCTGGCACGCGGTCGCCTACCGGGAGGGCCTTCGGGGGCCGTGGTGGGAGCTGGTCCTCGAGGGGCTCGATCCGGCCTCAGCCGGCCTGGAGGAGGTGCTCGCGCACCTTCGCCCACTTCGCCGAGCGGACGCGGCGGCGAGCGGTGTCCGCCGGAAGGGAAAGGTGCAGAGTGAGGGAGCGGGTTCGGATCACGATCGCGGTCACCGCGGCGCTGGCAGCGTCCGCACTGCTCGCCGCGCCGGGCGCCCCGGCGGCGTTCCCGGGAGCGGACGGCAGCATCGCCTTCACCCACGACCCCGGCACGCCCGGCTCCGTGAGCGACATCCTCGCGATCGACCCAACGGGCAGCTCACGTTCGCCGGCGCAAGCAACGACCAGGCCCTCGATCCCGCGTTCTCGCCCGACGGGCAGCGGATCGCCTTCCACCGCACCGACGGGGCAACCGGCTTCACCGAGATCTGGGTCATGAATCCGGACGGAAGCGGCCAGACCCCCCTCACCACCGGCTCGGCCACGTCGGAGGACTTCGAGCCCGACTTCTCTCCCGACGGGCAGCGGATCGTCTTCTACCGCGAGGACGGAGTAGCCCAGGCCGACATCTGGGTGATGAACGCCGACGGCTCGGGCCAGGCGCAGCTCACCAGCGGCCCGGACAACGACCTCAACCCGGCGTTCTCGCCCGACGGCACGCGGATCGCGTTCACGAGGGAGGATTCGGCCGGCACGTTCAGCAACATCCTGCTCGCCGACCCCGCGGGCCTGAACCAGAACGTCACCCCGCTGACCTCGAGCTCGCCCCCGGTCTTCGACTTCGATCCCACCTGGCAGCCGCTCAACCCCCCGAGCTGCGAGCTGACCGGGAAGGCGACGCAGAAGTCGCTCAGCCAGGTGAGCGTCACGGTGACGTGCCCACAGGAGAACGCCACCGCGGTCCTCGAGGGCTCGGGCAAGGCGCCGAGGGCGCCGAAGGGCGCGGTCGCCTCGAAGGCGAAGAAGTTCACGATCCCCGCCGTGACCACCCAGATCCCCGAGGGGACGCCGACGGCGGTAACGCTGAAGATCCCGAAGAAGGGAAAGAAGGCGCTCAAGAAGGCCGCCAAGGCGGGCAGGAAGGGCAAGGCGACGATCACCGCCACGCTCACCGACGACCTCGGTCAGTCGAGCGAGGACAGCCTCGCCGTCAAGTTCAAGGCGAAGAAGAAGTGAGCGCGCCGACAGCCGCTTGAGCCAGCCCCCGCGAGGGGGAAGGGAAGGACACGCGGGCACCCGCGGGGAGAGCCCGCGCCCCCGCGGGGCGATTGCGACCGCGAGGCATCGGCGCAGCGACGGCGCCGCCGCTTCGCCCGGAACAGCGAGCGTCTTTGCTCGGCTGCCTGGACGCCTGCATTGGACGAGCTCCGGGCGTGTGCTGCCGGCGACTGAGCCTCGCGTCAGATGCGCCCTCGCCCGGCGAAGGGGGCGTCGGGATCCGAACCCCGAGCTGGCGGGAGCGCCCTTAGCGCTCCGCGCTCCCACGCTCGGAGGCCTTGTTCAGAGCCGCAGGCCGACGCTCGCCGGCGTCATCGGCGCCCGTCGTCCATGGACGGCGGCGATGATCTCCTCGGTATCGATGCCCTGCAGGTAGATGCTCGTCGTGCCGAGGTTGGCGTGGCCGAGCTGGCGCTGGATGATGTTGAGCGGAACGCCTTCGCGCGCGAGCTCGAGCGCATGAGCATGGCGCAGCTGATGGGGCGCGAACCGGCGCCTGTTGCCCGCTTCGGCAGCGAGCCGGCGAACCTCGACCCGGACTCCGGCAGCTGACCAGGGCCGCCCGCGCGTGGGACCGTCGATCACGCAGAAGAGCGGGCCGGCCGGGAGCTTGGCCCGCTCGACGAGCCAGGGTCGGAGCTGCTCGAAGCCCCAATCGTCCATGCCGACCTCGCGACGACGCCCACCCTTGCCGTGGCGAACGAGGATCGACCCGCGGCGCGGGTCGAGGTCACGCTCCGCACGCGCGAGCGCCTCCTGGATGCGAAGCCCGCCGCGCCACAGGACGACGATCAGAGCACGCAGGCGAGCGCCGTGGCGATCGCTCCCGACCTGGCGCATCACCGCGATGATCTCCTCCACCGTCGGCGGGTCGGGCGGGTAGCGCATCCCCTTGTTTCGAGGCGATCGCCCGGCGTGATAGCCGGGCATCGTCGCCGGCGAGCGACGTCGGCCGGCGGAATCGAGGGCAGCGAGTACGGTCATGGGAACCTCCTCCCATCGGACAGTGGATACGGCTGGTTGGCCTACCACCCGCAGCGCCAGCCGCGGCTTGTCGGTCGCGGATGCGCGTTACGCTGTCAGCAGTGGATCCCTCCGCCCCCAGCACGACGCCGACGGCCGAGAAGCCGGCGCTCAGCGATGCGGAGCGCGCTGAGCGCCTCAAGCTGCTCGCCGAGCGGCTGCGCAACCCCGACGGACTCGACCACGAGGCGCTCGCGCAGGTCGAGCAGCTGAGCCGCAACGAGCAATAGCGGCCGCGGTGGACGCCGAGGAGCTGCTGCGCAGCGACCGACCGTTCGTCGCCGACACCTCGGCGTGGTGGCGCGCCGCGACGCTCCCCGACGAGCTCGGCTCTCTGCTTGGGCAGGCGGTACTCGACGATCGCTTCTGGATCACGCCGATCGTGCGCATGGAGATCCTCTACTCCGCTCGCACCAGCGCCGAGTACGTCGCGCTTGAGTCCGAGCTCGACGCGCTGCGCATCCTGCGCAACGATCGCGCGGTCGCCGACGCAGCGATCAGCGCGCTCGGCGAGCTAGCTCAACAGGGCGACGGCTACCACCGAGTGCCACCCACCGACGCACTGATCGCCGCGGCCGCCGCCGAGCACGGCGGGCTCGCCGTGCTCCACCGCGATACGCACTTCGACCGGCTCGCCGAGGTCCTCGCCTTCCGAAGCATCCAGCTCCCGGGTCCGTGACCCGAGCTCCCGCCTAGCCCTGGCGAAGCGGGAGCTGACATCTCGTCGACCAGATGCCTCAGGCTCGTCCACAGCGGGCACCTCGATGACGGGTCGCCAGGTGCTCGCCTTGCATGGAAAGCAGAAGTAGCGTGCGATCAGGTTTCAGGCGCCCTTCCGGGCCCAGACAGCAATCTCCCTCGACCCTGTCACCACCTCCCCGTCGTCGGTGACGAGAACGGGGACCGTGGTGTCGCCGGTGAGCTCCTTGACCTTGCGCCGCCCGGGGGTGAGGTTGAACACCCCGGGCAGGGCCTCCCAGCCAAAACAGCGGACGACCTCAGGATCGTGGCCGGCCTCTGTTAGCGCCTCGTGGGCAACACCGCAGGGGTGCGAGTCCGCACGGCGGAACGGCCGCGGGGTCGCGCCCTTCCAGGTCCCCCAACACACGTACAGCTTCACGGCGCGATCCTAGTCTCGATCCCCCTCAGCGAGTCTGTCGCGCGATCTCGACCGCGCTCTTGACGCCGTTCATCCATGGCTCCCCGTGACCAGGTAGGACGCTGTCCGCATTGGTGGCCGCGAGCACTTCGAGTGACTCCACCGCCAGGTCGGCGTTCCCGGCGTGTGGCCCTCGAACGATCTGCGGTCCCGCTCGGCCGCGCGGGCCACGGACGATGTCGAGTGTGACGAGAGCGTCCCCGCTGAACAAGAGCGATTGATCCTCGAGAAACAGCGCGCAGCTGCCGGCCGTGTGGCCGGGCGCGTGGACGACGCGGGGAGATCCGGGCACGTCGAGGACTTCTCCGTCGGCAAGCTCGTCGAGCTGAGCGACCGGAGGCGTTCGGGTAATTCCTTTGGCGAGGTAACGCAGCATGTAAGAGGCGTACCAGGGGCGCCACAGATACCGCACGATGCCGCTGTTATTCATGTGCTTCTCACCGCGGAGATAGGGCGCGTCGGCCGGGTGCGAGAGCACCCGCGCCCCAGACGACCTGAGGCGCTCCGCGTTGCCCGCGTGGTCGGGGTGATGGTGGGTGATCAGCACGGCGTCGATATCGGAGATCGCGCGCCCGAGCCGCGACAACGCCGAGGAGAAATCACCCCAGTCGCCAGGCAGCCCCGAGTCGAGCACGGTGAGCCGGTCGCCGGCCTCCAGCAGGTACCAATTCGTATAGACGCTTGACAGGCGATGGACGCCGGGGGAGATCTGGGTTACCCGCAGAGGCATCGTGTGCGGCACCTCAACCGAGCCGCAAGCGTTTGCGCCTCGCCGGGAGCAACTCCGATGTTCTCTTCGACATCACCCCGCAAGTATCTCCCTTGTTAGGGACTTTGCTTTCCATGCGAAGCGAGCATCTCTGCGCCGGGACCCAACGTGCTCGCCTTGGACGAACGCCAGCGGTCCGGCAGGGGATGCGATCGACTTCCGCATTCGCACGCCTATGCGGGAGCCTGCTCGTGGCCGATCTGTGCCGTCGGGCCTCGTCCCGAACGGGCACGTCGGGCGGCTGGGCCGACGCGCGTAACTCCAGCTGAACCGACACTGGCGGCAGGCGCGTAACTCGTCAGGTTGCGCGTGCGATGAAGTCGATGATCGTGTGGCGTGCCTCGGAGCTGCGCCAGAGCAAACCGTGTGAGGCTCCGTTCACGACGCGGAGCTCAGCGTGAGGGATGGCCTGGGCAAGCTCGACGCCCCAATCTATGGGGACCGCTTGATCGCGCTCTCCGTGGATGACCAGCGTAGGCGCTTTGACGTTGGGCGCGAACTTGCGCCCGTCGCAGTCAATGTACGCCTGGATGTTGCGGAGCTCGACGGCGTAGTACGCGATCCGCTCTGCCACGGGTGCCTGCGCGGCACGGGTCGCGAGCCGTTCTTCGCGGTCGAGAAACTGATCGACGTCGTCGCGCTCCTTGGCCTCGCGTGTCATCCACAACGGTTCAAGCCAAACCTCGATCCCGGCTGGCCTGTTCTCGAACGCGACCTCTGGCCCGTGTTCCTCAAGCAACGCGATCTGCGTCTTGACGCTCACATCGGCGGTGCCGGGCTCATCGGAGCGAAAGAGATCGAAACCGGTCCCGACGAGCACCAGCGAGCGCGCGCGCTGCGGATAGAGCGCCGCAAACGCCAGCGCGATCAGTCCACCGGCCGAGCTCCCGACCACGTTTGCCGATGCAAGCCCGAGATGGTCGAGTAGCGCCACCAGATCGCGGGCCTGGTTTTCGATCCCGTAGCCCTCGGGCGGACATGACGAGCGCCCGCAGCCGCGCCGGTCGTAGGTGATGAATCGAAAGTGGCGCGCGAACTCACGCTCCCACTGACCCCACTCGTACTCCCCGGGATCGAGGAGCGTCCGGCCAAGGCTGGCAAAACCGCCGTGCACGAACACCACCGGGTTGCCCTGTCCGTACTCCTCGTAACGCGTCCAGAAACCATTGACCTCAGCCGTCGCCATCGAACTGGCCAGACAGTAGCCAGCGCAAGCGGTCACATGGACGACTACTCCCTTCGATCAGATGCGGGCGTCCCCGCGGTCTGCGGCAGGCGCCCGCCTGGGACGACAAGCAGAAGCGGGACTCCCTTGCCTCGGCGCTTTCGCAAAGCGCGAGCACCAGCAGTCAGCCGGCGATCTCGGCGAGGAACGCCTTGGGCCTGATGATCCGCATACCGTGGTGCTGGCCGAGCGGGAGCAGATGCTGGCTGTCGCCGCTGACCAGGATCTCGGCGCCCGCGGCGGTCGAGGCGGCAAGGATCCGGTCGTCGTCGGGGTCGCCACTCACCTCTTCGACCCGCTCGGGCACCTTCGCGGCTTCGGGGGCGAGTTCGTCGAGCAACCCGACGATCGCCTCAACCGAGGCATCGCCCAGGGCGAACTTCTCCTGCAGCACTCGCCGCAGCTCGGCCCGGACCGGCTCGGGGAGGACCAGCTCCGCGGCCCCGTCGGCGATCACCTCCAGCACGCGGCGCGGGGGGCCGTCGGCGATGACGGCCGAGACGAGGACGTTGGTATCGACCGCTGCCCTCAGCCGGAGTGCCTAATCTCGTCGACGAGCCGCTCAGCATCCTCGGGCCCGATCCCCTCGAGCTCGGCGCGGGCCCTCGCCTCGCGGGTGGCCATCGACCAGCGCTCGCGCCACAGGTAGCTGCGCAGGGCATCGCGAACGATCTCGCTGCGCGTTCGACCCTGCGCCGCGGCCAAGCGGTCGGTGCCGTCGCTGAGTTCGTCCGGCAGGGAGACGGAGAGGAGCTTGCTCATCGTGATATGACGATATCATATACACGTGTTGCCCCGGGAATCCCGGCGCTCCCCCTTCGCGCGACTTGCAGAAACGACGGCGGCGTCGCGTGAGACGCTTGTGAGTCGTCCACAGCGAGCGTGTCGGCGACCCGCCTGAGACGCCTCCGTTTCGGGGCATGAAACTCCACCCCCGAAAGCTGATGTCCGGGTCCGGACCTACGGTCCGCTGACTGGGACAGGGGCTTTCTGGAGAACGCAGGCTGGACAGGCCGTTTCTTGCGCGATGGGCCTCGAGCCCGGCTTTTCAGTGGCCGCCCCTGCGACCGGCCCGGTTGTGCTTTGAGCACGGATACGTCGCTGTCGTTGTCCACCTGCCCTCCGTCGAATCACAACCGACGAGGAGGAGGAGACGATGAGATCGATCGGTCTCGACATCCACCGCGACTTCGGCGAGGTCGCGATCGGCGAAGGAGCCGAGGTCCGCTCGGCAGGCCGAATCGAGATGACCCCGGCGGCGCTGGAGCTGTTCGCCCAAAGCCTCGGCGCCGACGACCAAGTGGCGCTCGAAGTCTCGGGCAACGCCTGGGAGGTGGCGCGGATCGTCCGCCCCCACGTCGGGCGGGTGGTGGTCGTCTCGCCGGCCGACACCGGGATCCGCTCGGCGCGGGCGAAGACCGACCGCCTCGACGCCCGGGCGCTGGCGAAGCTGCTGGCCTCGGGCTCGCTGGACTCGGTCTGGGTCCCCGACGAGAACACCCAGGCGATGCGCCGGCGACTGCAGCGCCGAAGCCAGCTGGTGCGGGTGAAGACCAAGGCCAAGAACGAGATCCACGCGGCGCTGATGCGGCGGCTGATCCCGAAGCCCGGGTTCAGCGATCTCTTCGGGATCAAGGGTCGTCGCTGGCTGGCCGAGCTCGAGCTGCCGGCGGCCGAACGCGAGACGGTCGACGGCTGCATGCGCCAGCTCGACTTCTGCGAGGCGGAGATCGCCGAGATCGAGCGCGCGATCGCGGCCGAGGCGCTAAAGAGCCGCGAGGTCCTGCGTCTGATGACGGTCCCGGGGGTGAACGTGATCACCGCGGCGACGTTCATGGCCGCGATCGGCGACATCGGCCGCTTTGCCGACCGCAAGAAGCTGGTCGGCTATCTGGGCCTCGATCCGAAGGTTCGCCAGTCGGGGACCACCACGGCGTCGCGGGCGGATCTCAAAGCAGGGCTCCTCCTCGGCTCGCTACGCGCTGGTCGAGGCGAGCTGGAGCGTCGTCCGCGCTCCCGGCCCGACCCGCGCGTTTTATGAGCGGATCCGGGCCCGGCGCGGCCACCAGGCGGCGATCGTCGCCGCGGCGCGCAAGCTCGCCTGCCTGTTCTGGTGTCTGCTCACGCGCTGCGAGGACTACGCCTACGCGCAGCCCTCGTTGACGAAGAAGAAGCAACTCGCCCGCCAGGCCGAGGTCGCCGACAAGCGCACGGTCGCCGACTGGCAACGGGCGCAGGCGAAGAAGGGCGCGAGCGTGACAACGGGGCGCGCATCAGATAGGCCCTCTGGGGGCGAAGCAGCGCGGCAGACGATTAGCCCCTGACGTCTGCTCTTGGCTTAGGTCAATCGCCCGCGCCCGACTCCGACTCTGCCACAGGAGGTGCGATCAGGCAAGTCGCCCTTGACTTTCATCCGTCGCGCAAGGGAGTAGCGAACGCCGGGCCCTCCCGGTTCGAGCCAGTCAGGCGGGCAACTAGTGCGGGTGCTCGTGGCCGCGAACGGTTCGCCAAGACTGCCAGGTGATCTGGAGGATGACGGCGGTGATGACGATCGCGATGATCGGGTCGGCGAGTGGTAGCCCGAGGGCGACCAGAGCGGCGCTCAGCATCACGCCAAGGCTGACGAAGCCATCCGTGCGGGCGTGGTAGCCGTCGGCGACCAGGGCTGGGCTGTCCAGGCGCCGCCCTGCGCGGACCCGCACCTGGGCGGCGATCTCGTTGCCGGCGAATCCGATGGCCCCCGCGATGCCGAGCGCGAGCAAGCGCTCGGGGGCGTGGGGGCTGATGATCTTCTCGACGGCGAAGACCCCCGCCACGCACGCGCTCACGAAGATCGCGAGAACGACCACCAGGCCGGCGTACCGTTCGGCCCTGGCCGAGCGCAGCAGGAAGGCGGTGCCGAGCGGAACAGCGGTGAGGGCGTCGCCAAAGTTGTGGATCAGGTCCGCGAGCAGCGCGACGCTGCCGGTCGCGACGTAGATCACGGCCTGTATCGCGGCGGTCGCACCGAGCACGGCGAGCGAGACGCCAACGGCCTGCAGCCCCGCGCGCGAGCGCTTAATCGAGTCGTCGACGAGCCCGTGAGAGTGGCTGTGGTCAGCGGGATCGCCCTGCTCGCCGGGCAGCATAATCCGGGTCGGTCCCGATGCCGGCCGCTTTCCGGATGGCCGGTTTCGTCCCGCTCGGCCGGGCCCGGAAACGACGTCCAGCGATGTCCAGGCGCATACCCGCTGCACTTTCGGGACACATTGGGGACACGCTTTGGATTCGAGAGGGCGCGTGGGCATGAAGAAACCCCGCCTTTGCGGGGCTTTCGTGAGGCACCGCTACCGGGATTCGAACCCGGGTTTCCGGACTGAGAATCCGGCGTCCTAGTCCCCTAGACGATAGCGGCGCGAGGGCGCGATTCTAGCGGGGCCAAGGCACTAGAAAGGCGGGCTTTCGCCGCCAAACGAGGTGCGGGTGAGAGGATTCGAACCTCCACGTCCCGAAGGACACGAGTCCCTGAAACTCGCGCGTCTGCCGTTCCGCCACACCCGCGTGACTGACTCAAAACTCTAGCGTCACTCCTTTAGGCCGACGTGCTTGAGCATCAGGGCGACGCTTGCCCGTCGATTGATCCTGACCTCCCATCGGCCCGTTCGATTCTGATTCGCGCGATACCCAACTCCGACCCGGTCGCAGGTGCCCGTGAACAGCTGGACGATGTCGTCGGACATGTTGCTGAACGCATAGCTTAGGTACTCGTATTGGCCGGTTCGGTTGATGAAGGCGCAACCGTCCGACCGGATACAGCCTCGCAGGAAAGCCCAAGGCGCCAGATTGACAAGCTCCCGCTGCCACGGCTCGAGGGCGATGACCCGCTTGTGTTTGGGCCCGTCACCATCCTGCGGGAAGACGCACGGCAGGTGGGATGAGTAGATCGAGAGGTGAGTGCGCCAGCAACGGGGGCACGGGCGTCGCGACGGCGCTGATTCTCGCGGCACGTA
>WNFU01004758.1_pt1 | contig 17206 bp, 18 predicted proteins | sample 5400121 | NCBI WGS metagenome assembly WNFU01 (sample SAMN13153360, study PRJNA577476) | soil metagenome | isolation source: 100 cm soil or saprolite under grassland replicate 1 | place: USA:California | collected 2016-06-15
TGGCGATGTACCAGGCGAAAGCGGCCCGCAGCGGCTGGCATCTGTATGCCTTCCACCCCGGCGAGCACGGCCGCGACCGGCTGCAGACCATCGAGGACCTGCGGACCGCCGTGGATCAGGGCCAATTCCTGCTCCACTACCAGCCCAAGATCGACACCCGCACGGGCACCGTCGCCGGCGTGGAGGCGCTGGTCCGCTGGCAGCATCCGAGCCAAGGGCTGCTGTACCCGGACACCTTCCTGCCGCTGGCCGAGCAGACCGGGCTGATGCGCTCGCTCACCTCGACGGTGCTGCGGACCGCGCTCGCGCAGGCGCGGGCGTGGCGGGACGACGGCCTGGACATCAGCGTCGCCGTCAACCTCTCGGTCGCCAACCTGATCGACACCCACCTGCCCGCCGAGGTCGACGGCCTGCTGACCGGCCTCGGCCTGCCCGCCAGCGCGCTGGAGCTGGAGATCACCGAGAGCACCCTGATGATCGACCCCGAACGCAGCGGCCAGGTGCTCGACGACCTGCGAGCGCTCGGCGTACGCATCGCCGTGGACGACTACGGCACCGGCTACTCCTCTCTGGCTTACCTGCAGCGGCTCGCGGTCGACGAGCTGAAGCTCGACAAATCCTTCGTCCTGCCGATGCTGGAGGACCAGGGCGGGGCGGCGATCGTGCGCACCACCATCGACCTGGCCCACTCGCTCGGCCTGCTGCTGGTCGCGGAAGGGGTGGAGAGCGACGACCACCTGCGCGAGCTGACCCGGCTCGGCTGCGACCTCGCCCAGGGCTACCACATCAGCCGGCCGCTCCACGCTGAGGACCTGACCCCCTGGCTGCGCCAGCAGACCTGCAGGCCGACCAGCCGGCGGACCCCGGTCTCGGAGCAGCCCGCCACCCCGGCCGGCCGGTTCAGCGAGGTCAGATGAAGCCGTCAGCGCTACGCCAGTAGGCGGGAGCGTATGTATCCACCACCGCCAACCGCCCCGAACCTCCCCGCGAGCGGCCGAGGTCCGGCCCGGGAGCGTCCGAAATCCGCCAGGCCTATTGCTCCACGCCGAGTAGTGTGAGTTGGCTGCTTTGGGACCCGTTCCTGAGTTCGATCTCAGGGATTGGCCAGACGCGCCAGGGTGGCGGGGAGGGCGCGGGCCAGCAGGTTGCTGCGCCAGCCGTCGGCGAGCTGGTCACGGAGCCAGCGGTTGGCTTGGGTGAAGCCGCTGTGGGTGAGAGTCAGGCGGGTGCCGCCGGGGACCGAGTCGAGCTCGAAGGTGACCATCGTGTCGAGGATAGCCGGGTCGGTGCCGCGCCAGGTGTAGGCGAGGCGGCGCGGTGGGACCAGCTCGGTGACGCGGCAGAAGACACGGCCGTCCCAGTCAGGTCCTGGCGGCGCCGTGAAGGTGAACTCATGACCCACGCGCGCCTGGAAGTCGTTGGGCATGAGCCAGTCGCCGAGCGCGGCCGGGTCGGTGAGGGCGTGCCACACCGCGCGGACCGGGTGTGGGTAGACGATCTGTTCACGAATCTCGTGGCTGCTCACCCTTGCGCTCCTGGAGGTAGCCGCCAAGGGTGGCCAGCCTGCCGCGCCAGAAGCGACGGTACTTGGTGAGCCACTGTTCCACCTCGGCGAGCGGCTGCGCCCGCAGCTCGTAGATGCGCTCGCGGCCCTGCCTGCGCTCCACCACCAGCCCGGCCGCCAGCAGGATCCGCAGGTGCTGGGAGATGGCCTGGCGGGTGGTCCCGAACGGCGCCGCCAGCGTCTTGACCGAGCGGCCGCCGGCGGCGAGCTGGTCGAGCAGCTCGCGCCGGACCGGGTGGGCCAGGGCCGCGAACACGTCGGCGTCGGCGTCTGCGACCGCCTTGCGGGCGATGGTCATGGCGGCAGTATATCTGAAAGCGATCGCTTGCGCGTAGGATATGAAAGTGATAGCTTTCGGGTTGTTGCATCGGTCAGCAAGACGACCTGACAAGGAGGTCAGGACATGGCAGTCCAGGACGTGATCGTGGTCTCCGTCCCTGTGTCCGATCAGGAGCAGGCCAAGGCGTTCTATGTCGACAAGCTCGGGTTCGAGCTCAGGCGCGAGGACGACTCCGTTCCCGGGATCCGGTGGGTCCAGGTGGCGCCCAAGGGAGGCACCACCGCGCTGACGCTGGTCACCTGGTTCGAGTCGATGCCCCCCGGCTCCCTGCAGGGGCTCGTGCTCCGATCGAGCAACCTCCAGGCAGACTACAAGGCGTTCATGGCCAAGGGCGTCGAGTTCGATGGGCCACCCCAGCAGCAGCCGTGGGCCACCGAGGCGGTCCTTCACGACCCCGACGGGAACAGCCTCGTCCTCCAGCAGGACTGAAGCCGCCGAGGCAGAGGATGCGCAATGGCGGGTTCGAGCGCTGGACCTTCGCACCGTTCATCACCGCAGGAGTCGTGCCACGATGCCCGTGCCAGAGCTGATCGATCTGTCCCACACCGTTCACGACGGACTGGTCACCTACCCGGGCCTGCCGGCGCCGATGGTCTCCGACCACCTGTCCGTGAGGCCTCGCGGAGTCACTACTCCGAGGGTGTGGAGTTCCATATCGGTCGAATCGAGATGGTCGCCAACACCGGCACCTACCTCGACGCCCCCTTCCACCGCTACCCACAGGGCACTGACATTGCCGAGCTGCCGTTGAGGGCGCTGGCCGCATTGCCGGGAACGCTTGTACCCGCCACCGCCCGCACCGATCGTGGTATCACGGCCGCAGTCTTTCAGGACCTGAGCTTGGCCGGACGGGCGGTCTTGGTCCACACCGGCTGGGATGTCCATTGGGCCACGGCCCGCTACGGCACGGGCAACCCCTTCCTGACTGAGGCGGCCGCCAGCCACCTGGCCGACGCAGGGGCCGCGCTGGTCGGAATCGACTCCCTCAATATCGACGACCCGGCCGATGGCCGGCGGCCCGCGCACTCGGTCCTGCTTGCGGCCGGTATCCCGATTGTGGAGCACCTGTGTAATCTCGGGGCAATCGGTGACCAGCCGTTCTCGTTCTTTGCGGTGCCGGTCAAGCTCCGCGGGCTTGGCAGCTTTCCGGTGCGCGCCTTCGCCCTGCGCGACTCTGCGCAACCGGCAAGATAGGTACGCAAACGTTTTCTACAGTGAAGAGAGGCGTGGTTGCCTGATTCGGACTGGTTGCGCTGCGAGAGCGGCGCCCTTGACCATGGTCTTGCGTCGGCCTCGAGGTCGACGGGCGTGACCGGGGTCGCTCTTCGTCTGAGGCGGCTGGCGGCGGGCAGCCATGGGGGACAGGATGCGCGTCTTGCTCGCGGCGATCAACGCCCAGAAGGGCGAGGTGGCCGGTAACCTGGAGCGGCATGTGGCCGTGCTGGAGCAGGCGCGGGCTGAGCGCTGCGATATCGCGGTGTTCCCGGAGTTCTCACTGACCGGATCAGTCGACCCTGCCCGGCACCCGGAGCGGACGCTGCCGATCGATGCGGAGCCGGTTCAGGCGTTGATGGCTGCGACCTGGCGGGTGGGCGTGGCCGCGCTGTTCGGGGTCGCCGAGCGTGCTGGCAGCGCATTCCACATCACCCAGGTGTACGCCCATGGCGGGCGGCTGGGTGGGGCCTACCGCAAGCGGCACCTCGGTGAGGGCGAGGATGCTTATCACCGTGGGGTCGGCGGTGGGGTGCTCGAACTTGGGGCTGCCCGCTTCGGCGTGACCCTCTGCGCGGAAGGTGGCGTGGACTTTCCGTGGACCGAGGCGGCCAACGGCGGGGCGTCGGTGGTGTTCTTCTGCGCCGCGCCGGGGTTGTATGGTCGGCGCACCGACGAGGCGGGCTGGCGCGACGGGCATGCCTGGTGGACGGAGTGCGGGCTCGGCGACGCGGTCCGGCACGCCCGGCGGCTGGGAATGTGGGTCGCGATGACCACCCAGGCGGGGTCCACGGAGGACGAGGACTTTCCAGGGTTGGCCGCACTGGTGTCCCCGTCCGGCGAGGTCGCTCGCCTACCGGACTGGCGGCCCGGCACCCTGGTCGTGGACGTTCCCCTTGAGGTAGCTGTCCACCCGGTTCGGGAGGCCGTCCGGTGCCTGGTCATCGACGACACGGGCAGGGCGTTGTTGGTCCGGTTCGCCAATGATGAGACCGGTGCGACCTGGTGGAGCCCTCCGGGCGGTGGGCTGGAGCCAGGGGAGGACCATCTCGCCGCGGCGCATCGCGAGTTGCGGGAGGAGCTCGACCGCGACGGTCTCGGATTCGGCCCGTGGATTGGCCAGCGAAGCCACACGTTCTGGTGGTCGGGGTGGATGACGCAGCGCGAGCGGTGGGTGCTGTGCCGCACCGAGCCGTTCGAAGTGGACGCCCAGCACATCGCGTCACTGTCGGCAGAGAACATCCGTGAGCTGCGCTGGTGGTCCGCTCGCGAGATCCGCTCGTCCGGCATCGTGACCACGCCCCGCCACTTGGCCCAGCTGCTCGACAGGATCGCCAACGGACGCCCACCGGACGCCGACACCGACCTTGGCGTGTAGATGGCACGAAGTCGAAGTCGTGGCCGAAGTCTTCATCACGCCGTCGGTCGTCCCGCCCGAGCTTTCCGCGGTCCCACAGCGCGAGGATGAGCCCGCCTGCCTGGAAGAAGGCGACATGGCCGGTCCGTTATCTACGCCCCCGTCCAGGTGCCAGCCGAGCGCCTCGTAGAACGCCTGCGCCTGCGAGACGTCGCTCACGCCGAGCGTGATCAGGCTCGAGGTCGATGGTCACCGCTGCCCTCCAGCCGAGATGTGCCGTGCTCGACAGCCCTTGCCGAGGTCCAACTCAGGCAACAGTCACCATCTCGTCTGTGGGCGGCAGGTCCGTACTTCGGGTGACCTCGATCCAGCCGAGCGCGGCGAGGTCGCGGATGGCCATGACGATTTCGGGCTCCTCGAGCGGTGGTCGGCGGCGCTGCTTCCATCGTTGAATTCGCTCGAGCGCCTCCCGTTCGCTCGGGCGACGACCAAGCTCGGAAGCAAGGACACCAGCGGCGAAGTGCACACTGGCAGCAATCTCCGTATGTCGGCTGTCCAGCCGAACAAGAAGGTCCACAACCCGCTGGATTGTCGCCTCATGCGGCTTGACAGCGTCCTGATAGCGGGCGCTGGCGTCGTCGAACGTCGGCCCAGGGCGGACGGCGAGCATGCGACCGACGGGTCGCTCGGTGAGGACGCCATTGTTGATCAGCCGGCCGAGTGCGGTAGCTAGATCGTGGGTGAACGGTCCATAGCTCGCCTCGACGTACTCGAATCCGGTCGGGACCCCGGCCCTCGTGGCGAAGTAGGCGATCTTCTGCAGGCGGGTGCGACCGACGTTGGAGATGTCAGTGATGTAGTGCAGTTCGCGGATGCGGGATCGGTCCATAGCGGAGCCGCACCTGCCTCTTCTTGGACGACGTGATCGTCCAAGAATGGCACATCCATCCTGCTCCCTCCCTTTGGGCCGCTTCTGACACGGGAGACGAACATATGTTCGACCCTTGTCCATTGTGCCTCGGGGAAGGACGACAGGGAAGACCTTATCGTGTTCGCCCTACCCGAGCGACCTCATCTGCACGACAGCGACCGCATCGCCTACGCCGAAGGGTGCTCGCCAATCAACTCCCTCGCCCGATGAAACACCTCGTCCAGCATCGCCTCGGTCAGGCGTCCGGTTTGCGTATTTTGTTGGCTGACGTGATAGCAGCCGAGCAGGGTGCGCCCGGCGGGGAGGGTCGCCTCGGCACCGTGGCCGAAGCGGGGCTTGGGGCGGACGGGGCCGAGGTGGCGCAACGCGGTGTCCCAGGCATAGCTGCCGAGGGCGACCACCACGCGGATGGTAGGCAGCAGGGCCAGCTCGCGCTCCAGCCAAGGGGCACAGTTGACGCGCTCTTGGAGAGTGGGCTTGTTCTCGGGCGGCGCGCACTTCACCGGCGCGGTGATGTAGCAGTCGCTGAGGGCGAGCCCGTCGTCGCGCGAGACCGAGGTGGGCTGGTTGGCGAAGCCGGTCCGGTGCAGGCTGGCGAACAGCCAGTCACCGGAGCGGTCGCCGGTGAAGATGCGCCCGGTGCGGTTGCCGCCGTGGGCGGCGGGCGCGAGGCCGAGGATGAGCAGGCGGGCGCGGGGGTCGCCGAAGCCGGGGACGGGCCGGCCCCAGTAGTCCCAGTTCCTGAAGGCCGCGCGCTTCTCGCGGGCGACCAGCTCGCGCCACGCGACCAGGCGCGGGCAGCGGCGGCACTCCACCACCGCCCGGTTGAGCTGCTCGAGAGTGTCGCCGCTGGTCCTGGTGCCTGGATCGGTCACGGGGTCTCCTCGCCGTGCGGCGGTGCTCGTCCGGCCAGGAGGATACGCGCGGCCGTCGGCGGGGTTGACACGCTTCACGGTGGGGTCGGCGGCGCTGGCCGGCGTGCTGTCAGACCGCATCGGGAGCCGACCGCTGCTGGTGAGCGGGATGCTGCTGTCCGCTCTGGCGATCCCGGGCAGGGGGCGGCGGGCGTCGCGGCGCGAGCTGGGGCCCGCGGGCGTCACCGAGGCGGAACCGGTCGAGGTGGCGTATAACGCAGGATCAACTTCGTAACCACTCGTCTGCTCTCAGGTCTGGTTCAATGCACAGCACAGCGTGGGCGCGGGAGGGTACGTGAGCAACGGCGGGCAGGGGAACCAGGCTGCGTCGCACCGGGCGGAGGCCTCGCAGGTCTCGGCGGCCGCTTGGGCCAGGACTCCACCGGCCCGGCTGACGCGCTCGATGATCCAGCGGCTCGGGCTGCTGCCGATCCTGCACTTCATCTCGCCCTACACCGTGATCGGCCGGCGCAACCTGGCCCAGCTCAAGGGGCCGGCGGTGTTCGTGGCCAACCACCAGAGCCACTTCGACGCGCCCATCTGCCTGGCGGCGCTGGGAGGGCGCATCCGCCGCCGCCTGGTGATCGCCGCCGCGGCTGACTACTTCTACTCGACCAGGCTGAAGGGGGCGGCGGCATCACTCGCCCTCGGCACGGTGCCGTTCGTGCGCACCGGGGCCTCGAGCCGCCGCTCCCTGGCGATGGTCAAGGGACTCGTCGGCAAGGGCTGGTCGGTGCTGATCTTCCCAGCGGGGACCCGCGGCACGGGCGCCACCGGCTTCAAGAAGGGCTTCGCCTACATCGCGGTGGACATGCAGGTTCCAGTGGTGCCGATGTACCTGCACGGGCTCGAGCAGGTGATGCCCAAGGGCAGCTTCATCCCGCTGCCGGGAGGAGTGGTGGTCGGGATCGGCCCGCCGATCCCGCCAGGCAACGACTACGACGAGCTGGTCAAGAAGGCGGAGGCTGGGGTCGCACTGGCGCAGTCGGTGGTCAAGCGCTGGGAAGGAGCGTAGGCGCCGGGTGCCCCACAATCCGTTCGCCAACGACCTGTTCCTGCCCGTGCTGCTGCGGGTGGTCGTGCTGTTGCTCGCCGGCTTCGTGGCCGTGCTGCTGGCGCGGCGGCGCTGGTCACTGAAGGTGCTGCGGCGCTCCACCCTGTTCATGCGGGCGCGTGTCTGGTTCATCATCGGCCCGCTGTTCGTGGTGGCGGTGTTCATCGGCGGCTTCGTGGCCTTCCTGCTGGCCACCTACGTGATGTTGCAGGGCTCATCGGAGATCGTGCGGATCGTCGGCATCCAGCGCCGCTACGCGCTGCTGCTGATGCTGTGGGGCCAGGTGGGCCTGCTGGTCGCGGCGTTCGCGCGGGAGTACTTCGTGCTGCTGCCGTTCGGGTTCCTGATCCTGCTCACGCTGGTGCCGATCCTGTCGGGGGAGCTGGCCGACGCCCGCCGGCAGGTCGCGGACACCCTGTTCGCGTACATCTACGTCGGCCTGCCGGTCGCCTACATCGTGTTCGTCAAGGCGGCCGAGCCGTGGGGGCTGAACTTCCTGGTCCTGGTCACGGTCGCGGTCGCGGTCTCCGACATCGGCTCGTGGGTGGTCGGCCAGGCGATCAAGAGCCCGGAGCTGGCGCACGAGGCCGCTCCGGGCAAGTCCTGGTCGGGGGCGCTCGGCAACCTGCTCGGGGCGGCGCTTGCGATCTCCCTGCTGTGGGTGGCCGTGCCCGAGTCATGGTCGGTCGCCGTGGTGGTGGTGCTCGTGGTGGTCATCGCCGTCGGCAGCCTCTGGGGCGACCTCACCGACAGCTTCGTCAAGCGCGCCTTTCCCACCACCGCCACCAGCAGCCTGGTGATGGGCTACGGCGGCGTGCTCGACCGCATCGACTCGCTGCTGATGGCCTTCCCGCTGTCCTACTACGCGGTCGTGCTGACCAACCGTATCGCTTCCTGATCCGCCGAATAAGATCGGTTCCTTGAGGCCGACGGCCAGTCAGGAGAGGCAGTCTCGTAACAACGGGTCCCAGGTAACGTGTCTCTATGCCTGTACGCCTGGTCACGGTCGGGCACGGGACCGCCGAGGCGCCCGAGCTGGTCGCGCTGCTGGAGGAGGCGGGGGTCCGGCGCCTTGTGGACGTGCGCACCGCGCCGGGCAGCCGGCGCAATCCGCAGTTCCGCCGCGAGGAGATGGCGGGCTGGCTGCCCGATGCGGGCATGGCCTACCGCTGGGAGCGGGACCTCGGCGGCTGGCGCAAGCCGGACCGGGCATCGGTGAACGTCGTCCTGCGCCACCCCGGCTTCCGCGGCTACGCCGATTACATGCGCACGCCCCGCTTCTGGGCGGCGCTCGACCGGCTGCTGGCCGAGGCGGCGCAGGCGCCGACCGCGGCGATGTGCTCCGAGACACTGTGGTGGCGCTGTCACCGCCGGCTGCTCTCGGACGCGGCCACGCTCGTCCGCGGCGCCAGTGTCGAGCACCTGGACCACAGGGGCCGCCTGGAGCCGCACCGACCGACCGAGGGTGTGCGCCGCGACGGCGACCTGCTCGCCTACGACGTGGGCGAGACCCCACCCCTGCCAGGCACCTGACCGGCGCCGGCCGCGGCCTACCGGTGCTCGACGGCGAGGCGGGCGCCGAGGCCGAGCAGGACCAGGCCGGTGAGGCGCTCCAGACGCCTGCGCACCGCCGCGGAGCGCATGAAGGCGCGGGCCCGGTTCACCAGCCAGGCGACCAGCACGTACCAGGCGGTGTCGACCACGAGCTGGATCGCGGCGAGCAGCAGGGTGGTGGTCAGCACGGGTGCGCCGCGGGGGATGAATTGCGGGTAGAACGAGAAGGCGAACACCGCCGCCTTGGGGTTGGCGAGATTGCTGAGCAGCCCGATGCGGAACGCGGCGAGCCGCCGCCCACGGCCCGGCGGAGCGGGTGCCGGCTGGACGCCGGCCTCACCGAAGGCCGGGTCGACTCTGCCGCGGCGGTGCTCCAGGAGCGATTGCAGGCCCAGACCGATGAGGACCACCGCGCCCGCGATGCGGATGGCGTCGTAGGCGACCTGGCTGGCGGCGACCAGCGCGGCAAGGCCGACAGCGGACGCGATCGCCCAGCCGAGCAGGCCCACCTCGTTGCCGGCGGTGGTGAGCAGCGCGGTCCGGCGCCCGTCGCGGATCGTCTGCCTGATGACCAGGGCGGTCGCCGGGCCGGGCACCATGGCCAGCAGCGCGACCGCGACGACGAAGCCCGGCAGTACCTCCAGCCTCAGCAATCGGCCATCACCTCGCGGCTAGCCTACCGCTCGCGTCCAGCCCTTTCCTGGCGGCGGTAGTAGTGTTGGCGCATGTCGGGACCTCCCGTGCTGGCCGTCCGCGGGCTGCGCAAGACGTACGGCGACGTGGTGGCGCTCGAGGGGATCGATCTCGAGGTGGCGCCGGGGGAGTGCGTCGCGCTCATCGGCCACAACGGCTCTGGCAAGACCACCACGATGCGGCTGGCCTCCGGGCAGCTCGAGCCCACCGCCGGCAGCGTCGCCGTGGCCGGGGTGGACGTGCACCGCGCCGCCGACGCCCACCGGGCACGCGCCGCGCTCGCGTTCGTGCCCGACACCCCGCTGCTGTACGACGACCTGACGGTGGGGGAGCACCTGGAGCTGGTGGGGCTCGCCCACGGCGTGCGCGACGATCTCGACCGGCGCATCGCCATCCTGCTGGAGGCACTGGAGCTGGCCGAGCGGCGCGACTTCACGCCCACCCAGCTGTCGCGCGGGATGCGGCAGAAGACCCAGCTCGCCTGCACGCTGGTGCGCCCGTTCGAGGTGCTGCTGCTCGACGAGCCGGTGGTCGGCCTCGACCCGCCCTCGCAGGCCGTCCTGCGGGACCTGCTCGCGGAGATCAGGAAGGGTGGCGCCGCGATCGTGCTCACCACCCACCAGCTCGCCTTCTCCGAGGGGCTCGCCGACAGGGCGGTGGTGCTGCACGACGGCCGCGTGGTGGACGCCGGCGACTACCAGTCGGTCGTCGCCGGTGACGAGGCGACACGCCTGGGGCTGCGGTGATGGACGCGGCGAGCGACCCGGTCCCCGGGCGGCCGGTGCTGGCCTATGTCCGCGGGCGGCGCCGCGCGCACCGTCCGCCCGGGCAGCGCTCCGACCGGTTCACCAATGCCTACGGGGTCGGCCTGTACCTGGTCATCGGCCTGGTCATCGCGTTCCGGCTGCTGCGCCAGCGCCCGGCGCAGGGCGCGACGACGGCCTGGCTGGTGGATGGCGGGATCGCCCGCTGCGGTGCGGTCGCCCTGCTGCTCGGGATGCTGGCGGCGCTGCGCTACGCCACGTGGCAGGGGCCGGTGGTGTTCCGCGCGCCGGACGTGCAGTGGCTGCTCGGCGCCCCCCTCGACAGGGCCGGCCTGGTGCGCTCGCGGCTGGCCAGCGGGCTGGCGATCGGCGCCGCCGGTGGCCTGCTGCTCGGCGTCGGCGCATTCGTGCTGCTCGAGGCGGCGTTGGGCGTGGCCGCCGCGCCGCTGCTGACCGCGGCGCTGCTGGGGCCGGCGGCGGTCGGCCTGCTCGCCGCCGCGCTCGGCTGGCTGGTGGAGCGCTCGCCCGCCGCAACGCGCGCGGTGCTGCGCGCCAGCCCGGCGGCCCTGGCGCTGGCCGCCGCGCTGGCGCTGGCTCCGGGGGGAGCGGCCGGCGCCAGGGCCGTGCTGTGGTCCGGGCCCTGGGGCTGGGCGATCGGGCCGGTGGCGGCCGCCGCCGGCGCCAGCGTGCCGGGCTGGCCAGCGCAGGCCGCGCTGCTGGCGGCGGCCACGGCCGCGGCGCTGCTGCTCGCCTGGGCCTCGGCGGGTGCCGTGGCCACCGAGGAGCTGGCGCGGCGGGCGGCGGCCCGCTCCGGGCTGGCGGCCAACCTCTACAACCTCGATGCCCGCGGCGCGGCGCTGGTGCGCCGCCACAGCGCGAGGGCCCTGCTCGGCATGCGGCGGATGCGCCTGCCTCGCCCGCGGCGGCGCTGGCTCGCCATCCCGTGGCGCGACGCGCTCGCCACGCTGCGCCTCCCGGCACGGTCTGGCTGGGCGCTGATGCTGGTGGCGGCGGGCGTGCTGGCCGTGGCCGCCGAGCCCGACCGCGCCGCCGTGGTGGCCGCCGCCATCCTGGCGTCCTACCTGGCCGCCGCGCAGCTGGTGGAGCCGCTGCGGGTCGAGGCCGACCAGCCCGACGCCAGCCGCCAGCTCCCCTGGACCTGGGGTGAGCTGCTGCTGCTCCACTGCCTGGTGCCCGCGCTCGCCCTCGCGATGATGGGCCTGGCCGCGACCGGCCTGGCCTGGGCGCTCGGCCTGCTCCACGGCGCCGCGGCGTGGCTGGCCCTGGCCGGCTGCCCGCCGGCCGCCGCGGTCCTCGTGGGCGCCACGGCCATCGTCGGCCAGCGTGGGCGGCTCTCGCCCACCACGCTGGCGACCGCCTACGGGCTGGGGGAGCTCGGCGGTCCGACGTACCTGCTCGGCTGGGTGACGCTGGGACCGCTGCTGGCGGAGCTCGCGCTCGGGGTCCCGGCGGCGCTGCTGCTCGGCGCCGCCGGCCAGCGCGCCGCCCTGCCGGACGCGGCCAGCGCCGCCGCCGTCCTGATGGTGGCAGCGCTCGTGGCGGAGGTCGCCTACCTCCGCTCGCGTCGGGCGCCCGCATAGGGGCCGCAATCGTCGGGACCCAGCCTCGATCCAGGGGCCTCGGGTGAGTTTGCGGTACGGCTGGGCCGGTCCGAGAATGCGTGCATGAGGACCGTTGAGCTGGCGATCGAGAACGGCCCGCTGGTGGTGGACCTGACCTCGCGGATCGTCGAGGCCGTGCGGGAGGCCGGCGTGGGCGACGGCCTGGTGAGTGTGTTCGTGCCGCACGCCACCGCCGGGCTCATCGTGATGGAGACCGGCTCGGGCTCCGAGGAGGATCTCGAGGAGCTGCTCGACCGCCTGCTCCCCAAGGACGACCGCTACACGCACCGGCACGGCAGCCGCGGCCACGGCGCCGACCACCTGCTGCCGCTGCTCGCCAACCCTTCATTGACCGTCCCCCTCACCGGCGGGCGGCTGGCGCTCGGGACCTGGCAGCGCATCTGCCTGCTGGACCGCAACCGGGACAATCCGCGCCGGCGGGTCCTGGTGAGCGTCCTGGCCGGGTAGCTACCATCGCCGCCATGGGATCCGACGAAGGGCCGGCGGCTCGACGTCGACCCGAGGGCAGTCCGGCGGCGGTGGCCGCCCCGCCGGCCGCGCAGGCTCGGCTCGAGCGCGAGCAGGCGCCCGCGCCCCTGCGCGGGCACGTGCGCCTGCTCGGCGGCGTGCTCGGGCAGGTGCTGGTGGAGGCCGAGGGGCCGGACCTGCTCGCCGCCGTCGAGCACCTGCGCCACGCCGCCATCGAGCTGCGGGGCACCAGCGACCGCGAAGCGCAGCTACGGCGGGTGGTCGGGATCGTGGCCGGCCTCGACCTCGACCGGGCCGAGCTGGTCGCGCGGGCGTTCACCGTGTACTTCCAGCTCGTGAACCTCGCCGAGGAGCACTTCCGGGCGCGGATCCTGCGTGAGCGCAGCCGCGAGGAGGGCTGGTCCGGCGAGCCTGGATCTGGACCGGCGCGACCGCGCCAGCCGGTGCGCGAGTCCCTGGCCGAGGCCGTCGCCGAGATCCGCGCCAAGGCGGGGGAGGGCGCGCTGGCCGCGCTGGTCGAGCGGCTCCAGGTCCAGCCCGTGCTCACCGCCCATCCGACCGAGGCGCGCCGCCGCGCGGTGGTCGACGCCCTGCGCCGCATCAGCGGCCTGGTGGAGCAGCTGGACGACCCGCGCCTGTCCGTCTCAGAGGAGGCCGGCGCCCGCCGGCGGCTGCTCGAGGAGGTCACCGTCCTGTGGCGCACCGCCCAGCTCCGCCGCCAGCGGCCCACCGCCCTCGACGAGGTCCGCACGGTCATGTCGGTCTTCGACGAGACGCTCTTCCGCCTGGTCCCGGACCTGTATCGCGAGCTGGACCTGGCGCTGCAGGGAGAAGCGGTGGGGACGCGGGCGCCCAGCTTCCCGCCGTACCTGCGCTGGGGGAGCTGGGTCGGCGGCGACCGTGACGGCAACCCCACCGTGACCGCGGACGTCACCAGGTCGGCCATGGCCATCCAGGTGGAGCACGCGCTGCGCGGGCTGGAGGCGGTCACCCGGCGGGTCGCCCGCTCGCTGAGCGTCTCGGCCGCCTCGACCCCGGCCTCGGCGCCGCTGCTCGCCTCGCTGGAGCGGGACGAGGCCGACCTGCCGGAGGTCGCCGCCGAGATCTCCAAGCGCGCCCCGGACGAGCCGCATCGCCGCAAGCTCGCCCTGGCGGCCGAGCGGCTGGTCGCAACCCGCCTCGAGCTGCCCGGCGCCTACCCGTCCACCGGCGCCTTCCTCGCCGATCTCGCGCTGGTGCAGGCCTCGCTGACCGGCGCCGGCGCGGCCCGCCTCGCCTACGGAGAGCTGCAGCACCTGCGCTGGCAGGCGGAGACATTCGGCTTCCACCTGGCCTCGCTGGAGGTTCGCCAGCACTCCGGCGTCCACGCCGAGGTCATCGAGGAGCTGGCGCCACAGGCCGCCGGCGACGCCGCGGCGCTCGACCGGCTCGCCGGCGAGGGCATCGCCTCCCCGCCGGCGCGCTCGCCGCTGGCGGACGAGGTGATCGCGACCCTACGGGTCATGGCGGAGCTGCAGGCCAGATGGGGCGCGGAGGCCTGCCGCCGCTACGTGGTGAGCTTCAGCCGCTCGGCGGCGGACCTGGCGGCGGTGCGGGCGCTGGGGCGGCTGGCGGTGCCTGACGGCTCCCTCGAGCTGGACGTGGTGCCGCTGTTCGAGTCGCGCGCCGACCTTGAGGCGGCGCCGGGCGTGCTGGACGAGTACGTGGCGCTGCCCGGCGTGGCGGCATGGCTGGACGACCGCGGCCGGCGCGTGGAGGTCATGCTCGGCTATTCGGATTCGGCCAAGGACGTGGGGTTTCTCGCCGCCAACGTGGCCCTGTACCGGGCGCAGGGCGAGCTGGCCGGCTGGGCCCGCCGCAACCGGGCGGAGCTGACCTTGTTCCACGGCCGCGGCGGCGCGCTCGGGCGGGGCGGCGGGCCGGCGGGACGGGCCATCCGGGGGCAGGCCCCGGGCTCGGTGGCGGGCGGCTTCAAGGTCACCGAGCAGGGCGAGGTGATCTTCGCCCGCTACGGTCATCCCGCCATCGGACGCCGTCACCTCGAGCAGGTGACCTGGGCGGTGCTGCTCGCCTCGACGGAGGCGCACGAGGCCGCGCTGGCCTCCTCAGAGCGCCGCTTCATGGGCGACGTCCTGCGCATGGCGGCGGCGTCGGAGGACGCCTACCGCTCCCTTGTCACCAGCCCGGGGTTCGTCGACTACTTCGCGCGGGTGACCCCGATCGAGGAGCTCTCGCAGCTGGCGATCGGCTCCCGGCCGGCGCGACGGGGCGCCGGCGCCGACCTCGAGGACCTGCGCGCCATCCCGTGGGTGTTCGCCTGGACGCAGAACCGCTGCAACCTGCCGGGCTGGTACGGCCTGGGGACCGGGCTCGAGGTGCTGGCCCGCGAGCCGGGAGGGCTCGAGCTGCTGCGGCGCATGTACGACGAGTGGCCGTTCTTCACCTCGCTGATCGACAATGCGGAGATGAGCCTGGCCAAGGCCGACCCGCTGATCGCCGGGCTGTACCTGGACCAGGGCGGGCGGCCGGAGCTGACCCGGGCCATCCGCGAGGAGTTCCGCCGCAGCCGGTCGGGCGTGCTGGAGGTCAACCGCAGCGACCGCCTGCTGGCCCGGCGCCAGGTCCTGCGGCGCGCGGTCGACCTGCGCAACCCCTACGTCGACGCGCTCTCGTTCCTCCAAATTAGGTTCCTCGCTGAGCTGCGGCGTGGAGTCCCCGACCCGGAGCGTGCCGCGCGGATCGCCGAGCTGGTCCAGCTCACCGTCAACGGCGTGGCCGCCGGCCTCCAGAACACCGGCTGAGCCGGTTCCGGGACGGGCCGGGATAACCAAGGGATTTACGAAAAGAGGCCCCTTTGCGGGGCTCACTCGCAATGTCTTTCAGCCTAGCACTGGCGACCTGTCAGGAGCGGTGGCAGAATGGGGGCGACCAACAGGCTCAGCCCAGTTTCACGGCACCTGCAAGTGTTATTGGCCCCTCGCGCACGAGCGCTCAGGGGGCACGTAATAGGTGCTGCGATGCTGAGGGCTGGGCCTTTTGGCGTCTTGAGGAAGGGGTGAACGTAACCGGGGCGAGGAGTGCAGCAACACTCCCCGCCCCGTACCCAGCCGACACGGAGAAGCCGCGAGACAACCCGACATGCCGACCGGGGTAGTAAAGCCCACTCGGGCACTGCCCGCAACAGGCTTGTGGGCTCGTCTCCTCAGATCACGAGGAGGCCCCTGTATTGACTGAATGACCCACGGACGCCACCGATGGCAGGCGGCTGGTTTAGGGTCGTTCATCCTTTTTACGCGCCTTTCCGAACCAGAGCAAGCACAGGCTGCTTTGGCTTATTCAGTACACCCATTTTTCGGAATGCGCGGGCGGCACGGACCACCACGGCGACCGATACAAGCGCACCTTGAGATCAAACAGAGCGAGGGCGGCCGGGCGTCGATGGCCGTGAGCTTCCACTCACGATGCCATTTGCCCTCGGGGGCTAGACCTCCGTTAACCGGCACTCCCGAGAACGGGCCGAGCACGGGCATCAGACAGGCCGGGAAGCCGCCAAACCTTTCTCGGTCGCCCACGAGGCGACATGGCACTCCTTCATGCCCCATCAGCGGCATCGAAAGGGGGTGGAGATGAAAGATCAAAGCACAAGCGGTCGCCGGAGCAATGACCCCATCGACATCCGGGAGATCGTCAGGCGCAGTCGGGCCGCTCAAGGACTCCCACCGACAATTGAGGACCCCGAGATCCTCGACAACATCGACGCAATGATCATCGAGGCGCTGACGCGCAAAGGCCAAAGCCGCAAGCCCGCGACAGGGGGCAACAATGACTGACCGGCACGGCGAGCGGTCAAGCCGGCGGACACAGACAAGGCGGGACGAGCTTGAAGTGTGGCCTGCTAGACGCAAGCAGAACCACGACGGCGTGATTGATAGAGATCGCGCAAAGCGGAGGCGGCGTAACGCCAGTACTGGAGCCGTCCAGACGTACCGGGAGCTTGATCAGACAATCCGGGAGCTGCGCGAGGACATCGACCGTTTGGACAGCCAATAGCCCGGTCTTTCCGCTCGGAGGCCCGCACGGGCCTCCGAGCCAAAGCCGGGATGCCATGAAAGTAAGGTGCATCAGGCCATGAGCTACCCATACTTCGACGACGCGGATTTGGCGGACGAGGACCGCCCCCAGCCATACCGGGTTCCCAAGCGATACCGCAAGTACAACCAGAAACAGCGCAAGGCTCGGGCTAAGCGTTTACAGGAGTACCGGAAATACAACGAGGAACGGAGGCGGGAGCATGGCGCTCGTACCAAGGGGACCGGGTGAGCTTGAGCCCTACGGGCAAGGACTCATCCGCTCGCAACAGCGACGCATTGAGGCGCGATTCCGGGAGGCCACCCTAGAACAGCGCCTAAGCGCGGAGTATTACCGGGAGGAGGAGAGGAACCGCCACGAGCACACGCTACTCGTCGCCGACAACCTCGCCGACCTTGACGACCACATCGAGTCAAAGATCGCCGCGCGTAAGTCCCCAAGACGCGAAGACGCCTTAGAGGAGCTGTACGCGGACACCAAGAACCTACGCCGCTGCCGAGGCTGCGCTCGGCACCGGTGGCCCCTACGGGGCAGTTCGGGTTGCGGGTGGGTGACGGGTAGGCTCCCGGGCCATGACTGACGAGCTGAGCAAACGGTATGGCGAGCTGCTGGCGGGCGCCTAC
>WNFU01004759.1_pt1 | contig 17205 bp, 18 predicted proteins | sample 5400121 | NCBI WGS metagenome assembly WNFU01 (sample SAMN13153360, study PRJNA577476) | soil metagenome | isolation source: 100 cm soil or saprolite under grassland replicate 1 | place: USA:California | collected 2016-06-15
CGCGATCGAATGAAGGTCGTCACGCCGCGGCACGCAGGCTCACCTCCTCCACCCATTGCTCGAGGATCGGCCACGCGTCGTGCGGGCCGGGGCCTGCCTCCGGGTGGAACTGGACGCTGCGCGCGCGCTCGTCGGGGAACTCGAGGCCTTCGACCGTGCCGTCGTACAACGAGACGTGCGTCGCCTCCTTGGCGTCGGACGGCTCGACCGCGAAGCCGTGGTTCTGCGCCGTCACGAGCACGCGGCCGGTCGGCCGCTCGAGCACGGGATGGTTCGCGCCGCGGTGACCGAACGGCAGCTTGAACGTCCGGTGGCCCGCGGCCAGGGCGAGCAGCTGGTGGCCGAGGCAGATGCCGAGGATCGGGACGCGCCCGAGTAGCTCCCGCACCGTGGCGATCTCTCCGACGAGCGGCTCGGGGTCGCCGGGCCCGTTCGAGAGGAGGATGCCGTCGTGCGCAGCGAGCTCGCCCGCGTCGACGTCGTGCGGATAGACGGTCACGGCCGCACCCGCTCCGGCGAGCCGGCGCAGGATTGACCGTTTGCAGCCGTAGTCGACGACCGCGATCTCGGCCCGGCCGAGCTCCGAGTAGACGTACGGCTCGCGCGTCGAGACGGTTGCTGCAAGCGCCCGGCCCGCCATCGGCTCCTGCTGCCGCGCGACCGCAACGGCCTGCTCGACCGAGCCGTCGCCTGCGACGACGACCCCGCGCAGCGCTCCGGCCTCCCGGAGCTTGAGCACGAGCGAGCGCGTGTCGACGCCGCTGAGCGCGACGACGCCGCGCTCGTGCAGCCAGTCGGTCCACGCCGGGCCGCGTGCCTCGCGCATCAACACCGCCCGAGCGTGCGGCTTCGCCGACTCGGAGCGGCCCTCCGCGACGCCGTAGTTGCCGACCATCGGCGCCGTGAAGCAGACGAGCTGCTCGGCGAACGATGGATCCGTGACCACCTCCTGGTAGCCGGTCATCGCGGTCGTAAAGACCGCCTCGCCGACCGCGAACCCCTCGGCCGCGACCGAATCGCCCCGGAAGGCGGTGCCGTCCTCGAGGGCGAGGAATCCGGTCAACTCGCCTCCTCCACCGCGGCGCGAACGCGGCTCCGCAGCCAGCGCGCGGCCTCCGGCTTCGACACCCAGTCGCCGGTCTCGAGCCAGTGCCAGGAGCGAAGCGCGTTCAAGACGGAGCTCCGGCCGATGGGATCGTGTTGCTCCTGCCACTCCAGCGACCCCTCGATCGCCTCGAGCACTTGCTCGCGCGTGACCGGTGCGAACAGGTCGCCCCACGGCGGCCCTACGAGCGGCACCGCGTGGCGTTCGGCGGCCGCTCGGTCCAGCACGTACCAGCACGGCCACTCCTCCGGCAGGCCCGTATCGGGCGTGAAGGCGACGTGCTCGCCGGTGTTCAGGTTGAGCTCCAAGCGTGGGTTCGGGCCCGAAGCCTCCTCTCGGGAGTAGACGACGAACTCGAGCTTCCGCGCCGGGCAGTCGAGCGCCTCGATGCGCTCGACGAGGTCCCGCTTCGTCGCGTCCTGCAGCGCGTCGCGCGTCACCGCACAGACGTCGAGGTCGCTGCGGCCGGGCTCGAAGGCACCGGATGCCGCAGACCCGATCACGTACGCGGCTTCGAGGTCGACGACATCCTCGACCTGCTCGACGAGCTCGTCGATGACCTGCTCGACGAGCTCGTCGAGGTACGGAGCGAGCTCGGCCGGAATCGTCACGCCGAGTACGCGAGCCTCCCTGCGGCGACGGTCGCGCACACGCGTCCCTTGACGGTCTCACCGAGGATCCATGAGTTGACCGAGCGCGAGCGGAAGCCGTCCTCGGTCACGCGCCAGCTCGCCTTCAGGTCGAGCAGGACGAGGTTCGCCGGCGCGCCGACGGCGATCCGCGGCTGGTCGAGGCCGTAGGCCCGCGCCGGTCCGGCGGACATCCGCTCGAGGATCGTCTCCAGCGGGACGAGCCCGGGCTCGACGAGCTGCGTGTAGATCGCCGAAAACGCGGTCTCGAGCCCGGTGACCCCGAAGGGGGCCGCCTCGAACGGGACCTCCTTCTCGTGACGCGCGTGGGGCGCGTGATCCGTGGCTATGGCCGTGATCACCCCGTCTTGCAGCCCAGCAATTAGCGCAGCGCGGTCCTCCGCGCTGCGCAGGGGCGGGTTCATCTTCAGGTTCGGGTCGAGCGAGCGGACGGCCTCGTCGGTGCGGCAGAGATGGTGCGGCGTCACCTCGGCCGTCGCCGCGATCCCGGCCTCCCGCGCCCGGCGCAGCGCCTGCACCGACTCCCAGGCCGAAAGATGCAGCAGGTGGAGCGGCTGTCCCTCGTAGGCGGCGAGCGCAAGGTCGCGCTCGACCATCAGGCTCTCCGCCACGGAGGGGTAGCCGGTGAAGCCGAGCTCGGCGGAGACCGCGCCCTCGTGCATCTGGCCGCCGCGCGAGAGCGTCGCCTCCTCGCAGTGGAGCGCGATCCGACGGCCGGTGACCGAGCTGTACTGAAGGGCGCGCCGCATCAGCCCCGGCGACGCGATCGGGACGCCGTCGTCGGAGAAGCCGGCGGCGCCCGCGTCGGCGAGCTCGCCAAGCTCCGCCAACTCGGAGCCGGCCTGGCCCTTCGTGATCGCCGCGAGGAAGCCGACCGGCACCTCCGCCTCGGTGCGCGCGGTTTCGACGAGCGAGCCGAGCGTCGCCGCCGAGTCGACGACCGGATCCGTGTTCGGCATCGCGAGGATCGCGCAGTAGCCGCCGGCCGCGGCCGCCGCCGTCCCGGAGGCGATGGTCTCCTCGTCCTCTCGGCCAGGGGTGCGGAGGTGGACGTGCGGGTCGACGAATGCGGGCGCGAGCAAGAGCCCGCCGGCCTCGATCACCTTGTGGGAGTTCGCGTCGAGATTCGCGCCGAGCGCGGTGATCACGCCGTCGTCGACGCGGACGTCCATGACGGCGTCGACACCCTCGACGGGATCCAGCACGCGGGCGCCGCGGACGACGAGGTTCTCCTTCGGCGCCTGTTTCGCGAACAGCATCACGCCACGCCAACCGGTTCGCCGACCGGAACCGGCACGGGTGCGCCGACGAGCAGGTCGTAGAGGACCGCCATCCGCGTGACGAGACCGGCGCGCACCTGCGCCTCGATCAGCGCGTCCGCGTCGTCGGCGACGCGCGGGTCGATCTCCACGCCGCGGTTCATCGGCCCCGGGTGCATCACCTTCTGGCCCGGCCGGAGCCGTGCCGGCGTGACGCCCCAGCGGGCGGTGTACTCGCGGAGCGACGGCACGAAGTTGGCGCCCTCCTCCATCCGCTCCCGCTGCATGCGCAGGACGTAGACGACGTCCGCGGCCGCGATCGCGGCGATGTCGGTCGTCGACTCGCAGCCCATCGCCTCGATCCCTCGCGGCAGCAGCGCCGGCGGCCCGACGAGCGTCACTCGCGCGCCCATCAGAAGGAGCGCCTGCGTCAGCGAGCGTGCGACCCGCGAGTGGAGGACGTCGCCGACGACGGCCACGTGCAGCGCCTCGATCCGGCCGAACTCCTTCCGGATCGTGTACAGGTCGAGCAGGGCCTGCGTCGGATGCTGGTGTTTGCCGTCGCCCGCGTTGACGACGTGCGCGTCGGTGACGCGCGCCACGAGTTGGGGGGCGCCGATCTGCGGATGGCGGATGACGATCACGTCCGGGTCGTAGGCGCCGAGCGTGATCGCTGTGTCCTTGAGCGACTCGCCCTTGTCCACGGACGAGCCGGCCGCCTTGATCGACATCGTGTCCGCCGAGAGGCGCTTCGCCGCCAGCTCGAAGCTCGACGACGTCCTCGTCGACGATTCGTAGAACATGTTGATCACGAGCCGGCCCTTGAGCGTCGGCAGCTTCTTGACCTCGCGCTCGAGGCTGCGCTCGAACGTCCGCGCGGTCGCCATCAGCCGCTCGAGGTCGTCGCGTGTGACGTCCTTGATCGAGATGAAGTGCCGCCGCGGCGGCGGGTCGGGCGGGCGCAGGTCCTCCCGCATCACGTGGATCTCACCCATGGCGGTTCCGCTCCTCTTCGGGGTTCGGGATCAGCAGGATTCGGTCCACCTCGTCCACCTCGACGAGCTGCACCTGGATGCGCTCGTCGCGCGAGGTCGGCAGGTTCTTGCCGACGTAGTCGGGCCGGATCGGCAGCTCGCGGTGGCCGCGGTCGACGAGGACGGCGAGCTGGATCCGGTCGGGGCGGCCGTAGTCGAAGAGCGCCTCGATCGCGGCGCGGATCGTGCGGCCGGTGTAGAGGACGTCGTCGACGAGGACGACGGTCTTGCCCTCGAGCGGAAAGTCGAGCGCCGTCGAGCGGACGACCGGCTGCGGATGGAGCGGCGCGCCGCCTCCGCGCACCTGCACGTCGTCGCGGTAGAAGGTGATGTCGACCGACCCGGTCGCGGGCGCGTGTCCGGCGCGCTCCTCGATCAGGCGGCGCAGGCGCTGCGCGAGCGGGACGCCGCGGGTCTGGATCCCGACGAGCGCGACCCGCGAGAGGTCCGGGTTGCTCTCGATGATCTCGTGCGCGATCCGGGTCAGCGTCCGCCGGAGCGCCTCGTCGTCGATCAGGATCTTCCCGGGTGCCGCCTCCACCGTACTCACGGCAGGCGTGGGAAACTGAGGGCAGGCAGCTGCATTCGACTCCTTTCCGGCCTCTCTGGACCGGGTTAAAGGGGTTCAGGCTCGCGGCAGCCTATCGGGTTCGTCGGACAGCGCGAAACACCGCCGCCCAGGCGGCGGCGTCGAGGTCGCAGGGACGCGGTCGTTGCGGGAAGCCGAGCTCTCGGGCCAGGCGCTTGACGGTCAGCGGTGGCGCGACCGCGCGGAGGCCGTGCCGGAAGCCGGCATGGACGAAGTTCGCATAGGGGCGCCCTTCCCCAGGCGGGACGAGCGGCTCGGAACGGCGGACGGCACGCAGGACGGCCGCGTCCACGCTCGGCGGCGGCGCGAACGCCTCTCGCGGGAGCCGGCGGACGACGGTCACCTCGAATGCCGCGGCCCAGATCACGCCGAGGGCGGTACTCGGCCAGACGGCTGCGCGCTTGGCTGCGACCTCCCACTGGAGGATGACGTCCGCCGCGACGAGATGCGGGTCGTCGAGGAGGCGCCGAAGGATGTCCGTGCTCCCGTCGAACGGGAGATTGGCGACGACGCGGAACGGCTCGCGCGGCAGCGCCACGCGCCGCGCGTCCCCCTCGACGACCCGTGGGCACCGCTCGCGGAGCCGCACGGCGAGCACGGGATCGAGCTCGACGGCGACGACCTCGACACCGGCACGACGAGCGCCGAGGTGAGGACGCCGGTCCCTGCGCCGAGATCGACGACCAGGTCGCCCGGCCCGATTCCGGCCGCGCTGACGATGTCCGCTGCGAGCGCGCTACTGCGGAGGAAGTGCTGCCCGCGAGCGCGCGGTTGTCGCACGCGCACGGACATGGAAGACCGCCATCGTTGTCACCGAGCGAAAGCTATCGCTTTCGCTCGGTCTTTGAAGTACGCCGCTCATCGCGGGAAACGCGCGGGGCAAAGCCCCGCGCTCTCACTAGATCTTGGTCGGCGACTGTTTCTGGCAGTGCAGCCGGTGGCGCTTCGCGTCCCCGCCCGCATCAGTCCGGCCTCCGGTTAAACCGGACTCGGCCGATTTAACCTCCGGCCTTTAGCGCTGTGGCGGTTCGTGCGTACGGCGCCTACGGCTCTGCTACGACGTCATCCGGCTCGGTCATCGCCTCGATCGCGTCTTGCGCTGCCTCGAGATCGGACTCGGGAACCAGGACGACCACGGAGTCGTCCTCCCCACTCTGGAGCTCGGAGGCGATGCCCGCGGAGCGGAGAATCTCCTGGATCTCTTCGGCCTCGCTGACATCGCCCGCGACGGCTGCGTGGACGAACTCGGTCATTGCGGCGCGGAGGATACTGGCTCCGCCTCGCGCCGGTGGACCGCGCCGCCCTTGACCAGCTGCGGCGGGCCGCGCTCGGGGAACGGAACCTCGACGACGTCGAAGTCTCGGGGGACGACCGTGTCTGGGAAGATCGCCCGCGCCTCGCGCGCGATCTCCGGCCCGAAGTACCGGTTCGAGAGGTGCGTCAGCGCGAGCAGCTCCACCTCGGCCCGCTGCGCGACCTCTGCCGCCTGGACCGCGGTCTGGTGGAGCGTCTCCTCGGCGCGCTCGCGCTCCTCCTCCGCGAACGTCGCCTCGGTCACGAGGACGTCTGCTCCCCAGGCTGCCTCCACGATCTCCTCGCACGGCGCGGTGTCGCCCGTGATCACGAGCTTCCGTCCGCCCCGCGGCGGCCCGAGCACCTGTTCGGGCGTCACGATCCGCCCGTCGCCGAGCGTCACGGGCTCCCCGTGCTGGAGCGCTCCTCGCTCGGGGCCGTCCGGGACGCCGAGCGCGTTCGCCTGCTCGACGTCGAACCGGCCCGGCCGCGTTGCCTCGATCAGCGACCACCCGAGCGACGAGACGCCGTGGGTGACGCCGAAGGTGGCGATCCGATAGTCGGTCCGCTCGAGCACGTCGCCGGGCTCGAGCTCGACGAGGCGCAGCTCGTAGGTGAGCCTCCCGACGACGCGCTTGAGCGAGCCGAGCAGGTCGCGCAGTCCGCGCGGCCCGTAGATGTCGAGCGGGAGCTCACGCCCCCGCAGCGCGAACGTCTTCAGCATCCCCGGCAGGCCGAGCACGTGGTCGGCGTGGAAGTGCGTGAGGAAGATCTCGTAGAGGTCGACTAGGCCGACCGAGGAGCGCAGCAGCTGGCGCTGCGTTCCCTCGGCGCAGTCGACGAGCAGCCGGTCGCCGCCGCGCCGCACGAGCAGCGCCGCCGGGGCACGCTGGGCGGTCGGCATCGAGCCCGCGGTGCCGAGGAAGACGACGTCGAGGTCCACGCCGCGATTCTAGGGTCGCGGCTTCCTCGCTCTAGGGACGACGCCGGCGGTCGCGCTCCGCGAGCCAGACCTCGAAGCGCCCGACGGGCGAATCGAGGAACGACGCGAGCTGCGCGTCGGACCCGGCGATCTCGTGGCGCAGCACACGATGACCTTCAAGTCGTACGACTGGAAGGGGAACAGCGCCGCCCAGACGGTCACGTTCACCGTCGGCTGATCGGCGCTTAGACGAAGAGGCCCCCGGATGCCGGGGGCCTCTTTCGATAGTCGGCGTCCCACGTCATCCGCTCTTCGAGATCTGGCCGCGGATCTCGCCGGCCGGATTGCGCTTCGTCCGGATCGTGACGTACGTCCGGCGCTCGAGGATAAGGCGTGCCTCCGGCGGCGAGACGTAGGCGCTGCCATGCGCACCGGAGACGCAGGGTCCGCACAGGAAGATCAGCGCCGGGCCGTGGATTCCCGGTCGCCCTCGGTGCACGTGGGCGAACCTCGCCTTCCCGCTCAGGTTCTCGAACGTGATGCGCCACGAGAGCCGGTATCCGCGGCGCGTCTGGACCAGCGTCCCGGAGAAGGACCCGGAAGCGCTCCTCACCTTCACTGCCTGCGGCGGCACTTCCTGCCTCGCGTTCAACACGGCGGTGACCCTCGTGCCCGCGGCGTTCGGACCGGCGGCCAGCGCGACCGTCGCGAAGACGGCTGCCGACGACACCGCGAGCGCCGGGACTGCCCGCTTCATCAAGGATGCCTCCTCATGTCGTCTCGAGTCGTTCGTGGCAGAGAGATGGGAGGCGGCCGTTCGGGCCGCCTCCCATCGTCGTTCGTCGGTGCCTCAACCGATCGTGACGATTACCCGTTCGCGATCGTGAAGGACTCGACGCCACAGGCTGATGTGGTGGGCTTGTTGTTGGCGTCGCCGCTGTAGCTCACCCGCCACCGCCAGGTGCCCAGGTCACTGGCGATGAAGGACGTGTTCGTCGTGCTGTACGTGCCGTTGCCGCTGACGTTGACCGTCTGGGTGAACGCAGGCGTCCCAGCGCAGGTGGCGTCGCTCGGCGCGAACAGATCGAACGTGATCGTGCCGGCCGCGTTGGCAGTCGCCCCCGAGATCGTCGCGTCGTCGTTCGGGATCAGGTTCGGGGCCGTGGTCATCGCCGGCTGCTTCTTCTCCACGACGAGGTGCTCGCTCGCGCAGTCGCTCGTCGCGCCCTTGTTGTTGTCATCACCGCTGTAGACGGCCTGCCAGAAGAAGTCACCGGCAGCGTTGAACGTGATCGGATCCGAGTCCGGCACGGCGCCGTTCAAGACGTTTACCGTCCCGGCCGCGAACGCGACCTGCGTGCAGGCGCTGTCCGAGTAGACGGTGTACGTGACGGTTCCGCCGGCGTCCGCGGTCGTGCCGGTCAGCGTGGCGGAGTCGTGGACGGTGCCGCCGACCTCGATCGTCGTGGCCGAGAGCGTCGTCTGGATGCTCGGCTTCTTCGGCGTCACGAGGAGGTGCTCGCTCGTGCAGTCGCTCGTCGCGGGGTCGTTGTTGGCGTCGCCGCTGTAGAGGGCCTGCCAGAAGAAGTCACCTGTGTGGTTGAACGTGATCGGATCCGAGTCCGGCACCACGCCGTTCGTCACCGTCTTCGTTCCGGCGCTCCGCGCGCCCTGCGAGCAGGCGCTGTCCGTGTAGACGGTGTACGTGACCGTTCCGCCGGCATCCGGGCTCGCTCCGCTTAACGTGGCCGAGTCCTGGACGCTGCCGCCGACCTCGATCGTCGTGGCGGAGAGCGTCGTCGTGATCGTCGGGTGGAAGTTGGTGTGGTTGGTGTAGGTGCAGTCGACCACCCCGTTCGGCGCCATCGTGATGTTGACCGTCGCTCCGCTGGTCGAGAAGCTCGTCCCCGCGCCGGAAGCGGTGCAGCCCAGGCTCTTCAGCGTCCAACCCGCCGGAATCGTCGACTCGGTCACGCTGTAGTTGCCCGCCTGGACCTGGGACGCGTCGGAGTACGTCTGCGACTGGCCGTTCGACAGGTTGAAGGTCGCCGGGTTGAGCCCGACCGGCGCCCCCGTTGTCGTATAGCCGAAGGTCGCGTCGCCGTTCTCAGTGACCTTCCTGATGATGATCTTGCCGCAGTTGGCGATGTTCACCGCCACCGGGGCGATGAAGTCCTTGATCTCCGAATTGAACGACGTCGAGGACCGGCTCTTCAGGAAGGCGCTGCCGAACGCCTCACAGATCCCGGGCGGGACCACCCCGGCGGCGGTCAGGTCGATCGCCGCCTCGCCGAACTGCAATGCCGGGACAGGGTTGATGTAGTTGGGGGAATTGGGGAAGAGCGGGTCGGTCACCGGATCGAGGTTGTTCACCGCCCCGATCGAGTTAGTCCCGTTCAGCGTCACATGGTTCCCCCAACACGGCAGCGTGTTGCTGGAAAAGCACTGGCTGGCCGATCCGCCGGTCACCCAGAACAGCAGTCCCAGGGTGGGCGTACCACCACCGTTGGTGCGAGATACAGGCAGTTGTGCCTGTTGCTGCCGATCTCGGATACCTAGTAGAAGCGAGTGAGGTCGCTCTTTTCGGCGGGATCGAGCCAGTTACCGCGTAGCCGTGGCCCTGGCAGTGAACTTCACGCTCTCGTCGGAGTATTGGACGAGCGGTGCCGCCGACTGCAGTGCCTCGCTTTGGTACTTCAACAGCCACAAGAACATCACGCTTGCCACGCTGAGCTTCCACGTGAACGCGTAAGGCTTGTTCACTTTCGGAAACAAAGAGGGCGGCCGGAAGGCCGCCCTCTCCTCATTCCCGGAGGCCCCAGTCTTGATAAGGGACCGGGACCCTCGAGTATTCGCTGAACCCTCTGTCTGGCTGCTAGGCAGGAACCTCCCTAATGGTTGTCGTTGATCACGATGGGTCCCGTCGTGGACTCGCAGTTGCTCGAACTGCCCGTCACGCTGTCGAAGTCAGGGAAGGTGACCTTCCATGAGTAGGCTCCGGTGTTGTTCGCTGCCGTGACGATGAAATTCGGCGAAGAGGTCGCCGTGTTGTGGGTGTTCACCGTCTTGTCGGACGCGGTGCCCGTCCCGGTCGTCACATCGACGACCTCCGTGTACTTAACGTTGCCGTCACACGTGCCATTGTCGTACAGCGTGAACGTCACGTTGCCGCTCAGGGCCGTCCCACCGGCCGATTTCACCTCGGCGGTGTCGTTCGGCAGCCAGTCCTGGGTGGTCGTGACGCTTGACGTGTCGGTCACCGTGAAGCACTCGCTTTCGAGCGTGCCGCTGTCACTCGAGGCGTTGTACCTCGAGTCGCCGCTGTACTCCCCGCGGAAGCAATAACGCCCGACTGTGGTGATGATGAGCGATCCAACCGGATCCGATGTTGCCGTGCATGCGTGCCCCGGCCCGACCGGAGAACACGGCTTGTCAGTTCCAACGGCCGTGCCGCCGGAGGTGCAGGTGCCGGTCGCGATCGGACCGCAGATGAAGAAGTCAACGTCGCCGGTCACCTGGCCGACATCCACGACCGGAGATACGGTCGCGATGTCGGTGACGGTGCTTCCGGAGTTGATGTCCGAGAGCAGGATCGTGCTTTGCGACGGGCCCGTGACCGTCTGCGAATTTATCGTCGTTACGTCGAAGCACTCGCTGCTTCCGTCGAACGACAGTGCTTGTGGGTAGTTACTGTCGCCCGGCCATTCCGCCCGGAAGCAGTAGTGCCCCGCCCCCAGCGGACTGCTTGACGTATTGACATCCGGCGAGTTCGCGCTTGCCGTAGCGCCCGAGCCGCTCAGCGTCCCAGTTCCGATGTTCACGCCCACGTTCGTCGTTCCATCGCACGTGCTCGTGCTGCCCGCGGGGAACGAGCAGAGGAAGAACGTCACAGTCCCGGTCGGAGTCAGGGTTGAGAGCCCCTGGCCCGTCACGGTCGCCGTGTCGTGAACGGCACTACCAGGTACAACCGGGTTTGACGTGTTCGACGGCGTCGTTGACATCGTCGCCGTGTTCCGCTGGTTGACGTAGGTGCAGGTCACCGTGTCGCCCGGGTTAATGGTGATCGTCGCGATCTTCCCGGATGTGGTCCCGCCCGCCGTACAGGTCAGGCTCTCAAACGTGAAGCCGCTCGGATCGGCCCCCTCCGTGACCGTGTATGTGCCGGCGAAAACCCTCGGGCAGCTCTCGGTGTTGGCCGAGCCCGTGATCGGCGAGGGATCGACACCGGCGCTGTCGTTCAGCGTGAAACTGTCCGGCGTCGCGTCGAGGGTGCAGCCCGCCGTTGACGGGATGTTGGACGTGAAGCTGAAGGCCTGGTTCAAACCCCTCGGGTCGGTGTGCTTGATGATGTTGATCGTCCCGCAGTTGTTGATGTCGAGGTTCCCCGGTCCGACGAGGTCCTTCATCTGGGCATTAGCCGAGTTGCCGGAGCTCCGGCTGACGGCGTATCCCTTGCCGAAGGCGACACAGGCGTTCGCGGGGAAGACGCCCGCGGCCGTTAGGTCGATCCCCGCCTCGCCGAACTCGCTGTCACCGAGGTTGTCAGGCGACGGAGCGATGTTGTCGGGAGTTGTGGGCGAGGTCGCAGTGGGGGCGAAGACCTTGGCCTCCGCGAACCCGCTGGCGGTCAAGTTCTGCGCGACACTCCAGCAGGGTGGGCTGTTGCTGCCGACCTCGCACGCGCCCGAGGCGATCCAGCGAGAGAGCTTGATGCTCGGAGTGGTGGAGCCACCCTCGAAGTCGTATACGACCAGCATGTCGCCGCCGTTGGCGGTCGTTCGATGCACCAGCGAGTCCGATCCCGCACCGCAGAGCGTGGTTCCCTGGTTGAACTCGAACGCGACGTGGGCCGACGACGACGTCGTTTGCTGCGGAGTGCGCACCCACGCGAGCTCCAGGAAGACGTGACCGCCCACGGTCTTGCTCGCAAAGTAGACCCGCTTGAGGTCGTCCTTGTTCGACGCGCTGCCCGTTCCGACCCCCGGACATTCGTTGTCCTGCTTCGTCCCGCCATTGAAGTTGCTGTCGCTTGGGGTCTTCTCCGCGTCCTCGAGACCGGTGAACGCCCACCCGCTGACGAGCTTGCTCGACGTTCGGGTCGGCGCGGTCCCGGTCCACGTGGTCGGCGCGAAGCTGTTCCAGTCGAAGTTGATCGGCGCTGCCGGCGCCAGGTTGCCGTCGTCGTCCTCGAATCCGGCCGCCGTGCCGACGGGGCCGGAGGACGCGGCACTGACGATCGTGAGCATCAGCACTACGATCGTCGCTGTCGCAGTCAGGAAGGGCCAAAGCCGGCGCCCCGCGGGGAGCCGGAATGGAACCCTGGCCATGAATGACCTCCTTCAATTGCCGTGGAGCCGAAAACGGCCGCAGGCAACGGGACCGACGCCGAAAACTCACCTCCCCTCTACGGTGGTCCCGTCGCCGCCCCGGCGGAGTCGCATCCACGCTATTCAGGCGCGACAACGAGTTACATACGGCGACGACCTGAACTTCGTCCCTCGGCAGGTCAGCGGCCGATGCCGGTTCCTTGCCTACTGCAATTGCCGTATTCGCGCCTTGGGCCGTTGAACGATGTCAACCCCTGCGCTACAACCCAAGTCCTTTCCTAGCGAGGGCATGCATGCCGAGGACACAACAGGGGCAGGTCGTCCTTGTCGTCGACGACGACCGGGACCTCCGTCGGCTCGTGACGCGGCTGCTCGAGCCGCTCGGCTACGTCGTCCACGAGGCGTCGACCGCGGGGGCGGCGCTGTCGATGACGGCTCGCGACCGGCCGGCGGTAGTGCTCCTCGACGTGCACCTCCCCGACATCTCGGGGTACGAGGTCCTCCGGCGGCTGCGTGACGACTTTGGGAACGACATCGCCGTCGTCTTCCTGTCCGGCGAGCGAACGGAGGAATTCGACCGGACGGCCGGCATGCTCCTCGGCGCCGATGACTACATCGTGAAGCCGTTTGCGAACGGCGAGTTCATCGCGCGCGTGCGCCGAGTGATCGACCGGTCGTCGGCCTCTCATGTGCTCCCCAGGTCCAACCTGACGGCGCGCGAGCTCGAGGTCTTGAACCTGCTCGCCGATGGCCTCGGTCAGAAGAAGATCGCCCAGGCGCTCTTCATCACGCCGAAGACCGTCGCGACGCACATCCAGCGGATCCTGACCAAGCTCGACGTCCACAGCCGCGCGGAGGCGGTCGCCTACGCGCATCGAAATCGGCTCTTCGAACGCGCTTGAAGACCCCTCAGGACTCGGCCGGCTCGGCGACAGGAAGCGTGTAGGCGAACGTCGACCCGCTGCCGGCCTCGCTGCGCACCCGGATACGCCCTCCTTGTGCCTCCACCAGGGCTTTCGCGATGTAGAGACCGAGCCCGGTGCCCGCCTCGCTGCGTTGCTCCGGTCCGCCGATCCGCGCGAACTTCTGGAACAGCTTCGGCAGATCCGCGCGCTCGATGCCGGGGCCGTGATCTCGAACGGCCACCTGCACCATCGGTCCGCGGCGGGTCAGGTCGACGTGGATCGTCGTCTCGGGCGGTGAGAACTTCAGTGCGTTCGAGAGGAGATTCGTGAGGATCTGCCAGTGGCGGTGCGGGTCGCAAAGCACGAGCGGAAGCCCGCGCCGAACGGTCACGCGAATCCGATCCGCATCTGCTGGCGCGAGATCGGCGACGGTCCGCTCGACCTCCTCGGCCAGCGCGACGGGACGTAGCTCGAACGCAAACTGGCCCGCCTCGATCCGCGCGACCTGGAGGCCCTCCTCCACTAGCCGGTAGAGCTTTCGACCGTTTCGGAGGATCGCGTCGACACTCTCGAGCTTCTCGGCCTCCGGGAGCTCGTCCCAGCCCTTCTGGAGCTGTTCGGCGAAGCCGGCGATGACGGCGACCGGTGTGCGAATGTCGTGCGTGATCAGCGCGAGAAATTCGTTCTTCAGAGCGTCGAGCTGCTCGAGCCGCTGAATCACGCCCTCCTGCTCCTCGAGCGTGACGAGGTTCAGCACGATCGGCATGATCGAAGCGGTCAGCGAACCCAGGAGTCGCACCACGGCGGCGGTTGGGGCGTCGACGGTGGCAAACCCCACGTTCAACGTCGCGACGACGCGGCCACGGTGAAACAGTGGCAGGACGACATAGGAGCGAACACCCTGCTGCGCGAGCACCGCGTCGTACGGCAGGTCGCCCGCCCGCGTGTCGACACAGACGAGCGGTCGACGGCGCGCGACCGCCGCGCCGAGCGGAGTCCCATCCAGTGGAATGGTTTCGCCGCTCGGCAGCCTCTTGGCACATCGGCCGCCGCTCGCCACGCGACGAGCGCCCTCGCCGTCCACTGCTGTGAGCGTCAGGTTGTCGACCGGGATGACCTGGCGCAGCACCTGTGAGAACGACTCGAGCGCAGCCGACGCATCGGCCTCGAACGCGACAGCCGACGTCGCCGAACGGACGAGCAGCGGCTCGGTGACGTCCCGTAAGACGACCACGTACGCGGACGTCTCCTCCTCGATGCCCGGAACCGCTGCGCACACGCCTTCGACGATCAGCAGCGAGCCGTCGTTGCGCGTGGCGACCGCGGTCCTGCGACGTGGCCGGCCTGAGGACGTCTTCAGGAGCATCTCGCGCGCCTCGTGCGCCGCTCCGGCGGGGAAAAACCGGTCGAACGTCCTGCCGAGGGCTCGCTTGCGCGGGACCCCGAACATTCTCTCCGCCGCACGGTTCAAGCCGCTGACGGTTCCGGCGCGATCGAGGAGCACGATTGCGTCCGTGGAACTTCGGAGAACGCTTTCCAGGACGCTCGCTTCCACAGCGAACGCATCTGACGCCGCAGTGGAGACGTGTCTCACCTATGCCCCCGCCTTCGCTGTGGAGCAGCCCCAATGAAAGACCGTGTATAGGTTGGTCACGGTGGCTCCCAGGGGCGGCTCTTAGTTGATATCCCCCTGGTCTGGTTCGAAACGACAGGCTCTAGGGAACGACGAGCCGTTGCCCGGGGATCAGCGTAGGACCGCTCAGCTGGTTGCGCCGCTCGAGCTTCCAGACACCCTCGCGCGGATCGCCCGCGTAGTGTGCCGCCGCGATCGACCAGAGCGTGTCGTACGGCTTGACGACGTAGCGTGTCTCCGGGCCGGCCCCACCGGACGGCCGCGCGAAGTACCCGACCAGCAAGGCCACGGCGAGCAGGACGACGAGAGCTCGGGGGAACATGTGTTCGCCATGCTAGCGAACACGTGTTCGGTGCGTCAAGAGGCAGGTATCCCTTCCCGGGGAGACGTTCACACGCAGACGATCAGGGCTTCTTCGGCCTGACCAAGAACGGGATCCGAGGCGTCTACCACTCCGTCTCCCGCAAGTGGCTTCAGGGCTACCTCAACGAGTACGTGTGGCGCGATAACCGCCGGGACTCCGGGCGGAGCATGTTCAAGGAACTGCTCTCCGAGGCCGTTACTAGAGCCGAATAGACGATGCGCCGTGTCTTCGGAATCATCCTTGCCTTGATTGGCTTGTTCTTCGTCCTCGACGGCGTAACCGTCGCGGCGGGGATCGGCTGGGGCGGCGAGATTGATCTCGACACGAGCGGCAAGCTCCAAGTCGGAGCGGCGTTCGGGATATTCGGCCTTGCGCTCGTGGCAGGCGGTTGGGCGCTCGCCAACCGTCGGCGTTAAGTCTCTTTTACGGGATTGATGGCCTTGCGGGGGCCTCACCGCCGAGGTATGGCCTGTCGTCACCGGAAACGAGATCAACAACATCAGCGCGATCTTCGGCGATTACATCCACAACCTCCGAGCGAGCCTCGATCACCTCGCCTACCAGCTCGCTTGTTTGGTCCAAGATCCGCCGACATGCAAGACCGAGTTTCCGATCTATTGGCAGCCAAAGAGATTCGCCCGTGATGGACGACAAAAGATCATCTGCCTTGATCTCTCCGGCCGGGCCATCATCGAGATGCACCAGCCCTACCACCCATTCGCTGGCATCCCAAATAGCGCAAAGGGCCATCCCCTGTGGCTGCTTCAGAGCATGGACATCGAGGACAAACACAAACTCGTCAACGTTGTCGCTGTCGCCGCAAGCTTCCGTCGTCTCATCCCGGACTGCCATGACCTTGAGATTGTCGAGACGAGGGAGGAGCTGCGCGGGAACCTGAAACACGGCCAGCCAATCGCCCGATACAAGGTCATCCAGACCGGGTCGAATCCGTACATGCACGTCAAGGGTGAGGGTTCCTTCTCCGTAGTGTTCGGCGAGGGGACGCTCGCTGAGGGCGAGGGACTGTTCCGAACCTGCGAGCGGGTCCGCGTTGCCACAGACCGGGTTCTGATGGCGTTCGGAATGCGGTTCGCCGACTGACCTCCTCCGGAGCGAACTCACCGCACGACCTCCCGCTTATACAGAGAAGGGGCAAATTCGCTCGAGGTCGGCCTCCCTCTCCCTGAAGGGTTACTTGCCCGTCAAGACAGCCTGACGAGCTGGGGCATGATCCGGCCGCGGCGGATCTGCAGGACGAGCATCGAGTGCACCGGCGCGCTGCGCCGCTCGGTCGGCGAGCCCGGATTCAGGATCCCGAGGTGCTGGAACCGCTCCACCTGCGGCACGTGCGTGTGGCCGTAAACGACCGCCTCGCAGTCGGGGAAACGCGCCGCAAGTCGAGCCTCCCGGCCGGCGGCCGGGCCGGCTACGTGCACCATGCCGACCCGCGTCCCGCCCACCTCGACGACCCGCGTCCGCGGCAGCGTCTCCTTCAGCACCGGCTCGTCCATGTTCCCGTGGACGCCTTCCACCGGCGGCCCGAGCGCGCGCAGCTCCTCGAGGAACTCCGCGGACACGAAGTCGCCGGCGTGCAGGATCAGGTCGGCCCCGCGGAGCAGGCGCAGGCACTCGTCCGGCAGGCGACGCGCCCCCCGGGGCAAGTGCGTGTCGGAGATGACCGCAACTCGCGCCAGCGTCAGCGCGCGGCGACCGGTTCGGCCGGCTGCGGCTCGCGCAGGAACCGCCCTGCCTTCCACACGAGCTCGCCGTCGGCGTAGACCTCGCCCTCGTCACGCAGGTCGCAGATCATGTCCCAGTGGAGGCCGGAGTCGTTCCGGCCCCCGAGCCGCTTGAAGCTCGAGCCGAGCGCGAAGTGCAGCGTCCCGCCGATCTTCTCGTCGAAGAGGATGTCCCGCGTGAAGCGGTCGATCTCGTAGTTCAGGCCGAAGGCGGCCTCGCCGAGCACGCGTGCGCCCTCGTCCATGTCGAGCAGAGAGCGGAGGTAGTCGCCGCCTGTGGCCGCCTCAGCGGCGACCACGCGGCCGCCCTCGAAGCGGAGCCGGACGTCTTCGACCGCGCGCCCGCTGAAGATCGCCGGGAACGTGAAGCGAATCTCGCCCTCCG
>WNFU01005457.1_pt1 | contig 17205 bp, 18 predicted proteins | sample 5400121 | NCBI WGS metagenome assembly WNFU01 (sample SAMN13153360, study PRJNA577476) | soil metagenome | isolation source: 100 cm soil or saprolite under grassland replicate 1 | place: USA:California | collected 2016-06-15
ATTGCAGTAGGCGGAGTTGAACCGCAGCGTGGTGAAGGGGACCGCCAGGTGCGCCTGGCCCTGTCGCCGCACCACCCCGTTGGGCGGCAGGCGCGCCCGGAACGATGGGCCCTCGCCGACCAGCGCCCCCCCAGCATGCGCGTAGTGGTGCACCACACAGGTCCCATCCCCGGCCTTGTTGCCGCGGTTACGGATCTCGACCGTGAAGCAGGCCAGCTGCGGGTCGGCAGCGGTCGGGCAGGGCCGGCTGTCGATGACCTGCAGCTCGAAGGCGGGCGCCGGCCTGGGATCGACCGATGATGCCGACCTGACGCACCCGGCGAGCAAGATCGGCAGCGCGATGGCCAGCCAGCACCCCGGCCAGGCCACCCGGCCCAGCCGCCACCCGCCGCGCTCGTGGCCGCCGCATCGCAACACAACAGGCTCCAGGTGTTCGCCGCTTGGGCCAACCATCGGTGTGGACAGCTCGCCGGGGCCGCCGCTGGCGGCGCTCACAGCCATTGTGGAACCACGGTCGGGCGATGGGCACGGGCTGGGCTGGTCGTGCGATGCTCCGCCCATGACCACCCTCGCCGACCGCCTGCTGCCCGACGCGCTGTGGCAGCGCATCCAGCCGCTGCTGCCACCGCCACCCTGCCACGCCCGCGGCGGCGCGCCCCGCACCGTCTCGGACCGGGCATGCATGGCCGCGATCGTGTTCATGGCTCGCACCTCGACCCCGTGGGCGCTGCTGCCGGTGGGCGAGTTCGGCTGCGGCAGCGTGACCACCTGCTGGCGGCGGTTTGCCGAGTGGGCCAGCGCCGGAGTGTTCGAGCGGCTCCAGGAGCTGCTGCTGGACGAACTCGGCCAGGCCGGCCTGCTGGACTGGTCCCGCGTCAGCGTGGACTCCTTCAGCCTGCGCGCGGTTCGGGGGGGACCACACCGGCGCAAACCCGGTCGATCGGGCCAAGCGCGGGTCCAAGCTGCACCTGACCAATGAGGGCACAGGGCTGCCGCTGTCGCTGCTGGTGACCGCAGCCAACACCCCCGACGCCATGGTGTTCGAGGCGCTGCTGGACGACATCCCCAAGGTGCGGACGCCGGCTGGTGGCCGGCGCTGCCGGCCCGACAAGTGTCACGCCGACAAGGCCTACGACAACCGCCGCTGCCGCAGCTACCTCACCCGCCGGGGGATCAGGGTGCGCATCGCCCGCCGTGGGGTCGAGTCCTCGGACCGGCTGGGCCGCCACCGATGGAAGGCGGAGCGATCGATCGCCTGGCTGGCCGGCTGCCGGCGGCTGCGCATCCGCTACGACCGAGACTCCGAGCGCTTCTTCGCGTTCGCCATGCTGGCCTGCGCCCGGCTGTGCTTCAACCGCCTGCCCGGCACAGTCGAAGCGAACGCACGGTCACCCTGACCGAGGTTCCGGAATGTCCTCTAATTCCCTCAGCCTTACACTACTCGCATTCACGATCTACCGTTGAAGGAATCGATAGACTCGCCGTACAGCAACCTCACCCTATTACGACGGAAGCTCCCTAGGGACCGGCGGGTGCGCGGGTCATAGAGGTAATTCAACCTCAGCCAGCGATAGCCTAGGAAGCCTTGAACTTCGCTAATAGCACCCGTTGACGGGCTGTACATACAGAGAAGATCGCCCATCCAAAGACCTTGACTGGAACTCCCGCCATAGCGGGATCGCAGATATCGGAATATCGCTACGATGTCGCCTCGGATTTCAAATTGCATTTCCAAGCCCACCAGACTTGCAGATCGCCCATCCAAATAGTCCAAAACGGGCTGCTCTACCTTGATTCCCGCCCCTGCAAGGCGACAACCAATGTGCTTCACGTAGTACTTCGCCAAGTCCTCCTTGGCCGACCTCCAACCGATGCCATACACGTCGGAAAACCGAAACCGCCGCGTCTGCAGGATCGTATCTTCATTATCAGCAATGAAACCTGCGAAGACGTCATATGCGGCATCGAAAGGCTGACTTCTAGCATTGTTGCATGGCGCGCAGAGAACACGGGGAAACTTGACCTCGTTTGCGTCCGGTCCCTGGACTTGGCGCAGTCTCTCTTCAAAGCCTCGCACTACTGCCAAATCCCCAAGATATGGGCCCGAGCCAAACTCACGGATCAGATCAGACTTCTTATGCTTGTGCTCCCGTGAGTCCGCAACCGCACCACACCACCAACACCGACCGCCGTAGTCGTGACGGTGCTGGGGCGGAACTCCATCCATCGCGGGTCGACCTTGAGACATAGGGACAGCATACCGATCCAAGCGGTCCACTCCCGGTCCCCGCCGCGCCCCTCGACAGAGGCTTCCAACAAGGCAGGTGCCCCCCAACCTCGACGGTGACATGGGTGGCCCTGGTCCGCGCTGGGTCCGCATGGCATCGGAGCCGGGCGGTCCTCGATGGGCATCAGCGGTCATGAGGGGTACGGCGGAGCCGCAGGTCACCGCACCTACACGTCCCGGACCTCGGCCGCTGAAGCAGGCCGGAGGCGGCTTCGAATTCCACACGACGGCTACCGCGAGCCGAGCCGGTGGACGGGCTCGATCCTCCAGGTCGTTCGGGTGGTGCTGGCCAGCCATTGCGGCCCCGGTCCGCGCACGGCGCCGCCCGCCTGCTCCAGCTCAGCGGCCGACAGGTTCAGCGCGAGGATCTGGGCGAGCAGGTCCTCCTCAGGGTCGAAGCCGTACACCCGCGGTCTTTTGGCATTGACAGAGATCTTGACCGGCCCGCGGATTGTGGGATGATCGCCCGGATCGCCGGGCAACGGGCAGAGGTGGAGACGGTGACGACTGTGGGGCCGGCCGATGCCCGCCTGAAACGGCTGCTGGTCAACCTGCACGAGCAGGCGGCCGACAAGGTACTCCGCGGTGCCGTCGCGCAGTGCGACGGCCGCGTGTTCCCCAAGGTGCGGGTGGCCGACGTGCTGTCGATCGACCGCAGCGGCGTCTCCGACGAGGAATACCGCTACGCGCTGCGGGCGCATTTCGACTTCCTGGTGGCCAGCGCCGAGGGCGACCCGCACTTCGCGGTCGAGTTCGACGAGCCGTACCACCGCATCAGCGCCGCGGCCAAGCGGCGGGACGCGATCAAGGACGCCCTGTGCAGGCGGTTTGAGCTGCCGCTGCTGCGCGTCGGCGCCCAGGAGTTGACCCGCTACGACCAGTTCACCGTGCTCGGCTGGCTGGCCGAGGCGTGGTTCCTACACCGGTGGTACGAGCAGGAGAAGGCCGCCGGCAGGATCGACTATTACGACAGCTTCTCGCCCATCTTCTTCTACAGGACCCTGCCGGACGGCCGGGAGGACCACCCCTGGGACCTGGGGTGGGAAGCGCGGCGGCTGATCGCGGCGGCCTGGCGGAAGGGGCAGTGCGGGTTCGGTCTCGAGCACGTCATCCAAGTGCCGCCGCCGCACGAGGGGTACAACACCGCCTACGCCCTGCTCGGCCTCGGCAGCATGGGCGTGAGCGGCAACTCCGTGGGCGACGGCGTGCTGATCGGCGAGGCGACCTTGAAGGTCCATGACTGGGTGCCGAGCTGCGACCGCGACCTCGTCGAAGGGCTTTCGGAGCGGGCGGTCGGGGTGAAGCTCCGACGCTACCTGCGCGGCGAGATCGGGCCTGACCCGCCCCAACGGCTGGCGGAGATTCGGCGGCTGACCGCGGCCCAGTCATGGGTCCGGTGCGGCTCGCTCCTGGACGACATCCCAGACCGCCAGCGCTCGTAGCGTCCAGCACCAACGGGCCGTTGGTGCGCTCCACGGCGCCCGCCCGCTGACTGCATGAGAGTGCGCGAATTCCTTGCCAGCTCCAGCGTCTGCCTCAGAACGCGGAGCTGCGCACCTCAGTCATCTCGATGAGCGACGTAGCGACCCCAGCACTGCCAGTGGAGCTGCACCTCGGCGGCCGGGGTCCGCCGCCGGTCGAGGTAGCCACCCCGGCGCCTGCCATACGCCTCCGGCCGGAGCTGCCGCTCAAGCTGCATCAGGCTCCAGACCTTCGTGCCGTCGGCGCGGATGTAGGGCTCGACGTTGGCGGCCGCCTCGTGGACGGTGGCCAGGTCGATGCCGAGTAGCTCCGCGCAGCGCTCCAGCGGTGCCGCGATCGGCCGGCCCAGGTCCGGGTCGTGCCAGGTCCCCACTCCGACAGACTAGCGAACAGACGTTCGAGGATCGAGTCAAGGTGATGCGCTGCTACTCGCCACCGCGGAGGACCAGGTTCAGGCTGACCGGCCGGCGTGCCGTCTGCGTGCCATATGGTACTTTCGCGGCACAAGCCGGCGTCCTGCTGGTCGAGAAGCCATCCATTCGGGGACTAAAGAGGTTCGCCGGTTCCGGTGACGTGATCGGGCCTGTCCTGGCAGGATGGCAGCATGAGACCAACCGCCTACCGCCGCAACGCCCGGGGCCTGCGTGACCGCCAGGCGTTCGAACACGTCCGCATGCAGGCCGGCGCGCTGTTTGCCGCTGGCCGCTCCCAAGCCCAAGTCGCCCACCAGCTCGGTGTCGCCCGGCAGAACGCCAGCCGCTGGCACGCCCTATGGCGTGCCGGCGGGCCCGACGCGCTGGCAAGCCGCGGTCCCACCGGGCCTGCCCCGCGCCTGTCGGACGCCCAGCGTGGCGCCATCGACCAGGGGCTGCGCCAGGGCGCCCGCGCGCACGGGTTCGACACCGACCACTGGACCCTGGCCCGCATCACCACCGTGATCGAGCAGCTGACCGGGACCCGCTACCATCCCGGCCACGTCTGGAAGCTGCTGCGCCGCATGGGCTGGCGGCTGCAGCGCCCCGCCCGCCGCGCGGTCGAACGTGACCAGCAGGCGATCGCCCGCTGGGTGGCCGAGGACTGGCCCTAGGATCCGGGCAGGCGCCCGGCGTCGTCGGGCCGTGATCGTGTTCTGGGACGAGTCGGGCGCCTCGCTGCTGCCAGTGACCCGTCGGACCTGGGCGCCGCGCGGGGTCACCCCGGTCATCCGCCACCACTTCAAGTGGAAGCGCTGTTCGATGGCTGCCGCGCTGTGCTACGGGTCACGCGGCGGCGGCGCAGCGGTCGCCTTCCACCACCAGCTCGACGCCTACAACACCGACAGCCTGATCGGCGCGCTTGGGGAGCTGCGCCGCGCGCTCGGCGGGCAGAAGGCGACCTTGCTGTGGGACGGGCTGCCCGCCCACCGCAGCAAGGCGATGGCCGCCTGGCTGCGGCGTCAGCGGTCCTGGCTGGTGGTGGAGCCGCTGCCCGGGTATGCGCCCGACCTCAACCCCGTCGAGGCGCTGTGGGCCAGCCTCAAGGGGGTGGAGCTGGCCAACCTGGCCGCCGACACCCTCCAGGAGGTCACCGCCGCGGCCGAGCGCGGCATCCAACGCATCCGAAACACCCACCACCTGGCCTACTCGTTCCTGCGGCACTGCGGCCTGTCCCTATGGTGAGCAGCAATGTCACCGGAACTGGCGAACCTCTTTAACCAGTTGCGCTCTCTTGAGCCGATGAGCTCGTTCGGCATGGGTGCACTTGGGGATCAGCCGTGTCCCGACCCGCCGTTCGTTCCCTTGGCTGCCGCGCAGCGTCGGTGGTCAGGTCAGGGCAGGGCTCACACGTCGACCCAGAACCCGCACGTGACGTTGGCCATGACCCCAGTCATCGCGCTGGCACGATCCGACGCCATGACGACCGCGGCCTCGGCCACCTCCGACAGCATCGGAAGACGACGAAGCAAGGTCCCGCTGCTCGCTTCGGCCAAGAACTCCTCGGGAGAGATCCCGGCGGCCCGGGCGTGATGCTCGAAGGTCTGCTTGACGTCTGGCGCGTCCGGCGACCCGGCCGACCGCAGGATGACGAGCCGGATCCCGTGTGGTCCGAGCTCCGCGGCGAAACTCCGCCACAGCCCTTCGACCGCGCCGCAGGCGACCCCATAGCCGCCGTGGTGGGGCACGGGCGTGGGCGCAACGGTGATGGACATGATCACCCCGGACCCTTGCCCGACCATCCGCCGCGCCGCCGCGCGCGCGGTGAGGAACTGGGTCCGCGTAGCCTTGATGACCGGCTGCGCGAAGTCCTCAGCGGACATGTCGACCAGCAGGGTCCCCTGGACGTCGTCCATGCCAACGGCGTTGAACAAGACGTCGATCCTCTGCGCCCGGGCGACCACGTCGTCCATGTGCTTCTCGATCGCGTGCTCATCCAGCGCATCGACCTCTGCCGCCTCGGCGACGCCGCCCGCGGCGGAGATCTCCTCGGCGACCGACTCGACCCTCGCCCTGGTGCGACCGGCGAGGAAGAGGTCGGCGCCTTCGTGGGCGAACGCCCTGGCAACGGCACCCCCGATCGCTCCTCCGGCTCCGTAGATCACGGCCTTCTTGTGCTCCAGCAGCATTCGGCCTCCTCTCGGTCCAGAACGTCATCCCGAGGAAATGGAAGCGACCTGTGGCATCCGAGGTTCAGGGCACCAGCACGCGGTCGAGGTTGTCGAAGGACGCCTGCCAGCCCTCTTCATGCGATCGCTTGGATTCCTCGTCCCTCAGCCCGCTGTTGGTGAGCGCGACGGTCGTGGTTCCGTCCGGCTCCTCCTTGAATTCGACCTCCACGAGTTGGAGGCCCCCCTGCTCTTCCTGCCCATCCCAAATCCAGGTGAAGACCAGGCGCTCGGGCGGCGTGATCTCGAGGTATTCGCCGGTCCCGCCGAACTCTTGGCCGTCTGGACGGCGCATGACGAGCCGGAGTTTGCCCCCGACGCGTACGTCCACCTCGACGACTGGTGTGTCCCAGTCCGGTCCTGCCGGCCACCAGCGCCCCAGCACCTCCGTGCTCGTCCAGGCGTCGAAGACGGCCTGCGCCGGAGCATTGAACGTCCGCTCAATCCGAAGCACGACGCGGTCCGGCGGTCTCGCGTCCGTCATGGCTTCTCCTTTCGCGCTTGAAGATAGTCATCAACCGCATCGAACATGCGCTCCCAGACCGCCCGCTGGCGGTCGATCCAGTCGACCGCGTCGGCCAGGGGGGCCGGATCGAGGCCGAGCCGATGGGTCCGGCCCTCGATCGTTCGCACCACTACCCCCGCCTCCTCGAGCACCTTCAAGTGCCTCGAGATCGCTGGCTTCGATACCCCGAACCCGGCCGTCGCCTCGCCGACAGTTGCGGGGCCGCTGGTGAGCCGCTCGACGATCCCACGCCGGATCGGATGGGCCAGCGCCTTGAAGGCATCGTTAACCATTATGCTAACTTTAGTGGCCGTGGCCGGATCGGTCCACAGGCCAAGGCGCCGCGGTGAGCCGCTCTCGCGCTCATGGGGCTGAAGGGGAAGGAAACGAACTGGGCACCACACCGGCGACCTCGACGAGGCCAGCGAGGCGGCCGCTGAGGCGGCGCCTCGTTCCGCTGTACGCGGCGACCTTCCTCCAGAACCTGGCCCTGTGGGTGCCCATCGAGAAGCTGTTCATGACCACGATCGGGTTCAACGCGGCTTCGGTCGGCGTCATGGCCGCCGTGTACGCCGTCGTCGTACCGATGCTGGAGGTACCGTCGGGGATACTGGCCGATCGTTGGAGTCGACGTGGCGTGCTGATCCTCGCTTCGATCGCCGCGATCCTCAGCGTCCTGATCGGTGGCCTCAGCCAGAGCGTCGCGGTCTACATGGTGTCTGCGGGCTTCCTCGGGGTGTTCTTCGCCCTGCAGTCGGGGACCCTCGAGTCCGTCGTCTACGACACGGTCCTCGAAGAGACCGGAGGCAGTGATGCGTTCGAGAAGACGATGGGCAGCGTCCGGCTGGTGGAGAGCGTGGCACTGGTCGCAAGCGCGCTGGCCGGAGGCGCGATCGCGGCCGTCGCGTCGCTGCGGGCTCCCTACTTCTTGACCGCGCCGCTGCTGGCGGCCTCGTGTCTGGTGCTGATCCGGTTCCGTGAACCACGGTTGCACAAGGCGGAAGAGAAGGACTCACTTCGCCGGCAGCTGAGGACGACGTACCGGACGATCCTGGCCCCTGGTCGGGTCCGGGCGGTGGTGGCGCTAACCGTGGTCGGAGCCGTCCTGATGCAGGGCATGCTGGAGTTCGGCCCCCTCTGGCTGGTCGCCCTGGCCGTACCGGCCTTCCTGTACGGCCCGCACTGGGCGGGGCTCACCGCAGCGCTCGGCCTGGGCGGGCTCCTCGGGGCCCAGGCATGGATCACGCGGCGGTGGGCAGTAGGGCTGGTTGCGCTGGGGGTCATTGCCTGCTGCGTCGTCCTGGCCCTGAGCCATCTCGCCCCGCTGGTGGTGGTCGTGCAGGTGTTGCTGACCCTGCTGGTCGTCGCGGTCAGCATCCCGGTGCTGAGGCGTCTTCACGACGCGGTGCCATCAACGATCCGCGCCGGCGTGGCATCGGGCGTGGGCACGCTCACCTGGTTGACGTTCGTGCCGTTCGCGCTAATGTTCGGAGCCGTCAGCGAACGCGCCGGCGTGGACCGGGCCGGCTGGCTCCTTGTGGCGATCGGAGCAGTGGCCGCGCTGCTGATCGTGGTCGTGCTCCCCCGGACTCCGGCTCCGCTTGCCGAGGCCGGACCTCTGATTCCCCCACCGGGAGCGGCAGTGGAGCCCGTATTCTCTGCCGATCGGTTCCTACCCCCAGACGATCCGCAATGGCCGGGCCACTGGGCGAACCCTCCTGCCGCCTGGGACGCCCCTGGCTTCGCCATCGACGACCCTGACGCGCTGGAACAAGCGCGTGCGGCGATCGCGGAGATGCCACCAGCCCTGCGGCAGGTGATCGTGCTTCGCGACGTCGAAGGACGGGCGCCCAGCGAGACCCGCCGAGCGCTGGGACTTCGCCCCGACGAGGAGCAAGCCCTGCTCAATCACGCCCGCGGTCTGGTTCGCACACGCCTGGAACGTCACCTCGAGGGGAAGGCGAGTCGCCTTGAACAGTAGCGGGCCGGGTAAGGACCTCCGGTGCATCGAGTTCGTTGGCTTGGTGACCGCATACCTCGACGGCGAGGTCAACGAGGGCCAGCGCAGACGCATCGATGAGCATCTCGAAGGATGCCAGGGCTGCCAGGCGGCACTTGCCCAATTCCAGACCATCATCCGCCTTGCTGGTCGGCTCACCGCGGCGGACATCGCAGACGTCGACCCGCTGATTCGCGACCGCCTCACGGCAACCTTGCGAGTACCTCGACGGCGTTAAAAAGAGGTTCGCTCGTTCCAGCGACATGGTCACCGCTCACCCACCCTACGGAGTCTTGGTGCTGGGTTGACGGCCTTGAGGTAAGCGATACGCACAGCCCGGTGCTGGCGACGTGACAGCGGTCTCGCGGTAGGGCCGTGACGTTTCGGTATCGTCGACCAGCCAGACTCGCCTGGTTCTGCCCGACGGCGCCGAGGATGAGCCGACGACGCTCCACGTCGATCGGGTCCGCGCTCCTTGGAGGTGCTTCGATGTCCGTAGAAGACAACAAGGAAGTCATCCGCGTGTACGTTGAGACGATTTTCAACCAGCAGCAGGTGGATCGCGCCGACGAGCTGGTCGCGCCGGACTACCTCGACCACGCTGCCCTGCCCGGGCAGGCGCCCGGGTTGGAGGGCGTCAAGCAGAAGTGGGCGATGTACCTGGCCGGCATCCCCGATCTGCGGGTCACCATCGAGGAGCTGGTTGCAGAAGGGGACAAGGTCGCGGTGCGCCGGTCCTATGCGGGCACTCACCGGGGGGAGCTGCTGGGCATCCCGCCTACCGGCAAGCAGGTGCGGGTCGGCGGCATCAGCATCTTCCGCCTGGCCGACGGGAAGATCGCGGAGCACTGGGAGCAGTTGGATCGGCTGACCTTGATGCAGCAGCTTGGCGTGCTTCCGACGCCGGGGCAGGGGACACCGTAACCCGGCCGGGCTTGCCCCAGCGAGGTCGCGAGAACTTCGCCCGGCTGGCGACGCAAGCAGTGCTCACCACAGGGATAGGCCGCAGTGGCGCAGAAACGAGTAGGGCAAGTGGTGGGTGTGGCGAATGCGCTGGATGCCGCGCTCGGCCGCGGCGATCACCTCCTCCAAGGTGTCGCCGGCCAGGTTGGCCAGCTCGACGCCCTTGAGGTTGGACCATAGCGCCTCGACCGGGTTGCGCTCGGGGGCGTAGCCAGGTAGCGGTTCCATGACCAGCCAGGACCGCTGACGCCGCAGCCAGGCAGCCATCGCCCGGCTGCGGTGGGCGGGTAGCCCGTCCCACAGCAGGGTCGCCTTCTGCCCGCCCAGGAACCGACGCAGCTGCTCCAGGGCGCCGATCAGGGTCTCGGTGTTGTAGGCGCCGAGCTGGTGATGGAAGGCCAGCGCCGCGCCGCCACCGCGGGCGCCGTAGCACAGCGCGGCCGCCATCGAGACCCGCCGCCACTTGAACCGGTGGCGGATGACCGGGGTGTAGCCACGGGGCGCCCACGTGCGGCGCGTCACCGGCAGCAGCGACGCCCCCGACTCGTCCCAGAACACCAAGACGGCCCGGCGACGACGGGCGTTGGACCGGATTCTAGGGCCAGTCCTCGGCCACCCAGCGGGCGATGGCCTGCTCGTCGCGTTCGATGGCGCGGCGGGCCGGACGCTGCAGGCGCCAGCGCAGGCGCTGGCGCAGCAGCTTCCAGGTGTGGCCGGGATGGTAGCCGACCCCGGTCAGGCGCTCGATCACGGTGGTGATGCGCGCCAGCGTCCAGTGGTCGGTATCGAACCCGTGCGCGCGGGCACCCTGGCGCAGCGCCTGATCGATGGCCGCAAGCTGGGCCTCCGACAGGCGCGCGGCGGTCCCGGTGGGGCCGGCGCTGCGCAGCGCGTGCTGCCCGCCCACGCGCCAGCGGGCGTGCCAGCGGCTGACGTTTTGGCGGGAGACGCCCAGCTGATGGGCGACGTGGGCTTGGGAGCGGCCGGCGGCAAACAGTGCACCGGCCTGCATGCGGACGTGTTCGAACGCCTGGCGGTCACGCAGGCCCTGGGCGTTACGGCGGTAGACAGTTGGCTTCATCCCGCCATGCTGCCGGGACGGGCCAGATCATGTCACTGGAACTGGCGAACCTCTTTAACGGACTCTGCTGGCGAAGTCGGTGGGTGTGGTGGTGTCAGGCCGCCGCCAGGTTGTGGGCGGTGCACAGGGCGTGGATGCGGGTGGGGCGTCGTTGGGTGGTGGGGTGGGGGTCGAACCAGGCGCCGAGGCGCAGGACGTTGAGGGCGATGCCGGTGAGGACATTTTGCAGGTGGGTCTTGGGCATGCCGCGGTAGCGGGCGTGGCGGAGGTCGGGGCCGCGGACGGCTTGGGAGATGGTGCCTTCGACACCGGCACGCCTGTTGTAGGTGGCGCGCCAGTCGTCGCTGGTCTGGGCTTGCCGGGCGCGGATCTGGGTCTCCCACACGGGCCGGGGGTGGACAGTGATCTTGCGGGGATGGCTGGGGCCGCCCAGGGTGCACTGCGGACGCAGCGGACAGGGCCGGCAGTCACGCGTGGAGAAGGGGAAGGCGACCAGGCCGCGACCCTCGGGGCGGGCGGGGAGGCTGGTCGCCCCGGCGGGGCAGGTGGCGACCCCGGCATCCCAGTCGAGGGTGAACGCGCTTGGGGGGAAGGTGTCCTTGGTGGCGTTGCGGCCGGTGGTAGTGGTCAGGGGGCTGATCATGGTGATGCCCAGCTCCAGCGCGCGGGTGAGGTTCTCGGCGCTGGGGTAGCCGGCGTCCAGCAGGTGCTCGCCGGGGGTCAGGCCACGCCCGGCCAGCTTCTCCTGGATGGGGGTGGTGGCCGTCACGTCGGGGTCGGTCGCGGCGGTGGTGTGCACGTCGGTGACCAGCGAGGGCAGGTCCTCGTCGCAGGACTCGCTCAGGTGGGCCTTGGAGCCCACCCACTGCGTGTCCCGCTTGCTGCTGTAGCGGGCGTCGGGGTCGTAGGGTGACTCGATGCGCTCGGCGGCCGGGGCCAGCTCGGCGGTGTCCTTCCAGCGCAGGCGCCCGGTGCCGGTGTCGTGGTAGTGGTAGTGGTGGGCCCACATCGTGCGTAGGACCTGTACCTGCGGCAGGTCGTTGATCCAGCCGACGGCCGGGTCGGTGTCGATCTTGTCCAGCAGCGCGCGGCCGTCCGCCCCGATCTGCTCGGCCAGCCCCGCCGCGGAGGCGTTCTTGCGTTTCAGCAGCCGGGAGGCCTCCACCTTCCGCCCGTAGCGCTCATCCCAGCCCGGCGCGAGCAGCGGCACCAGCCAGGCCGGACTGATCCGGGCGATCTCCTCCAACGCCGCCCGCAGGCTCTCCCCGACCTGCTCGATCCGGTTCAGCCGGCGCACACAGGCGAGCACGTGGGTGGCATCGGTGCGCTGACGCCCACCCGCGCGGACCAGCCCGGCCGCCTTCAGCCGTTCCAGCAGCACGCTCAACAGCCGATCCGCCCGACCGCCGACGGCCAGCCGATCCCGGAACTCACTCAGCACCGAGGCGTCGAACCCCACATCGTCCAGCTCCAGCCCCAGCAGGTACTTCCACGAGATCCGGTCCGCGACCGCCTGCGCCGCCTCCCGGTCCGACAGGTTGTGCATGAACTGCAAGACCGTCACCAGCAGCAGCAACGCCGGCGAGAGGCCGGGCTGCCCCAGCGGCGGGTACATCCCCTCGAACTCGCCGGTCAGGAAGTCCTCGTCCTGGAACAACACCCCCAGCGCGTCCCGCACCCGCATCTCATCAGTCCCCCGCGGATGCACCTTCCACGCCAACTCGGCCGTCCCCGCCGGAACCTCTGGCACACCCCCAGGACGAAGCACCACCCATCACCCCTCACCCATCACCACCCACACCGACAGGCCCAACCCTCCCACGAAGCACCCTCTGGACTTCGCCAGCAGAGTCCGAAGAGCCCCTTTTGCACGTCTGGTGTGGATCCTTCGCCGCAGACCATCGCGGCAGCCCGGTGAATTTCACGGAGTACCACACGAACCGGGACACCGCGTGTCCTGCGGCGCGGCCGCACGGGCGGCCGTAGGGTGTACAAATGCGTTCAGGCAGCTTGTCGGTACTCGTGCACGAGACCGCCGAGGAGATCGCGTCGGTGGACCTATGGCGGCTGGCCCATGCCAGTGAGCGCCGGTCCGACGGCTGGTTCCGGCGGCTGCAGCCCGAGCGCCCGGTGCGCACGGTGGGCGTTGTAATGCCGGACGTAGACGCGCAGCACCTGCTCAAGGTAGGTGGCCGCGGCCGAGGATCAGCAGCCAGTCCAGCAGCTCGGCCCGTACCGTCCGGATCCAGCGCTCCGCGTATGCGTTGGCGTTCGGCGCCTGCACCGGCGTGACCAGCAGCTCGGCCATGGGGTGCCAGAAGTGAGTCGTGGCCGTGACCAGCGGATACCACTTGACGACGGACTACGATGCGCCGTTGCTTGCTTGCCTTCGTTAGTGGAGGTCTCGTGTGGTTTGGTCATTCGTCTGCCTGGCGCTGCGCCGTGCTCTTGAGCTGATCGTTCTGTGCTTCCGGTCGACAGAGGCCAAGGAGATCGAGATCCTGGTCTTGCGCCAGGAGCTTGCGGTGCTGCGCCGCCAGCATCCACGGCTCCCGGCAGTCCACCGACCGTGCGCACGATATGGACCGGATACGTGGCACCTACAGGGTCCTCGTAGCTGAATGGAGCCCCTGCCGCCCGCACCTGAACGGCCGCCGAACGGAAGCCGAACGAACTCTAAGCGGACCTCACGAGACTCGAGCCTGGCTGGCGTCCCAATCAGGGCGGCTCGTCGCGCCGGTGCGGCTGCACGCCAGCAACGTGGTGAGCTCTGGTGGGCGTGGGTGTTCCAGTCGGCCCACCAACTCGAACCCGTACGTCGCCCGGCCGGGGCCGGAACGCTGGTCAGCCGGCAACCTGGATTTCGCTCCAGTTTCGCTCCGCCCGACGCCATGCCGCGCGGGACGGGGCGGGACGGGTGGGGACGCCGCGTGACGGCTGAAGCTATCCTCGCGTCGTTTGTGCTGGTCACGGCCGATGATCGGGGTCGGGTGGGGACGGGAGGGGAGCCGAGTTTGCGGACTGTAAAATCGCTGGCATTGCCGACGCACGGTCGATAGGCCCAGCTCCCAACAAGGGTTCGGACCTTCCGGGAGCAGATCCGCTCGTTGCGACGTGGTCCGCTACAGCGCCAGCGACGTGGTGAACCCAGGTAGGCGTAGTGTTTCAGTCGGCCTCCGACATGAACCCCCGGGACCGCGCCGACAGCGTCCGGGTGTCTGGGATAAAGCGACGTCATGGGCAGCGTTCTGGGTCGGGCCATGGTCAACTCGGTTGGCGCCTGCGATACCCCTCACGCCTGACCTTGGCATGACGCCTGGCCAACTCAACCGCGGGTCCCTCAACCAGTGGTGGAAGGTTCGTATGCTGGCTGGTTGGGCCCACCTCGGAGTACTCAAACCTGCGCTGAGCAGCGCAAACGGCCGCTAGCGCCGCAGCCGGCAACTCGACAGCATACGAACCTTCTCGCCCATCCTGGTTGGCTACACTGCCGGTGACCTGCGGGCACGGCCAGTCCTGGCCGGTGGCGAGCTGCTGGCGTCGCAGCGGTCCGGCGCGCATCGTTGTAGTCGGTGGCCGCGCTTCGAGGCTGGTGGGACCTGCGGCACGGCATGCTTGCCTGCGCCGAGGGGTGGCTGTGAGTGAGCATCATCATGGCTGACCGGGAGCGGCACGATCCGTACGTCCGTGCGCAGCCTCGCAGCTGGGATGCGGCGGTGCGCCGTCGGCGGATCCCACGGGGTTGTACGAGCTGATCTGCCCGGCCTGCGACGATGACGGCGGGCCGTACGAGCGGCAGCCGGCCGAGCTGCAGGAGCTTCGTGGGCCGCACCCAAACGTCAGGGCGGCCAGGCGCGTGCTGCGTGAGCACCGGCGCCTGCCTCGGGCCTAAGGGCCTGAGGCAGAATTATGCGGCTGTTGTGCGTGTCCTTGAGCCGGTGACGGTGTAGTTCCACTCGCCATGCCAGGCATGCCGGGTGAGCGGCACGGCGGCCAACTCGGCATCGCTGACCTTGACCCCGGTCGGGTAGGCGCCCCGGTCAAGCTCGGCGCGGACCCGCAGGCCCGTGCGGGTGTGGTCGCGCCGATCAGCTCGACGACCACCTGGTGGCTGACCAGCGGCCGACCACGCCAGTTCATCGAGATCGCGGCATCGGACGCGCCTGGCACGACGCGACATCGAGCCGGCCATGGATGCCGCGATGTGGTTCCCTGAGTACGCCCTCTACGTCCATGGCTGACAGCCCTCGCCTCTGGCTGCAGGGCGCGCGGACGGCCGGGCGGTCTTCTCGACCCGGCGCCTTCCAGAGTGTGGCCAAGGTCGCCCAGCGTTGGCCGCGGACCCGTGCGCGCACCCAGGCGCTCGAGCTGCCCGCCCGGTTGGAGGGCGGGGAGCGGGCACCACGACCCGCCGCAGCCGACCGGCCCCGCCTGTCCGGCGTCTTCTCACCGGAGGGTGGACCGCGTTGCCCACCGATCCCACCTCCGGTTGAATGGTGGCCCAGCCGCTGCCTCGAACCCGATGGAGATCATGCAACCACGCTCGCCGCGCGCGGTCGCCCAGTTGGCCGCGCTGGCGCTCGCGGAGCGGGCGCTGCAGGGGCGCTCCAGGGCCGGGCTGGAGGGTTACCGCACGCTGCTGCGCTGTCTGGAGCAGGGACATCCCGTCGATGACGCCACCTCGGGGCTGGTCGACCAGGCCCTCGGCGTGTGGGCCCGGCCCGGGTTCGAGACGTTCGTGTCGCTGCCGCGGCTGCGCTTCGAGCCGTTCGGCTACCAGCTCCAAGCAGCCAGGAGCGTCCTGCGGGCGATGCGCAGCCGGGCCAAGACCATCGAGGCGGCGCTGGTCGCCAGCGAGCTGCGCCTGCGTGGGTTGGCGGCGCAGACGCTGATCCTGGTCCCGGTCGGGCTGGTCGAGCAGTGGCAGGAGGAGTTGGACCGTAAGTTCGGCCTGCCCTCGGTGCTCGCCCAACGTGGTGGCTTCGAGCACGCCACGCGGGCGGCCGAGCAGCCGCTGGTGATCGCCTCGCTGGCCTCCGCCCGACGCGCACCGCTGCGCGACGCGATCGCCGAGACGGCCTGGGACCTGATCATCGTGGACGAGGCGCACCGTCTGAAGAACCCGCAGAGCGCCTCGGCCAGGCTGGTACGGGGGTTGCGCGCACGCTACCTGGTGCTGCTGACCGCCACCCCGGTCGAGAACCGCCTGGAGGACCTTTTCCAGCTGGTCAACCTGGTTCGGCCAGGGCATATGGGCACGCCCAGGGAGTTCCGCGCCCGCTATGGCGCCGCGAGGGCCAGCATCGAGCCCGCCCGCAACCTGGCCGCCCTGCAGGCGCGGATGCGCGAGGTGATGGTCCGCCACCGCCGTAGCGAGCTGGCCTCGATGCTGCCGCGACGGCTGGCCGAGACGCTGTGCGTCCAGCCGGGGGTGGAGGAGGCAGAGCTGTATGAGTCGGTCTCGGCCCGCGTCCGCGCGGCCGGACGCGGGGCCGCGTCCGCTCGGAAGCTGGCGCTGCGCAGCGTGCAGCGGCTGGCCGGGTCGAGCCCACGGGCGCTCGTCCCGAGCCTAGAGAAGCTGGGCTGGCCGGACCTGGCCCGCCTGGCGGAAAAGGTGGACCGCATCGAGAAGGGCCGGGTCCTGGTCGAGTTGCTCCGCCGCCACCAGGCCGCGGGCGACAAGGTGGTGGTGTTCACCGCCTTCCGACAGACGCTCGGCTTCCTGGCCGACCTGGCGGCTGCGGCAGGCCTGCCTGCGGTCGCCTACCACGGGGGCCTGACCCGGCAGGAGAAGGATCGGGCGATCCGCTCCTTCCGGGACGAGCTGGGGATCCTGTTGACCACCGAGGCGGCTGGAGAGGGTCGCAACCTGCAGTTCTGCCATGTCATGGTCAACTTCGACCTGCCCTGGAACCCGATGCAGATCGAGCAGCGGCTCGGTCGCATCCATCGCATCGGCCAGGACCACGAGGTGCTGCTGACCAACCTGGTGACCAGAGGGACCGTGGAGGAGCGGATCCTCAGGGTCCTGGAGGCCAAGATCAACCTGTTCGAGCTGGTCGTGGGCGAGCTGGACATGATCCTCGGGCGCATCGAGGAGGACTTCGACTTCGAGCACTTCGTGTTCGACGCTCATCTCGCCAGCGGTGACGACGCGGAGTTCCAGGCGCGGTTGGACGCACTCGGCGACGACCTGGTCCGAGCGCGCCGCGACCACGCGGACAGCCGGGAGCGAACCGACCAGCTC
>WNFU01004767.1_pt1 | contig 17195 bp, 8 predicted proteins | sample 5400121 | NCBI WGS metagenome assembly WNFU01 (sample SAMN13153360, study PRJNA577476) | soil metagenome | isolation source: 100 cm soil or saprolite under grassland replicate 1 | place: USA:California | collected 2016-06-15
CAAATGGCATGATTCTATTATCCTGGGACGCAAAAAGAAAGATCTCGGCCAGGATATCGCTTGTAAGGATTGTGTGGATGACAGAAGTAGAATTCCATGCTTCGTATAGGTCGTAGAGTCGGGTTTGAAGGGTTTGAATGGACCTTTTCGTCGAATCAATTTCCGTGTCAACGAATTGTCGCAGTTCCATATTTTTGGGGGTTACCCCAGAGATGCCAGCATGATCCTCCATTGATGTCATCTTGGTTGACCCGGGGGGTTCACTTTCGAAAAATGAAGTCTGTTGACGATTGCACAAATTGAAGGTGGCCTCAACTTGCCGTCATCTCGGGCAAACATGACCAAACTTGAGACTGAGGGCCGTTGCTCAGCACGGCATGGAAACGAGTCCCTTCAGTCACTTCGGTACCCTGGGCATAAAAACGCCATTTAAATTCAAGTAGTTATTTATCATTGTTATTTCAAATATAAATGACCGTGGAAACGGTGACTCGATATGACATCTAAATGACAATAAAAAATTCGGTGGGCGCAACATTTAATAGTTCAACTAAAAACAAGTTTTATATCCCTAAGAATTACTATATATGGTAATTCTTAGACATCTAAAAAAAGTTTCTAGTTGGACTATAAAATGGTGCGCCCACCTCTTTTTTATTGTCTTTTAGATTCCAAATATATCCAGTCATTTCTTTTATCATTTCTACTTGAAATAACACTGACAAATATCTACTTAAATTTAAATGGCTTTTCTACGCTCAAGGTACCGAAGTGAGTGTTGCAAGATTGATCTCGGATGTCACGCATGAGTCGACTCGCATCAGTCACTTTTTAAATCCAGCCTGCACGCGCGACTCGGACGGCGGAGCTCCGTCTTGCGTATCGGCGTTGCGGCTTGTTGATTCCCGGTCAGGCATCGCAGCCTGATCTCGCCCTCTGCGTCCTCGCTCTCTTTCCTCATCTTTGTTGTCCACAACACATGGTGAGTTCTCTTGGATTGATCCAGGGAACTCCTTCCTTCCATCATGGGCCTGTAGCTCTTTCCTTGAACTGGGGTTTCCCCCTCGCAGCTAGTAAGTGGTTCTTGTCTCTTACCACTCTCATGATGATGTTCGTTGTCCTCCCAGGTTTCGAAAATTGCGCTAGATGGCTTCTAGGGGCATTGGGACCTCATCAACAGGGATTTTGGCGACCGTTACCATGGCGATGTCAACATCGACGGTCATTTTCGTTGGCACGCGCATGATGGGCCCTCCTTTAAGGTAAGTCTTTCATTTTTGCCATTTTGGCAACGGTAGGGGGGTGTTTTGAGCCTTTCTTAAGTATTTCTCGATCTTTCCGTGTCAGTACAGGTTCATTATTGCCATATTATGGTAAGTTTTCCGGTTTCCCCTCCCTCAATCTCACCTGCTGACCTTTCTTCAGGTCCTTTTGCAGTTATCCGCGATCCTTCCTGCCATGTCACCTCTTCAGCCCAAGGGCTCCATGTTGGGCTGGAGTAGTACTCCCATCCGGTTCAGCTTTCGGGTACGATGCACGGAGTTTTACTCCTGCATCTTCCCGTTCTTCTGGTATTCAATTTCGCCCTTCGCTATTTTGTAGGAAGTTTCTCGGCCCTCTGACGTCGCTGCCGCCCACTTTTTCAACGAATAGGCACGGTGTCTGGCTGGGAAACAGCTGGAAGCGCGCTTCGCATTGCACCCATTTCCTGAAAACGGTTCGTATCGCCCACCGCCGTCGCCACCACCAATCATTACCATATTGCGCGTTGCATAACAAAATACAATGCCACGGGTCCAGTGAGTCAGCTCGTTGTCACATTCGAGGGTCTTCTATCTACGTATACTCGATTCACAGGAAGTATCAATCAATCCCGAGCATACACCACAAGGTTCGCATCTCGATGATTGTAGCCTCTAGATGAAGTCGTTAACCACATGTCGTCAGGTATTCGATCCAGAGTTCCTTCTGGAACACAGAGATCTCGAGTCGCTATACCGTCATGAAACCATATTCGGCCGTCTCTCGTGAACAATCTGGCAACGAAATGATTCCCATCGCCATATACAATCCCTCGAAGACGGAAGGTGACATCCATTCCTTCGTAGACATACGTTAGTGTCTCATTTATCTTAAAGCACGATTTAGGAAGTATTACACACATGACATATGGAAGCCTGTTCATGGAAATATCCAACACCAACCGACGACAAGCAGCAAGGTTTGAATGACCGGTAGAACAGGCGGGCAATCTTCTAGGGCAATGAAGTCGACTAATCCTCTGTTGGTCAGAAAGATGCCACCCAAGACAGTCGGATATATGACTGTATTCTTGCGATCCATCCTGGAACGGACCTGTTTCCCTGAGCTGCAAGTATTCGCCGACATGGAGAAGAGTGTTTCCTTGGTATCCGCAGGTTGGACATTTTAAAGACGTCACGCCCGAGGGTTGGTATCTTTCGTTCGTCATCATTTTATAGGTAAGGTTAGCAATACACGTGTATGTAGGCCCCATTGGATATTCCCTAGAATTCAAATGGTTCAATTTCCTTCGTACCGCATTTCGCGCTTCTTCGAGTGTAATAACTTTTGCTGTCACAAGCTGGAACTTATCTGCCAGTGTCGACAGATGCATAGAGATATCATTGAAGCGACGGGACCACACATTTGGCATCTCAATCCACATGTTATATAGTATCGTAAATAAGGCGTCGTACGCACAACTGTAGTCTCGACTGTCCCAGATCAGACCTGACGGCCTGGATAACGTAGAAATGTGTGCAGGGCAATCTACTCTGGAAACTTTCGTGATTCGGACGGCGTCTGATGTGTCGTTAACCTGTTCTACCATAGCGCTGATGCCGCGTTTCGACCTCGAGGAACAATAACTCACATCTGCTTTGCGTAGCTTGTCAATATCCCAGGTAGCATCTGATTCAATTGGTCTTACCTTTCGCTCTCCAGCCTGGTATCGAATTGCAGGATGCCAGTCGCAGTCGTCGCTGGAATCTCGGTTCCACAGATAGTAAGCACGAATCACCGGGTTTCGAAGTGGACCGTGTATATGATCAGGGAGCTGTCGTTCGTACCGTAGCCTGGTGACCTCATCAAGGACGTTGAGTTCCCGAAATTCTTGACGCAGCCATCCTGAAATACCACGAGTAATTTTATGTGGTGCAAAATCTTGAATAAGAACCGTACCGGCAGCACTCGAGCTCCGTGAAAGAGCCGTGTAATATGACTGATGATCTCGACAGTAACCGAGATCAACGACGTTGTACTCCCTCGTTTTCCCTTGGGACGAGTAGTCGGTCATAGCAAAATTGGGAAGTACAGGAACCTGGAGTCGCTTTATTCTGAGTGGCTGGTCGCTCTTAGCCCTGCATTGGATGTTAGTTGAGATTTTCACTAGAGGGATCACATTTGTCGGAAGATTACTTATCTGGACGTCTTTAGGAGGCTTTACGAGCCGAACAAATAATGTTTCTAATACCTGGCGGCCATAGGGTCCATCGTACGCATCCCAACCAACTACCACGGCCTCCTGCCCTTTGGTAACGCAAAGCTCGGTCGCCTCGTTGCTACGAATCATCACGGGCATTCCCACGCACAGAGATAATCTAGCGGGCACGTGGTCGCTCATGTGAGGATAACATTCCCAAAGGGCTTCTTGGTCAGCCTTGCTCAATCCACTGAGCATGGGTTCGCCCACGACATTCACGTTGCTACGGCGCTTTCTTCTCTTTCGTCGCCGTGTTCTGTTTGTTGGATCATCACCACCGGCTAGTTCATCTAGGGAGTAAAAGTCGGTGAGTTCTACATTGTGATCTGCTGCAAACCGGCGGGCACCCTCATCATTTATCCTATCTTTTTGATTATTCCTCGCAGTTATAATAGACACATTCCGAAAGCAAGGTGCTTCGAGACTGGGTGAAGACTCGTTACGATCTGCAATACGCGTCCGGAGAAAAGCGACATCTTCTGGTGTACAGGCCGCGTATCTCATATTTTCTAGGGCAGTCCGGAGCTTAGCATCAGCCTCTGATTGCGATTTCTGACGCATATTTTGTGTTAGGATTACTACAGTTGTGATTTGGTGCCACAGCAGTTTGCCTATTACCGTCTCCTGATCCCGTATCGACATCCTCGCATTCACAAATTTTTCAATGTTCCCATCATACAGATTCGATCCAAACACGGGGGGCAACTGTGCGAAATCGCCAGCCAGAATGACATTCATGCCACCAAACGGAGCGTCATGGACATCTGTTATCTGTGCTAACCTCGCGCTGATTGAGTACAGCTCGTGACAAGCGATCATCGAGATTTCATCGACAAAAATGTACTCCACGCCTTGAAGTCGGGAACGCGCCTCGTTGAGAATGGCGGACTCGCTTCTCGAAAAATCCTCGCCAACATCACCCTTCCGTTGAATGCCGAGTACTTTGTGGTACGTAGAACCATTGAGGAGAGTGGCAGCGGTGCCGGTAGGAGCGAGCGCTACAAAACGGTGAGTCTCTTTTCTTTGTTCAAATAAATAGATAAGGCTCTTTATTACTTGACTCTTACCAGTACCACCCATACCACCAAGGTGCATCTTGAGCTGCTCTATTGCGACACTCGATACGTGATTGGCGATTATTCGGAATGCTCTTTCCTGTTCCTTGTTTAGAGAGAACCGACTCACTGTATCGTCTATCAACCGGCTGGACTCCATCTTCTCTGCCCTGAAGTCTTTTCTAAAGTATTCTGCAGGCAACAGCCTTACCAAATCATCAGTTTTTGATCCATTGTACAACCCACTGCTGTTGCGATCCTTATCTATTGGTGAGTACCCTATGAACTTCTGTTTAAATATCGCGCTGCACTGGTTCTTAATCATATTTGACCAGCTCGAACCGGGAACGTAATCCGGCCGCAGTCTCTCATAGGTATCGACCACGGTGTCCTTGCAGCGATCTAGCCATCCCGACTTGGAAAGAACGTCCGAGATCGAATCCATTGCCTTGAGGCTGGACAAATATGATCGTCCAAGAACGTCCTTGTCAATCTGACCAGTCGGTGGCATCACAACATAATCCTCAGCGTTGTCAGTATCAGTATCCAAGTCATCACCGTTGTAGTGCAAACCTCTCGACCGGATATTTGCCCTTAACTGCGCATGAAAATCATCACGAGCATCTAGACACTCGTACCTGAGGTTAAAGTTGCGCATCAGCTGCCGTTGTCTGGCTGAAAACTGATACGCGTTGAACGCTGATTCCCATGACTCACATTGTTGTTTCATATGCAAAGCATCGCGCCATGGGCAGAACAATGTCAACATGGTACAGCAGTAGTACTCGCGGTCGCCACGATCGTGGCGAGGAAGAGCACCACCAACTACATTCGGAACCACGTGATTCGTCCTTTCAAGGTCACATTTTACAACATGGGTAGCTCGCATAGGATGGCCCTCCTCAAACTGATGGTACGTATTTTTGATATCGCTCTTGTTGTCAGATGACGATAACTTCTGCAGACTTTCCCTTTCCTTTTTCGTGAGTCTTCGCTTATGCGAAGTTTGTATCCATTTGTAGAGAGGTACGTCTCTATACACCTCCGGTCGATACTTATAATCGTCAATATTGGTTGTCGCGAAGTAGACGCCGTCCTCTCGTCCGATTCTAACTCGATCATCGTTTTCATTTGATGTTTCATTAGCATGATTATCGGCAGACACACCATCCACTCTTTTTATTCCAACTCGATCATTGTTTTCGTTCGATACCTCATCGGCACAAATATCGGTAGGGATTGTCGGTCCATTGCTGCTCCGCCGCACGTAGCTGACATAGCTTTTCCACCAGAAAGGTACGAAAATATGCCCAGTATAGTGGTCTGGGTTATTGAGGAGGTACATCGACGCCATGGGAGATCCAATCTCCATCTTCGCTGAAAGTGAGTTGACAATTTTCAGTATCAGGCGACGACTACTCTCGTCTCTTTTGTTATTAGTGCCAGTTGCTGCTTTGTTCTCGAATACATCATACATTGCTGAAAAGACCTGGTGCGTTTTCAAAGCAGGTTTAGTGACATAGTCTGATATGTAGGACACGATAGCCTTGATTGATGTTCCCGATAATAGGCTCGTGACGTCGGTGTTGCAGCGAGTAAGGTACGTTAAGCAAGGCGTGAAATTATTCATATAGGGTTCTAACTTCTTCATGACGACGTGTCCGTCAGCTTCGTCGACCGTGGTGACCTCGTGACACTCACGAGGGAAACGAGCACGACACACTCCGTTACGATCGATACAACCTTTTGGTCCTTGCTTAGCAGCTTTCGGCGACATAACACCATCCTCCATCGGTTGTACCTGCGACTGAGACGAAGTAGCCAACGAGGTCGCGCACCTGTGAATATTCGACTTCAGAAGTAGGTCGTCGATTGTCTTATGATAGTCCTTCCACCATTCTAGATTACTTTCACATTCGTTGCACTCACACATAGGATAATTCACACAGTAACCGGGTGCAGGCTTCGGAAGGGTCTGCGTTGGATCCTGGTACTCACGGACAGCCAACGGGACAGCACCGGACTGCTGTTCACGTATCACTGCATGAATCCCACCTCGATGCTCCGTTTGCGTTGGAACAGCTGCGCGAACAGACTCCATCGAACCAGTAAGAAATTCACCTTTATGAACGCCCTCGAGATATTCGATCAACTCACGTTGAAAGATAGAATCCTTTGACATCAATCTATTGCGAATTTCTTGTGGCGAGAGGGCACCTTCTATCCATAGAAGCAAGTGGAGGTGCAGTGTGAGTCTGCCTTGCTGTTCTACAGTACCGTAATAACCAGATGTTTTTCCATAAAGGCCAGGATCACGATCTACGCCAAGTACGTTTTTTATAAAAGATCGTACCATAAGATCAAAAAATCGAGCAGCCGCAACGGGATTAGCTGCGATCAGACGATTGCGATCTGCAGACGATCTCAGCTCGGGTGAGAACCTTTCCCCTGTATCAGCGAAGTACAAACATATAGGATGACGATTGTCTGCAGGCGAAAGCGTGATAAACCAGGATGGCGCACCAAGGAACGAAATAAGAGACCAGATCTCGTTACGCATGTATTTTTTGCTTGTCAGAGATCCTTTAACGTGGCCACCAACATGATCAAGATCATCTAAGATAGAGAAACATGCCTTCTCCTGCATCGTTTCTGCACGCACGTACTCACCACTACTCATTCGTTTCACCAAATCTGACAGCACATTAGGATCCAGAGACGTCAACCTCCGCGAAATTTCGTTGAAATTTTGTCTTTTCGCAAGAAGAAAACTTCCGGTGACCCCAGCTTTCATTTGCTCGTGATTAAAAGCGACGATCGGAAAATACAGGTCAGTCTGAAATCGTTTGTCGTGATACATGAGCAATGATTTCTTGTGCTCTGCCTCAGAAATTTTTTTTTTTAGCTGAGCCTGTCCTATGCCACCGTAACCGTACGGAAAGAGCCAAGGAAACATCTGAGGGTAAGCCTCCGGATTGTCATACATAGATAGGGGCTTATCGTCGTGACCAATGCCCAGCGTTTTTCCCTGGCTTTCGAGGTGTTTAAAAGCACGCGCTTTCAGTGCTGTCATAGACAACTTGGTGTATTCGTCGCTGGTGATGCCGTGGACCGTGAAAGGACAGACACCCTCCTCTGTCCCTTCCTCTTCCTCAAGATCATGCATACTCATCGCGGACAGTATTTTATTTGATTCTTCTAGTTGAGTTTTCTTATAATCTATGACGACAGGTACACCAGAAAGTGGATAAGAAGCTAAGTTTTCTCTCGATATTTCAAGATCTTTGTAATCACGATGATTGAGTTTCAGCCAATCCAACGCATTGCTGACCTTTTCTCTCCGAACAAGAAGTGGAGTTCGTTTAAAGTCGTCACTGGTGGGTTGGGCGCTTCCTGTAAATATAACAGCTAGAATCTCTTTCATCTCATCTCGGCTAGGTGGCAAGGCATGATACACGGTCAAGGTGGGGTTCGAGAACATGATCACATTTGCAACCATCTTAGCTCGACCAGACGACACTCGAACAACCGCACGATTGTGGCGAACTCTGGCAATCATCATCTTTTCAGACAAGGTAAGATCCTTTAACTCATCTGGCACGTCACCTATCCATAGACCGTTAGCAAGCGCATGTTTTGGTGTTTTTCCTTTCTGCAATGACTGGATACAAGTCCGACAAACATTTTTACACGATCTATCTATTACCGGACCATCAAGGTCTCTAACGGGCTCCTCGATAGACCAACGCTCTTGTCTTGACACGTTGTTAACAATTAACAACGACAAATCGCAGTCACAGCGATCAATGGGTATCAGATCGGTAAGTAGCTTTAGTTGACCGCAGACCGCACAGCCTGATTCTTCAATCGCGGAAGGACTCGTGTCCGCACAGAAGTTGTTCACAATTTGTTCCGTTTGTGAAGAAGATGGCGGACAAGGGGGAAACTTTGAGTTAGAGAGTGTTTCCTTTTCTTCCTTCAATTTCTGTCGACTCCTTCTCTTGTACTCGCGATTACATTCACGTTTACTAGGTACAGGATCATGAGATTTAAACAGGGATACATACTGGGCACAGATATCACAACCATGATCTGCGAATAATTTTTTGAGCGCCGGCTTGCGATCTCTCGAGGTGAAGCGGATATCGTGTAGTGTGGCCATATTGCGAAGCTCGTCTCGAGTCAGCCAATTTGAGAACTGATGAATAGGTAACCGGAAAGGAATAATACTGGTGTCCTCATTGCAGATGTCCAACGCCTCGTCGAGTTTTATATACTGAACAAATCCGAAATCTGAATGTTCGAGACCGATTACATTATACCCGTCAACACAGAATGGTGAAAGGAAAGAACCCTTTAAAACTAACGAAGCTGGTCGTCCACCACCCACAAAATGAACGTTAGGATGGGCACTCAGGTAGATATCTGGTTGATCTGGGGAACGCTGGTGGGATGTCATGTTGTCGGTAACAATGTTGTCGAAGACTGGAGGTACATTCACAAGACAGCGAGGGTTACGAAGCAGCAGGAGTCGAGCAGCAAAGTCATGCCGACGGAAAAGAGAACGCCGTAAAAACAGCGCGGTCAAGCCAGCAAGCCGTGCAACTTCATCAGGCTGGCAAGCTTGTAGGACTGTTACTGGTATACGGAATCGAATCATGGGGGGTTTACGTTGTGGAAGTGAATCACAGTTTTGATATTCAGAGCCGAGCTCAGATGGAACGGCAGAAGCCGCAATAAAGAATATACATGAGCGTGGAAACGTGGAAGGTACATCATATCCGACAAGGGATACGTTGCAATAAAATTGAGAGACAACTGAAGTAGGAGTTGCGACGGGACTTGACCCACACACAGACACATCTGTCAGACACTGAGTGCCAGAAAAGCGGACTACAATCTGAGACTCACCTGTTGTGTAGATCAACAGAAGGGCATATAAAACAGCCAGATAGGACAAGAGAATGTCGAACAACATATGCAATATACGAGGCGGTCAAAGGATGTGGGCAGGTCCTGATCAGCGATACGTGGCATCTACTGTCACACGTCAACAATTTTTTTTTTTGCCAAGCATCTATAAGAAATACTATTACAGGTATTGAAAAGACGTCGGAGAGTGTCAGTCTCACCACAAGCGCCGTCGATTCAACTTCATGAGCAAGAGACTTGTACTGCGGCAGTCAGAATCTGAATATGGAAGTAAAAACGAGCGAACTTGAAGGAGGGACATGACAACGGTGATGCATGGATGATAAGGTGAGTTTTCTCGTAAATTGGTCGTAAATTGCAGCGTTCGAAAGCAGACAGCTTGAAGCACATCACGGTTGGATCACATTGAGCGGCGAACAACAGACGCAAATTTCAAACAAGCAGATGCAAATTTTCTTGTTCTGGCCCAAATTAAAGTACATACACATGTAAAGAAAAAGAGGGCAGACTACAGTAGATAGACTACTGGACCTCATCGAATTCCTTGACTACAATTACAAACTGAATGTTAGTATTCAGATGCCAGCTTCCTCCTTTCTTGAACGTAGACATGGTATATGCTACAACAGCAAATGAACCTGGAGACACCTCATGGTCCAGTTGAGGCAACACACTGTCAATGTTCTCGAGATCCTGAGCATAATCGAAGTCGCGATCGCTCGCATTGTAAATCGGAACTACGGAAAATCTCAGTCGAGTTCACAACTCCAACACAAAACTCGAAATAGCACCTGAATCGGTCACGTCGAGGAGTGGCTTAGTCAAGCGAGTTCGAGATTTTTCTGGCGACCTGCTCAGGAGACCGGGGTTGCGGATGTAACCAGCACCAGAAGAGTCAGGTTTCGTGTCTAATAGTTGATCAGTCAAATCAATATACGGCAAACGTCGGGATGGACTAACCTGATCGCCATGAGCTTCCCAATGTGCTGAATACCATAGAATCTCGATCGATCTGTGCATGCAAAACAGGCCCATGGCCAAAGACCATACAAGTTGCACCGACAAAGCGCTGCATCTCTTGCTGATGCAGAGTTCCTTTAATAAACTTGTTGTGCAACCCGCGATCGGTCGGGTCAAGCAAATGACTCTCAATGACGAGCAGCGGCGAGAGACAAATGGCAATGCGTCTTTCAGCGTAAAGGATTGACTTTGAATTGTCATGTGCAGTATACACGGTGTGCAACTGCAACGGCGAGACACGTGATAAGTTGATAAAATGGCGATATTGAGTAAAGCGTAACGCAGCATACGCATGCCTTCACAGTTCAGATAGGTCAGATCGAAAGAAAGAAAGTACGACAAACAAGTGTCTGACTTACTCAATGTTAAGCTCAGGCAACTGCAAGGCCCAGCCAGAAAACAGGACGTAACCCTTACCGGCAGCGTGACTCCAAGACCGAAATGAACCAGCACTAGAAAAAGTCTTCAACACACATTTCGTGCATGGAGGACTAGAACTCACATGAGGTTGGGTAGATCATTGTAGTCTTCTTCCAATAAAACGTCGTGGATCTCGGGAGAATTCACTTCGCACACCAGAGGAAGAGAGCTGATAAAACATCAAATTGGGAGCGAAGAAAAACAAATGTAAAGACCCACCGGACGCGGTGCCCATTTGTATCAGCAAAATACACTTCATTCGTAGCAGAGCCGCTGGAGGACTTCTCCGCAGCCGCCTGGAGACTGATGCCTTTCTTTGCGAGAGCGAGTTCAAACGAGTTCAATTTCGGTGCGCTCAAAGAATGGGCATAGGTCTCGGCACTTGCTGCTGAAGGACCGATGTTTCTCGTAGGCGTGGAGAACAAGTTCGGATCCTTTGGTCTCATCGCGATCATTTTTCTACAACGGTAGGATAAAAAGAGAATGCAATAAGCAACAAATTTGATATACCTTATGTCCGGCACCTCGCCGTGGTCACTCGCCTCCTCATTATTGAAAATCTGGGCAGTACTGTCAGCTGGACTGATGGCGCGAGCCTTTCCCTTGGATCTACCACAACCAAAGCTGCATCAAGAAGTGTTGAAGCACGGATTAGTAAAGAGGACGCCATACCTCAAAGACGGTATCCCTTGAATCTTCTGCTTCGAAGGCGTATCGTCTTGGCTAGCATCAAGATAGAACGAGTGTGCAATGCAGAGGTGGTTTATGGAAACAAACCTTGGTTGACCTTCCCCAGATGTGGTTTTCTTTTTCCTCCTGGACTCGACAAGTTCCTTGTAACGCTCCCCTTGCAGTTCGAGCCACGTCTCAAAATCTGGCGCCGGGGACATCCCGGTCGCGTCCTCAGCGTGAATGGACATAGCTGGCAGAAGCCCCGAAGCAGGGACGACATTGGCTTCATCGTACCTCGGCTTCTTCCCAGAGTCAAGCTTGAGGGATGACATAGAGATGCTGGGATTCCATTCAGCACGAGAAACAAATAGAAAACGAAATACAAACGAACAGGCTGTCTTCAGCATCATCGCGTGACTTCTCAGGCGAAGGAGAGCTGCTGCCATCGGAGTCATTGAAGAGCGGTTTGAACGTTTTTGGTTTCACGTTCTGCGGTTCTGGAAGAATGCTTGCCCTGATGAAAAGATGAAAGTAAGATACACTAGCAAAAATAGAATACCTACGGAGGAACGTCGTCAGAGGATATTTCGTCCAAAGCGTCCAGGATTCCCCCTTCGGTATGAGGTTTCTTGGAAGCAACAGTCTTTCTCGAGGTCGTTTTCAAGGAGGACGCGTTGGAGGGCTTGGTAGGCACGTTGGCCTGGGTGACGCGGCGGACTTTGCTGGCCTTCTTCTTAGGAGGGGAACTACAAACTGCATAAGGACAATGCAACTCAAACAGAATACAAACTGACTCCGCTTCCTGATCCGAAACAGTCGCAGCGTTGTCTAGAACTCGTTTCTTTACACTGGGATGACCCGTAAACAAAAAAAAGACATTGTGAATGAGCAGCACAGCATACATTCCGTGCGAGGCCCTGGTCGATACTACCTCGACATTTGAAGGCACGCGAGCTCCACGTGCAGGGACTACACTGGAAAGGTGAAGAGAGAAGTGATGTCAGAAGAGCGCATGATCGAAAAACAAATGTGAATTACATTTTAACAGCTTTTTTAATAGGCGCTTCATCATCGGTTCCAACGGTAGTCGAGTCTGATATCTCTATAACACTATGCAAGAGTCAATAGCAGCACATAGAGGGTAAGAAATAAAGTATACCTTCCAGTAGGAGAAGACTTCGCAACATCACCGGCGCCAGATTCAGGGTCGTGAGAGGCTGCTTTTGGAGACGGAGGAGTCGCAGCAACTTGAGCATAGGAGCGACGGGGAGGACTGTCCACAGCACGTCAGCAGATCAGCGATTAGAACCGTGCAACACAAACGGGACGGACCTAAGAGCCTTGATGATCTGTGCGTTGCCAGCGGCGGTCTTCTGACGAGAACGAGACTTGACAGGACGAACCTCAGAGGCCTGAGTCTGGTCAGAGACGATCTGCATGGTGTAACAAGTGTAACAAGGTAATTGTAACAAGATAGTACTGGGAGTGGAAGGATAAACCGCGATGGAACAGATGTCTAGCAGCCCAAACTTAAAAAGGCCGGCATAGATCTGCAGATCCCAGCGAAAATCACGAAAATCATGCATGAGGATCTCGCTGCGACCAGAGTGTCGGATGAAACACGAGAAATATTAATGAACCCACAGCCGGCAACAATAACGGGAAAAGGCACGGAAGGTCCAGACGCATCGATTCAATGAAAGGAAAGACGAAAAAAAAGAGGGCAGATGACAGGAAAGTTACGAAACCGGCGATCAAAGCTGATGGACCCAGTGAACGGCGTCTGACCAAATTAAGCAAATAAATGACCGGATGCAGAAAAGAAAGCGCACTGAATAAACAACGTACCCAGCGTCAGAAAATAAGCACCTGTTGGTCTGCAGCGACCAATAAAGATCGAAAAAATAAAAATAAAAAGTATGGCAACACCACAGCAACGGCCGAACGTGGACTATGAAGCCAGGCAATCAAAGCGTGAAGAACTGTCAAGGCACAGAAAGAAAAAAAAAATTGACAAAACGGGTGAGATAAAAATGATGAGCTCACAAAATGAGACCAGACTCGATCTGGAAAGTACAATCAAATGGAAGGAACCATTTATCCGCATTGAGCAGCTGAGACGAAAAAAAATGTCCTAAGTTATTCGCCGGTAAGGAACACATAGAGGGAAACCAATTAGACAAAACAGGTGAGATAAAAATGATGGGCTCACAGAATGAGACCAGACTCGATCTGGAAAGTACAACAATCAAGCGGAAGGAACCACTTTCCGCATTGAGCAGCTAAGACGAAAAAAGCGTCCCAAGTTATTCGCTGGTAAGGAACACATAATGCCACACTCCATAACTAGAAGGTAAATCAGTAGTGGTGAAACAGGAGAACAAAATCAGGAACAGAAGCGGAGACGTTAAGCCTGCCACAAACAGCAACAAATGGAAGAGGATTAATCGAACGGACTGCTGCAAGGGTTCTTACCTTAATCGCCCCGCTCTGTGTCCCGCCCATCTCAGTTGATCTAGCGTAGCATCATGGATCCTAACTACAACATCGAAGTAGCAAGCTGAGTAAACTTAGTCTCGAAGACGAATATCTCGCTCACCGACCAATAGGTCGACTTCTTAACGAAGTGGCAGCCAAACGAGAAGAAATATCAGGATCTGGCGCGAACATACCACAGTTAGCAGATATAGAGGTAAGGTCCAGGTCAGATACTACGCACCGAGTCGCTAAAGGCCAGACAGCTCTCTGGCTACGAGGTTGTAAAGTTTGAGGAGCCTGTGTCGTGGCGTCTGACGGATCGCGAAGACATCAACTCCGAAGCGATATTCCGAATCCAGGGCGTTCTATGTGCATATGATCTCCCTCCTGTACAGAAAAGGTAGATCTGCTTCTTGTATAGCATGTAACACACAACATCGACATCTCAGCAGCCAAAATCTCGAAAAAAAGCGACTCTATCTAAGACAAGCAGTCAGGCTCACTGGTCTGTCAACGGAGGTGTTCGATAAAGCGGCTTTAGTATGCAAAGAAGTCCTTACAGACATGAAAATCCATTTCCCTGACAATTCGATGAGCAATTGGCAAACAGCCATGTACGAAGGCCACGTCGCACTCGATATCCACACTCGATACTTCACCCCACGCAAAACTGCTCCGAACGAGCAAAATCTACCCTTCGCGGATGGGGTCGATCCTCATGGTGTTCTGGCCGGACTACGCAAGCACGACCTCATACATGGGCCGGACAACAAAGTGTCCTATCTTGAGTTACTCGAACACGAAAGGTGAACGACCAGACCAATTGACGTACTATCGATTTACGAGTTCTAGATACCGTGACATGAAGCCAAGCAAGTTCCGACCAGGAGATATCGTAGAGGCCAGCGTCGCCTTTGTTGCGGTACCCATACGAGGTCAACGCTACATTGCGATGCCTCAACTCAGGGCCTTAACACTGCTGGACAACGGCAATCATCAGGTGATGAAACACTCGTAAAGCGCCCACTTCAACTCACGTCACTTTTTGTAGCCAACTGACCAAGCAGCAAAGAGCTTGATGGACTGCAAATGCTCAGGTACGTTGAAGCGGAAGGCGCTGTACGTCACGGAGGACAAAGTCGAGGAGACGCGAGGGAAGATAGCAAGGATGAGTATCGACGAATAAATCAGATAGAGATAGAACGAGAAGACTCGGCGAAGCGTTTACCAAATTTCTCCAGCCCATGTAGCACATAATATGATATTGTACTCCGATGGGAACTTCAGTTGCTAGCTAGAATAGGTCATGAGTAAGCAAGGAATCAGGATAGACAAGCATTAGTACATATAGATATCTTATGAAACGACCACGTACTCACAGAGATATGGTCTCCCTCTCCTCATGGCACCTTGACCAAAAGCGTTACACAGCTCGAGAACGCGCGGCTCAATTTTGGCGGTCTTTTGTGCGTTGAGAAGACTGCATTAAGGTGTATTAGTAGATGTACTTATCTCGCGAAACGACCTAGTACTCACAGAGATATGGTCTCCCCCTCCTCCTGGTACCTTGACCAAAAACCTTACACAGCTCGGGAACACGCGGGTTGATTTTTGCGGTCTTTTGTGCGTCGAAAAGACTGCATTAAGGTGTATTAGTGTATATAGTTATCACATAGAACGACCCAGTACTCACAGAGGTATGGTCTCCCCCTCCTCCTGGTACCTTGACCAAAAACCTTACACAGCTCGAGAACGCGCGGGTCGATTTTGGCGGTCTTTAGTGCGTCGAAAAGACTTCATTAAGGTGTATTAGTACATATACTTATCTCGCGAAACGACCAGGTACTCACCGAGATATGGTCTTCCCCTCCTCCTTGTATACCTGCAACAAAAACTCGCCACAGCTCAAGAACGCGGCGGTCGATTTTGGCGGTCTTTTGCGCATCAACAAGACTGCATTAAAGTGTATTAGTATATATAGTGATAACATGAAACAACACGGTACTCACTGAGTGAAGTGACACAGATTGGTTCATACCTGTGGCCATTTCACGCGGGTGTGGGTGCGGGTGGAGCCTGAGTGACCCATGGGTTACCCGTGCTATGCCCTATCCCTCATCCTTGTCTACCCAAATCTGTCGCGGATGCGATGTTGCAGTTGGTTGAGGGGCGGCGACCGGTTCAAGTTGTGTTGATGACATGTCACGGTCAAGTTACGGTCATCATCGCGTCACCCGTCTGAACGAAAAGCCACGGCCTGAGCCATGGCCTCTGGCTTGCAAAAACCAAAGCCAGAGCCAGAGGCCAACCTAGGCCAAGTAGTAGGCCTGGCCTGGCCTGGCTTGGCCTCTGGCTTCCAGGCCAGGCCGGTGCATCACTAGCTACGATCGACGATCGCGAGAAAAAGGCGCGGAAATGGCCATGGAGACGTATACAGTAAGAACTTCAGTTGCGACTTACAATAAGTTACGAGTAAGCAAGGTAAGCAAGGAACCGGGACAGACAAGCAAGGATAGTTACGATCAGGGATCACGCGCATGAGTCACGAGGAGCGCAATAATGACGTATATGGAAATATTTTCGTACACTTTTGATCTGACCTCGAAACGCGGAAAATCGGGGGTAAAAGAACGATTCCCTTTTTGGGGACTCGTAACCGTCCTTCCGAGTGGACCAAAGGGATTGTGGACAAACTCAAAATCGAGGGCGCTACTGCCGTTGCTCTCAGTCCTGGACTTCATTCGTCCATTGCGGCTTTTATTGCCGAAAAGAAGGTGTTCCGGCAAGTGTTCGAATTTACATACGGCTTGGAGTAAATGGAGCTTGAACTATTGAGACTACGTCGGATGGACTGCGAGCATGCAGGGTAGAGGTCAGGGAAGCCATTGGCGGCAGGGGATGAGCGGTTGGGGGTTGCTGGAAAGGGGGTGGAGAGGGGTAATAGTGTCCATATGGATTAGCCATAGGATCATATAGTGGCAGTGGCCTTTTTGAACCCAGTACCTCCCAAGGCTCAGACGGCGTAGACGTCTTTGAGAGATTCGTAATAGGCTTTGCTCACTCTTTCTTTGGCGGATTTGCTTCGTGCTTTGGAGAGGGATGAGAATCGTAAAGAC
>WNFU01004771.1_pt1 | contig 17187 bp, 20 predicted proteins | sample 5400121 | NCBI WGS metagenome assembly WNFU01 (sample SAMN13153360, study PRJNA577476) | soil metagenome | isolation source: 100 cm soil or saprolite under grassland replicate 1 | place: USA:California | collected 2016-06-15
GCCCGACGACCGTTCGCGGCGCTAGCGACGCGGCTACAATCGGCTTCACCGCGCGGATGTGGCGGAATTGGTAGACGCGCACGGTTCAGGTCCGTGTGGGCGAAAGCCCGTGGAGGTTCAAGTCCTCTCATCCGCACTAGACGACTTGGCTCTGGGTGCCGGGTTCAGCCCAATGTCATCTGCACACGACTAGAGCTTATCCAGCGGGCGGTCTAACTCCTCGTCGTGACTCATACCTGCCTGACGTTCGGCCGGGCTGAGGGCCGCGGCGGGCCGGGGTAGGTCCCGAGCTATGACCCGCCGGGCTCGCTAAATCAGCCCTCGCGTCGCGAGCCTGGCAAACAGGACTCCGGCGCCCTGAGCAGAAGGGCCAGGTGCCCGTTGTCCCGTACGATCCACCTGTGAAGCGCGCGCTTTTCATCACACTCGGGGTCCTCGCGTTGCTCGGGATCGGCCTAGTCGTCGCCGTGACCGCGACGAGTGATGAGCCATCGTTACTCGTCATATGGGCTGCGCTCGCCGGCACGCTCGCGGCGCTCGTCATTGTCCTCGTTCTCGAATCTAGTGGGAGCGCCGGCGGTAGCAAAGACTGACGACGAGGCCCCCGCGGAAGGTAACGTCGGTTGGCGGCTGCTCCTCCATCGATCGACGGACGAATTTGTCGCCCCCCGGCTTAAAGGCATGCTCCTCGGTGTCGAGCGGCAACCAAGAAGCCGTCGAGGGACAGCGCGGCGCGGGACTCCAAACGCGGGTCCTGACCTCATCGACGAAGCCTCCGAGGCGTTCGCAACGGCACCTCGCGACGTCGCATTTCACCCAGGTGAACCAGGCCAGCGGGTGGTGTACAAGCGGCACTCATTGCGAAGAATCGGGTCCTGGATCGATGAGAGGAATCCGCTTGGCACGGAGGTCCGGTCAGACCAGAGCAACCACTCATCCGCTCAGCGAGCTCAGATGCTGCGAGCTCGTCGAGATGGTCATCGATTATCGCGAGAAGGCACTTGCCGCGAAGGTACGGCCCTTCGAGGGTCACCTCAAGCGCTGTGACGGCTGCAGTGCTGATCTGAGCCAGATGCGAGAAACGGCCCGCCTTGTTGGCCTAAGCGTTTCGGCCGGGGTGTAACGCGCAATGTTCACCGGGCCGGTGAGGCGGACATACCGGATCGAGCCGATCAGAGACCCAGTTCCTCGCCGTACGGCTGGCTCCGCGGAGACAGATCTTTGTGCTCACGGCGTCGTCACGCCATGCGAGAACCTAGAACGCCCCGCCTTCGACTACTGCGAGCCCGTCGTCGGCTGGCGCACGTGGCTCGCCGTCGACATGCCTGCGGGCGCTCGCTTACGCAGCGTTGTCTTTGGAACGGATTGGCCGCCTTGTGAGGAATTGTCGGCGCGCTGCGAGCTGGTCCTGGAGCGCAGGTTGCGTCGTCCCTGGCGTCTAGCGCCGACGCACGGGGCGCCGTCCACGGGCTGCGAGTGTGGGATTTGGGCCGCCAAAGAAATCGACTACGCGACCAATTTCTTGCATCTGTACGACGACGTGCTCTCGCATGCCTCCGCAGCCCGTGTGATCGGCCGCGTGGCTCTTTGGGGATTAGTCGTGGACGGTGGTCTGGGCTGGCGCGCGTCGTACGCTTATCCCACACACATTTACGTGCCGAGGCATCGCGGGAGCGGAGGAGAGGTCAACACCGGCAGGATCGCTCGGGGGCTCGCCGATTATGGCGTCCCGGTCGAAATAGTTGCGGAACACATCGGAGTAGAGGTCGACCGCGCGCTACAGGAAATCTGCGGGGAGCTGCGCGAGCGCATGACCGAGCTGTCGAGACAGTGAGGCCTACGAGTTCGAGGCTGTTGCTGGTCTTGCTCGCGCGCTGGGCCATCCTTGCCGCCGCATTTGCGGTAACGAGCTGGGTTCTCTCCGGCATGGAGATAACCGGGGGCTTTTGGGGGTACGTGTGGGTTTCGGCATTGTTTGGCATCGTCAACGCAGTTCTCGGGACGATCCTGCGCATCCTCACGCTGCCCCTCACGCTCGTGACGCTCGGCCTGTTCGCTGTCCTCGTCAACGCGATCCTGCTGAACATCACCGACGCCCTCTCCAGCCGACTGACGATCGACGAGTTCTGGTGGACCGCGATCTGGGCCGCGATCATCCTCGCGGTCGCTTCGATCGTCCTCGAGCTGTTCGTGCGCATTCTGCTCTGGCGCGAACCGCGCTATATCGCGTCCCTCGATTCCCGTTCCTAGAGCTCGTCGAGCGAAAGGGCGCCGCCGACGGGCAGGATCCGAACCTTGACCGCCGGGGCATTCGCCGCGGCGGCCCGAACGAAGCTTCTCACAGGCGCGTTCAGAGAACCCCGCCTCGAACGGACAAACCGGCGCACATAATACGTTCCCCAGTGGATAGGGACGGCGACCTTGGGGCGAATCAACGCGAGTGCCTGTGCGGCCCGTTGCGGATCAAGGTGATCAGGCCCAAGAGAGGGCCCCCATCCCCAGATTGGCAGCAATGCAACGTCCGGCTGCGAAGCAACGTCGGCCATGTCCGCAAAGAGCCCCGTGTCTCCCGAGAAGTACACCTTTCTTGCGCCGGCGACCACGTAACCGAGCGCCTCGGTCTTCCAGCTGAGGCCTCGGCGCGCAAAGTGCTCGGCGCGGACGGCGCGAACCGTGAGCGGTCCGAAACCCACCTCGTCTCCGGTTGCTAGCTCGACGACAGAGACGAAACCTCGCCGCCTGACCAGGCGCCCGACGCCCGGGGGAACGCACACAGTCGTCTCCCGCTCGAGGCTGGACAAGGACGGGAGGTCGAGGTGGTCGTAGTGAGCGTGCGAGATAAGCACTGCGTCGATGTCGTCGAGATCGTCAAGGTTGAGGGGTGCAGCGCGGCGCAGGTGGAAGACCTGCCTCCGTAGGACAGGATCGGTGAGCAGCCGAACGCCGTCGAGCTCGATTACGACGGTCGAATGACCGAGCCATCGAAGCCGGTTTGTCACAACGGGCCGTCCAGGCGATCGCGCCGAGCGATCACCGGCATCGACTCAGCTTCCCGTCTCAGAGGTTTGCGGACCTACGACGCGACGGCGAACGCGGTCGCCCCAGAAGATCGCGACGATAGCCGCAGTCGTGATCAACCCGGAGATGACGATGGAGGCGAGAGGGAAGTCCGCCAGCGCCGTACCGACGTAATAGGCGAGGAGCACCGTGTACGTGGCCCAGAGCGTTCCGCCGACTGCCGACCACGCGATAAAGCGCCCATAGGGCATGCGCAGGACGCCGAATGTGAAGTTGACGGCGAGGCGCATCCCCGGGACGAAGCGGCCGAGGACAATCACGATGGAGCCACGGCTGGACATAAACCCGACGCCTTTCTGGACCCGCTCGTTCTGCAGCAGGTTCTCGAGGCGATTCTTCAGTCGCCCGTGGCTCGCGCGAGCGATCCAGTACACCGCGCTGTCGCCTGCGATCGCGCCGACGGCCCCCGCAACGATCACGCCGCCGAGCTCGAGCTGGCCTTGCGACGCGAGGACGGCGGCCGCATTGAGCGTCGTTTCGCCGGGAAGGATCGGAATGATGGCGTCTCCGAAGACAAGGGCGAAGATCGCGACGTAAGGGAGGACCGCGCCTCCATTGTCCAGCAGCCCGAGCCCATCCGTGTAGGCGACGACGGGAATCAACGCGAGTGCACGCAACTCGCTGAGTATCGGTCCGGCGCGCCGCTTGATCCTCACCCCGGAGGCGAAATCACCCAGGTGAGGCTAGGGCGCGTGGGTACGGACGAAGAGACCTCGAACGACGGCGAGGAGCCTTCTCGGTAGCGATACGCGTGGCCCGGCGGCCGCCTCGCTCGTTACGGCGTTCCGCGACCAGGATGCGGCGAACTCCGCGCCGAAGAGAACGACGGAAGCGAGCAGGTAGACGACGAACAGAAAGGCGAAAACGGACCCCAATGACCCGTAGACGACGTCGTAGCTCGCGACGGTTCCGAGGTAGTAGTCGAACCCCACCTTGACGAGCTCGGAACCGACGGCGGCGAGCAGTGCTCCGACCCAGAGGTCCCTGAACCGCCGTCGTGACGCCGGAACGAAGCGGTAGAGGATCAAAAGAATGCCGAAGGCTAAGAGCGGAGGCACGCCGTAGCCGAGGACGCTGCCTCGTCCGAATCCAACCGCGTCAAGGCTGCGGTCGACCGTCTCGCTCCAGCGCTCCACGGCGTTGACGACGATCGAGAGGCCGAACAAGACGAGCACGAGAACAGCCAGCGTCAAGACCAGAACGAAGTCGACGAGCTTCGAGTGAAAGAACGGCCGGCCAGAGCCGTCGTCGAGCGCGGCGCTGAGCCCGACGCGGAGCGAGGCCATCATCCCGCTCGCAGACCAGAGAAGCACGGCGATGCTCACGATCCCGATCGCGCTCGCCGGAGTCGGAAGGTCGGAGAGTCTCTGCTCCAGATCGAGTCCTGCGTCGGCCGAGAGCGGGAACCTGACGACGATGAAGTCGATCAGCTCCTGCCGTCGGCCCTCGTCCTTGAGCAGCAGGCCGACGAACGTCGCGAGGAACGTGAAGAGAGGCACGAGCGCGAAGAGGACGTGATACGAGATCGCGGCGGCGAGCTGCGGGCAGCGGTCTGCGCGATACTTAGCGTGAGCGGCCGAAGTCGACCGCACGAGCCGATCGAGGGCGCGGGTCCTGACGGCGTCCGAATGGCTTGCCGCTGAAGCGATCGGCGAACTCACCTCTTGCTTGCGTTCACCCCTGTGGGCCTCTTGCTCCTCGCTGCTGCGACCTCGAACCAGTAGAGCATCGTGAAAAGGCCAAACGCGCCGATCGCGCCGACGACCGCATAACAGACGGACGCCCAGAACAACTCCATCGCAGCTGCCTCCTTTCGTCCCGGAATGGCTGCAAAGAGCGGTGGTACACCGCTGCGAGCGCGTCGACATCACCCGTTCGTCGCATCACCCGGGTGAATCTGGCTCGCGGGCGATGTTTGGGGCGGCCGAGTCCGCGATCCTCGCCGCAGAACTGCCGAAAGGAGACGTGATGGCATTCGGACCCGTCCAGCTGCTCGTTCTCGGCTTCAGCGAGCCCAATTTCCAGGGGGAGGTCGTGGCCGAGCTCGACAGGTTGAAGGAGAACGACGTTGTTCGCGTGATCGACGCGCTCGCCGTCCACAAGGACGCTCGCGGCAAGGTCAAGACGCTGAAACGAACCGACCTGAGCGACGAGGAGGCGGCGCAGTTCGGCGCCGTCGTAGGAACCCTCATCGGCCTCGGGGCAGCTGGAGAGAAGGGTGCCGAGACCGGAGCCGAGGTCGGCGCGCAGGCGACTGCGGAAGGTGTTGACGTCTTCCCCGAGGCGCAGGTCTGGGACGTCGTCGAGGAGATCCCCAACGACACGGCGGCGGCCCTGATCCTCCTCGAGCATCGTTGGGCGATCCCTCTGCGCGATGCCATCGCCGAAGCGCATGGCTTCCCGATCAGCGACGGCTTCATTCACCCGCTCGATCTCGTCGCGGTCGGCGTGCTGGCTGCCGAGGAGGCTGAAGCGCTAACCGCCACGAAGAGCTAGCGAGCCCCAGAGAGGAAAGGAGGATCCAAGATGTTCGGACCCGGACGCAGAGTCGCCCGGCGCACCGCCCGTCGCACGGCACGCCGGCAGATGTATTCCCAGGACGCGATGAGTGGCGGCTACGCCGAGCCCGCCTACGCCGAGCCAGCCGCGCCGGTCGCACCCACCGCGCCGCAGGAGCCTGAGTATCTCGTCGAGTTGGAGAAGCTGGGCGAGCTGAAGGCGGCCGGCGTCATCGACGTCGACGAGTTCGAGGCAAAGAAGAAGCAGCTCCTCGGGATCTGAGCGTGTCGTAGCACGAGGAGGCGCTGGTCGAGGCTTGCCGCGCGCCCTCGAGCGGCCGAGGCGGGGCTCGGCCGCTCGAGACCTTTCCGGATGCGGAAGAGGAAGAACCGGGCCATGGCGACGAGGGCTGAGGTCGCCCCCTCTGCACGGGCTGGCGGAGCGACCCTCGTTCTCCTCACGCTCGCAGCCGGTCAGTTCCTGATGACGCTCGACAGCTCGGTCATGAACGTCTCGATCGCTACGGTGGCGAAGGACGTCGGCACGACGGTGACCGGGATCCAGGGCGCGATTACGGCGTACACACTCGTGATGGCGGCGCTCATGATCACCGGCGCCAAGATCGGCGCGCTGATCGGGCGGAAGCGGGCCTTTGCGATCGGCTGTGTCGTCTACGGGTGCGGCTCGTTCACGACCAGCATCGCGCCGACTCTTCCCGTGCTCCTCCTTGGCTGGTCGTTCCTGGAAGGCGTCGGGGCTGCTTTGATCCTCCCCGCGATCGTTGCGCTCGTCGCCGGGAACTTTTCGGCCGAGCGGCGCCCTGCCGCATACGGACTGGTGGCTGCCGCAGGGGCGATTGCAGTCGCGGTGGGGCCGTTGATCGGAGGCTTCTGCACGACCTACTTCTCATGGCGATGGGTGTTTGCCGGCGAGGTCGTGATCGTCCTTGCGATCCTGGTTCTCACCCGGCGGATCGCCGACGCTCCGGTGGAGAGGCGTCCGCGCCTCGATTTCGCCGGCGCTGTGCTCTCCGCTCTCGCGCTCGGGCTGCTCGTCTTCGGCGTGCTTCGGACCGGCGAGTGGGGCTGGATCCACCCGAAGCCGGAAGGGCCGTCCTGGGCCGGTCTCTCGCCGTCTCTGTGGCTGGCGCTGGCGGGCGTGCTCGTGCTGTGGCTCTTCTTCCGCTGGGAGGGTTTCCTCGAAGGGCGCGGACGGGAACCTCTCCTGCGCCCGGCGCTGCTGCGAAACCGGCAGTTGAGTGGAGGGCTCACGATGTTCTTCTTCCAGTTCCTCGTCCAGGCGGGACTCTTCTTCGTCGTGCCGCTCTTCCTCTCGGTGTGCCTCGGCCTTTCCGCGCTCGCGACTGGCGCGCGGCTGCTGCCTCTCTCTGTGGCGCTGCTCCTGGCCGCTCTGGGAATCCCGCGGCTCTTCCCGCGGGTCTCGCCGCGCCTCGTGGTCCGCTTCGGGATCCTGGCGCTCTTCGCTGGGACCGTCGTCCTGCTCGCCCTGCTCGATCCGGAGGCGGGAGCAGAGGTCGTCTTCGTGCCCATGCTCCTGGTCGGACTCGGCATCGGCGCGCTCGCCTCTCAGCTCGGGGCGGTGACGGTTTCCGCCGTCCCCGACGATCAGAGCTCCGAGGTCGGCGGGATCCAGAACACCATGACGAACCTCGGCGCGTCGCTCGGAACGGCGATCGCAGGTTCGATCATGATCGCCTCGGTCTCCGCGTCCTTTCTCGCGAACATCCAGCAGAACCCGGCCATTCCGGCTGCGGCGAAGTCTCAGGCGCAGGTCGAGCTCGCCGGTGGCGTTCCGTTCATCTCGGACGCGGATCTCCGGGCGGCGATCGACAAGGCGGGTGCCAGCTCCTCCGCAAGCACGGCCGCGCTCGAGGGCTATGCAGACGCCCGCATCGACGGTCTCAGGAGCGCGCTCGCAATTCTGGCGCTCCTCTCGCTCGGAGCTCTCTTCATGGCCCAGCGGATTCCGCGGGCCCAGCCTCAGTCGGCTGCGGCTTAGTCGAGCGAGCGCAGGATCTTCGGGCTCAGGCTCCAGCGCAACGTCGCAGCGCCCGGCGCCGGAGACGCCGGGAGAACGAGGAGCGCGACGGCGCCCTTCTTGAGCTCCAAGCGAAGCGCGCCCTCGTCTCCGGCCACGAGCAGCGAGGCAAGCGAGGAGAGATTCGGTTCGTGGCCGACGAGAGCAACAGAGGCAGACTCGGTCAGCGCCTGGAGGATTGGGAGCGCGTCCGCCGGCCGCCGCGTCGTCGCCAGAGCAGGACAGGGACGTGGGACAGGCCAGCCCGTCACCTCATGGAGTATCTCGGCGCTCCGCAAGGCTCTCGCGTGTGGGCTCGCGTACACGGCCTCGACGTGCGCGACGAGTTCGCCCAACCCCCTCGCCGCGCTGCGGAAGCGGGCGATCCCCCTTCTCGTCAACGGACGCTCGGAGTCGTCGGGCCAGCGGGCGGAGTCCCGGTCCTCGGCGATCGCGTGTCGCACCAGGTAGACGTGGATCATTCGGCGCGTACCGACGCTGCCACGTCGGACGTTGCCGGCCGCTCCTCCTCGAGCAGTTTCCGAAGCGACTTCCAGCCTTTCTTGACGTGCGCGTACGCCGGCGGGAACCCGGCCCGCAAGGTGGCCGTCTTCAGTCGATAACGCTCGGCGATCTCGCCCATCGCGAAGATCGTCGCCGGGTCGAGCTCAACCCCGTGGTCGACGGGCAGACGCCGAAGCCGAGCGATCGCGATCTCGGCGTCCTGGTGTTGTCCCAGGATGTCCTGCAGTCCAATCATCCGCTTGACGAGGCGTCGCGTCTGCCCGTGGTAGATGTCCGCGAAGAACTCGAGCGCGTAACGGAAGCGCTTCGCCTGGATCCGAACGCGGTGGAAATCGGCGGAATCAGAGTGGCGGCCGATCCGGTCGCCACGCCTGCGTAGCTTCCGAAACTGGGCCTGGAGCAGGTCGGGGGCAGCGGCCCGCGCCGGGAGCGCGGCTGGGTCCGGCAGCCGGGCGGACCGACCCCCGAGCAAGCGGCCGATGCGGGCGACGGAGACCTCCCACTCGTGAGAGTCGAGCGCCGTGACCATGGATGTGCGTGCCTTCTTGCGCTGATCTTCGAGTAGCGAGCGCAGCTCGGCGAGGGGCTGCCGATCCGGCTCCGGGACCTCGGCCAGCCATTCATCCAGCTGTTCGAGCTGAACGTCGAGGTCGCGAGCCGCGCCGAACGTCCGGAAGACCGAGCCGAGTTGCGCTCGTAGGGCCGGCGTCTCTTTCGGCATTACGTCGGCGAAGAGCGATAGCGCAGCCCGTAATCGGCGGCCGGCGACGCGCATGTCGTGCAGCGCTTCGGCGTCTTCGCCCAGTCGGGCGCCGGGCTCTTTGGCGAGCAGCACCGAGAACTGCCGCCCCAGCACGGCGATTGCCACCTCCGCCAGGGACGCGTCCGGCGCGATCTCCGTCACATCAAGCGTTTCCGGACTCGGCGGCCCGAGATTCGCGGCGAGTAGACCCGCTTCGTATTTGCTCAGGACGGCTGGGCGGAGGCCGCATGCCGCTTGGAGCCGTTCGAGGAACGGCTCCAAGCTTGGAATGGCCGCCGTGGACAGTTCGATCTCGACGCGCCGAAGGCGGGTCGGCGGCGCTCCGTCTGGTGGATGAACGGCGGCCTCGTCGAGCACCAGCTCCGCGCGGGCGACGCCCTCCGCCTCGAGGGCGAAGACGCGACGCTTGGTGCGCACCTCGAACAGCGAGAGCAGCGGTTTCGTGCCCGCTACGGCGCGCACGCGCTCGCCGACGGGACCACGAGCCAGGAGCAACGACGCCGGGTCCGATTGCGCGATCTTCTCGGAGATCTCCCGCCGGTCGCGCGGCGCCGACGCGCCCGCTCGGCGCACATCGAGAGCCTTCAGCGTTGCGTTTGCCTTGTCGGCGCTGCGCACCATAGGGCGCCTGATCCTGAGCGAGTAGCCTGCACGCTGAAACCGGCGATCGTCGGTGTCGAGATAGAGATCGACATGGTTGGCGCTTCCACGTGGGAGGGCCCGCACAGGGCTGGCGTCACTCCATCCAGCCGGCTCGCCCAGCCAGCGCGACACGAGGCGCAGGTCTAGGGCGTCGAATTGCCACTCGATCTCACGCGCATCCTGCGGCAACTGGGCTCAGCGGCCGACCGGCTCCGCCTCAAGCTTCTTGCGAGCCTCGAGATTCGCGGCATGATCGGCTTCGGAGACCTCCGGCCAGCTCAGGTCCAGCGATCTGATCCTGTCGACGAGCACCAACGCAACGAGCGCTTGCGTCAGCCACTTGTGGTCAGCCGGGATGACGGACCAGGGAGCCCAGGGCGTCGATGTAGCCGTCAGCGCGTCCTCAAAGTCCCTCATGTAGGCGTCCCACCGCGCTCGCTCGGCTACGTCGGCCGCGTTGAACTTCCACTCCTTGCCGGGCGTATCGAGGCGGGCCAGAAAGCGCTCCCTCTGCACCGTCTTCGAGACGTGGAGAAAGAGCTTCACGATCTTCGTTCCGTTCCGGTCGAGGTGGTGCTCGAATGCGTTGATGTCCTCGTAGCGGTCTTGCCAGAATCGCTCCCCTCGCTCGCCAGGCGGCAGGCGTTGCGCCTCGAGCCACTCAGGGTGCACCTTCAGCGCGACGACCTCCTCGTAGTGCGACCGATTGAAGATGCCGATACAGCCCCGCTCGGGAAGTGCTTTCGAGGTGCGCCAGAGGAAGTCGTGATCGAGCTCCTCGGATGAGGGCTTCTTGAACGAGACTACCTGCACCCCCTGCGGGTTCACGCCTGACATTACGTGCTCGATGGCCGAATCCTTTCCGGCTGCGTCCATCGCCTGCAGGATCACGAGCAGCGAGTAGCTGTCGCTCGCCCAAAGCAGCTCCTGGGTCTCGGAGAGCTCCGCGATACCGCGGGCCAGCCCGCCCTTCGCCCGCTGCTTGAGCTCGGCCTCAGCCAAGTCTGCGAGGTCGGAGCCTCCGGTCCAGCCGGGATCTCGCGTCTCGAGCTCGGCCCGCTCGCCGGGTTGGACGATGAGATGCTCCAGAAGTCGAGTCCGAGCATCCATGCGCCGACCAGACTTTCACGCGCTCACGCGGACAACACCCCCCGGGCACGTCGTTCACCCGGGTGATTGAGGAGAAGGGGGCATTCACCCGGGTGATCGCACCGTCCGGGTGAAGATTCGGCGCCGGAAGTTGCTGAGAATCTGCGAGCTCGGACGTTGCTGAGAATCCGCGAGCTCGGGCGACCGAAAGAGGGATTCGAAGCGTAAGCGAGGAGGGACAAATGGCCGAAGCGCGTACGACGGAACGAGCTCTTTCGGGTGAGGAGTTGGCGCGCTTGATAGCGCTGATCAAGGACTCCGACAGCGTCGAGCTGAAGCTCACCGTGCCCGAGGCCGACCATCGGTCGACTGTCACGGCGCTCGAGATGGATCCCCTGAACGCGCAGATCCGCCAGGTGTTCTTCTTCGATACTCCGGATCTGGCGTTGAACCGGCACGGCATCGTCGTCCGCGCGCGGCGCGTGCAGCGCAAAGGTGACGACTCCGTCGTCAAGCTCCGGCCGGTTGTCCCCTCCGAGCTCCCGGCTCGCGTGCGCCGAACTGCCGGGTTCGGCGTCGAGGTGGACGCCGTCCCCGGCGGGTTTGTGTGCTCGGGTGCGATGAAGTGGATCCCGCCCGCGGACGTACGCGAGGCAGTTGCGGGAAAGCGGCCGTTTCGCGACTTGTTCTCGAAGGCGCAGCGGGCGTTCTACGCGGATCACGCTCCGGGGGACGTCGCCCTGGACGACCTGTCCGTGCTCGGCCCGATCTTCGTGCTCAAGCTCAAGGAGTCCCCGAAGGAGTACGACCGCAAGCTCGTCGCCGAGATGTGGCTCTTTCCTGACAACTCGCGGATCCTGGAGCTCTCGACGAAGTGCGCGCCCGCTGAGGCGTTTCAGGTTGCGGCGGAGACGAAGGCTTTCCTGGCAGGCCGCGGGGTCGACCTCGGCGGCGGGCAGGAGACTAAGACGAGGAAGTCTCTCGAGTTCTACTCCAAGCGATTGAGGTCGAAAAACGACGGTCAGTCGACCTGATGAGCCCGCGGTCGGTCGAGAAGCAACGGCGAGCGAAGACCGACCGAGGCTCGAAGACACACGCGATCGGCCTCGCTGATGCGCCCGCGATCGATCTAGGCGGGCCGAGCCGGGCGGGGGAGCGGGCGGCCGAGGCTGAGTCCCGCTTCTTGAACCGGGAGCTTTCGGCGCTCGACTACTACGCACGAGTTCTTGCCTGCGCCGAGGATCCTCAGCGGCCGCCACTCGAGCGTGCGCGGTTCCTCGCCATCTTCAACCGCCTCTTGGACGAGTTCGTCCAAATTCGCGTGTCGGGCCTGCGCAAGCAGCTCGGCGCCGGCGTCTCGGGCACCTCGCCGGGCGGCATGAGCCCACGAAGGCAGCTCGATGCGATTCGGGCGTGCGCCCAGGAGCTCGTTGCGAGGCAAACGAGGGTGTTCGAGGACGAGGTGAAGCCCTTGCTCGGCGCGGGTGGCATACGAATCACAGACTGGGAGGATCTGAAGGAGTCGCAGCGCCAGGAACTCGAGCAGGTCTTCGAGGAGCGGATCTTTCCCGTCCTTACGCCTCTTGCCGTCGACCCGGCGCATCCGTTCCCATTCATCAGCGACCTCTCGTTGAATCTCGCGGTCGTCGTTCGCGACCCGCTCAGCGGCGTCTGTCGCTTCGCTCGGATCAAAGTCCCGCCGCTTCTGCCCCGATTCCTCAAGCTCTCCGGTGGCAGAACATTCGTCGTGATCGAGCAGGTGATCGCCGCCAAGCTCGACCGGCTGTTCCCGGAGATGGTGGTGCTCGAGCAGCGTCCGTTCCGGGTAACGCGCGACGCCGACGTCGAGGTCGAGGTCGACGAGGCCGACGACCTCCTCGTCGCGCTCGAATCGTTGCTGCAAGATCGGCAGCGAACGCCCGCGGCGGTTCGGCTCGAGGTCGAGAGCTCGATGTCGGAGCAACTCAGCTCGATGCTGCTCCACGAGCTGGATCTCGCGGCGTCCGACCTGTACATGATCGATGGATTGCTCAACCTTGGCGATCTGTGGTCGCTGACGGAGTTGAACCGCCCAACGCTGAAAGCGAAGCCTTGGCGTGAAACGACACCACCTGAGCTCAGCAGCTCGATATCGGCGCCGCGCTCCATTCTCGCGACGCTCGGAACGCGCGATGTCCTTGTGCAACATCCTTACGACCGCTTCGCCACCTCGGTCGAGGCTCTGCTCGACGAGGCCGCCGACGACGCGAACGTGTTGGCGATAAAGCAGACGATCTACCGGACGTCCAACGAGGGCGAAGTCCCGATCGTGCGTTCACTCGTGCGCGCTGCGGAACTGGGCAAGGAGGTCGTTGCCCTCGTCGAGCTGACCGCCAGAGGCGACGAGCGGGCGAACATCGCCTGGGCGAGGACGCTCGAGAGGGCCGGCGTCCACGTCGTCTACGGCGTCGTCGGGCTGAAGACCCATGCCAAGGCCGTTCTCGTCGTACGGCGTGAAGGCGAGACGATCCGCCGCTACTGCCACGTCGGCACCGGGAACTACAACTCCGCAACCGCAACCGTCTACGAAGACGTCGGTTTGCTCTCCGGCGACCCCGCGCTCGCCGCGGACATCGCCAACCTCTTCAACCGGCTCACCGGCTACTCGAGCGGAAACGGCTACCACCGGATCCTGGTCGCACCTGACGACCTGCGACCCCGGCTGCTCGAGCTCATCGCGGAGGAGCAGGACGCGCCGGACGGGCGAATCGCGATGAAGATGAACAGCCTCGCCGACCCGGAGATCATCGAAGCCCTGTACGACGCCAGTGCTGCCGGAACCGAGATCGACCTGATCGTGAGGGGCATCTGCTGCCTGCGTCCCGGGGTCAAGGACCTGTCCGAACGCATCCGTGTTCGTTCCATCGTCGGCCGCTTCTTGGAACACTCGCGCATCCTCCGCTTCGGAAGCGAAAAACGAGAAGCGCGGTACTACATCGGCTCGGCCGACCTGATGCCCCGGAACCTCGACAGGCGTGTCGAGTGCCTCGCACCCGTGACGGACCCTGTCCTCAAGCTTAGGTTGGAGGAGATCCTGTCGGTGACCCTCGCGGACGACGTGCTCGCGTGGGAGTTGAGCCACGACGGCTGGCACAAGGTCGAGACGAAGCTCGGCGTCAGCGCCCACGAGCGCCTCCAGGCGCTCGCGGAGGCCCGCGCCGCGGCGACCGACCTTGCAGTTTGACGTGGGGGAGGACGTCGTTCGCGCCGCGGGTGGAGTCGTGTGGCGCCGCAACGCCTCGGATGTCGAACTGATCCTCGTCCATCGTCCCGCCCACGACGACTGGTCTATTCCCAAGGGCAAGCTCCACGCCGGGGAAACCGAGGAGGACGCAGCTGTTCGAGAGGTCGAAGAGGAGACGGGCCTGCGCTGCCGGCTTGGGCCCGACCTGGGGACGACTTCCTACCACGACGACCGCAACCGAATGAAGACGGTGCGGTACTGGCAGATGCGGCCGCTCACCGACGATGCGCCGGCGCCCGGAAACGAGATCGACGATGCACGCTGGGTGCCCCTCGAAGAGGCGCTGCGGGTGCTCAGCTACGACCGTGACCGCCGGCTCCTGGCCGGCTTCGAGCCGAAGGAGTGACCCATGCCCGACGCTCACGTCGGCATCGTGAAGCCCGGCCGCGACGAGCCCTCGACTGTTCCGTCGGAGCGGATGATCGAGCGTGGCGAGAGGTGGACCCGCCTGGCCGAGCGGATCGCAAAAGCCTTCGGTCTCGTCCTCCTGCTTGTGATCGCGACCTTCGTGCTCGCCTCGCTCACCAAATACGCAGGGTGGAGCGCGGTCGCCATATCAGCGCTGGCGGCGCTGAGCGCGGCGGTCGGCCTGGCCAGCTCGGGACTCAGAACGGGGCTCGTCGCGTCGGCTGCGGGTCTCGCCGCAGGGTGCGTGACCTTCGCGGCCGTCGCAGCGCTGTCCGGCAATGACCGATTTCTCGCAATCGGGGCCCTCGTCCAGATCGTTCTACTAGCGTGGGCGGCGGGGGCTGTGCTCCGGGCAGTGATCGGCGAGTCGGAGGTCGGCTTTCGCACCATTCTCGGTGCGATCAGCGTGTACTTGACCTCCGGACTGCTCTTCACCGCTCTCTATGTGGCGATCGACCGGCTGCAGGGAGGGCCGTTCTTCGGCCCTGCGAGCGAGCTCGACACCGGCGACTTCGTCTTCTTCAGCTTCACGACGCTCACCACGACCGGCTACGGCAATCTCATTCCTGGTGGTCAGCCGGGGAAGATGTTCGCTGTCTCGGAGATGCTGCTCGGACAGATCTTCCTGGTCACGCTGATCGCCCGCTTGGTCAGCCTGTGGCGGCCTGGACGGCGCGCGGAGAGCCGCGGCCGACCGCATACCGGGCCCTGAGCGGCCTTCGGCCTAATGAACGACGATCGCCTTCAGGGCGACGATGACCAACCCCAAGACCAGGTTGAGGGCGACGGTGCCGATCGTCGCCGTTCGGCTCAGGTGCTCGAGCTGGGCGTAGCGCACCCCTTGGGCGGTGAGCGTGGCCACCCCGCTTCCAAGCGCGAGCCAGAGCGCAGTCCGATGCTGGAATACATCGAGGGCGCCGAGGGCGATCACGGTCATCGGCAGGACGGCTGCGAGTGGAATCGACAACTCGCGGCGAGCGATAGCCGCGAGCTCTGGGGCGGTGAGACGGCGTCCCGAATCGAGACTCTCGCCGAGCCCCTGCGAATACACGTGCGCGAGCCAGAGGATGACGACACTCACCCCGATGATTGCGTCGAGCTGCCACAGGTCGTGCTCGTTCGCGCTCGCGCCGGCCGTCAGGGAGGCAAGGACGACGATCGTGCCGTAGACCGTTCCTGCGATCCTCTCCCGGTCGCCGAGGACGAGTCTGTTCAGTTCCGACGGCAAGTCGATGCGCAGCACGGACGATCCGTCGGCCGCGTGTCCCGCGTACGTTGGAAACGCCTACTCGATGTACCCGTACCGGTCCGGCTCATACGGCTGCAGCGGTTTCATGAGCGTGTAAATGACCGTGATGTTCAGCGCAATGGATGCGAGCGTCCAGATCGGGAAGGCGGCGATGAACGCGAACTGGGTGATCGTGTTGATCATGAGGATGATCACGCCGAACACACGTGCCCAGGTTCGCAAGGCGAGGATGCCGAATCCAACGAGGATCTCGACGAGGCCGAGGATGAGAAAGAACGTGCCCCAGGCGGCGAAGTCGGCGAAGAGCAAGCCTCCCTTCGTGATCGCGAAATAGTCGTCCTTCAAGAGTGCTATGAGCCCTTGGAGAACGTTGATCCCACCGACGAGGATGAAGAGCGTCCCGGCGAACGAGTACCACCCCGTGACAGCCGCAGCGTGTGATTTTGCGTATGTCGTCATCGGTCCTCTCCTCTCGTTGAGCTCAACTCTCTAGCGAGCGAGCCGTACATGGCCGTTCGTGCCGATCGCCTCGACGTCCCAGCGTTTCCCGAAGGCGTTCGCGCCGGACACGAAGATGCGTCCGATCTCGTCGGGGATGTCGGGACGGAGGATCAGGTGGCCGTCGCGGGCCTCGAGTCCGAGCATCGCCCGCACGAGCAGAAGCGGGGCGCCCGTGGCCCACGCCTGTGGGCTGCAAGCCGTCGGGTAGGGAATTGGAAAGCGGCCGACGGCGCGGTCATAGCCCGAAAATGCCTCAGGGAGGCGGTACACCGAATGTGACGCCGCGTCGATGAGCGCGAGCGCAATGCGGTTCGCCTCGTCACGGAAGCCGTAGCGAACGAGCCCGAGCGCGATCAGCGAGTTGTCGTGCGGCCACACCGTTCCCAGGTGGTAGCCGATCGGATTGAAGCCCTGATCGTCGGACGAGAGAGTGCGGACGCCCCAGCCGGAGAAGAGAGCGTCCGACATCAGTTGGCGTGCAACGATCGCGGCCCGTTCATCGGGGACGATTCCCGCCCAGAGAAGCTGCCCGATGTTGGACGTGAGCGAGTCGATCTTCCGCTTGTCACCGTCGAGGCCGATCGCGTAGTAGCCGCCGCGCTCGTCGATCCAGAAGTCCTCGTTGAACCGCCTGCGTAGCTCCTCCGCCTCGCTTCGCAGCCGCTGGGCGAGCTCCGCGTCTTCAAGAGGGCCGTCCGCGAGCTCCGCGCAGCGAAGTTTCGCGTCGTACACGTGGCCCTGGATCTCGCACGTCGCGATCGGGAGCGCGGGGATCGTGCCGTCCGCGAATTGCACGCCGTCCCACGAGTCGCGCCAGCACTGGTTCCCGAGACCCTGCGGGGATCGCGTCTGATATTCGACGTATCCGTCCCCGTCGCGGTCGCCGTGCCGATCGATCCACTCGAGTGCCGCGAGCACGTTCGGCCGAAACGACTCGACGAACGCGTCGTCGCCCGTCCAGCGCCAGTACTCGGAGAGCAGGATTAGCCAGAGCATCGTCGCGTCGGCCGTGCCGTAGTAGGGGCTGTGCGGCTTGAGCCCGCGCTGCGTCAGCTCACCCGTGCGAACCTCGTGCAGGATCTTCCCCGGCTCTTCGTCCTGGAAGTCGTTTTC
>WNFU01010419.1_pt1 | contig 17187 bp, 14 predicted proteins | sample 5400121 | NCBI WGS metagenome assembly WNFU01 (sample SAMN13153360, study PRJNA577476) | soil metagenome | isolation source: 100 cm soil or saprolite under grassland replicate 1 | place: USA:California | collected 2016-06-15
GCCGCCCGCGCCACCAGCGAGACCCCGCCATAGCCCAGCGACCTGGCCTCGGCCGCCAGCAGCAGACGCCGTTGCCGCTCGTCCAGATGCGGCAGGATCGCCTCGAACTTCGCAGCCAGCACCCGCTCATCGATCTCCATGACCATGGCCATACCAGAAGTATGGCCAGACAATCATGATATGTACAAGTTAATATGAGACGATCCCTAAGCGGCGCCGGGCCGGGTCTATGCTTCAGGTCATCGCGGTGAGCGGCAGCCGCCGCCTCCAGCCCCGGGCCCGGGGTATGCCACGGAGACCTCGAGGGATCAGGAGGCGACCGCCGCCTCCGGCGGTTACCGGCCTCGTGTGAGCCTGAGCAGGTAGTACACCGCCCAGAGCACCGCAGCCAGCTCCGCGCTGGCCTGTCCCTGCGCGACCGCAATGACCACGGCCAAGGCCAGAAGCCGGGTCACGGCGAAATCGACCAGCTCCCAGACACGGTTCACGGCCCGCGGACGTCTGGCAGCAGCCCGTGAGTTAGCCGCCAGCGTGGTTGGGGTTGTCTTGGCCGGCTTGCGGACGGGATCACCCATCGAACAGCACCTCACCGGCCATTCCTGCGAGAATGGCTGGTGGGGGATTCCTTGGGCGATACCCCGCGGGCCCGTACCTGATTGCCTGCTACCGTACCAAACCGTGCGGCAACAACGCGGTAATGCCCGTCGCTTCTCCAAGGAGGAGCTCCAGGAGCTATGCCGACAGCTAGAGCCGGCCTACCGAGCCGGCTTTCGTCTGCGGGTCCGGTGCGGTTACTGCCCCGGCAAGCGGCTCCTTGATGAGATCGTGATCGCCCACGATCTGCACCACGACAGCTACAGCCTGACGTCGAACTTCCCAAGCAGCACTCGACCTGGTTCGGAGTCGGCGTTCGGCCAGCACATGGTGGCCGACGCTAACGGCAACCCTATTCGTGGCGGGATCACCCGACCATCGGTGACCCGGGCGAAGGGGGCGTTCGGCCGTCCCGAGTCGCGCCCAGAAGGACACGACGCCTGGGTCTATGAATGCCACAGGCGCTGCGGCGCGACCCACTCCTTCAACGAGGGACGGCTGCTACAGTTCTTCCTCCGCGCGTTCATGGAGGGCCGCACCGAGTTGATCGCCGGAGTCGACCGCCTGTAGCTCCGTAGCTTCGGAGCTTGGTGCCCCGGCTCAGCGGCGCCGGCGGGCGGGGTCGGTCGCCGCGGTGAGCGCCGCGACCGCCTCCGGGCCGGGGCGGGCGTAGCGCTGCAGCGATCGTAGGCTGGCGTGGCGGCTCTTGGCCATCAGCAGCGGCAGGCTGGTGTTCTGCTCGGCCAGGTGGGTGAGCGCCAAGTGGCGAAGCTGGTGCAAGTCCCAGCCGCCGGGGGCCTGCCGGAACAGCGCCTCGGCGCGGCGGTACGACAGCCGGGCCCGGCCGGTCTGCGGGCAGCGGTCGATCGTCGCCGGCGCGCGGGCGGGGACCGGCGCGCGGGCGGCCAGAAACAGCGGGCCGCGGCGGCGCCCGTCGATCAGGCGGGGGAGCAGGCGGGCCGAGCCGGTCTGGAAGTACAGCCAGTCGGTGTCGCCACCCTTGGACTGCACTCGCACGCGCTTGTTGTCCAGGTCGACGTTCTCGACGTTGATCGACAGGGCCTCGGCGGCGCCGGCGGCGGTCTCATACAGGAACCGCCACAGCGCCTTCTCGCGCACGGCGACGTCGTCGCGGGTCCATAGCCGCTCCAGAGCCGCTTCAGCTCCCCAAGCGGGATCGCCTTGGTGCGGTCGGCGGGCTCGGGGGGCGGCGCTCCAGGTCGACGGCCAGGTCGACGGTAAGCCAGCGGCGCCGACGGCAGTAGGCGACGAACGAGCGGACGGTGGCCACGTGCCGGTTCCAGGTCGACGGCGCACACCGGCTCCAGGCCGTGGTCACCGCCGCGGTGACCACCTCGACGGGCAGCTCCTCGAGGAGTGCCTCGGCGCCGAGCTCGCGCGCCAGCCGGTCCAGTGTCCGCTGGTAGGAGCGGCCGGTCGAGGGCGCCAGGCCCGGCTGGGCGAGGAACGCCGCGGCCGCGGCGGCGAGCTGTTGGCGGTCGGGTGTGACTTTCAAGGCTTGGTGGCGCTGGATCTTCGGTGCTACGCGGCGCGTCAGCTACCGATGATGAGGGCCTCGCGCGCGGCTTCCCGGTGGAGGCTGGTCCAGGCTGGGGTCGGTCAGACGGTCCGGTCGAGCGTTGGTCTGGGTGGGCGCTGGCGCTTGGCCGGTGGGACGTACCGCCTGTCGGTGTTCATGTGGGTGCAGCTCGCTCCGCGTTCAGTAAATGCGATCCCGGTTTCGGTGCTGATAATGGCGAAGAACCTCTTCGCGTCGGGTGATTGCCCCGAGGTGACCCAGGTGCAGCCTGGCCCATCGTGCAGCGCTCGTGCGATGAGCCTGCGGCCGAGGCCTCGGCGTTGCCAGTCGTTGGTGATGGAGATCTTGTTGATGCGGGCGCGTTGACAGGCATGGCAGACCTGCCAGATGAGCCGGCCGATGTCGTAGCCGTCCCGGTCGTAGAGGTGGAGCACCCGAAGGCCAGCCGGTTCGTCGGGGGGCTGGTAGATGAACCGCACCGGCTGGCCTGGGCTCATCATGCGGGCCAGGAGCCATCGCGGCGCGGACATTCCTTGGGGCAGCGGCGGCATCGGGCCTCCTCGACTCCGCTATCAACGGAGACGCGCTCGGCAAGACGGCAGTAGCTCACAGGTCCTCGACATAGCCGGCGGCGACGTCCTCGGGCGGGTTGGTGTACAGCCGCAGGTAGCGGTCGTTGGCATGCCCCAGGCGGCGCTCCAGCTCCGCCCGGTTATGCCCTGACACCTGGGAGAGCTGGAACGCGAAGGTGTGCCGCAGATCGTGGGGGCGCAACGCGCCGAGCTGGCGGTCGGCGCCGCTGACCTCCAGGTCGTGGATGCCGCCGACCTCGGCGACGATCGTGTTGATCGAGCGGGGCGAGAGCCTGCCGTCCGGTCGGCGGGTCGCGATCGACCGTGCCGCCACAAACAGCGCCGTCGCGGTCTCGTCGAGGTCAGCGCCGGCGTCGTCTGGGCGCTCACGCTCGAGGTAGTCGGCGATGGCCATGCGGACGTCACGGCCCAGGAACACCGTGCGGCTGGTGCGGCCCTTGCCGCGCACCCCGACCAGGCGGGCGCGCTTGACCCGCCGGAGCTCGGCAGGGGTCATGGGGTCGAGCTGGTCGAGGTTCAGCCCGGCGACCTCGGCGCGTCGCAGCCCGGCGCCCAGCAGCAGGTGCACGATCGCCCGGTCCCGCAGCGGCCGGGCGTGGCGGTGCACGGCACGATCGCCGTCGCCGTGGCGGCGGCCGCGGAGCCGGTGGAAGCCCTCCAGCCGGTCCAGCACGTTCTTGACCGTGCGGACCTGCGCGGCCGACAGCGCCCGCGGTTCCGGCGCCGGTAGGCGCAGCAGTTCCACCCGGCTGGTCGGGTCACCATGCGGGAGCAGCCCGGCGGGGGCGTGGGCGAGGGTCCAGGTGAAGAACGCGCTCAGGTGCGCGAGGTGGTTGTTGACGGTGGCCGGCGCCAGCGTCTGGGTGCGGCCGCCGCGGCGTGGGCGCACCTCGGTGGCGGCCAGGTGCTCGCGCCAGCCGGCGACCTCCCGTGCGGTGACCGCGGAGACCCGATCGTGGCCCAAGCCCGCGACGATGAAGGCGCGGAAGCGGTCGAGGTGCCTGGCGATCTTGGCGGCGACCTCAGCGGAGCGCACCCCACGGACCGCGAGGTCGAGGTAGCGGTCGACCCAGACCGTGAGGCTGTCGTCGGCGTCCACGGCCGCACCGCCGACCCTGACAACCTTTCGTGAAGCGATCTTGCGGCGATCCTTCCCAGCGTTCGCCGGGACGGCGGTGGGCGGCATGCGTGGTTCCCTTCACGGAAGAGCCATTTCCTGAAGCAACCCGGAGGCTACCGCGCACCGGCGACACCCATTCGACGCTGTGCGATGATCCCACTCTGAACGGGAGACTCAGGTGGTTCAGGCGATGCGCGACGAACCGGTCTACCGTGGGATCGTCGGGATCGACATCGAACGGTTCACCCGCGCCGAGTGGACCGACCCGACCCGCGCCCGGCTTCGCGACCGACTCCACACCCTGGTCGACGAGGCGCTGGCCAGCGCCCGCATCCCGCCATCCCTGACGATCCGCAGCGACACCGGCGACGGCCTGTGGCTGCTGGCCGACACCCAGGTCCCCACCACGCGGCTGCTGCACCCGCTGGCCACCAGCCTGGCCAGCGGTCTTGCCGCCGACAACCGCCGGGCGCCGGCGGCCCAGCGGCTGCGGCTTCGGATCGTGGTGCATGCCGGCGAGCTGCTCCACGACGCCCACGGGCACACCGGGCAAAGCTGGAACCATGCCGCCCGGCTGCTGGACGCCGAAGCTACCCGCACCGTGCTGGCCGCCTGCCCCGCTGCAGAGGTGGTGCTGGTGGTCTCCGACGTGCTCTACGACGGCGTCGTGCGGCACGCCTACCAGGGCATCGACCCGGATGGCTGGCAGCCGGTCCGAGTGCATTGCAAGGAGACCAGCGCCCGCGGCTGGGTCCACCTGCCCGGGCTGGCCGCCCAACCGCGGCTGCCCGCGGTGCTGGCCGCCGCAAGCGTCGGGCCGGCGGGCCTGCCGATCCCGCGGGAGCTGCCCCGTCCGCCCGGGGACTTCACCGGCCGCGCCGACGAGCTGGCAACCCTGTGGAAGCTGCTCCACGCTGGGCGCTCCAACGCCCCTCCACGACCGACCGGACCAGCCGGCAGACGCGGTCGGGAAGGGGGCCGGGGTCGGCCGGTGGTGGTCGCCGCGATCGACGGCATGGGCGGCATCGGCAAGTCCGCGCTGGCGCTCCTGATCGCCAATCAGCTCGCCGACGCCGGCGCCTTTCCTGACGGGCAGCTGTACGTCAACCTCCAGGGCGCCACCCCAGGACTGGCCCCGCTGGAGCCGTTGGACGCGCTCGGCCGTCTGCTGCGCTCACTTGGCCTGGACCCCGCCCAGATCCCCACCAGCGTGGAGGAGGCCGCCGCCCGGTTCCGCTCGCTGGCCGCCGAGCGGCGGCTGCTGCTCCTGCTGGACAACGCCCACGACGCCGAGCAGGTCCGCCCGCTGCTGCCCGCCAGCCCAACCTGCGCGGTGCTGGTCACCAGCCGCCAGGTGCTGGCCACCCTGGACGGCGCCCACCCCCTGCACCTGGACGTGCTCACCCCCGAGCAGGCCTTGGCGCTGCTTGGACGCATCGCCGGCCCGCAGCGCCTGGCCGCCGACCCGCCGGCCGCCGCCGAGCTGATCCGGCTGTGCGGCTACCTACCGCTGGCGCTTCGGATCGTCGGCGCCCGCCTGGCCGCCCGACCCGCCTGGCCCGTCCGGGTGGTGGCCGAGCGGCTCGCCGACGCCACCGGTCGCCTCGACGAGCTGCGCGCCGGGGAGCTTGCGGTGCGCGCCAGCTTCGACGTCTCTCTGCACACCCTCACCCAAAGCTCCGACGCGGCCGACCGGGCCGCCGTGGCCGCGTTCGGGCTGCTCAGCCTGCCCGACGGGCCAGACCTGGACGTGGCGGCCGCGGCACGGCTGCTCGACCAGCCCGAACCAACCACCCGCAGGTTGCTGGAGCGGCTGGTCGACGCGCAGCTGCTGGAGACGCCCCGGCCAGGCCGCTACCAGTTCCACGACCTGGTCCGCCTGCATGCCCGCCAGCACGCCACCCGCCAGCATCCCCAGCCCGAACGGCTGGCCGCGCTGACCCGCCTGATCGGGTTCTACACCGCCACCGGCTGGCCCACCATAACCCTGTGTGACCCGGGCAACGCGCGCGAAGCCACCGCCGATCCGCGCTGGACCCACGGCGGCCTGCGGTTCGCCGACGACGGTGTGCCACGAACGCTGAAGGAGGTTCCGGTGTAGAAGACGGAGGCTTCGATGCGGTGTTGCACCGGTGATGGAGGTGGGCCCTCCAGGACCGCCCACGCAGGGGGAGGTCTTAAACCACCGCAAGCTGCTGCGGTGAATGAGCCGTGGTGGTGAGCGTTGCGGAAAAGGCGCACGTGATGCGTCAGGTGTGAGCCGAGAAGGCGAACGCGAGTGAACCACTGAGGAAGTGTCGTAAGCGTAGCGACGACGACCGAAACCAGGGTCCAGTTGTTGCCCTGGGACGAGTCTGGCGGGTGCCTGCATTCCTGGCCAGGTGGTTGTCCGGCACAAAGGTGGCGCGAGCTCGGTTCAGGCTCCGGTGCGAAACGTGGGAACCGCTCGCCCCGATGTGGCCGGCCGTGTATTGATGGCGGCCGGCGGAAGGGAGAACTCCAAGCAGCTGAAACTGCGAGGGGAGCGTACCGATGCGGGGCAGCGGGGCGGACCGCCTTGTAGTAGCGAAGAAGGCTCTGTAATGGGGCTGGAGCGAAGGGGGCGGGTCGTCCTGGTTCGTTTGGTGGTCAACCAGGGTTCCTGGGAGGAGCCAGGTGAGCGAATCGAAGTCGCAGGCCAAGCCGTTTGAGATCTCCAAGCGGGTGGTCTGGGAGGCGTACCTGAGGGTCAAGGCCAACAAGGGTGCGGCGGGCGTCGACGGGTGCACGATCGAGCAGTATGAACAGAATCTGAAGAACAACCTGTTCAAGCTGTGGAATCGGCTGTCGTCGGGCAGCTACTTCCCGCCGCCGGTGAAGGCTGTGGCGATACCGAAGGCAGGGGGAGGGTCGAGGGTTCTCGGAGTGCCTACTGTGGACGATCGGATCGCCCAGACGGTAGCTGCCATGCATCTGGAGCGGCAGGTGGAACCGATCTTCCACCGCGACTCCTACGGCTACCGTCCCGGGCGGTCGGCGCTGGACGCGGTGGGCAGGTGCCGGGAACGCTGCTGGCGGAACGACTGGGTAATAGATCTTGATGTCCGGGCGTTCTTCGACAGCGTCGACCATTCCCTCATGCTCAAGGCAGTCGCGCGGCACACCGACCAGAGGTGGATCCTGTTGTATGTCAAGCGGTGGCTTACCGCACCGCTGCGACAACCGGACGGCACCCTGGTCGCCCGGGATCGCGGAACACCGCAAGGCTCTGCGATCAGTTCCCGGCGGTCACGTTCGAACGCTACTGCGATGACGCGGTGATCCATTGCGGCAGCGAGGAACAGGCCCGGCAGGTACGGGACGCCCTCGCGGTACGGTTGGCGGCAGTCGGTCTGGAGTTGCATCCGGACAAGACGCGCATCGTTTACTGCCAAGACGTCGACCGGCGTGGCAAGTTCGAACACACGTCGTTCACGTTTCTGGGGTACACGTTTCGTCCGAGATTGGCGAAGAACAGGTGGGGCAAGCACTTCGTGAACTTCCTGCCTGCGGTCAGCAAGGACGCGATCAAGGCGATGGGTCGGGAGCTTCGGTCCTGGCACATCGCCCGCCGCAGTGACAAGTCCCTCAACGACCTTGCGCTGATGTTCAACAGCATCGTGCAGGGCTGGATCAACTACTACGGGCGCTTCTACAAGTCCATGTTGTATCCCCTCCTGCGGCGCATCAACCAGCATCTGGTGCGCTGGGCCATGCGCAAGTACAAACGGCTACGCCGACGCGAGAAGCGGGCGGGCGAGCTGCTGGCGGGAGCCTCCCGGCGATCCCCACAGCTGTTCGCTCACTGGCGCATCGGCCTGAAACCTGGCGGCTGGACGATGGGAGCCGTGTAAGCCGAGAGGTTTACGCACGGTTCTGCGAGCGGCGGGGGGTGCGATCCCCCCGCCGACTCTCCTGGCGGCGATGGGCTGGCTGGAGGCCGAGCGCGGCAACCTGCTGGCCGCCATCACCCAAGCCGTCCAAGCCGCCCCTGGGGTTCCCACCGAACTGGCGGGCCAGCTCACCCGCGCCCTGTGGCCCCTGTTCGACGCGTACGGCCACTGGCACGACGGCATCCTGGCCAACCAGGCCGCGCTTGCACTTGCCCGCCGCACCGGCGACCAGACGGCCCAAGCCCACGCCCTCACCGACCTCGGCGGTGCCTACTGGCGGTTGCGGCGCTCCCCGGAGTCGCTGACCTGCCTGCGGGAAGCTCTCACCCTGCATCGGGAGCTCGGCGACCGTTGGGGCCAGGGCGTTAGCTTGAGCAGCCTGGGCCGCGTGTACGGGCAAGTAGGACGATTCACCGAGGCGATCGCCTGCCTGCAGGAAGCCCTCACCCTCCGCCGCGAGTCGGGTAACCGCCACGACCAGGCCGACAGCCTGCAAGGCCTCGGCATCGTCTACGGACAGGTCGGGCAGTACGGGGACGCGATCGCCTGCCTGCAGGAAAGCCTCACCCTCAGCGAGGAGGTGGGCAACCGCTGGCACCAAGCACACGGCTTGCAATGCCTCGGCATTGTCTACGGACAGGTCGGACGGTCTGTGGAGGCGATCGCCTGCCTGCAGGAAAGCCGCACCATGTTTGGGGAGCTGCGTCGACGTTCCGGCCAGGCCGACAGCCTGCAAGGCCTCGGCCGCGTCTACGGGCAGGTCGGACGGTCTGTGGAGGCGATCGCCAGCCTGCAAGAATGCCTCACCCTCCGCCGGGAACTGGGCGACCACCCCCGGCAAGCCGAGACACTGCGAGACCTTGGCGATGCCCTGCAAGCGGCCGCCCAGCACGCGCAAGCCCAGGCAGCCTGGCAGGAGGCGCTGACCATCTACGAGACCCTGCAGCTCCCCGAGGCCGACGAGCTCCGCGCCCGGCTCGCCACCATGTCGCCCGAGACGGCCCAGCCGCCGAGCGGCAGATAGGCACATTCGACCAGGCCCACTCTCAGCGCGCATCGGCGCCGCTTATCGTCGAAGATTCCACGCTAAATAGTTCTGAAGATCACACGCCCAGACGACGCGGGCGGCAAGGTTGGGTGCGCTGGGCGCGGCAAGGTGCATCCTGCGCGGCAAGGACCGTGGCCTCCTCGCTGTTCTGGGCAAGGGACTGTTCGCGTGAGACCTCAATCCGCGGTCGTTGCGACCAGTGGCACGACCTCGCGCTCCTGCTACAGAACAGATGAGATGAGATGAGGATTGCCCCGGGCCTGAGCCCGGGGCAACCGATTATTTCGACCTACTCCACGGCGATGGCCTGCAGGACGTTGAGCCTGGCGGCGCGGCGGGCCGGGCGGATGCCGGCCAGCACGCCGGCCACGGCGCCCACCACCAGCACCACGCCGAGCTGCCCCGGCGGCGCCGCGAACACGCTCAGGCTGCCGCCAGGCTGCTGACCGGCCGCCTGCACCAGCGCCCAGCCGAGAACCACGCCCAGCCCGAGCCCGATGGTGGTGCCGAACAGCGCGACGATCACCGACTCCCAGCGCACCATCGCGCGCAGCTGCCCGCGCGTCTCGCCGACGGCCCGCAGCAGGCCGAGCTCGCGGGTGCGCTCGTGAACCGAGAGCGACAGCGTGTTGCCGATGCCCATCAGCGCGATCACGATCGCCAGGGCCAGCATCACGTAGACGATCGTCAGGAAGGTGTCGAAACCGGCCGAGATCGTGTCCGCGTACTCCTGGCGGTCCTGCACGTCGGGACCGCCGTAGCTTGCCGCCACCCGCTCGACCGCGGCCTTGCCGCTGGCCAGGCTCACGCCCTGGTCGAGCTTGATGAGCACGGTGGCGTCGACGTCCTGGCTGGCGTGCGGCGCCCACGCGGCCCGTGGCAGCAGGTAGTCGTTGAGCACCGCGTCCCCGCCGTCATAGATCGCCCCGACGGTGAAGGCCTCGGTGGCGCCGTCGGCAAAGCGGACCGGCACCAGCGCGCCCGGCCGCCAGCCCTTGTCGTCGGCGACGTTGTTGGCCACGGCGAGCTGCCGAGCGCCCAGCCCGGCGATCGACCCAGCCGTCGTCCGCAGGTCCAGCACGGTGCCCAGCTGTGCCGGGTCGGCCACGCTGACCTCCTGTTTGGAGCCACTGACCAGTGCGTTGCCGGTGCTGACCCCGACGGCCTGCCGCACCTGCGGAAGCCGGCCGACCTGTGTCGCGAGGCGGGGGTCGAGGCGCCCACCGCCGAAACCGCCGGAGACGACCGCCAGGTCGCCACCGAACGAGCTGGCCACGCTCTGGCGGATGGACGCCTGCAGCGAGGCGGTGAACACGGTGAACAGCGTGACCACGCCAACGCCGATCAGCAGGGCGGCAGCCGCACCGGCGGTACGTTGCGGGCTGCGCATGGCGTTGCGCCTGGCGAGCGCGGCGGCGACACCGCGCAGCCGTGCCAGGGGCGCGCCGATCAGGGCGCTCGCCGGCCGCGCCACCACCGCGCCCAGGGTCACCACACCCGCGACGGTGAGCGCCGCGCCGGCGCCGGTGAGCTGCAGCGCGTTGCCACCGCCGGCGAGCACGGCGGCCACCGCCAGCGCGACTCCCAGGACGGTCAGGCCGGCGCCCACCAGCGCGCGGCGCCTGGAGGTGCCGGCGCGCTCGGCCGCGACGTCGCGCAGAGCGGCCAGTGGCGCCACCCGCGACGACCGCAGCGCTGGCAGCAGTCCCGCCAGGAGCGTCACGACCACCCCAACGCCGACCGAGATCGCCGCGTTGCTCGCCTTGAACACCAGGCCGCTGGTCGGCAGCGGGAAGCCGAGGCCGGCAAACAGCGCCTTCAGTCCCGAGGCGATGCCGATCCCACCGGCGAGCCCGGCGACCGAGGCCACGAGCCCGACGGCCAGCGCCTCCACCACGACCGAGGAGAGCACCTGCCGCCGTGACGCGCCGATGGCGCGCAGCAGCGCGGCCTCGCGGGTGCGCTGCGCCACGATGATCGAGAAGGTGTTGGCGATCGAGAAGGTGGCAACAACCAGCGCGATCCCGGCGAACACCAGCAGGAACGAGCGGAAGAAGCCGAGGAAGCCCTGGTTGATGTCGGTGATGCTCTCGTCGCTGAGCTGCGCGCCGGTGATCGCCTCCACGCCCTGGGGCAGCAGGGGCCGCAGCCCGCGGACCAGCTCCTGCTGGGACACGCCCGGCGCGGCCTTGACCAGGACGGTCGAGACCTGGCCGGGCCGCTTGAGCAGGTGCTGCTGCGCGCCCCCGAGGGTGAAGCCGACGTAGGAGCTGCCACCGAAGCCGTCGGCGTTCTGGAAGGTGGCGACGCCGACGACCGTCACCGGGACGCGGCGGGGGGTCTGGATGGTGGTGCGGTCGCCAACGCGGAGGTCACCCCTCTTGGCCGCCCCGCGGTTGATGATGACCTCGTCCGCCCGCTGCGGCGCCCGGCCCTCGGCGAGCCGGTAGGGGGTGAGGCTCTGGTCGGCGATCCAGGTGCTCGCGATGGGCGGCCCCATCGCCGTGATCACCTTGCCGTCCCGGCCGACGATCTGGCCGAGGCCGCTGACGACCGGCTGGACAGCGCCCACTCCCGGTGCCGCCCGGACGCGGTCGACCAGTGACGCCGCGATCGGCCCGCGTGGCGTCGCCGGACTCGAGTCCACTTCGGTGGCGCTGCGGACCACCGCGCCGGTGTCGGCGGTGACGCTGGTGAACAGCGTGTCGAAGTTGGCCCGCAGGGTGTCGCCGAGCACGAGCGTGCCCGACAGGAAGGCCACGCCCAGCAGCACCGCGAGGAAGGTGCCGCCGAGCCGGCGCTTGTGAGCCCACAGGCCTTTGAGGCTGATCCTGAGCATCTCGATCACTGCCCTCCGAGCCGCTTCATGCCCTCGAGCACCCGCTGCGGCGTTGGCTTGTCCATGCGGTCGACGATGCGGCCGTCGGCGAGGAACAGCGCCAGGTCGGCGTAGCCCGCGGCGACCGGGTCGTGGGTGACCAGCACCACCGTCTGGCCGAGCTCGCGCACGGCATGGCGCAGGAACTCGAGGATCTCGGCGCTGGAGCGCGAGTCGAGGTTGCCGGTCGGCTCGTCGGCGAAGACGATCTCGGGTCGGGTCGCCAGCGCCCGCGCCATCGCGACCCGCTGCTGCTGGCCGCCGCTCAGCTCCGCCGGGCGGTGCGACAGCCGGTCGCCGACGCCGACGGTTGCGATCACCTGGTCGAGCCACGCCCGGTCCGGCCGGGAGCCGGCCAGCGTGAGCGGCAGGGTGATGTTCTCGAGCGCGCTGAGCGTTGGGATGAGGTTGAACGACTGGAAGACGAAGCCCACCCGCTCGCGGCGCAGCACGGTGAGCTGCTTGTCGGAGAGGGCGCCGAGCTCCACCCCGCCGAGGAGCACCTGGCCGGCGGTGAGGGCGTCGAGGCCCGCCAGGCAGTGCATGAGGGTGGACTTGCCGGAGCCCGACGGGCCCATGATGGCGGTGAATTGGCCGCGGGCCAGGTCGACGCTGACGTCGTCGAGCGCCCGGACCGCGGTGTCACCCGTCCCGAAGACCTTGGTCGCGTGCACCGCGCGGGCGGCCGCGTCCACGTCCTCGGGAACCGAGCTGTCCGCCGAAGCCTGGCGCGCGAGGCCCGGCGAGAAGGCTGCCATCTGCTCTGGCATGGCTGCTCACATCCTGATGGTCGGTTCGTGCCGTCCACCGAATGGTCGCGGCCAGGCCCGCCGCCGTCGTCGCCTGAGGGGAGGCCTTGTGCCTACGCTCTGCGGAGCAGCCCCGCCGGGGCGCGCTACCTCGAGCGGGGTAGATCGCCCGCCGGCGCTCCCAGCGTGATGCCCGACAGGCGCTCGAGCGCCTTCACCAGGGCGTGGTTGCCCTCGCCGCCCAGACCCTCGCGCTGCAGCGTGCGGTAGAGCTGGAAGACCGTGCTGGTGGCGAGCATCGGCGCGCCGAGCTGGTCATGGTTCGTCACCGGCGCCCACGATGAGATCCGCGCGATCCTGGAGGATGGAATCAAGGCAGACGACCCAGAGACCCGTCGCCTCGCACGTGAAACCGTGAACCGTCTCATCGCACCGGGCCACGCCCAGTTCGGGGATCTACTCTCGTGACCCGCACCTCCAGCGCTCCATGACACTGGCCCGAGCCGCCGCCGTCAGGGTGGCCGCTCCCGCATCGCCGCGCTGCACGCCGTCATGGACCGCACTTGAAGGAGCATCCTCCCTACTCAAAGGCCCAACTTCCTACTATGGCGCGGATCTCGGCTGCACCCGGGGTACCAAACGCGTGCAGGGGACCGCGGACATCCGTGCAGGCGACCTCGGACATCAACAACAGGCAACGGTGACCTTGACCGGCGGTGTTGCAGATACCCCGTACGGTGAAAATCCCGATTGTCGGGGGCTAAACGGTGTTATCAGCTGGCTAGAATCTCCACCTGGAACCGTCGAGGAGAGCTCGCGCATGCCACCCGCCCAACCCGCCGACCCGCCCGTGCCACGCCGCGCCACACCACCGCAGGAGGAAGCCCTAACCGGTCGGCATGGCGAGCACACCGCCGCAACGACCGCGACGGCGGCCGCCGAGCTGGCGGCGCGGACGGCGCGGCGCGGCGTGGTGGCCACCGCAAGCGCGGACGGCGCCGCAACGCCGGCGCCCGCCAAGCCGCCAGCTCGGCGGCCGCGTCAGCCGATCGCCAGCCCCTGGCATGACCGCGCCGCGGCCAGCCCGGCCCCCTCGACGCTGGCGCGGCTGCTTGACGCCCGCCTCGACGCGGCGGTCGCGGCCGAGCTCGGCGACGGCACCCTCACCGCCGACCTGGCCAGCGCCCTCGATTTCGCGAACCGCGCCAAAGCCGACAACACCCGCCGGGCGTATGCCGCCGACCTTGCCGACCTCGAGGCCTACTGCCGCCACCACGAGGTGCCGCTGCCGCTGCCGCTGCCGCCGGCGGTGCTCGGCGCCTACCTGTCGGCCTGCGCGCGCCTGCGGCCTCCGCCGGCGCTGGCCACCCTGGCCCGGCGCCTGGCGGCCATGCGCAAGCTCCACGAGCTCAACGGCTTCAAGGGCCTGGACAACCCCGGCCAGCACCCCGACCTGCTGTGGGTCTGGCAGGGCATCCGCAACCAGCTCACCTGGAGCCAGGAGCAGGCCGCCCCGGCCGCCACCGCCGAGATCCGCCGCATGGTCGAGGCCTGCCCAGACCATCTCTATATAGGTGTGCGCGACAAGGCGCTGCTGCTGCTCGGCTACGCGCTGCTGACTCGCCGCTCCGAGCTGGTCCACCTCGATGTTGAGGACCTGGTCCTGGTCGAGCAGGGCCTGGTCGCCACCGTGTGGCGTCGCAAGACCGACCCGGAAGGCAAAGACGTCCAGCTCGTCGCCATCCCCTACGGCACGCACCTGGTGACCTGCCCGGTCCGGGCCTGGCTGGCCTGGCGGGACGCCGCCGGGCTGCAGACCGGGGCGGCGTTCCGCCCGGTCCACCCCCGCGCCCGGCTGGACTCCCCCGACGCCACGGCGATCCGCGCCCAGATCCAGGCGGTCCCCAGGCTGCGGGCCGAGAAGGTCAGCCTGCTGCTCAAGCGGGCCGCCCAGCGGGCCGGCTTCCCCGACTGGCCGGCCTACTCCGGGCACTCGCCACGGCGCGGCGCGGCGGTGGAGCTGCGCCGCCGCGCCCGCGCCACCGACATCGAGATCGCCGAGGCGGGCGGCTGGCGCAACCTCGATCAGGTGCGCCGCTACACCAGGCTCGCCGCGCTGTGGGAGGACCCGCCGGCCGGGCGGCTGGGGCTGTAGGCGCGTGTGGCGCGCCGGACAGCCTGCTTCGCCGAGGGTTCACGGCCCGGTCGGCGCTCCAGGGCGGCGTCGCGGCGATGCTCTACCCTGCGAGAACGCCGCCTCACGGTCCAAGCCAACCGAAGGGAGCGCCGTGCAGTACCAGGTTGTCGCCGAAGCCTACCGTGACCTCGAGGCCGCCACTGCGCGGCTGACGCTGATCGACCGGCTCGCCGCGCTGCTGGCCCAGACCCCACCAGAGCTGCTGCCGCAGGTGTGCTACCTGTGCCAGGGCATGATCGCGCCGGAGTTCGCCGGGATCGATCTCGGCGTGGCTGAGAAGCTCGCCACCCGCGCGGTGGCCACCGCCGTCGGGGTCGACGGCGAACAGGTCCGCGCGACCGTGCGGGAGACCGGCGACCTGGGCCAGGCCGCCGAGCAGCTCATGGCCGAGTCGGCCGCCGACCGTCCGTCGACCCTCGAGGTCGCGGTGGTGGTCGACACCCTGCACCAGATCGCGGCCGCCGAGGGGCAGGGCTCACAGGCCCGCAAGCTTGAGCTGCTGGTGGGCCTGCTCGGCCGGGCGACCCCGCTGGAGGCCCGCTACCTGCTGCGCCTGGTGACCGGCACGCTGCGGCTGGGGGTCGGCACCCCGACCATCCTGGACGCGCTGGCGACCGTCCACGCCGGTGGCCGCAGGGACCGGCCGGTGCTGGAGCGCGCCTACAACATCTGCTGCGACCTGGGCGTGGTCGCCACCACCCTGGTCGAGGGGGGCCTGGAAGCGGTCGAGGCGATGCAGGTGCGCCCGGGCAACCCGGTGCGGGCGATGCTCGCCCAGCGCCTGTCCAGCGCCCAGGAGATCCTGGCCAAGCTCGGCGGCAGTTGCGCGGCCGAGTACAAGTACGACGGCGTGCGTGTGCAGATCCACCGCACCGCCGACGGCCAGATCGAGCTGTTCACCCGCCGGCTGGAGCGCATCTCCACCCAGTTCCCCGACATGGTGGAGCTGCTCAAGGGCGCCATCAGGCCGCGCGAGGCGATCCTGGAGGGCGAGCTGGTCGCCTTCGACCCGGGCTCCGGGGAGCTGCGCCCGTTCCAGGACGTGATGTTCCGCCGCCGCAAGCACGGCATCACCGAGGCGGTCCGCGACGTGCCGGTGAGCCTGTTCTGCTTCGAGCTGCTGTACGCCGACGGCCAGGACCTCACCCGTCTGCCCTACCCCACCCGGCGTGCTCGCCTGGCCGAGGCGATCACTGCGTCGGAGCGGCTGCGGCTTTCTACCGCCATCCAGGCAAGCGACGAGGCCAGCCTGGAGGCCGCGTTCGAGCAGGCGGTCACCGACGGCTGCGAGGGCCTGCTGTGCAAGTCGCTCAGCCCCACGGCCGGCTACCAGGCCGGCGCGCGCGGCTGGCTGTGGATCAAGCTCAAGCGCGACTACCGCACCGAGCTGTCCGACACCGTCGACCTGGTCGTGGTGGGTGCCCTGTACGGCCGCGGCCGCCGCCGCGGCATCTACGGCGCGCTGCTGCTTGCCGCCTACGACCCGGCCGCCGACGTGTTCCGCACCACCACCAAGTGCGGCACCGGGTTCTCCGACGCCGAGCTTGCCGCGCTTCCCGACAAGCTGGCGCCGCTGGCCCGCGAGGAGCCGCCCGCCAGGGTGGACGCCGGCCAGGCCGCCGCCGACGTGTGGTTCGAGCCGGCGCTGGTGGTGGAGATCTTGAGCGCGGAGCTGACCCTGTCGCCCCGCTACAGCGCCGCGTGGGGCAAGCTCAAGGAGGACAGCGGGCTGGCGTTGCGCTTCCCGCGGTTCACCGGCCGCTGGCGCGACGACAAGGCGCCCGAGGACGCCACCACCACCGACGAGCTGGTGGCGATGTACCGGGCGGCCCGGCGAATCCCTGCGAGCGCCTGAGCGCCGTCATCCGCATCGATCTCCCCTGCCCATAGCGTGGAGCACGTCGGTTCCGCACGGTCGACACCAGCACCGCGTGTGCCTTCCCACGTTGTGAGACCCGGCTCACCGACCAGGTGGCACGAGAGAACCACAACAGCCCACTCGACAATCCCATCATGCGCGCGGGGACCGTCCTTCCAGCGGACTGAGGCCTCAGCGAGGCTACGATTCTTCACCGGACCCCAGATGCGACGCCAGCGTTTCCCGGGCCCGGTGCAGGAGTGTGCGGACAGTAGATGGTGTGACTTGCAGCTCGTCGGCGATCTCGGATGGGCTGTACCCGTCGAAGGTCCAGGCCATGACCTGTCGTTGCCGCAGCGGAAGTACAGCGAGCAGACGCAAGACATCGTGTTGCTGCTCCGAGGCGGCCATGTCGATCTGTCGCTGCAACTGCAGGGTATCGTCGGGTAGCCGGTCGACAGGGACTTCTTCGACGCGCGCGAGGCGCCGGACGAGCATTCGAGAGGCGACCCGCCGTACCCAACGCTCCGGATGGCGGATGTTGATCCAGTGTTGATATGCCAGCACCCCTGCCATCGAGATCTCCAGGTCGTCCATGCGCGCCTCGCCGCCGCTGGCGTGGGTGAACTCGCCCAGGAACCCGGTGCGCGCGTGCACCTCCAGCAGCAGCTCGGGCAGGTCCACGTGCGGCAGCATCCG
>WNFU01004772.1_pt1 | contig 17186 bp, 14 predicted proteins | sample 5400121 | NCBI WGS metagenome assembly WNFU01 (sample SAMN13153360, study PRJNA577476) | soil metagenome | isolation source: 100 cm soil or saprolite under grassland replicate 1 | place: USA:California | collected 2016-06-15
TGCCGCCACTCGCGCATCGGGAAGACCGACTGCCATCGGTGCAGCCGCTCGAAGCTCAGCGTCGCGCTCACGATCTCCTCAGCGTCGCCGGCCTCGGCGTACACCTGGCTGAACCGCGGGAACGCCGGGCCGGCGATCACGCTGTGGCCCAGGTAGTCGGCAGGGCGCGCCCTCTCGAGCGTCTCAGCGGAGTAATCCTCCTGACCGGGCCCGCCGACCAGGTTGGCGCTTGCGGCGTAGACGAGATTCTCCTGGGCGCGCACGCTCGTGGTCTGCACCATGTAGTCGCGCTTGCCGGGCCCCGTGAACGTGCCACAGGGGTTCAGGATCAGCCGCGCGCCCTTGAGGGCGAGGATCCGGCTCAGCTCGGGGTTGAACCAGAAGTCGTAACAGATCTGCACGCCGATCGGACCGAAGCGCGTCGAGAAGACCGGCAGCCGCGTCCCGGGCCTGAACACGATCCCCTCGGTCACCCACGGGAGTGTGCCGAGGTGCACCTTGCGGTACGCGCCGAGAACGCCCTCGGGCCCGACCACCGCCGCCGCGTTGTACAGGACGCGTGGCTCGTCCCGGTCGCGCTCCGGTAATCCGAAGACCACGTACAGATCGTGTTCGCGCGCGAGGTCGGCGACGGTGTCGGTGGCCGGACCGGGCAGGGTCTCGGCCAGCTCGAGGTGCGCCTCGCACGCCTGCCCCTCGGCCCGGCATGCCTCGCACGCCGATGCCCCCGTGAGCGATCCCTCGGGAAACACGACGATGTCGATGCCCTGCGCGCTCGCCTCGACGATGTTGGCTTCGATCTTGGCCAACGTCTGCTTCTTGTCCCCCCAGACAGGCGAGAAGTTCACGCACCCGACCGTCACGACCGGCTCGAAGGACTGATATTCGGCAGGGATCACGGCGACCTCCTTCATCACCATCAAAGCGTCATGAAGCGGCCCCCGTCGACCGCCAACGTCTGACCGGTGATGTAACCGGCTCCGTCGCCGGCCAGGAACACGATGGCCGGGCCGATCTCGGTCTCGGGATCGCCGAGGTGACCCATCGGCACCACGCGCGCGAGGCGCGCCTGGAGCGTCGGGTCTTTCTCGTACGCGCTCGTCATCGCCGGCGTCTCCGCGAGAGGGGAGACGGCGTTGACCGTCACGCCGAACGGTGCCCACTCTCGCGCCAGGCTCTTGGCGAATCCTCGAAGCGCGCCCTTCACGATGCTGTACACGGGCAGCATGGCGCTACCTTCGATGCCGGCCGGCGACGTCATCACGATGAACCGGCCGCGGCGCGCCCGCAGTTGAGGGAGGGCTGCCTGTGCGCAATGGTAGGCGCCCCGCAGCGACACCGACGCGTGCTCGTCCCAGAGCGCTTCGTCGACATCGTCAAGTCGTACCGGCTCGCTCGAACGGCGGCTCGTCGCATTGTGGATCACGACATCGAGGCCGCCGTTCCGTCCGACCGCGGCGGCGACGGCTGCTTCGACGTCTCTCGCGACCGTGGCGTCGCAGCGCGCCCACGCTGCCGACCCGCCGCGCGCCTCGATCTCCGCGACGCTCTCGGCGCCGTTCTCACGCGGGGACGCTACGACGACGTCCGCACCTGCCGCCGCGCAGGCCAACGCGACACCCCGCCCCAGACCGCGGCCGGCCCCGGTGACGAGGACGCTGCGACCGGCGAGGGAGTCGGTCACGGAGCCATCACGATGCCGCCGTCGACGGGAATCGTGGCGCCGGTGACGAAGTGTGCCGGATCGGCGGCAAGCAGCGCGACGACCGGAGCCACATCCGTGCGCGCGTCGGGGTCTCGCCCCAGGGGGCGATCGGTGAGCGCCAGCCCGGCCGGGGCCGCTCCTCGCGCCGGCGCCATCAGCTCAACCGGCGGAGCGACGCAGTTCACGGTGATGCGCCGCTCGCCCCACTGTCGCGCCGCCGATTTTGCCATCGCTCGCATCCCCTCGACCGCGGTCGCGTACGGCACGAGGCCGGCGGCGCCGGTGAGCGCGATCGTCGGAGTCACGAGCACGACCCGGCCCCCTCGGGCCGAGAGCTCCTGACCGGCGGCCAGGCAACAGTGCAGTGCGGCGCGCAGCATCGCCTCGCATCGCCGGTCCCAGTCAGCCGCCTCGGTGTCGGCCAGCGGCTCGCTCGCAAGCGCGGCCGGGTCCACGAACGCGTGCACGACCGCGTCGAGCGCGCCCGCCTCGTCGCGCACTGCGGCGAAGGCCGCCTCGGCCTCTGCCCGGGACGCGAAATCGCCGTCCACCACGGTCACGGTCGCGTGCGCGTCTTCGAGACCGAGCGCGATCGCTCGCCCGATACCCGCTCCACCACCTGTGACCAGCACCACTCGCCCCGCGAGCATCCCGGCATGGTAACGATGGGAACCAAGCGCCCGCTTGGGAAGGGGTCCGACGCCATGCTCGACGAACGTCTCGGCCTCACCGGGCGCGGCGTGGTGGTCGCGGGGGCCGGGGGCGGTGGCATCGGAACTGCCGTCTGCCGGCTGCTGGTCGAAGCCGGCGCCGTCGTGGCCGCGCTCGACCATGACCCGGCGCACCTCGCCCTGTCGGAACGCGCGATGGACGAGGCCGGCGGGCGCTACCGATCGTTCGTGGTCGACGTACGGAACGCCGATGACGTCGCGGCCGCGGTCGGTGAAGCGGCCGCGACGGGTCCGCTCCACGGCTTGGTGCACGTCGCCGGTGGCCTCTTCCCCGACCAGTGGGCTGCGCTGCTCGAAACGCCGCCCGAGACGTTCGACTCGGTGCTCGAGCTCAACCTGCGCTCGGCGTTCCTGACGACGCGCGCCGTCGGCACTCGTCTCGTCGAGCAAGGAACGGGCGGCAGCATCGTCCACATCACTTCGATCGCCGCATTGTCGGCGATGCCGTTCGGCGCGGCGTACGCCGCCGCCAAGGCAGGAATGATCGCCGTCACTCGAACGGCGGCTCTCGAGTTCGGGCGGTCCGACATCCGGGCCAACGCGGTCGCGGCGGGCACGGTGCGCACGCCGCGCAATGTGACGCAGAGCTCGCCCGACGACGCGCCTGCCGAGCGGGCTGCCATCCCTCTCGGACGGCGCGGACGGCCGGACGACATCGCGGGCGCAGTGCTCTTCCTGCTGTCGGAACTGTCCGGCTTCGTCTCGGGCCAGGTGCTCGCAGTCGACGGCGGGTCATCAGCGCGGCCCTCGTTCCTCGACGACGACAACCTGCCGATTTTCGTCCACGACCCCGAGCTGCGTGCGCGCCTCCTCGACAACGAGCGCGCCGGGCGTTAGGCAAGGTGCGTACGCGCCTCGCCTGTCCGGATGGTGAGGAACTTCATGCCGTCGTCGCCGGCGGTGAAGCCGTACTCATACCCGCCTAGGAGCACCATCGAGTCGTGCGCTTTGAGCGTCGGTCCGCCGCCGAGCATCGTGCAGCTTCCTTCGAGCACGGCGATCATCTCGTCGTGGTCGTGACTGTGGGGCGGGACGGTGTAGCCCGGCGGGAACTCCGAGTACTGCGAGTGGAAACCCCCCTGACCGCGGGCAAGGAACTTGCGCCTCGCGCCCTTGCGCCTCGCCTCCTCGACGAGCTCGCGCGGTGCGGTACCCGTTCGGGACTCGTCGGGCCACGGCAACTCGTCGACCAGGAAGAAGCTGGGACCTTCGGACTCCGTCGTGCTCACGGTCGGACCCCCTCATCGATCGGGCTGCACGCGACCAAGCGCGCGCTTGGTACGCTACCGGGCGCCGGCGGACGCGGCCAACGGAGAGCCCATGCGCGTGATCTCGGCCGACAGCCACGTGCTCGAACCAACCGACTTGTGGACGCGCCGCCTGGCGTCGGGCCCGTTCGCCGACCGCGCACCGCTGGTCGTCGCTGATCGCGAGACCGGAGGCCACCGCTTCCTCATCGACGGCCTCCCGCCCCAGCCGATCAGTCTCCCGGGGGCGGCCGGCAAGGCGCCCGAGGAGCTGCGCGAGAGCGGGCCACTCGACGACGCCCGGCCCGGAGGCTGGGACCTCGACGCCCGGCTCGCCGACCAGGACCTCGACGGGATCGCGGCCGAGGTTCTCTACCCATCGATCAGCATGGCGCTCACCCAACTCACGGATGTCGACTACCAGCTTGCCTGCGCGCGGGCCTACAACGACTGGCTCATCGAGCTCTGCAGCCGCGCACCCGACCGCGTTGCCGGCATCGCGCTGGTGCCGACGGTCGACGTCGACGCCGCCGTCGCCGAGGTCGTCCGCACGCACGACGCCGGCCTCCGCGGCGTGCTCGTCCCTGGCCGCCCGCGCGCGGGCCATTACGCCGAGCCCCGCTTCGATCCGTTGTGGGCAGCCTGCGCGGAGCGGTGGCTCCCGGTGTCGTTCCATATTGCATTGACCGGTGACCCGGTGGGCGATCCGACGCTTGGCTCAGGGATTCGGATGATGACAGTGATGAGCGTCGTGCAAGCGATGCAGCAGACGCTTTCTCTCTTCATCTTCGGCGGGGTGTTCGACCGCCATCCCGACCTTCGCGTCGTGTCTGCCGAGCACGACGCCGGCTGGGTCGCCCACTACGCCTACCGGCTGGACCAGCTCTTCGACCGCCATCGTCACTGGCTCGGTACCGATGTCGCGATCCGCCGCCGTCCGAGCGACTACATCGGCACCAACGCTTACTTCACGTTCCAGAAGGACCCGGTCGCGGTCGAGACCCGCCAACACGTCGGCGTCACTCAGCTCATGTGGGCGAGCGACTACCCGCACTCGGACTCGACCTGGCCGCACTCTCGGAAGGTGATCGAGCGTGATTTCGGCGGGGTGCCCGCCGAACAGCTCGCCCTGCTCGTCGGTGGGAACGCCGAGGCGCTCTACGAGCTGGAACCAGTGACCAGGCCGTCGAGGAGCAGCGCAAGGTAGAAGTCGGCGACCTCCTCCGGGCTGTACTTCCCGTCCGGGCGATACCAGCGCACGCTGATCCAGATCGTGTCGCGCATGAAGCGGTAGATCATGCGGGCGTCGATGTCGGACCGGAAGACTCCCGTCCGCATGCCCTCCTCGATGACGCCGGTCCACAGCCGCTCGGTCTCCTCGGCACCCTCTCGCAGGTACGCGAAACGCGGGAACTGTACGAGGAAGTTGAACTCGTTGATCATGACGGCCAGCGCGGCCGGGTTGCCGCCGAGCGAGCTGAACGCCTCCCGGACCAGAGCGCGCAGGACATCGAGCGGGTCGCCGCCCGCGGCAACCGTGGATCGGTACTGCGCCACGATCTGGTCGAGGAACCCGTGCATGATGTCGTCGAGCATCGCCTCCTTGGATGCGAAGTGGTGGTAGAGGCTCCCGGAGAGGATCCCGGCGGCGTCGGCGATCTCGCGAACCGTTGTGCTCGCGTACCCCTTGTCGGCGAAGATCTTCGCGGCGAGGGCGAGGATCTCTTCCCGTCGCTCCGATACCAGCGGCGCCGAACTCTTGCCCGGTTGACGCGTTGCGCTCATGACGCCTCCGCACTCGCAAGGAGGACGTTGCGCCAACGATCGACGGCCGCCGTGCAGCCGGGTGGGACGACGATCGTCGCGTCGGGGCCCTCGACGATCGCGGGCCCGACGAGACGGGATCCCGGCTCCAGGCGCGGCCAGTCGAACACGGGGGTGGTCGTGAACCCACCGACTTCTGCGAACGACGCCGCGCGTTCGCCGGCGAGCGCCGCGCTCGCATCGCGCTGGGCAACCGGGTGAGGACGGAGAGACAGCTTGTCGACCACCCGCACGACGCGCACCCGGGCACTCACGAGCTGTGCTGGCGCGTCGGCGTCGATCCCGTAGGTCTGCCGGTAGACCTCGTGGAACCGCTTTGCGAGCGCGCTCACATCCTCGTCACCCAACGGCCCGTCGGGCACCGACACCGTCAGCTGATGCGCCTGCCCGTGGAACCGCATGTCGGCCGACCGGGTCACGACGAACGTTGCGTTCGCGTCACCGAGCTCGTCGCGCCCCCGCGCCTCCAGCTCGTCGAAGAGCTGCGTCAGCGCGGCGGCCTCGGCATCTTCGAGGTCGAGAATGCGCGTCTGCACGAGGTCGACGGTCAGATCCGAGCTCACCAGTCCGACCGCCGACGCCACACCGGCCGCCCACGGCACCACCACCGACTGGATCCCGAAGGCGGCGGCGAGCCGCGCCGCGTGCATCGGCCCGGCGCCTCCGAATCCGACGAGTGTGAAGCCCCGGGGATCGATGCCCCGCTGCACCGTGACGACGCGGATCGCCGAGGCCATCGTCGCGTTGACGATCTCGTGGATGGCGTGTGCGGCGCCCGTGACGTCGATCTCCAAGGGCCGGGCGACGGACCGGTCGACGGCTGCGGCCGCGAGGTCCGGGTCGAGCGTGACCCCGCCGGCGAGACCGGCTGGATCGAGATAGCCGAGGAGCAGATTGGCGTCGGTGACGGTGGGCACGGTGCCGCCGCGGCCGTAGCACGCGGGGCCGGGCATGGCTCCTGCCGACTGCGGTCCCACGCGGAGCGCACCACCGGTGTCGACCCAGGCCACGCTCCCGCCACCGGCGCCGACCTCGGCCAGGTCGACCACCGGGATCTTCAGCGGGACACCCGTGCCGGCGCGGGCGCCGCCGAAGCTTCCCTTGCCGCCGATCTGGAAGTCGTGCGTGATCGCCGGGCTGCCGCCGCGGACGATGCCCGTCTTCGCCGTGGTCCCACCCATGTCGAACGAGATCACATCGGCGACGCCCACGCTCCGGCCGACGATCCCGGCTGCGGTGACGCCGGCGGCGCCGCCCGACTCGACCGTGGCGACCGGGCGACGAGCCGCCGCCTGGGCCGACATCACTCCCCCGCTCGATTCCATGATCTCGACCGGGCACATGATCCCGATGTGGTGCAGGCGCGCTTCGAGCCCGGCGACATACCCCGCCATGACCGGGCCCACGAGCGCGCACACCGCCGTCGTCATCGCCCGCTCGAACTCTCGCATCTCGGGCCAGACCTCCGACGAGCAGACGACGTACGCGGTCGGCAAGGCGGCTCGACATGCCTCGGCCACGCGCTGCTCGTGCGCGGGATGGGCGTACGCGTGGAGGAAACACACGGACACGCCGGCAGGCCGTGCGGCCGCGACGCGTTGGGCGACGTCGGCGACCACCCCGTCGGTGAGCGGCACGAGGACCTCCCCCTGGGCGCTCACCCGTTCGGCGACCTCGAACGTGAGGCGAGCGTCGACGGGAGGGGCCGCAGGCGTGAAGAACAGGTCGTAGCGGTCGTCTTCGACGCGCGCCTGTCGACCGAGGCGGAGCAGGTCACCGAATCCCTCGGTCGTCACCAAGGCGATCGGTGCGGCGGTGCGTTGCACGACGACGTTGGTCGCGAGCGTCGTCCCGTGCACGACCCGCGAGACGCCACCGGGGTCGACGGCGGCGCGGTCGAGCACATGACGGATCCCCTCGAGAACCCCGTGGCGCGGATCATCTGGCGTCGTCAGGACCTTCCCGATCGTGACGCCGCCCGCGCTGTCGGCCAGGACGACGTCGGTGAACGTGCCACCGACGTCGACACCGACGAAGTGCGCGCGTTGCTCGCTCACGGGCGACGCTCTGCGATCCGCCCGTCACGGAGCCGATCGGTGACGGCTTGATTGATCGACGTCCCCGACCTGTCGAGCACGACTGCGTAGTCGCGCGCCGCGCCTTCGGCCGAGACCCGTCCCGCCAGCACGTCGGCGAGCACCAGCTCAGGGTCGCGATGCTCGGGTGGGCCGAGGCCACCGCCGCCCGAAGTGCGCAGCACGAACCGCTCCCCCGCCGCGATCTCGACGTTGGCCGCCTTCGCCGGCAGCACGTCTGTCGTCCCGTCGCGCCGCTCGACGGCGAACGTGCCCGCGCGTCCGGGGCGGCCGCCCCGCGCGCCGGGTGGTGGCAGGTCCATGCGGGCGCCCCGCACGGTCACGACGGCCGGCGTGAGCAGCTCGATCACCGTCTCGACGCCGAGCCCACCCCGCCACGTCCCGGCTCCCCCAGAGTCGACCCACAGGCGCGACGACCGCACGACCAGTGGGTACTGGGCCTCGAGCGGCTCGATCTGCGGGAGCACCGAACGGCCTCCGAGGAAGAACGCGCCGGTCGCGTCGGGACCGTCCGACCCGGCTCGGGCGCCCAGGCCGCCGAACTCGTAGAAGAGGTTCAGCCAGGGCGTCCCGCCGGCGTCGACGCCGCTGAGCGAGAAGACGTGGATCAGCGCACTCGCGCCAACGGCGTGATCGGGCCGCGCCTCCGCCAGCGCCTGCAGGATCGCTTCGACCGCCGCCGCCACGGTCATGACCCGTCCACCGCAGGCGGCGGGCGGGTCGGGGTTCACGAGCGTGCCGCGGGGAAAGCGCGTCCGCAACGGCCGAAAGCAACCTTCGTTCATCGGGATCGTCGGATCGACGAAGCACCGCACCGCGTACACCACACCCGACAGGGTCTGCGAGAACGACGAATTGATCGTCCCGCGGGCCTGGGCAGACGTGCCGCCGAAGTCCACATCGATGCTGCCGTCGCGTGCGGTGACGGCGGCGTTGACCGCGAACGCGCGATCCGGGTCCACGCCGTCGCCGTCGATCTCGAACGCGCCGTGGTAGGTACCCGCGGGGAGACGGCGCAACTCGTCGCGCATGCGCCGTTCCGCGTCGTCGATCGAATCCCCGACAAACCGCTCCACCGTGGTCGTGCCAAAGCGTTCGAGGAGCTCTTCGACCCGCCGGGCGATGACGTTCACGCCGGCGACGAGGGCCCGGACGTCGCCCATCACCTTGTCGGGCGCCCGGCTGTTCCGGCCGATGATGCGCAGGACGTCGTCCACCGGATCGCCGTTCCGATACAGCTGGACCGGCGGGAGCAACAGCCCCTCGGCGAACGTGTCGGTGGCCAGCGCCGCGAGCCCGGCGACCGCGTTGCCGCCGAGGTCGGCGACATGGATGAGGGTACCGGCGAAGAACGCGAGCCGGCCCTCGCCGAAGACAGGCCGGAACACCAGGATGTCGTTGGCGTGGATGCCACCGCGATAGGGGTCGTTCAGGGCGAAGACGTCGCGCGGCTGCATCGAGTCGACCGGGCAGTCCTCGAGCAGCGACGGCAGCGAGCTGCGGAGGCTCGCCCCGTGCATGAGGCTCGTCGCCGTGGACTGGGCGACGAGCTGGCCGGCGGCATCCAGGATCGCCGCGCACGCGTCGGCACCCTCCTGGATGAAGGTGCTGTGCGACGAGCGCACCACGACCACGCTCGCTTCCTCCGCCGCCACCAGCAGGCCGCTGCGGATGATCTCACCGGTGATGGCGTCGTCCACGGCCGTCGCGTTCGGCATGCCTGTGAGCTGCTCCTGCGCTGGTCCCCCACGGCCGCGCCCCTGGAACCTTTCGCCAAGCCGGGCGACCGGGGGCGCGATCGCCAAACCAACCTAGCGCGCGCTTGGTCAGGTCTGCTTGACTAGACCCAGCGCGACACGGGGCAGCACGAGCCGGACGTGGGGGCGTCCGAGACAGGGGGGAGACTCGTGAGACTTCGAAGGTCGTTCTGCACGCTGCTCGCCGTCTGGGTCGCAGCCTCGGTCCTGGCTGCGACCGCGAGCTCGGCGGCGGGGGCCGGCAAGACCCCGACGGTGAAGATCGTCCTGCTCGCCGAGACCACCGGGGAGAGCTCGGCCGCCGTCCCGTACTACGACAACGGCGCAAAGATGGCCGCCGAGGAACTCGGGAGCAAGGTCGAGTACACCCGCATCCCGGCACCGCTGGCGCCTGCAGGAGCCGAGACCGCTTTCCAGCAGGCACGTGACCAGGATCCCGACGCGATCATCGGCTTCCCGGCCAGCTCGCAGGGCATCGCGGTGTCGGCGAGCATCAAGAGCGCCGGTATCCCGTTCTTCACGCTCTCGTCGGGCGAGCAGCTGGTGAAGAACGGTCCCAACGGCGCCAAGAACCTGTTCCTGATCCGTCCCGTCGACACGCTGACCTTCACCGCCCAGGCTCAGTACGCGGTCGACACGCTGAAGAAGAAGAAGATCGGGCTCGAGTGCGTCGACAACGCGACCGGCGTGAACGGCTGCAACGCGGCGAGGAAGGTGATCCAAGGGAAGCAAGGCGTCCAGATCGTCGCCGAGCGCCAGAACTCCACGACGGCGACGGACCTCACCGAGCAGGCGACGGCAATGAAGGGCTCCGACGCGATCCTCGACTTCAACTTCCCGAACCCGCTCGGGGTGATGTCCAACCAGCTCGTCGACAACGGCATCAACGTCCCGCACGTCGACGGCGCGAGCGCGGGGATCATCGCCGCGGGCGGCGTCGTGAAGGACAAGGCGGCGACGAACCTCAAGGGGACCGACGACTGCGTGCCGACCGTCGACAAGAGCTCCAAGGTCAAGAAGTGGGTGTCGGACTACCAGGCGAAATACGGAGACCCACCCATCTATTCGGCGGCGCAGGCGTACGACATGGTCAAGCTGATCGCGGCGGCGGCGAAGAAGGCGGGCTCGACCAGCCCGACCAAGCTGAACGCGGCGATCGCGTCGATCTCGTACGACGGCATCTGCGCCAACTACAAGACTGACAACCTCAACGTGCTCCAGCACACGGCCAACATCGTGAAGTTCGATGCGCAAGGCAAGGAGAGCATCGCCAAGCCTCTGAGCTTTGCTCCCGGAGCGCTTCCGGGAGTCGTGCCCCCTGAGACCACGACGACGACGGCTGCGCCCGCACCGCCATCGTCTGGGTAAGGAGCAGCTCCGAGTGCGCCAGGCCCTCGCGAGCAGAGCAGCATGAGCAACTTCGTCGCGCTGCTCGCGAGCGGCCTGGCGGTCGGTGCCATCGCCGCGCTCGCGGCAGTCGGCTTCTTGCTGATCTACAAGGCGACCGGGGTGGTGAACTTCGCCCAGGGAGACCTCATCACCCTCGGCGCCTACATCGCGATCTGGCTCACCCAGAAAGAGGGGGCCTTTGGCCTGGGAGCGCTCGGGCTCGTACCCGGCTACGTCGTCACCATCCTGATCATGTTCGTGATCGGCATGGGCCTCGAGCGGGTCGCGTACGCGCCGCTTCGTGGTCGGTCGATCCATGTGATCGTCATCACGACGCTGGGTGCGGCGCTGGTGCTGCGTGCGTTCATCGGGCTGTGGCAGGGCACCACGCCCCAGTACCTCGACAGCCCCGTTCGTGGCGACGTGTTGACGGTGTCGGGCGCCAACATCAGCTACCAGCGGGTTCTGGTGATCGTCGTGAGCGCAATCGTCGTGATCGCCACGATCCTGCTGTTCCAGTTCACACAGTACGGGCGCCAGCTGCGGGCGACCGCCGCCGATCGCGACACGGCGAAGCTCTGCGGCGTCCCGGTCAACTGGCTGTCGATGCTGGCGTTCGGGCTCTCGGCTGCGCTCGCCGGGCTCGCCGGGATCCTGCTCGCTCCGCTCGGGAGCGTCGACCTCACCCTCGGGTTCAACTTCATGATCCTCGGGTTCGCGGCGGCGGTCCTCGGCGGGTTCGGCAGCATCGGCGGCGTTGTGGTCGGAGGCCTCGCGATAGGACTCGTCCAGCACGTCTTCGGCGGTTACGTGCTGCGCGACTACAGCGCGATCTTCCCGTTCGTCTTGATGATCCTGGTCATTGCCCTCCGCCCGCAGGGCTTGTTCGCCCGCGGAGCGCTTCGCCGCTTGTGAGGCGAGTGCCGTGAGCCTGCCGCCCATGAGCACGCCGAGGGCCACGCTCGAGAAGCCTCGCCCCGCGTCGCCGGCCGCGGTGTCGTCCGACGGCTCCGGCGGCGAGCGGCCACGCCCGCCTGCCATGCGGGGCCAGCCATACCTCTGGCTGGCGCTGTTCCTGCTCGGCGTCGCGCTGTTCCGTCAGTTCGGCGTGTCGGGATTCGGTGACACCGACTTGGTGAACACCTGGCTCTTCTACTGCGTGATCGTTGTCGGGTTCTATCTCGTCTTCGGCGTGTCCGGGCAGTTCGCGTTCTCGCAGGCCGTGTTCGCCGCCGTCGGCGCATACACGTCGGCGTGGGCGACACGCATCGCGCTGTTCGGCGTCGATTCGTTCTGGATGGGCGTGGTCGTGGCGATTGCCATCACCGCTGTGCTCGCCGCTGTCTTCGCGTTCCTGATGCGCCGCGCCTCGCACTTCTACTTCGCGATCGCGACACTCGGTCTCAGCGAGATCGTCCTCGAGGTGCTGCGGAAGTGGACCGAGTTTTCGGGGGCGAGCGGCGACACCACGTCCGGCATTCGACCCATCTCGGTGTTCGGGTACCCGCTCGACAACCCGTACCGGATCTTCTGGGTGTGGTTCGGCGCGTTGGCCCTGGTGATGCTGGTGACGCTCTTTCTCGCTCGCTCGCCGGTCCAGCGCGAGGCGATTGCGATGCGCGACCAGGACGTCGTCGCCGCGACACTCGGCGTGGCGATCCTCCGCTCCCGCATCACGATGTTCGTGCTGGGCTCGGCGATCGCCGGGCTCGGCGGAGCGATCTTCGCCCACTCCAAGGGCTTCGCGACGCCCGATTCCTTCGCCATCGACCTGGGGCTGGGCATCTTCGTCATGCTCATTGTCGGTGGCCTCAACTCGCGCTGGGGACCCATCGTGGGCGCCGCGTTCTACGTCTTCGTGCCCCAGTGGCTCCAAGGAGGCGTGCTCGGCATCCCGGGTGTCGACGTCACGGTGAACGTGTTCGGCCAGGAGCATCGGCTGGGAGACTTCCGCGACATCTTCTTCGGCTCGTTGCTCGTGATCGTGATGATCGCCTTCCCCGAGGGGTTGGTCGGGATCGGCCGCCGTGTTCGCTCGCTCGTGCTCGGACGCGCCCACCCGGCGCAACGGACGTGGCTCAGCGACCTTTTCGGGCTCACGCCGAAGAAGCACCCGGCAGCCGACGACCACGCCCGCGTTCGGGAGACCACTGTGGCGCCGACGCCGCCCGTCGAGGCCGCAGCCGTCGACGGCGCTGCACCGGCGTCTTCCGGCGCGCCGGTGCTCGAGGCCCGCGACATCCGGGTGCAGTTCGGCGGTGTGCGCGCCGTCGACGGCGCCAGCCTGTCCGTGCTCGAGCACGAGATCCTTGGCCTCGTCGGACCCAACGGCAGCGGAAAGACCACGTTCCTCAACGCGTTGACGGGCGTGGTGCCCGCCTCGGGCTCGCTGCGCGTGCGCGGGAATCCGGTGGGACTCGGACGAGCGGGACGCGTACGGGCATTCGCGGTCGTTCGCACCTATCAGACACCGCAGACCTACGAGCACCTCACATGCGTCGAGGACGTGCTGCTGTCGACAGCCGACCGACCACTCACCGGGATCACGCCCGCCTGCCTCGCCCGACTGGCGGTCGTGCGCCGCGATCGTGCCCGGTGGGAAGCCGCGGCGCATGCGCTCGAGCGGGTCGGGCTCATCGAGCTGGCCGAAGAGCCGGCCGCCCGTCTGTCCTACGGCCAGCGGCGACTCCTCGAGCTCGCGCGCGCGATCAACGCGCAGCCGGAGATCCTCCTGCTCGACGAGCCGTCAGCGGGCCTCGACTCCGCCGAGACGGATCAGCTCGTCGAGCATCTGCGTCGGTTGCAGGGCGAGGGCGTGTCGATGCTGCTCGTCGACCACAAGCTCGACTTCATCACCTCCCTGTGCGACCGGGTGGCGGTGCTCGAGCTGGGCCGGCTCGTCGCCGTCGGTCCGGCCGCGAGCGTGTTCGAGGACCAACGCGTCGTCGACGCGTACCTCGGCGTCGACGAGGAGGCGACGAGCAGTGCTTGAGCTCCGCTGCGTCGAGGTGTCGTACGGTCCCGTCCGGGCGGTGCGCGGGATCGACTTGCACGTCGGCGAACGCGAGGTGGTCGCCGTCATTGGTCCCAACGGCGCCGGGAAATCATCCACCCTGCGCGCGATCTCGGGGCTCGCGGCGTATCGCGGCTCGATCCGCTTCGACGGTTTGGACTGCCACCGGCTCAGCGTCCAGGGCGGGGCGCGGCGCGGGCTCGTCCACGTCCCGGAAGGCCGGCGCGTCTTCACGACGCTCAGCGTGCACGAGAACCTGCTCGTCGGCACCACGGCCCGTCGCGGCCGCACGGATGGCTACGGCGTCGACGAGGTCTACGACCTCTTCCCGGCCCTCGCTCCGATCCGGCGACGGGTCGGCGGGGCGCTCTCGGGGGGCGAGCAGCAGATGGTCGCGATCGGCCGTGCGCTCGTGGCCGGGCCGCGGCTGTTGCTGCTCGACGAGCCGTCGCTCGGGCTGGCGCCGAAGGTCGCACGGTCGCTCTTCACCGCCCTCGCCCAGATCGCAACCCGGACGCCGTTGCTCCTCGTCGAGCAGAACACGGTCATGGCGCTCAAGGTCTGCAGCCGGGCGGCGGTGATGGTCCAGGGCCGGATCGTGCTCGAAGGATCGGCGGCCGAGCTCACCGACCGCTCGGCGCTCGTGGCGTCGTACCTGGGTGAGGAACCCGCCGTGGCGGCGGGCTGACCAACCTAGCGCGCGCTTGGTTCGTTCTGCTGTACTGAGGGCGGCGAAAGAGAAAGGTAAGGAGGGAGCGATGCGGGACGGGTTCCAGGTCTTCGACGCCGACGCCCACGTCATCTACCCGCCCGACCTCTGGTCGCGCTTCCTCGACAAGAAGCACCGCGACCGCGTCGGCCGCAGGAGCCCGGCCGGCCTCGACCACTACAACCCGGTAACCGTCGACGGCCGCTGGACCCAGCACCCCACCTCGATCTACGGGCAGTTCCAGAAGGCCATCAACTGGACCGCCGACGACATGATCGCCAAGTACGGCGAGGAGATCGTCACCAAGGGCTTCACCGGAGAGCGCGTCGCCCGGGGAATCGCCGTCGAAGGCGTCGACCTCATGGTGATCTACGGCCCCGAGTACGACATGTGGCTCGAAGGGATCGACCCCGAGCTTCAGGCCGCCATGGCCCGGGCGTACAACCGCTGGGGCGAGGAGATGCGCGAGACCTCGGGCGGTCGCGTGCTCACCTCGGGGCCGGTGCCGCTCAACGACGTGAGCCGCGCGGTCGAGGAGATCCAGTTCGCCCACGACGAGCTCGGCATCCGGTGCTTCTGGGCGCGGCCCGACCAGTTCAACCACCGCAACCTCGGCGACCGCTACTACGACCCGATCTACGACCTGCTCCAGGACCTCGACTGCGCGTTCGCAACCCACGAGTACATGGGTCTGAACGCCCCGACTGCGGGCTCCGACCGATTCGACACCTTCACCGAGTGGCACACGGTCGTGCACCCGCACGAGGCGCAGTGCGCGCTGCTCTCGATGATCGTGCACGGCGCGTTCGAGCGGTTCCCGCGCTTGCGTGTCGCGTACATGGAGGCGGGGTGTGGCTGGCTGCCGTCGTGGCTCCACCGCATCGACGAGCACCTCGAGCTTGCGGGGGCGGTCGAAGCACCTGAGCTCACCGCATCGGCCACCGAATACTTTCGGCGGAGCTGCTGGATCTCGACCGAGTGCGACGACCGCTTCGTGTCCGATGTGATCCGCTGGATGGGCGACGACCACATCGTGTTCGAAACCGACTATCCGCACCCGGACTCGAAGTATCCGAAGGCCACCGAGCACTTCCTCGGACTGGACCCGAACCTCGTGTCGGAGGAGAGCAAGCGGAAGATCCTGTGGGACAACGCCGTCGACCTGTACCGGTTCCCCGCCGACTACATCCCGGCTGCGTGAGCGGTGAGTGATGATTCGCCGGCCCTTCGCCGCGGTCGACTACGAGCAGCTCGTCCGGGCGTATCCCCCGCCGCCTGAGTATTTCGAGACGGCCTGGCTCGCTCCCCCCGACCAGATCGAAGCGATCCAACTCGCGCGGCTCCGCCAACGGGCGGTAGCCACTGCGCGCGTCCCGTTCTTCGAGCGGCGCTGGTCGGCTGTCGACTTCGACCCGCAGTCGATCCGCACGCTCGACGATCTTTGGAAGGCGCCCGCCTACACCGTCGAGGACATCCGCAAGAGCATCGACGCCCACCCACCGTGGGGCGACTACCAGGGCGTGACACCCGCCGATGCCCTGCGAGAGCCGATGCGCGTCTACATGTCGGGTGGCACCACCGGGAAGTCGCGGCCCACCTTCTATACGCAATGGGACCGCGAGGTCGGTGCCGTGCTCACCGCTCGCGCCCTCTACATGCAGGGCATCCGCCCCGGCGACGTGGTCCTCAACTCGTGGGCGTATGGCACGCACAACGGTGCGTTCGCCTTCGACGAGGCGCTCCACCGGTGGCTCAACTGCGTCGTGCTCACCACCGGCGCCGGCAACGTCACCAGCAGCGAGCGCCAGGTGGAGCTCGCGATCGAGTACGGGGCGAGCGCCATTCTCACGACCGGCGACTACCTGTTGCGGCTTGCCGACGTCGCGCGCGACATGGGCTACGACCCCGCGACCGATTTCAAGCTCACTGCGCTGCCGAACATCGGCGATCGCGAGCTGCTCGAGTCGACGTTCGGCGCCGAGTGCTTCAACTCGTACGGCTTCCACGAGGTGCAGTGGGTCTCGGTCGAGTGCCCAGCCCACGACGGACTCCACATCTTCGAGGACGCGTTCATCGTGCAGATCGTCGATCCCGAGACCGGTGAGCCTCTCCCCGACGGCGAGCCGGGCGCGATCTGCATCACGGAGCTCTACAAGACCGGGAGCCCACAGTTCCGGTACAACATCATGGACCTCTCGTACCTGTACCCGCGCGAGCAGTGCACATGCGGAAGCTGGCTGCGCCGTATGGGCCCGTTCGCAGGCCGCGGCGACAACATGGTGAAGCTCCGCGGTGTGAACGTGTGGCCGGAAGCTGTCGGTGAGATCGCGCTCTCCGTCCCCGGCGTCGCCCCCGACTGGTTCGTGCGCGCCGTCCGCGTCGAGAACCGCGACGAGCTCGTCGTCTCGGTGGCCAGCGACCGCGACCCTGCTGAGTTCCCGGCTATCGCCGCCGCGGTCGAGGAGCGGCTCAAGGAGCGTCTCGGCGTGCGCATCGCCTCCGAGGTGGTCAGGCCCGGAGAGCTCGATGCGTGGACCGAGGTGAACGTGTCCCCCAAGCTGAAGAGATTCCGTGATGAGCGCTGAAAGTCCAGGGCGAGTCGGGGTCGTCGACACCCTCTGCAACGCGTTCACACCCGACCGGCGCAGAGTCTGGGACGGCGCGTTGGCGGCGAGCGGTGTGCAGGTCAAGATCCGGCGCGACGACGGCGACAGC
>WNFU01004775.1_pt1 | contig 17180 bp, 16 predicted proteins | sample 5400121 | NCBI WGS metagenome assembly WNFU01 (sample SAMN13153360, study PRJNA577476) | soil metagenome | isolation source: 100 cm soil or saprolite under grassland replicate 1 | place: USA:California | collected 2016-06-15
CTGGCGAACATCCTGAGCAAATATTTGGGACTTACTTATGATGAAGTCCATAAGAAATTGACTGAATCGCCGAAGAGCTGGGAGTATGTTGTAATCCAGGATTATGTGGGCGTGGAAACGGTTGATGCACTACAGAAACTTGTCGGGCAAATGAATGATGCAGATGATTCGCGTTTAAGCGGACTGGCGTTCAAACCACATCTGCAACGCAGCTATCCCGAAAACGCACTGGCTTCCAACGTGCTCGGATTTGTCACCCGGGATGGTCGTGGCTATTTTGGTATCGAAGAGAAATACAATGACCTGCTGGCAGGTAATCCTGTGCAGGTCTGGGTGCCGCGTGACCCGAACAAAGCGACGGAAATTCCTAGGGTGCCGAACGGAACCACACTTGTCCTTACGATCAATCGGGATTTGCAAGCCAAGGTCGAATCCATTCTCGATCAGGCGCTCTCTGACTATGGTGCACAGAATGGCACCATCCTCGTCATGAACCCGCGTAATGGTGAGATCCTTGCTATGGCTGCCACCCCGCGCATGGATTTGAACAATTACAACAATTATTTTTCTCTATACGATAATGGCAGTCAATATAACCGTTCTATTGGAACGGTGTATGAACCGGGTTCAGTTCTCAAGGTCTTAACGATGGCTGCTGCTTTGGATGCAGGCACGGTTACCCCACAGACTACCTTTATCGATACCGGCTCCATCGAGGTCGGTGGAATTACCATCCGGAACTGGAACCGCGACGCATGGGGCCAACAGGATATGGTGGGTTGCCTGCAGCATTCATTGAATGTGTGCCTAGCCTGGGTTTCCTCCCAAATGGGGACACAATCATTTTATGGCTACATGGAACGGTTTGGGTTGGGGCATCCGACTGGTGTAGACCTTTCCGGCGAAGCGACCGGTAGACTCAAGGTCCCCGGCGATGGGGATTGGTATCCTGTAGATCTGGGTACGAACGCCTTCGGTCAAGGAGTTGCCGTGACTCCGTTGCAAATGCTTATGGCCGCTTCTGCCATTGCCAACGATGGAAAGATGGTCACGCCGCATGTTCTTTATTCCATGCTGCGTGATGGCCATCAATACAATGTCCCTTCGCAAGTTGCCGGCTCACCCATTTCTACTGAAACAGCTCATACATTGAACCAGATGCTGGCGGCTTCGCTCGAACTGGAATCTTCGCAGGCGTTGTTACCGGGCTATCGCCTCTCCGGCAAAACAGGTACAGCCCAGATCCCAACAGATTATGGTTATGACCCATTCCATACAAACGTCTCGTTTGCGGGGTGGGGACCTACCGATGATCCACAGTTTATGGTGTACGTCTGGCTTCAAAGTCCAACTACATCGATTTGGAGTTCTGAAACAGCTTCACCTGTTTTTTCGAAAGTTGCTGAACAGACAGTCATCCTTCTCAACATTCCGCCCGATGTTGTCCGCGGACAACTAGTGACGAAATAATGCTGACACTCGCTGACGTGCTCGAAGCCCTGACGAATTTTCGTCCCATTGCGACAACGGTCATCACCGATGCGGTGATCGACTCGCGTCAGGTAATCCCCGGTTCGTTGTTTGTTGCGATCCCCGGCGAAAACGTGGATGGACATGATTTCATTGGAGAAGCGTTTCGACGCGGGGCTTCTTTTGCTTTAATCCAGCGGGACGCTGTCGCGGACGGTTCTTTCCGGACGATTGATCTGCGGGCCGTCTTATCGATTGATTCGTTTCCCCGTGAAAATCTCGATCCACCGATATGTTTACGCGTGGAAAATACTGTCACTGCCCTTCAACAGATCGCGCGTTACTGGCGCCGCAAACTGGATTTACGAGTGATCGGCATTACGGGCAGTGTGGGTAAATCTACTACGAAAGAGATGGTCTTTGAGGTGCTCAGCACACGTTATCGAACGTTGAAAAGCCCAGGCAACCTCAATAACGAAATTGGCTTGCCGCTGACCATGCTGCGATTAAGTGCCGGCCATCAACGTGCTGTCTTTGAGATGGGATTTTATGTCCCCGGAGAGATCGCATTCCTTTGTGATATTGCCCTGCCACAAATCGGTGTAGTGACCAACATTGGTACGGTCCATGCGGAACGCGCCGGTTCACAGGGAGCCATTGCGCGCGGCAAAGCGGAACTGGTTCAGGCGTTGCCTCCTGCGCCTGAAGGGGTGGAAATCTTGAATTTCGATGATCCCTGGGTCCGCCAAATGGAGGAGAAGACCAAAGCGCGCGTCTTCTTTTATGGGTTATCCCGTGAAGCAAATCTCTGGGCAGATAACGTTGTCGGCTTGGGCTTGGAAGGGATTCGTTTTCGCCTGCACTATCAGGGCGAGACGTTGCATGTACGTATTCCCTTGATCGGCCGTCACTCTGTGCATACGGCGTTGCGTGCGGCAGCAGTCGGCTTGATGGAAGGCATGAACTGGCAGGAAATCTTGGAAGGACTGAACCAGGGTCATACTCAACTGCGCCTGGCAGCAGTTCGCAGCCAAACGGGTGCGCTGTTGCTCGATGACACTTACAATGCTTCCCCCGAATCGATGCTGGCTGCCCTCAATTTGCTCGACGAACTGGAAGGCCGCAAAGTGGCTGTGCTGGGCGATATGCTCGAGCTTGGTCCCTATGAACGCGGCGGCCACGAGATGGTGGGTCTGCGCGCAGCACAAGTAGTGAATGTTTTGCTCACGCTGGGCGAACGTGCCCACATGATTGCCGATGCGGCCCGCCGGGCTGGCATGAAGAAGTCTTCGATTGTTGAATTCAATGAATTTGAACCTCTCATTGACTGGCTGAAGGTCAATCTCACAAAAGAGGACGCTGTGCTGATCAAAGGCTCTCATGGTCTTCGTATGGATCGCATCGCTTCGTTGTTGGAGTCGCGTTCATGAATAAGACCGCCTTTGTATTGAGCCTGGCGATGCTTTCATTTGTCATGACAGTGATTTGGGGGCCGCCTTTATTGCGCATCCTCCGCCACTTCAGAATTGGCAAATTGATCCGTGTAGATGAACCGGGCCATCACAATGTGAAAATGGGCACTCCTACTATGGGAGGTGTATTGTTCATTCTGCCCGTCCTTCTATTAACAGGTTTGCTGAACGCGGCGGTGTTCATCGGTTTGGAAGTGATCGGTCGTTCGGTGCTCGTGCCTCTGATTGTTCTGGTCGGTTATGCCTCCCTTGGCGCGCTGGATGATTGGGAAGGCATTCGCGGGAAACGGCGCGGGGAAGGGATGCGGGCCCGTACGAAATTCCTGGCCCAAGTTTTATTGGCTGTCGGTACGGCTTTCGTTTTGAAATATTTGCTTAAAGTTCCCGAGATGCGCCTGCCAGGGATCAATGGCGATATTGATCTCGGTTTGTGGTACATCCCAATTGCCGCTTTTATTATCGTCAGTGAATCGAACGCCATCAACTTTACTGATGGACTCGATGGTCTGGCGGGTCTGATCTCAGCGACTGCCTTTGCCGCATTTGGCGGCATCGCTCTCATGCAGCATCAGGAATATCTGGCGCGCTTTTGCTTTACCGTAGTAGGAGCGATCTTTGGCTTTTTGTGGTTTAACGTCCATCCTGCCGAACTATTTATGGGCGATACAGGCTCGCTTGCTCTCGGCGCGACCTTGGCAGTCGTGGCGTTAATGACGGGTCAATGGCCTTTATTACTGGTCATTGCAGTGATTCCTCTGAGTGAAGCACTGAGTGTTGTCATTCAGGTCACTTATTTCAAATTGACGAAAGGCAAACGTTTCTTCAAAATGGCTCCGATCCATTTGCATTTTGAATTACTGGGTTGGAGCGAAACTCAGGTTGTTCAGCGTTTTTGGCTGATTGGCCTGCTAGCTGCGATGGTTGGCATCGGATTGGCTCTGGCTTAATTCGTGATATGAAAACGAACTGGACCGGAACACGTGTTTTGATCTTAGGAGCCGCGCGACAAGGTTTAGCCCTGGCGCGCTGGCTTTCGCTGCATGGGGCGCGCGTCACATTGAGCGACATGCGCAGCGCAGATGAATTACGCGTGGTACGCGAGTCGCTTGCCGAATATCAGATCGACTGGACGCTGGGTGGGCATCCGCTAGAATTGCTGGATTCCACCGATGTACTCTGTCTCTCTGGTGGAATTCCGCTCAACCTGCCAATCGTGGAGGAAGCTGTGAAACGAGGCATTCCTCTCTCGAACGATACCCAAATCTTCATGGAAGTTGTTCCCTGCAAAACGATCGGTGTGACTGGTTCAGCTGGGAAAACCACGACAACGACTCTGGTTGGACGAATGGCAAAGAATGCCTATGGTGATAAGGCTTACATTGGCGGCAACATTGGTGACCCCCTGATCAATTACGTGGACAACATGGAAGCCGATGATGTTGCCATTCTGGAGATTTCATCTTTCCAATTGGATCAGATGACGATCTCGCCCAATGTCGCGGCGATCTTAAATGTTACGCCGAATCATCTGGACCGTCACGGCACAATGGAAGCCTATACAACTGCCAAAGCGCGTATCCTTGAATTCCAAAGCGAAGAGGATGCTGCCATTCTCGGACGTGACGACAAAGGTGCATGGAGTTTGCGAAATAAAGTGCGTGGCAAGCTGTATACGTTCAGCTTGAATGAACTGGAAGAAGGTTTGAACGGTACCTACCTGCAGGATGGTTTGTTGAACCTGCGGGATGGTGATGCGTACCTGCCATTGATCCTGCGCGAAAAAATATCCTTGCGCGGTGACCATAATGTATTAAATGTGCTGGCTGCCTTGGCCATTGGACATGCTTCAGGATTTCCTCTGGATGCCATGCTCGAAGCTGTGGAGGATTTTCGTGGGGTACCGCATCGTCTGGAGCTTGTGCGTGAATTGCGCGGAGTGCGCTGGTACAACGACTCGATTGCAACCACGCCCGAACGAAGCATGGCAGCCATCCGTGCATTTAAGGAGCCGATTGTCTTGCTGCTTGGCGGTCGCGATAAGAATCTTCCCTGGGAAGAACTTATGCAGCTCGTCAGTGAGCGCGTTGATCACGTGGTGCTGTTTGGTGAGGCAGCCGAAAAAATTCAGAAAACGGCGGACAGCCTCGGGCTGCGCGAAGATCGCTTCTCTGTCACACGAGTGGAGGGTCTGCATGAAGCCGTCCTCAGAGCAGCAGAGCTCGCCGAGACAGGTGATGTTGTTCTGTTATCGCCGGGCGGCACCAGTTTCGATGAGTTCAAGGATTTTGCAGAACGTGGAGAAAGGTTTAGAGCATGGGTACTGGAACTTTAGTAAACAATCGCATGTCGCTTTCATCCGTCAAAAAGCGGGCGCGCAGCGTGGATATTCCACTGATGTTAACCGTGGTTGCTCTGGTCGTGTTTGGCCTGATCATGCTGTATTCTGCTTCGTTCGATTTTTCCTTCAATGAATTTGGTTCACCCACCTATATGTTCACACGCCAAGTGAAGTGGTTGGGCGTGGGTCTTTTGCTTGCGTTCGGATTTTCAAAATTTGATTATCACCATTGGCGTAGAGTGATCGTGATTGCCATGCTTGTGACGATTGGATTGTTGATCACCGTTTTGTTCATCAATGAAATGCGCCTGGGTGCCTCCCGTACCTTATACCAAGGTTCCTATCAGCCTTCCGAGATCGCAAAGCTCATTTCTGTCATCTATATTGCGGTTTGGTTGTATGCAAAACGTGATTTCCTGCACGACATTAGTTTAGGCTTAATTCCATTGGGCGTTATTCTTGGTATCATTGGCGGTCTGATTTATCTGCAGCCGGATTTAAGCGCAGCCGGTACAGTATTGGTCCTTGGAGGTTTGCTGTTCTTCCTGGCAGGCGCAGATATAAAACAAATTGTGTTTATTTTGATCCTGGCTATCTTCATGGGCTGGGTCATTGTGCAATTCAGTGTTACAGGTCAGGATCGTGTGGCTTCTTTCCTGGCTGGGTTGCAGGATCCCACGCATGCTTCTTACCACGTGCAGCGTTCGTTTGAAGCTGTGATCAAAGGCGGTTTCTTTGGTGTGGGGTTGGGTCAAGCTGATACTAAATTAACAGGTTTGCCCTTCGCACCTACTGATAGTATCTTTGCGGTCGTTGCGGAAGAGCTTGGGTTGTTTGGCTCCATGCTGCTCATGAGCCTTTATGGGTCCCTCGTCTGGCGTGGACTTGTGATCGCCCGCCGCGCGCCGGATATGTTTGGCACACTGCTGGCTTCTGGTGTGACATTCTGGATTGGCATGGAAGCCTTGATCAATATGGCAGTAATGGTGGGGCTCATGCCATTTGCAGGGAATGCGTTGCCCTTTGTTAGCGCCGGTGGCTCGAATCTTGTCTCAACCCTGTCAGCCATCGGGATTATGTTGAATATCTCTCGCCAGAGCGGCGAGAGTGTCAAGAAGGAAGAAAAGGATCGGAGGTCATTCAGTGCGGTTGTTGATTTGCGCCGGGGGAACGGGCGGCGGAGTGTATCCCGCCCTCGCCGTTCACGGCGTACTAACGTCTAAGGTCACTGACGTGGAAACGCTGTGGGTGGGCGGCGAAGGTGGCATGGAGGAATCTCTGGTCAGACGCCAGGGGATTCCCTTCCGCTCCATCCCCGCTGCCGGTCTGCATGGTGTGAACATCACGGCTTTGCCGCGCAACCTCCTGATGCTCGGACGCGGCGTTCTGGCTGCACGCAAGATCCTCAACAACTTCAAACCCGATGTCTTGTTCTTCACCGGTGGTTATGTCGCTGTACCCGTCGCGCTGGCGGGACGCTCGATTCCATCCCTTCTTTACGTGCCCGATATCGAGCCTGGCATGGCTTTGAAATCACTTGCCAGATCTGCAGACATCATTGCTGTGACGACCGATCAGTCACAGAAGTTCTTTAACAAAAGTGTTTATGAGACTGGATACCCGCTCCGCCCCGACCTCACGCTTTGGGACCGCCAAACAGCTTATCACCACCTCGACATTTCCGGCAAATTTCCTGTCCTTTTGGTGTCTGGTGGAAGCAAAGGTGCGCATTCGATCAACCAGGCTGTTTTGAACAACCTGAAAGGATTGCTTGCAAGATTCGAGATCATTCATCTTTGCGGTGATAGAGACTGGCAGGTTGTCAAAAGCGCGCGCGAAGGATTGCCCGTGGAACTGATGCCGCGTTACCACGCGATGCCTTATCTGCATGAGATGGGCGCAGCCTTGGCAGCCGCGGACTTGGTTGTCTCCCGAGCTGGTGCAAGTTCTTTGGGAGAGTACCCACTTTTTGCCCTACCGGCTGTTCTTGTGCCCTATCCATATGCCTGGCGCTATCAGAAAGTAAATGCCGATTATCTATCACGTCGCGGTGCTGCGATCATCCTGGAAGATCACCGCCTCAACGATGATTTGTTGGTGACGCTGAACGTTCTAGCCGAAAATCCGAACAAGCTGAAAGCGATGCGGGCTGCCATGTTTGAACTCTCTCATCCACGCGCCGCTGAGAAGATTGCCAGTGCGCTGATCGAGCTGGCTGGAGAATAACGCTATGATGAGCATTGTCATTCTTTTCTGGATGTTCGTAATTCTCTTTGCGATTGTCGGTTGGATGCGCGGCTGGGCAAAGGAACTCCTCGTGGCATTCAGTGTGATCCTTGCCCTGGCGCTCAACCATGTGCTGCGCAGGTATATCCCGATTGCCCAGACGCTGCCTGAAACAGATGTATCACTCTTCTGGGTGCGGACAATTATCCTGATTGTGCTTGTGTATTTTGGCTATCAGACAGTCGTCAGCATTCCGCATCTTGCCTCTCGAGCAGTGCGTGAGCGTTTGCAAGATACACTTTTTGGCGCCATCCTCGGCGCGGTCAACGGTTATCTGATTGCCGGAACGATCCTGTTCTATATGAACGTTGCGGACTATCCATTTCCAAATATCGTCTCCAAACCTGTGGATCCGCTCCTGCAGCAGACTGTGAATCAGATGATGCTGTACATGCCGCCTCAATTACTTGGCGAACCCGGCATCTACTTTGCCATCATCTTGGCATTTGTGTTTGTGCTTGTGGTGTATATCTAGTGATATTTCTTTGCACTGAGCGGAGCGTAGCAAAGTCGAAGCGCATATTTTCCTTCGACTGGGAACTTCGCACACCTGCCCTGGCGGACGGTGCCAGGGAAGAACACTCAGTTCTCCGCTCAGGACGAAAAAAGGAAGTTATGACACACGTTCATTTCATCGGCATTGGGGGAAGCGGTCTTTCCGCCATCGCCCGCCTCCTGCTGGAGAGCGGATACACGGTGAGCGGCTCTGATCGCGCCCTAACTCCCTTTGCCGAAGAAGTGCGCAAAGCTGGTGCAATTGTTTACGTGGGTCATCATCCGCGCAACTTAAAGGGAGCAGATTGGGTGGTGCGTTCCTCCGCGATTAAGGAAGACAATCCTGAGATCAAGGCCGCGAAGCGGGCCGGACTCGCCGTTTATAAACGCGCCGATTTCCTCGGTCGCATCATGGAAGATAAGACAGGGATTGCCATTGCAGGGACACATGGCAAAACCACGACAACAGCCATGACCGCCTGGGTACTTTCTGAGCTGGGTCGCGATCCGTCATTCATTGTGGGCGGTGTGGTAAATAACCTCGGCGTCAATGCCCATGCCGGTAAAGGCAAGACGTTTGTGATCGAGGCCGACGAGTACGACAATATGTTCTTGGGACTCAAGCCACAGATCGCAGTTGTCACGAGTATTGAACATGACCACCCTGATTTCTTTCCGACACTTGAGTCCATGTATGCAGCCTTTGAAAAATTCGTGGCTCTGCTCTCTGCGGAGGGGACGTTGATCGTATGCGCCGAAGATGCTGGCGCGGCGGCATTGATCCCGTATGCGCGCAAAGAAGGCAGGAACGTCATTTCGTATGGTCTGCAAGGCGAGATGACAATCAACACACCTTACTGGATGCAGGCGCGTGATATGGCACCTAACGAGCGAGGCGGCTATGACTTTACCGCGACAACGAATATAGCGAGCAAAACATCTGCATCGGTCAACGTTTCCCTGCAGGTGCCGGGCGAGCACAACGTCCGCAACGCGCTGGCAGTGTTGGCGATCATCGGTGTGCTGGGTCTGTCACGTAAAAAAGCCGCGCAGGCGCTCGCTGAGTTTACCGGAACGGGTCGTCGCTTTGAACTGCGCGGCGAGGTGAACGGGATTAGCATCATTGATGACTATGCCCATCACCCTACGGAGATCAGGGCAACGCTCTCGGGCGCGCGCGCTCGATTCCCAAAGGCACGCATTTGGGCAGTCTGGCAGCCGCATACTTATTCACGCACGAAGACGCTCTTCCTCGATTTTGCACGTGCCTTCAAGGATGCGGACAAGGTGATTGTCACAGAAGTCTACGCGGCGCGCGAGCCCAAACAGGATTTCACTTCGGCTGAGGTCGTGAGTGCCATGCCGCATGGTTCTGCCAGTTATATCAAGAGGCTGCCCGAAGTGACAGATTATTTGTTAAAGAATCTTCAACCCGGTGATGTCGTGCTTGTGCTCTCCGCGGGTGACGCAGACGAGGTTAGCACAAATGTATTGAAAGGATTACAGAGTGCCTCCTTCGGATAATTTGCTCAACTTTAAGTTGGATTTTCCACCTGCAAATCCAAACAAGAGGTTAAGTTACGCATGTTCCACATGCGTGAGACAAGCAGTAAAGGAAAGGTAATTGGAACTGATGTCTGAAAAAAAGAAGAAAGATTCCCTTCACCCTGAGACTTTCTTCCTGCCACCGTTAAAAATGATTCTTACTTTTTTTGATAAAGAATCCCGTCAACGCGAGAAAGAGAAGAAGCAAGCTGAAAACCAGGAAAAAGCGACGGAAAAAGATGTTGAGAAATTGATCGAGAAGTTAAGTGAAAAAGACGAGTGAATCAAAAATGGTAGTTTTGACTAGTCCCATTGACATCTTATACGCCAAACTTGGCGACAAGGTGAAAGAGAATGTTTCTCTGGCACCTTACACTTCCGCGCGCATTGGCGGACCTGCCGATATTCTCATCGTAGCTGAATCCGCGGATGAGCTGGCGCGAATCATCAAGTTGTTACAAAAACAGGAATTTGATTACATTATTCTGGGCGGTGGCTCGAATGTATTGGTCAGCGACAAGGGTGTGCGCGGTGTGGTGGTGCTGAATCGGGCAAAGGGAGTCCGCTTCCATAACGGCGATGAGCCCTGGGTCACGGTGGAATCGGGCGTTGTCTTTAGCAATCTCGCCAATCGCTGTGCAGCAAAAGGATTTGCTGGGCTCGAATGGGCTGCGACCGTCCCAGGCACAATCGGGGGCGCCGTCTACGGGAACGCTGGTGCATTCGGCGGCGATATGGCTGGCAATTTGATCTGGGCTGAATTACTTACCGAAAATGGGCGCGAAATATTTACTGCTGAGCAAATGGGCTATGGATATCGCACGAGCATCCTGAAACGCGGTAAGTTGGATGGAATTGTGCTCTCTGCGGAATTGAAATTGCGAAACGCCACCAAAGAGGCAGTGAGTACAACGATCGAGCAATTCAGTGCGCATCGCAAAGCGACTCAACCTCCCGGCGCGAGTATGGGCTCGATGTTCAAGAATCCGAACGGCGATTATGCCGGGAAGTTGATCGAAGCCGCAGGTCTGAAAGGGATGCGTATCGGTAACGCCGAGATCAGTCCATTGCATGGAAATTTCTTCATTAACCATGACAATACCAAAGCCGAAGATATTCGGGCATTGATCGAGCTGGTGATGAAGACCGTGAAGGAAAAGCAAGGCGTCGAGTTGGAATTGGAAGTGGAGTTGGTTGGAGAATGGTAACTTCTTCGCGCTGAGCGGAGGGACAGTGCTTTTCTGTCCCGTAGACGAAGCGTGAGATTGGCAATTAGAGAGTAGAGATTGATGACTGAAAAGAAACTTCATGTGGCAGTGATATTTGGTGGACGCTCCGGTGAGCACGAAGTCTCACTGATGTCGGCGCGTTCCGTGCTGTCTGTGCTTGACCCTGCCAGGTATGAAGTAACCCAGGTCGGCATCACACATGAAGGCACCTGGCTGACAGGCACGGATGTGCTGGAAAAATTCGAGAATAACAAGACAGATGGTTTGATGCCTGTGCTTGTTTCCCCGGATCCTTCTGAACGAGGCATTCATATCATGGAAGGGCTCTCGGGTCTGAAGAAATGGTCTGATATCGATGTCTATTTCCCTGTCCTACATGGGACGTTCGGCGAAGATGGAACATTGCAGGGATTATTCGAGCTGGCAGATGTCGCCTACGTAGGCGCGGGCGTCGTGGGTTCGTCGGTCGGTATGGATAAAGGCGTCTTCAAGGATGTGATGATTGCCAATCATATTCCTGTTGTGGACATGATGGTTGTCTTACGAACAGAGATCGAAAACGACATGCTTTCCGTGATTGAGAGAGCCGAAAAAGTTAGTGATTATCCACTTTTCACGAAGCCGGCCAATTTGGGTTCCTCTGTGGGTGTGACCAGATGCAGCAACCGCTCGGACCTGCAGGAAGGTCTAATGGAAGCCGCACAGTTTGATCGGCGCATCCTGGTCCAAAAAGGCGTGAAGAACGTGCGCGAGATCGAAGTCAGTGTGTTGGGCAACGATGATCCGGTTGCATCCGTTTGTGGAGAAGTACTACCGAGCCGTGAATTTTATTCATATGAATCAAAATATATCGATGGTACATCCGGGTTGTTGATCCCTGCTCCACTTCCTGATGAAATCAGTGAATGTATTCGCGAGTACGCCGTGCGCGCCTACAAAGCCATTGATTGTGCAGGCATGGCACGGGTCGATTTCTTTGTTGAAAAGGTTACGAACAAGGTTTATCTCAATGAGTTGAACAGTATCCCTGGTTTTACAAAGATCAGCATGTATCCCAAGCTCTGGGAAGCCAGTGGATTGCAGTACAACAAATTAGTGGATCAATTAATTGAACTGGCGATGGAACGCAAAGCAGATCGTGACCGCACGTCGCATGTCTATCGGAGTAATCGATGAGCGAGAAAAAAGATCTTACCCGTTCTGATCTCGTCCGCTTGCGCCGCGAACAGGGTAGCAGCAAGCGCGTGGAGCGCGCCAAAAAGGTAGCCACGCGTATTGCAACGCCAGTCACGACTCGCGCCAAGCAGGAAAATGGGCGTTCGACACGACGGTCTGCGCGTTCAGGTTCAGGTACTTCGCGCACTTCGCGGAGCGCGCGCCGTCGCTTCCAGATTGCGTTGCTGCCCGTTGCACCCGATGCAGAGATGCGTGGCATTAGTATTGCTCGTCCACACTTGGGGTCGCGCCTGCTTTCCTTTTTTGCTTTTGCGTTGCTTGGCGCCGCACTTTATTTTGCGTTCAACCTGCCGCAATTACAAGTGGCTCAGGCACAAGTGACTGGCAATCGGATGTTGACTCCTCTGGAAATCAACACTTCGTTGAATATCGCAGGAAAGCCTGTTTTCCTGCTGATCCCTTCGGAGTTGGAGAAGCGCCTGCGTGTCAGTTATCCCGAGCTCCTTTCTGCAAAAGTGGATATTACGTTGCCGAATATTGTTTCTATTCAGGTCACCGAGCGACAGCCCGTCATCCGCTGGCAGCAGGGGGACGGATATACCTGGGTCTCCGAGGATGGCATCGCATTTCGTCCTCATGGAGATGACACAGGCTTGATCTCTGTTGTCGCGCTCTCCGCACCACCCATCGAGGGATTGGTGTCTCCAGATGAGTTGACTCCTGCGCCCTTCATTTCAGCGGAGATGGTAGAGGCCTTGAAAGGACTGGCTGGACATGTTCCGCCGGGCGTGCCGATTTTGTATGATGCCAATTCCGGTTTTGGCTGGAATGACTCGCGCGGCTGGCGAGTCTATTTTGGGACGAGTGCAAGAGATGTTGAGTTGAAGATACGCGTGTATGAATCGCTGGTGACTTCATTGACGCAAAGGGGTATTCAGCCGGCATTGATCAATGTAACGTATCCGGCTGCTCCATATTACAGGATGAGTGAATAACATGGAAGAAATTATTGTAGGCATTGACGTTGGTACCACCAAAGTATGCACGCTCGTAGGGCGGGTGGAAGACAGTCAGTCCATTCGTATCCTTGGCGTGGGCATCGAGCCTTCGGAAGGGATCCGCAAGGGCGTTATTGTGGATTTGGCTGCAGCTTCGCAGGCGATCACACGCTCGGTGGAAAAAGCCGAATCGACTTCCGGGCTTGAGATCACCTCGGCACTGGTGAGTATGGCGGGCGCGCATGTCTCATCAGTCAACAGTCGAGGTGCCGCAGCAGTCAACGGAAATATCATCGAACAATTTGATGTTCTGCATGCTCTCGAACAGGCGCGTTCCGTGGCGATCCCGCATGACCGTGAAATCATCCACGTCATTCAACGCGGCTTTAGCGTTGATGGACAGGATGGGATTCGCAACCCAAAGGGAATGCATGGCTATCGTCTCGAAGTGGAAGCGCACATCATCACGGCCTCTGCCGCAACGGTGGATAACCTGCGTCAATGTGTGGGCGCGGCGGGCGTGGAGATCCAGCAGTTCGTCTTGAATCCGCTGGCTTCCGGTGAAGTGGTGCTGACCGAACAGGAACGCCAGATGGGCGTGGCAGTCTGTGACATTGGCGGCGGTACAACCGACCTGGCAATCTACGTGGATGACGATGTGTGGCATACCATGGTGCTGGCGGTCGGCGGGAATCACATCACGCAGGATATTGCGCATGGATTGCGACTGTCGTTCGAGCAGGCGGAAGATGTGAAGAAGCAACAAGGTTATGCCATGCGCTCCGGCGTTGGACCGGAGGAATATTTTACGATCAGACCCTTCGGCGAGGATCGTCCCGCGCAGATCAACCGTCAGGATCTGGCTCATATCATTGAAGCACGTGTGGCAGAAATCTTCTCGCTCACACTGCAAGAGATCAAACGCTCCGGCTACGATGGACTTTTACCGGCAGGTATGGTGCTGACCGGTGGAACGTCCGCTCTGCCCGGTATCAAACGCGTTGCCTCTGAAGTGTTGAACGTTCCCGTCCGCACGGGACAACCTGAGAATTTATTGGGACTGGTGGACCGTTTGAATTCCCCCGCTTATTCCACCGGCGTAGGTTTGCTGCGCTGGGCAATGTCAATGCACGACCATGACTTGGGTGGTCGCAGCCGTCGCTCGAAAGGAGAAATGAATATGGATGTTGTGAAAAAATGGCTTGGTAGGATTTTGCCGTAACTTGGTTCCAACTGCTTTTGGAATCAAGACTGACCGTGGTAATTGTCAAATTTTTGCTACGGAATTAATTGTAAGCATCATAAGACCCAATTTTTGATGGAGGTAGACATGGACTCGACCAATAAGCAAGTAGAAGAAAAAGGAGCAGAAGCCTTCGCCCGCATTAAAGTGATCGGTGTGGGAGGCGGCGGAACCAACGCCGTCAACCGTATGATCGATGAGGGCATTCAGGGCGTCGAATTCATTGCAGTGAATACCGACGCGCAAGCCCTCATGCTGGCGAAGTCACCCTCACGTGTGCGGCTTGGTGACAAGCTCACCCGTGGGCTGGGAGCGGGCGGTGATCCCGAGATCGGACGAAAAGCCGCCGAAGAATCCGCAGACGAATTGTATAACGTGCTGAAAGGCTCGGATATGGTCTTCGTCACGGCGGGCATGGGCGGTGGCACAGGCACCGGCGCGGCGCCAGTTGTCGCGCAGATTGCCAAGGAAAGCGGCGCGCTAACCATCGGCGTGGTGACGCGTCCCTTCACGTTTGAAGGAATGCGCCGCTTGCAATCTGCAGATATAGGTATCGGCAAGCTCAAGGAACACGCGGATACGTTGATCGCTATTCCCAATGACCGTCTGTTGCAAGTTGCCGATAAGCGTGCCAGCTTACAGGATGCGTTCCGTCTTGCCGATGATGTTCTGCACCAGGGCATTCAGGGCATATCCGAGTTGATCACGATTCCCGGTTTGATCAACTTGGACTTCGCAGATGTGCGCGCGATCATGTCTGAAGGTGGCGCGGCGCTCATGGCAGTAGGAAAAGGCACCGGCGACGAAAAGGCGAAGAAAGCCGCGGAGGATGCCATCTCCAGCAAACTGCTCGACATCACAATCGATGGCGCGCGGGGCGTCCTCTTCAATGTCACGGGTGGCCCGAACATGACGCTCTTCGAGGTCAATCAGGCGGCAGCCATTATCCGTGAGACCGCTCACCCCGATGTGAACATGATCTTCGGTGCGGTCATCGATCCAAACATGGGCGACGATATCCGCGTCACGGTCATCGCGACCGGCTTTGATCGCAGCAGCATGCCACGCCGTGCCCTGGAGCGCAACACTCGCGAAAACAAGCGGAACGACGCTTCCTCTTACATGCGCACTTCTGAATCAGTCAGCGTTCACGCAGACCTTTCATCGGGTGAGGCGAAATCCGCTGGCGCGTCGTTGCCCCCTGTGAGCAGGGACGATCTCGATATCCCGACCTTCTTGAGGAATCGTCGGTAAATACAAACCAAACCTGACAGGTCTTAAACGCAGCATTCCTTTTCTTGATGATTGCGTGGATCAAAAACGTTATCGATGGGTTCCTTACGGAGACCTGTCAGGTTTTTAGATAACCAATTCGGTCAAGTCCAGTTCCCCTATGCGGGGCGGTCTTAGCGTGCCTGGGCGAGGCACGCCTGACCGCCCCGCGCGTGTTAATCCCCTACCTCGACTAAGGTATTTCCCCAAGTGTCTTATGCGGTAATTATGCTAAAATAAATAGGATGAAAGCTGTAATCCCCAAGCCCGTTCATGAATCCTATAAAAGACATCGCAACCAATTGACCGGCCAGATCATTCTGCCGGTGGTGTTTGCTGCGTTAGTGTGCATCGCCTCGATTGTGCTTGTTAATATCGCCACATTCCGTGACAACGGTGATGTCGCGCGCTGGGCCGCGGTCTCAACCATCTGGATCGTGATTCCTATCATGATTACGAGCCTGATCTTTCTCGCAGTGCTGGTGGGGCTCGTTTATTTGCTTGGGAAGTTGCTTCATATCACCCCAACTTATACAGGGAAAGCGCAGGATTTCGTCCATAAGCTTGCGATCCGTATCCGACTCGTCGCTGATAAATTGGTCAAGCCGGTCATCTTTTTGGATTCGGTTGGTGCAAGTCTCAATAGACTCTTAGGAAGGAAATAAGTTATGAATCAGAATAAAATATTAGTCTTTGGCGCGCTCATCGGCGCCGCGACAGGACTAGCCGCGGCGATGATCCTTCAACGCCGCGCCCAAAAAACTGGGACGGAAATCAGTCTTTCGACGGGTGAAGGAATACAACTCGGTGTCATGATCATGGGATTGTTGAGGGCAATCTCGTCGCTAGGGGATGATAAGTAAATCTAAAGTTTAGATTCACACATAAAAATTAATAGTAGGGACACAATCACTGCCTGGAGCACGATCTGTGTTCCTATTGTTATTAACAGGTATAAACTTCCATTACGTGCTGGCTTGTTTTTTTATTTTCTCACAACTAAAGAATAACTTTTGGATATTATTCACTCCGCTCGCCTTGACCTGATCGCTATGCCGCCGGCATTTCTGGATGCATCTTTTAATGGTGATCTCGAAACAGCATCGCGTTTAATTGGCCTCACTATTCCCCAAGAGTGGCTGGAAGCGAAATGGCTGATGGAAATGCGTTTGATAAAAATGCGTGAGAACCCTGCTTTGGAACCCTGGCTCCTGCGTGCCGTTGGCTTGCGCGAAACAAAGACCATGATCGGCTTCATCGGATTTCACACCCTTCCAGGCGCAGACTATCTAAATTCCTACGCACCTGGCAGTGTCGAATTTGGCTATACTATCTTTCCGGATTATCGAGGCAAAGGCTATGCCAGCGAGGCGGCGGAGACTCTCATGGATTGGGCAACCCGTGAACATGGCGTGACGCGTTTTGTTGTGAGCATCAGCCCTATGAATGAACCATCCTTGCGCATTGCTAAAAAATTTGGGTTTCGCAAAGTGGGCACATTCACTGACCCCGAAGATGGAGTGGAAGATGTCTTTCTGCGAGAGGTATAAGCCACAACAAATTTAAGAGTCTTAGTATTAGCCTGTTATCTTTCCCTTTAGATCCTTCTCTTTGAATGGGCCGTTCTCTCTCATCAGGGCACGCGCTTCCTCTACT
>WNFU01007085.1_pt1 | contig 17179 bp, 18 predicted proteins | sample 5400121 | NCBI WGS metagenome assembly WNFU01 (sample SAMN13153360, study PRJNA577476) | soil metagenome | isolation source: 100 cm soil or saprolite under grassland replicate 1 | place: USA:California | collected 2016-06-15
GCCAGACTGCGCGCTTCTGCACGATCCAGACGATCCGCACGCCGTCGCCGTAGACCACGCGGCCGTCGACACGTCTCACTAGGCGATAGACGGGGTGACGACGCGTGCCGGGCGCGGCCCAGACATTCCACTCCCCAGCGGGGCCGCACGGCGGCCCGCAGCGGGCAACGAAGCTGAGGGCCGAACCGGTGTCCCCGACGGCCATGAATCTCGCCCGCGCGATGACGCGGCGCAGCCAGAACGCGTCCGGCGAGCAGCGGGCCCACGGCTCCGCACACACGCCCGGCGGAAGCAGCAGCGCAAGTGCCATTAGAAAGCTCACGAAGCTTGTACGGCTGTGTTGTGTGAGCGGTCCGGTCCGCTAAGAATTCGAGACGCGAAAAGATCAATAAGACCGATGGCCGATGGTCGGCTCGCCCAGCTCGAGGCGCTCTACCGCTCCGAGTACCGGCGCTTTGTCCGCGTTGCGTTCGCCGTCTTACGGGATGAGGACCGAGCCGTCGACGCGGTGCAGGAGGCCTTCGCGACCGCCGTTCAGAAACGCACGAAATTTCGCGGAGAAGGGCCGCTCGAGGCCTGGGTCTGGCGGATCGTGGTCAACGCCGCCCTCAAGGAGCGCGCGCGGCCTCAGCCCTCCGTCCTCAGCGAAGCCGAAGGGACCGCGCTCGTCGATGAGCCCACGAACGTGGCCGAGGCGATCGCCGGCCTCCCGGAGCGCCAACGGCTCGCCCTCTTCCTTCGCTACTACGCCGATCTCGACTACCGCTCGATCGCCACGGCGCTCGACATTACGCCCGGGACGGTCGCCGCGACGCTGAACGCCGCCCACGCGGCGCTTCGTCGCCTGTTGCAGGAGGTTCGACCATGAACGAGTTCGACACGCGAGTGTTCGACCAACTCGACGACTTCACGCCCGAGCCCGCCGCGTCGCCGAACTGGCCGGACATCCTCCATCGCGCCCGCAAGTCGCAGCTACGTCGACTCGTGGTCGCGCTGGCCGCAACCGTTGCCGTTCTCGGCTCGGCCGCCGTCGTAACCGCCGCGCTGGGCGGCTTCGACGCCTGGCTGTCGGGAGATCCCGGGAAGCCGGCGCCGAAGGTGGCGCAGCAACGTTTCGAAACGGCGAACAAGCAGTCCTTGGCCGGCTTCCCCGAGGGCACGAAGCTCAGAGAGCTAATCCGTGCCGAAGTCGGCGGCAGGCACTACGCGCTCTTCGGCTTCCGCAGCGGCAGTTCGGTCTGTCTTCGACTCGACGCGATCGAGCTTCGGCGCCGCATGGGCCCGGCGTGTGCTCCGGTATCGAAGCTCCTGCGCTCTCCGGCACCGCTGCTGGTTGTCGATGCGCACGACGAGTTCCAGAACCAGCACGGCCGCACAGGCGCCGTGTTCTCGTTCGGGCTCATCGCCGACGGGGTCTCACGCGTCCTCGCGCAGGCCGTCGACGGGCGGCACCGCGCGTTCGTCGGTGGCAACGCCTATCTCTGGATCCAGCGCCAGCCGAACACCGGGCAGCGCGTCCTCAGCCTGACGGCCGTACGCGCCAACGGATCGCAGATCACAGTCCCCGTGGCAAAGACCTTCGGCCGCTACGCCCTCGACGCCGCTCCGCAGCGGCCGCCGCGGGGCCCGTCTCGCGTCGAGGCTCGCATCAAAAACCCGACGATCGGCTGGTTCGTCCGCGGAGAGTGGCGCGGGCTTTCCCCGGAGGAGGTGCACGGACGCCCGCGGCCCAGGAACCGCGATCCCGGAACGCAATACGTCAAGCCGGATCCGGACAGCAACGTCCTGCTCGGCCTGAGCGGACAGTGGTGCTTGCTCCTCTACCGCGTCGGCGGCGACAGCATTGGCTGTTCTTCCGGTCGAGAGTTTTGGTCGGGTGGCCCCCTCAACGTGATGATCAGTGCGGAGGCTGATGAATTCGCGCGCGTGAACGGCGCCGTGGCGGACGGAGTCGAACGAGTCGTGGTCTTCCTCGCCGGCGGCGAACGACAGCGGGCCGCGCTGCGTCACAACCTGTTCACGGCACTCGTCGCCCAAGACGAGTTTCCCGTTCGCGTCGTCGCGTACGACCGGCTAGGCCGCGTCGTCGGAGTGCGCACCTGGCGCTGGGGCTTCGGATCCACCGTTCCGGCAGGCGCGGCACGGAGCCTCCGTCAGGTCGCACGCGTAACAGGCCCGAGTGGTGTGGAAGCCGTCGCTCGCATTGGACGCAAGGTCCAAGGCGTCCGCTGCTGGCGGGTCGACTTCAGCACCGGGCAGTCCCCAGGCGGATGTCTGCCTCAAGTTGTCTCGTCCGGCCCTTCGATGTGGGTCGACCTCGTCCAGCCGGCGGGCCGAGACATGTTCGTCATCGGCCACGCGAGCTGGCCGATCGAACGCGTACGGCTCGAGTTCGCGAATGGGCGTGCGGTCAGTGCACGCCCCGTCTCGGGCCTCTTCGTGGCGGCCATCCCGCGCGGGCAGCTCCGGTCCGATCGGCAGGTCGCGTTCGCCGTCGGCTACACGGTTCCCGAAGGTTTCCGCGTCAAGCGTGCGGCATTTGTGTTTAGGACGACATCGTGACAGCTTCCACGAGCACAGCCGCAGTGCGCGCGAATAGCGACTCGAGCGCGCTACATCACTCAGGCAAACCCGATCAGGTTCGTGCGATAGATCACGCTCCGCCGTAGCTCGAGGAAGAACCGGCGCCCGGTCGGTGCACGCTCGACGAGAACGATGCGTCGATCCGGACCGAGCCAGATCCCAAGCCGTCCGACCGGCGGCGTGTCCGACGCTCGCGCCAGGGGATCCACGCGGTCGGCGAGATAGTCGGCCGCCGACGCCGAGGTGAACGGTCGCTGCGCGTAGCGAACCGCTTTGAAAACGCGCGCGCGAGCAAGCCATGCGAGGTCGCGCGCAACCGCGCGCTCGACGAAGTAGCGCCGCCCCTTCTGCGTGAGCGGAATCTCGATGAGGTCGTGTGTCCCGTGCGCGTCGTTCCAGGAGTGCCCGTAGGTTCCGCTGACCGCGCAGCCGTCGAACGGCGCGGAGCGTCCGCCATGGGGACGTATGCGGACAGTCGTCGCGAAGGGCTTTGCGACATAGGCACCGCTTGCGTTCGTCGTTCCGCCGACCGTGACCAGCTTGAAACAGCCAAGGACGATCCGGCCGTCCTTATAGATGAGTAGCCGCCGCTTCTCGGCCGCGATCCCGGTGAAGTCGGCTTCGATCTGTGGTCCACGCACGACGACGCTGACGCCGTCCGCGCTGCCGCGCTGGACGACGAGGGGCCCGGTGGATTGCGCGGGTTGCTTCGGCTGCGGAGTGGGCGGAAGCCGGGGTGGCGGCGAGTTCTTGTACTTGCCGCAGCCTCCGCTCGGGAATTGGGGAGCCGGGCTCCGCCCGATCGCGGTGCACTTAACCCACAAGACGTTGCCATCCTCGTCGAGTGCCACGATCCCGCGTGCCCCAGGAAATCCTCGCTTGCCGGCTGTGTAGACGTTCTCGCTGACTGGAACGGTGAAGATGATCTCGTTGTCTCTGCCGATAACTCCGATCCGGTCGACAGGATCCGCGGCGAAGCCGCGGAGGCCTGCAAGCCGAGCTTCAGGGTCGCCGCTCCGGTAGCTAAAGAAGGAGTGGTCGAGGACTGGGACGGCGCGGGACGGAAAGATGCGCGGGTCGATGCAGCCCCCACCGCCGAATCGGAATCGCCCTGCTCTCTGAGCCGGTGTGAGGTTCGTGCGCGCGTCGCCGACGAAGTAACACGGCCTCCCGTCATTTCCGCGAATCACGTAGAACGCCACCGAGCCGCGGCGGGCAATCAACTCCACGCTTTCTTTCAGGTCGAATTCGCTGAGCAGGAAGCGCTCGCGTGGAGTCAGATCCTTGACCGGGGTGCCGTGGAAGAGCCCACCGAGTCTTCCGGTGAGCGCAAGCGCCGAGCCGACCGCGAGTGTGGCGATCAGCGCTGCGGCAAGCAGGAGCGGAAGGCGCCGAACCCCACGACGAGAGATCGGCGTAATAGCGGAGAAACACCATGAGGCGCTGGCGTTCCGGTAGCGCCGCAACGAGAGTCGCAAGCTCTGATCCCTCCTCATCAGGCTCGCTCCCGTTCGCCGCCACGACGCGGGCACGCACCTCGAGCGCGTAGCGCCGCCTCTTCTTCCGGGCCGCGTTGATGACCGCACGCCAGACGCACGCCTCGAATGGCGCGTCGCCGCGAAAGTCGCGACGGCTCCGAACGGCGTCGGCGAATGCGTCCTGAACGGCTTCCCGCGCGCTCTCCCGCTCGCCCACAATCGAGGCGGCGACCGCGACGAAGTCCGTGAAACGCGCGCGGTACAGCGACTCGATCTCGGTCAGGAGGCAATTGTCCTCTGACGGCATCCCGAACGTTCGATCCTCGAGCACGGACTTTTGTTGAGCCCGTGGCACGATTCTGCCCTGTCGCCCTAGCGTCTGCATTGGGGCGGGCGTCTGCTCGTCCGTCGGAGCGCTCGCCAGAGGTGGGAGACAGGCCCGCTCGACGACTGTTATACCGCGGCTTGGGCTAACAATCGGCGACCCCCAAACGGACGCGCGTAGGTCCAACCCACTCTGCGAAGGTTGTCCCGAACCGTCAGGAGCTCGCCCTCAGCAATAGGCACGTCAGCTGACTAAAGAAGACCGCCGCTACCGGGTGTACGGGCGCGCACGCGCTTACCCTCAGAAGATGGGCGGCGGCGGTGCTCGACCGGCTTCGACGCGGCGTCGGTCGACGGCACGGCCGCCGACTAGCTGCGTCCCTTTCGGGGAAGAGCATGTCCATGCTTCCGGCGCTGGTGCTTGCTGCGGCAGCGATCGCCTCCCCCAGCACGACCTGTTCGGCGACGACAGTCCACTACGGCGCGACTCGCGTGGGCGTGCCGTGGATCAAGGCCGGCGGGTTTACCGGCCACCTCTTCGCCTACGGCGCCAGAACGCTGATGGATGGGCGGGTCAACGGGTCGGACGGGCTCGTCCTCTACACGGGTGGAGGCTCGGCCGACCCCGCAATGAAGGTCCTTTGGACGGCCCGACGGCGCCCGGCTGCCTGGCTCGTCCTCAGCGGGCACCGCGTGGACGCCGCGGGCGTATTCGCGCAGCGCTTCCGCGCGAACCGGGCGGGCCAGTTCCCGTCGATCGTCAAGATTCCCGACGCCGGGTGCTGGCGCCTCTCGCTCAAGGCGGGAAGACTGCGCGCGACAGTCCTCGTGCGTGCGGTTGAGCGACCGGGCGAGCCGGTCTGCGCGCCCACGGCGGTCTTCCGTCACACGCCGCATCCGCGCTTCGGCGACATCACGTGGATGCCGGTCACGCCGCGCAGCACGGGTATCGCGGCCGTCCTCTTCGTCAGCGTCGTCCCAGGTGCGGAGCGCGCGGTGATCTACGCCGGCGGCCGCGCGCCCGAGGGGTGGAACACGAAGTTCCTCTGGTGGTCGCCCAAGCCCGGCGGTCGCTTCGAGCTCAAAGGAAGACGCATGGACGCGGTGGGCCAGTTCACGCAGAGTGAATCGGGCGCCTGGAACGACGACATGGGGACGATCTTTCCCTCGATTGTCGAGATTCCGACAGCCGGCTGCTGGGCAGTCACGGTGAGCACAGGCGGCCGCGCAGGCCTCGTCGTCTTCCAAGCGGTCGTTCCCGGCTAAGGTCGCAGCATGGGAAGGCGATGGAAGTCCTCCTCTCAATTGTCGGGTTGGCGATCATCGTGGTCGTCGTGGCGACCGCGATCCGGCTACTCCGCCGACCCAGGTACCGCTACCCGGGCGATCGTGAGCCGCAGCCCCGTCGGTCTGGGCATGCGCTGGCGCTCAGCTCGCCGGTCGGCAAATTGAGCTGCTTGAGCCATGAATCGGGCTGAGGGACTGCATCAGCAGGCGTGCACTCGACCTGTACGGCTAGGGAGCTACGACCAGCTCGTTGCTCACGCCGGACGCGTAACACTGCGACGCCGGCAGGACGGCGTGAATCGCCTGGAAGCTTCCGGAGGCATCTTTCGCGAGCTGAAAGCGAGCGGTCGAGATTCGCGGCGTTGCCTTCCTGAGCAGAACGGACCGGCTCGTTATCGAGTTGTCCTGTCTGACTTCCTCGATGCGTGCGCGCCGGCCGGCGAATGAGCGTGCTGCAGTGACCCTGAGCTCGAACAGGCGGCCGCTTCGGCGTAATTCGAGACGAGGGCTCACAGAAACGGTCACAGCCATGCGTTCGACGTCCGATGCGACGGAGTAGTGCGTGGTGACGATCGGTGCGATGAGGCGCGACCAGGTTCCGTTTCGCGACTCCGTGTATCGCGTCGACGCGCGCCGCCCACACGGCTGAACGAACTCGCGGACGAACTCGCCGAAGCCCGGCAGCAACTGGCCGCCGAGGGTACCCCGGTCACCGTAGACGAGGCGAGCCGGCGCGTGCGCCGAGATCGAGGCAGGAGTTTGGTTGCAGTGTCGCGTGACCAGCGTTGGCCGTCCTCCGGCAGGCGAGACGACCCAAACCCCGACGCCGACGCAATCCGGTGCCTCCGGCGGGTTTGGCTCGGTTGTCGGCTGACCGCCGAACGCGATCCTCGTCCCGTCCCGCGAGTAGGACGCGTCCGCCCCAAACCGCGTCACCACGCGTTGTGCTCCAGTCGCGACCTCGACCTCGAGGATGCCGAGCTTGTTCATCGGCGCGGGTTGCGCCGGCGCCGAGTACACGATGTGGCGGCCGTCAGGCGCCCACGACAAGACTAGGCCGCTCGCGTTCGTAGGAAAACCCGACGCGGCGCGGAGAATAGGCGTCCCGTCGAGCGCCGCGACGCCGATTGCGGCGACGCGGTTCGCCACGAACGCAATTCGACGTCCGTCCTGCGACCACAGTGGATCATCGTGCACTCCCTCGAACCCCGCTGTGATGTTGCGAGCACCGCTCCCATCAGCACGCGCAACGAAGACGTCGCCGCCCGACGAGTAGGCGATCATTGAGCCGTCCGGCGACCATGACGCGGCGGCTCCGGATGGAGACACGCGCGCCGCGACGCGCATGCGGTCGCTGCCGTCCGGCCCGACCGTGAACAGGTCGTATGTGTCGCCCCCGCGACGAACATACGCGATGCGATCGCCAGAGGGCGCCCAAACCGGGCGCGCGAACGACTCCTCGTCGAGTCGGCGGAGAGCGGAGCCGTCTCGGCCGAAAACGACGAGAACGTCGCGAGCGGCGCCCGGCGCGATGCTTTCGGTCATGAGAGCCGCGACCATGCTCCAGTCAGGCGAGAGCGTGAAGTCATGCGTCCCGACGGGAAAGCGCAAGGTCGTGTCGTGGCCCTCGGCGAACCTGAAGATTTGCGGTGCGTCTTCAGTGGTCGCGTACACGAGCGCGTCGTCTGCGGGCGACCAAACCGGCCGAAGATCGGCGATCGTGCGGCAACGACACGACGCCGAGCCCCCAGGCGCAGCGGCGCCTGCGAGGGAGAGACAGCCGATAACCAGGAGGAGGCCCGCGAGCGGCTTCATCGGGCGCCGAATGTAGCCGCGCCATGTAAGCGGTTAGTTAGCCTCGTGCGTCGCGAGCAGCCGCACGCCGCCCGTCTGCGTACGGATCGTGATGCGGAGCCCGCCGCGTACCGGCCGCACGGCCAAGCCCTCTGGTTCTTCCGGGCCTGGGTTGCCGCGGTCGGTCAGCAGCGCCGCCAGCGCCTGCGCGACCTCTGTCGCCATCGGAACCGCGCGCACCTTGCCGCTCTTCGGCATCGACAGCTCTCCGTGCCCGTAAGAGCCCTCGACACGAATCGTGGCTCCAGCCTCATCCACGCAACCCACGCGCAGGGCGACGAGCTCGCGTCTCTACGTATGTCGTCGGGAGCGGAGCCCAGCCGCAGGCCATCCTGCTCAATCGCCTCCAGCCGGGCGTCAATCGAAGCGAGCAGAGCGATGATGTGAACGGCATGCTCCGCTCGGAGGACATCCGGGCGAAGATCGCTGCAACCGGGATCGGGCCCGTTCTCCGGGGCGAGCATTCCTGAGCGTAGTCCGACGTGCGGCATTGCAACGCTGGTCGCCGGGCACACCGTGAGAGCCCTGTGCCAGCCTTGTAAGCACTGGCGGAGAGTGAGAGACTCGCCGCACGCCTAGCCCGGCGTGGAAGCCGCGAAGGGTTCTGACGCTCCTCCCGACTCTCAAGCCAGGGTCTAGACGGAGGGAGAGCGAGCGCCCTTCCTCTCTATGAGGGGCGGCGCAAAATCGGAAGGGAGAAAGGACCATGAGGCGATTCTTCGTAGGAGCAGTTGTCATCGCCCTCGCGGGCGTTGTCGTCGTCGGCCTGATGCCAGCCGTGGCGAGAGCGGACGGCGCGACCGTGATCTCAACTGTCACGCGCAACGAGACCGCGACGATGCCGTTCACGAACCCCTGTACAGGCGAGACCGGTACCGCTGATCTCGTGTTCACGTCGATCTTCGTGCTCACCCTGCGGCCGAATGACACGCTCAGCCTCGCGGCCCAGGCGATCGGATACTTCACGCTTGTGCCGGACGATCCGACGGCGCAGACGATCACCGGCCATTTCGTTGCAACCGACACCCTCGGCGGCGGCGTCAACGACGTCGAGACCTCGGTGCTCACTGCGCAGGGAACGGCGTCCGATGGATCGAAGTTCAGCGTGCAGTTCATCTTTCATCTGAACGAGACCGGAACGGGCGTCACGCTGAGCTTCGACAAATGCCCATAGCGCGCGCCGATTCTGACCCAGCTCTGACCTGGTGACTAAACAGGGCCGCCTTCGGGCGGCCCTTCTCTTTGCGGAAAAGGCCCGTTTGCAGGCCCTCCTATCATGGGCGGTGACGGGATCGAACCGCCGACCTCCTGCTTGTAAGCCATGGGGCGTCGACCACGGTCGGCGCCCCTAGCTCGCATGGTTAAAGAACCTTACTTTCAAGTTGGGTTCTGCGCCCACCGGCGTTTGATAGCCGACAGCGCGCCGGGTTGTGGCCAACCATCTCGTCACTCGTCCCCGACATTCAACCGGCCCCAACATCATGTACACGCGTGCGCGAGGCGTGCGGGCGGCTCCGGTTGTCGACAGCGAGCAAGACGTAGCGTGGCGAGGAGACGGGCATCGCCAAGCTCCGACGCAGCACCCCGACGGCGACAGGGAGTCGCCCGCAACCATCGCCCGGCGTCGGGTGGTGCTCGGCGGGCAGGAGCCTGCGCGCCAGCGCGTGTTTCTCTTCCGCGGCAGTGGAGAGACCCAAGTAGGTCGCAAGAGGAGGCGCCTATGTGCTGGACACGAGAGGAGCGAGAGCAGTACCTCGAACGGGAGCTCGCTGACGAGCGCGAGCCCGTTCGCGTGGACGAGGAGGCGCCCGCGCGGGTCGAGGAGCCCGTGCTCGAGCGCGAGGACGAGCGGGAGCTCGTTCACGCCTGAGAGATCGAGGGGGCGGCCTCTCGACCGTCCCCTCCCTGCTCCTAATCCCTAGCGCTGCCGCAGCGACAAGTAGCACCAGCGCGGCGACCTCGCGGTGACGACCGGGTGGCAGAGCAGCGTAGAGGACAACCCGAGCCCATAGGGTGCGTGAACTCGATCCGTTCCGTCAAATCGGGGAATTTGCAGGCGAAACCGAGTTTACGCACCCCACACGGCGACGTGCGCGGCCGCGGACTGCTCGTCGGCCTCGAGCTCGTCGAGGATCGGGAAAGCCGCAACCGGCGGACGCGCTCGGGGCCGCCGTGACCGCGGAGTGCTTGCGGCGGGGAGTCTCGATGAACATCGTTCGCGCCGGCTCGAGCGCCAACTGCTTCCGGATGGCGCCGCCGCTGACCATCAGCGAGGACGAGATCGACCTCGCCGTGGAGATCCTCGACGAGTCGCTCACGGCGGTGCTCGCCAAACGCCCCGAGCTCACGCGCGCGTAAGGGGCCCAAGGACCAGCCAATCCTCCAGATGCGCGCGGTCAAGCATACGCTCAACGTCGGCCCCGCCTTGCGCCCTCACACTGAGCGACTGACACAGGCTCCATTAGCCCAGGCAAGTGCTCGTTCTTGTGGAACGAATCGAGGCGGATACCCGTCGTCGGCTTGGTACATCGGATTCGAACCCTTCCACCGACACGCCGACACTATCCGGTATGTGTACGGGCGGCGACCGCCCCAGGCGCCCACGCCAAGCCTAGCGGCGACTGTCCAGAACGCAACCCTAAGGTGGCGCCATGGCGAGGCCGGCGAACCGCCGTCCGACTCGGGTGTCGCCCCACTGATTGGTTATTAGCTAGAGCCGTCGCAACACAACAGCGAGCTGATTACACGGATAGGTTGATGGCGAGCGAGAGTCTTGAGGCGGAGCTGGCGGACGAGGTCGCCGCGTTCATCGCTGCGAGCGAGGCCGATAGCGCCGATACCCAGGAACGACTTATCTCCTTGGGTCAAAGGCTGGAGTGGCTCGCCTACGAGGCGCTTCGACAGCACGAGGGGTGGTCGCGCTATTGGTGGGTCGACGGCCTTGACTGCGAATCGGCGTTAGTCGCCGCGCCTTCGACTGTCGCAATCCGGGGCGTGCTGATCTGGGTCGACGGCGATAACTGGTGGATAGACCCGGTCCGCCTCGTCCTCCGGCTGGCATCCACGCTTCCGCAGATCGACTCGTACGAGATCGCCTTCGGCGACGCCGTGACCGGAGTCGGCCAGATTCCCTATGGCGACCACCCACCGCAGGAGTGGGGCGCGGTGACGAGCTGGCTGATAACAGTCCGGGGCAGAGGCTACCCGGGGCTGCACCAAACAGGTACCGACGGGGAGAGTTGATGGAGCGCCGACAGTTCGAGCAGATCTTCTCTGACGCCCACGTCGTCGACCTCGATCTGTCGGGATGGGACAAGAGCATCGATCTCTACGTGCTCGCCGACCACATGGAGCGAGTCGAGGGAAACAGGCTGCCGCTGTTTAGCGTCCATTTCCTTCGGGCTCGCTCGTTCAGCCTGGAGAGCGGCGCGTCATCCGTACAGGGCCTCGCAGCCGACGAACACGTGCAGTGGCGCGTCGATGATTTTCGGATCGACGAGGGAGACGGCGACATCACTGTGTCCCTGTGGGGATCCGAGGCCTCGCCGCGACTCAAGATCGTCTGTGAAGACGTGCAGATCAACCCATTTCCTCTTCGTGTCTTCGACGAGCTGTTTCCCGGTTGGTCCACGCCACGGAGCGGGCTCGCGCGACCAGGGCCGGGCGCACTGATGGATCTCTTTGGCTCGGTCCGCGGTAAGCGACTTCTTCGTCGAGGTAGCTGATCACCGACGCCGCATGGCGCCTGGTTCCAGGCCTGGGAGGCGCGATCCGTCTCTGACGCTCAGCAGGTTGAGTGCAACGCAGCTCAGCAACGATTGCTGGCCGACTTGGCGTACCTGCAGAAATGCCGAAGCCCGCTGACCTTTCGGTCCTCGGGCTTCGACGACAGAACCATCTCACCGCGACGCTGTTCGTTGTCAACCCGCATCCGACGGACGGCCAGCTCGCCGTCGCTAAGAGACTCGAGCCGGGCCGAGATAAACGAGCTACTTGACCTCACGAATCGCCTGAGGGCCTTCAGCCGCAGGCGTGCGCTCCACTTTCGGACCAGCCTTGGGCTCTCACTCTGACGGAGTCGCACTCGCTGGATCGCGCTCAATCCCACAGGTCGTTAGTTCCCCGTCAGGGGCCGACAAGCCTAATGTGCCTCCCCAATTCTTGATCGAGTAGCAGCGTTTCGCGGCGGCCTCGGTTGTTGTGAAAGCCAAGACCGTAGGTGTGCTGACCTACTGTCCATATCAGCACGACGTGGTTGGCGAAGGCGCTGCCGTCGTTCGTCTCCTCGGGGACGAATACCGCACGCATCCGCCAGCCCTTGATCGTCACCCACGTCATTGGCCGGACGCGGGCTTCTCGGTACCAGGCCGGCCCATTGACGACTTTCGCGTAGTTGTGCAAGGGGTGCGGCGAGGCTGTTATCGCGAGGTGGTCGCGACCGTCGCTGACAGTGCCAACGACGCAGCGCCGCCACGCGCCAGACCCACGCTCGATGATGCCGGTGATTCCGCTGTCAATGAAGATGTCCGGAACCTGCAGTGGGCACGGGATCGCATACATGACGACCCGTGCCGTCGAACGACATTTGTTCCGTAACGACGAAGGTGCTGGCCTGAAGCGCAGACTTGGCCGCTGAGTCTGCTTGCCCGTCGCCGGGTGCGCCGCTGAACCCGACGATCCCGAGCAGCCACAGATGGATAGAGCCACGACGAGTAGAGCGATTGATTGAAATGGCTCTAACCACGCTCAAGAAAAACTACGTGCGATGCTCCTCGATGAGTCCTTCGCCACTTACCCAACCAACGGCCCGCATCCGCGATGGCCTCCGTGGCGGCCAGGCGCGGCCTAATGCCGGACACTCCTTCCTCCCGCCCGCGCCAGGCTGGAGACTCTCCCCGCCGTGGCGGTCGACCGCGAACAGGTCTTTGACGACGACTACCTCTACTTCTACGAGACCTGGCTGACCGACGAGATGAGCGACCGCCAGAGCGAGCTGATTTGGCGGCTGCTCGAGCTTGAGCCGGGGATGGAAGTGCTCGATCTCGCCTGCGGACACGGTCGGATCGCGAACAGGCTCGCGACGCGCGGCGCACATGTGACCGGCCTGGACGCGACGCCGCTCTTCCTCGAGCGGGCAAGCGCGGACGCGGCGGCGCGCGGCGTCGAGGTCGAGTATGTGGAAGGCGACATGCGCTCGTTGCTGTGGGAGGAGCGCTTCGACCGCGTCGTCTGCTGGTTCACATCGTTCGGCTACTTCGACGACGACGACAACGGCCGCGTTCTCGCAGCCGTGCACCGCGCGCTCAAGCCGGCGGGCCGACTATTGATCGACGTCCACAACCTTCCGGGCTTCATCAAGCTGTTCCGCCCGACGGACGTCATAGAGCGAAACGGCGACTTCCTGATCGACAACGCTGCTTTCGATCCACTCAGCGGCCGCATGAAGAGCGAACGAATCATGATCCGCGGCGGTCGCACCCGCCGCGTCGCTTTCGAGGTGCGCGAGTTCACGTTCACCGAGCTGCGCAGCTGGCTGGTCGAAGCTGGCTTCGGCGCGGTCGATGGCTACGGCCGCGACGGCGAGCCGCTGACGCTCGACCACCCTCGCATGATCGTGATCGCGCGCAAGCCTTAGAGCTTCGCGAGGTCGTCGTGCACGAGACTCGACCGCGCGCACCGCAGCCCGCTGCTCTTCGGGAGTTGACTTGAAGCGCCTGACCGCCTGCAGCGGCAGGCGCGCGCTCGAGCTTCGGCCTCGCCGTGCGCGCTGACGATGACCGAGTCGCACGCAATTCCATGAGGTCGAATAGGCCAGCCCGCCGGCCGGAGAAGGTCATTCCGCCGCATCCATGGAGACTGGCACGCGGCTCCGCCTGGCCGGTCTATCTATGCCGGAATCTCGAATCGACGACGGTGGCGGGCACCTACCCACCTACGCGACGGTCACGCCGGCGGCGATGATGGCCGAGGCGTGCCTTGAGCAGGCCTGGTTCGGGAGGCTCCGCAGGCCCGGCCGGCGAGCTCGACGACCGCCTCGATCAGCGTCTCCCCGTCGAGCAGGGCCGGATCGTTGTGGCCGGCGCCCGCGATCTCCACGATACGCGTCTCCCCGGCAGCCACTGCCGCGACCGCGCGGCTTTGCTCGGGCGGCACGATCGAGTCGCGGGAGCCGTACACGACCGTCGTCGGCACCTGCACGCGCGCGAGCTTCTCGGCGAGCGGGTAGCGGTCGCGAAGCAGGGTCCTGACGGGCAGGAAGGGATAGTGGACCCGTCCCAGCGAGGCGAGGTCGACGAACGGCGAGCGAAGCACAAGTCCGGCCGGCGGGTGCTCGGTCGCGAGCTCGGTCACGACCCCGCGCCAAGGCTCTCGCCGTAGTAGAGGAGGCGCGCCGGCGCCACCTCGCCCTCTTCGAGCAGAAAGCGGCGGGCAGCGCGCACATCGCGGGCGAGCCCCTGCTCGCTCGGTCGCCCCGGGTTGCCACCGTAGCCGCGATAGTCGAACAGCAACACCGCCAGCCCCGCGCGCGCCAGCGCGCGCGCCAACGGCGCTCGCAGCGACCGGTTGCCGGCGTTTCCATTTGCGACCAGCACCGCCACGCCACGGTCAGGCTCGCCGGCCTCGACCAGCCACGCCCCCAGCGCCAGGCCGTCGACCGTCCGCAGCGTCAGCTCCCGTGCGCCGGCGACCACCGCCTCCGCGCGTGGCACCTGCGCCGGGAAGGGAAGGTAGATGAGGCGGCGCTGGAGTCCGACGAGCACGCTCGATCAACGCCTCAGTCTGCCGCAGCGCAGACGTCGACGACGTGGGCGATCGTCACGGCGCTCGGAAGTACCGTACCGCCGCGCATGCAAGATGCCGACTGTGTCCAGTTCCTCCAGTGGGCGCTTCCCCGGCTCGAGCTCCGCTGGGCCCGCTTCCGCAAGGTTCGCCGGCAGGTCTGCCGCCGGATCGCGCGGCGGCTCGCCGAGCTTGGGCTCTCCGACGGGGCTGCCTACAGGACCTACATCGAAGGCAACGCCGACGAGTGGGACCGGCTTGACGGCTTCTGCCGGATCACGATCTCTCGCTTCTGGCGCGATCCTGCCGTCTTCGAATCTCTACGCGACGACGTGCTGCCCGCGCTCGGGCCGACGGTGTCGGTCTGGAGCGCGGGCTGCGCCTCGGGCGAGGAGCCGTACTCGCTCGTGCTCGCGGCGGCCGAGTCCGGCATCGCCGTGCGCGTGCTGGCGACCGACGTCGACGCCGCGCTGCTCGACCGGGCGCGGACCGCCTGCTATCCCGACAGCAGCCTCCGCGGCCTGCCGCCGACGTTGAGGGCACGGGCGTTTGACGACGGCTGCCTGCGCGCGGCCTACCGGGGGCCGGTCGAGTTTCAGCGCCAAGACGTCCGCACCGCGGCGCCGGGAGGCCCGTTCGACCTCGTCCTCTGCAGGAACATCGTCTTCACCTACTTCGCCGAGCGCCTGCAGGCCGAGGTCGGTCACCGCCTCGCGCGCTCGCTGCGGCCGGGCGGCGCACTCGTCGTCGGAGTGCACGAGGTGCCGGCGCTCGACGAGCTCGAGCCATGGCCGCAGGCGCGCGGCGTCTGGCGCCGCCGTTACCCGAGCGGGAGCTCCGCCCGCAGGGGCGTCCCACAAGCCCACCTTCGCGCTGGCGTGGGTAGCCGTTCAATGAAGATGAGTTACCGCAGGACGCGCGAACACTCGAGGGTCGCCGCTACCCATGAATCGCCTGCCGACCTGCACTCGCAGGCGTGCGCTCTACTTTTGGCCCAGTCCCACTCGCTTACTGACCCCACTTACAAACCGGATTCCTCACCGATCGGGAGATGACATTTGGCTGACGCCGCTCAAAACCAGCACAACCGCGTGCTCGGAAGCAGTCCTTCGTCCCCGTCCGAATCACAGGATTTGCAGCAAGATCGAATTTAGGCACCCCACAATCTTGAAGTGATCGCTGAAGCGTGGACGCGAAGAGGGTTCAGCGCAGCTGGTCACGCTCGTCGGCGTCGCGGCAATCGGCATTGAGATCTCCAACGTGGGTCTGGTGGAGCTGTGGACTCCGGCGGATGAGTGCTTCGAGGCTGGCTCGCACGTCGCTCTTCGATACGCACGCTACGGCACCGGCGGCGACCGCTTCGGCCCCACGCTGCTCTGCGGACCCAGTCACCGCGAGCACGGTTACCTCCGGTGAGGTTCTGCTGATCTGGCTGATCGCCTCGACACCGTCCACGAGCGGCATGTCCAGATCCACCAGGGTGAGGTCTGGGACATGCTCTTGCACGACAGCGATCGCCTCGGCGCCGTCCAGTGCGCACGCCACCGGAGCGAGTCCCAGCTGCGGCAACAGCAAAAGCATCGCCTCGACGAAGAACGGGTCGTCGTCGACTATCACAACCCGAGCGCCGTGCTCAAGCGCCATTGGCATCTCCCTCGCTCTCGGCGCGACGCCGGCGCCCGAATGTCACGTCCCCGCAGTCGGCCGAAACTGCGCCGAACACGGGCGATCATAGCGTGGCAGTCGGCAGGTGGAGGACGTCTGGCGCCTCTCTCTCGTCGTGCCGTGAAAGGGAAGCCACCGGCCACGCTCTGACGAAGGAGCTCGGAGGAGCGCGACGCAAGCTTGGGATTTCTGATTACGTCGGTCGACCTGCCAATGCGGCTCCGCAGCAGCCTCCGACGTTCCGGACGCGACACCGGGGCAGTCGTGGCCGGGTCTGAGCTTTCAGTGGAGACGGGAGAGCGCCCTCGGACCGTTGGGCGGATCGCAAGGGATTCGTTGGAAAGGCATCTGAGCGGGGCGGGCGAGTAGCGTTCACCTCGGGAGATGAGGCGCCGCCGAGGCTGTGGCTCGCATGCCGCAGGGTCGTGGCCGCCACCAGCCGCCTTCGAGATCTTCCCTTGGGCGGGAATTCTCAACACGAGGATGCGTTTCAGTTTTGACTGGTCGGTCAATCACGACGGCTCAGGGGAGACGAGGTGTCCCTCTGGACAACCTTCACGCCCGACGGGCGGCGGCTGGTCGTGGGCCGCGACGCGAACGGGTGGTCCGTCGTGTGCGGCGAGCGCGGGCACGTCCAGCACGAGCTTCTCGACGTCGCGTTGATTGAGGCGCTGCGCAACGACGCCGACGTCGTGGGGCAGTCGATGCGCATCGACTATGCGCAATGGACGCGCGTCCTCGCCGATCGGATCCAGCGCGAGGCCGAAGCCGAGGAAGAGCAAGCGGGCGAGGTTATCCCGGACAAGGGCGATCGCATCGAGTTGATAGAGGGTCGGTTGGATGTCGCCCTTCACGGCACGGTCGAATACGCCGACCAGTTCCAGGTCCTGGTCAAATGGGACGATGGACGGTCGAGCAGCCTGCGCCTTGGAGCCGATCGCTTTCGCATCCTCAACCAATAGCGTCGACAGTCCCGCAAGCGCGCAGCGACGCCCGCAAAGGTACGCCCGCAGAGGATGCTCTCCCCTAAGCGAGCGCCCGATATGCGCCCGCGGCTGAGATCAGCGATACGCGATGTCCGAAATCATGCTGAGCGGCCTGCTTGCAGATGAGCCTTGCCGCGTCAACACAAAGCCTCATACGTGTGTGTCGGAGCCGGAGGTTGGGGTGCCAAAACTCGGTTTTTGGATGCAAATTGGCTTGACCAG
>WNFU01008936.1_pt1 | contig 17164 bp, 18 predicted proteins | sample 5400121 | NCBI WGS metagenome assembly WNFU01 (sample SAMN13153360, study PRJNA577476) | soil metagenome | isolation source: 100 cm soil or saprolite under grassland replicate 1 | place: USA:California | collected 2016-06-15
CGTCGCATCTTCGGGTGGTGGAGGGCCTGCGTGGCGCCGGCAAGACCGAGGAGGTCGAGCGCGAGCTCGGCCGGGTCGCCGGCGAGCTGGAGCAGCTCTCCGGCTGGCTGGCACATGACTCCGGGGATCAGCGCGCGGCTCGGACCTACTACCGCAAGGCGCTGGCCACCGCCAGACGAGTCGGCGACCGGACGCTCGCCGCGTACACGCTCGGCTGGATGAGCGTGCTCGAAGGGGACCTGCGACGCCCCACTGACGCTGTCAGCTACGCCGATGCCGGCGTGGAGGAAGCGCGGCGCTCCGGGTCCCACCGGCTCACCGCGGCATTGCTGGTGCGGTCAGCCCGAGCCAACGGTCAAGCCGGCGACGGCGACGCGGTGAAAGAGCGCATCGACGCGGCCCGCGGGGAGCTGGCGCTGGCGGAGAACAGCAAGAGCGACAGTCCCCCGTTCATCTACTGGTTCGATGAGCCGGAGCTGGACGCTCAGGCCGGCAAGGCGCTTGTGTTCCTGGGCGCGCCGCGCGAGGCTGAGCCGCTGCTGCGCACGCGGGTCGCCAGCCTCAAGAGACGTCCGGACCTGGTGAAGTTCCACGCCTCGACCAACGGCGACCTGGCGCTCTGCCTCGCGCAGGCAGACGAGATCCCCGAGGCGGCGCGCATCGGGATCGAGGCCGACCGGCTCCGGGAGCAGTGCCCCTCCGAGTGGGTGCGACGCCAACTCCTGCAACTGCGCGGGATGCTCCACGACTCGCAGGACCCCGCCGCGGTCGAGCTGCGTGAACGACTCGTAGCAGCCTAGCCGCACGCCCACAGTTTCGCCGGCCGCCCACAGTTGTGGGCGGCCGGTTGCGTGTCTGGGGTGATGCTGCGCCCCTCCGAACACTCAGGAGGGCCAATTGCCCAGCAGCAGCCGCGACGTCAACCCGGCCGACCCGTTCCTCCCGTTCACCCGGCTGGTCGGCGCCGCAGCCGGCGCCGCAGCCGGCGCCGCTGATGGGCGCTGTGCTTCTAGAGCTGCCACCCGGACCGCCCGACCGCTGGACTTGCAGACCATCCCGGCGCGTGGGCAGCCAGCCGGGATGCCGACGAGCAGGCCTTGAGGTCGTTGCGTGTCCGTCGGCCACAGCCCGAGCGGCCCGGCTGAGCCCTGGGACGCCGCCGCACCTGGTCGCCATGCCCTTGGGAGCTGCGTCCGGCCAGGGGACTCCGGAGCTGCGCCGCCATCAGCCCTGCATCGCCGGGGTGCACTGCCCCACCCATGCCAACCACCACGACAAAAGGAGCCTGGCAACCAGCAACCAGCCGCGTCGGGAACCGCGCTGTCCACCAGCCCGCCCACCTACGCAGAGTGTGCCCCGACCCGATCGTCATCCAGACCGCCTGGGGCCCGAAGCCGCCCGAGCGATCTGGTACCACCTGCTCGGCCAGGGCCCCACCATCGACACCCGCCAAGCACCGCCCGCTGCTTCCTGCCGAGCAGCACACCCGTACGGGCACGTCTCCAACCTCCAGTCTTCGTCTGCGGCCCAGCGGTCGCAGACGCCCAGCCCACACCGATATCGGTCTACGATGGTTGCTCCGATAGCTAGCTTGTAGTGGTTCATCTCCTACAGGATGCTTATGCCGTTTTATTGCCTCTCGAAGAGATCGAGGAGGAGGCGGGATGGCAGCCCCGACATCCCAGTCCCGGCACGCCGTCGCGGTCGTCTCGGGAGGCATGGACAGCGTGACGCTGGCGTTCCTGCTCCACGCCGAGGGCTGGCAGCTCACCATGGTGTCGTTCGACTACGGCCAGCGGCATCGCCGCGAGCTTCGGTCCGCGCAGGCGGCAGCCGACCGTTCGGCTGACTCTGACCGCCTGGCGCATCCCCGCCAGGGGACCGGACGAGCGGGTCGATTGGCCGCCCGCCCGTTGTTGTTGCTCGCCGTCGCCGCCCCGACCGGGGCTCGGCACCGGCGCGAGCTCCGCCTTCCGATGGGGCTTCGGCCCCGCCGTCACCGATGGCTCGATGACGCAGGAGGAGGGGTCATGTCGAACGAGAACGCGGACCTGATTCGAAGGGCGTACCAGGCATACGCCACCGGCGATCTGCAGGCGATGCTGGAGTTCGTCGACCCGGACCTGGAGTGGACCTACCTGGATCCCAGCCTCGAGGACCCTCCGCCACAGGTCTGCCACGGTCGCCACGAGCTGGAGTCCGCACTGCAGCGCCAGGCCGGGTGGGGCCTGCGGGCACGGCTGGAAGAGGTCGTGGGGCACGGCGACCGGGTGATGGTGGTGGTGCGGACCCCCGGGGTCGATGCGTACCGCGTGCGGCAGGCCGACGACCGCAACTACAGCGTGTTCACGGTGCGCGGCGGGCGGATCGTCGCCCTGCGCGACTGCCGCGATCGGCAGGAGGCCCTGCACCTCGCCGGCATCGGTAGCGTCCAGTAGTGGTGGCGGCCTTGCCAGCCCGACGACCCACCGCGGATGCCGTGGCGGGCGGCCGGAGGCGGAGGTGGTCGGGCGGCTGGATGGTCGTTCCGGCCACACGGAGGAAGCACCGATGTGGGGATGGTTGCCTGGCCGCAAGCGCTGCAAGCAGCGACCGGACCGGCTGGAGTCGTACACCGATCGGGCCCGCCTGGTCGTGGTGCTGGCCGAGCAGGAGGTCCGGCGCCTGCGGCACGAGCGTCTCGGGACCGAGCACGTGCTGCTCGGCCTGCTCGCCGAGGGGACAGGGATCGCGAGCAGGGCGTTTGCGGCTGTCGGCGTCTCGCTGGCGACGGCTCGAGCCAAGCTGGAGGAGCTGGTCGGCCCCGGTCAGGGTGCTGCCTTGGGCTACCTGCAGCTCGACCCGAGCGCCAAACGGGTCCTGTTCGCGGGCGCGCGGTTGCAGGCCCTGCGGCTTGGCCACCACCACGTCGGCGACGAGCACCTGCTGCTGTGCCTGCTCAGCCAGGGCGATACTGCAGCCGTCCAGGTTGGCTTCGTCGATGACAGCCGGGATCTGGCCCATATTTCGTGATGGAAACGGCCCGTTGACCTTGTTGTCCGGCGGCGGTGGAACTGCTCTGATCCATGCGGGCGTCCCGCTGATGCCACCTTGGGGATCGCCCCGGTGCGGACAGCGGTCGGTCCCGAGGCCACGCCCCACCTGCGCTACGGGTTGGCGCTGCCGCCCTGGGGAGCGCGGCCGGCAAGCACCGACCAGCCGCGTTGCCGGAACTCCGATGCAAGCAGGTCCATGAACACCGCGTCGTAGCGGCGACCCATGGTCACGCCCGCGCTGCGGCGGCGGCCCAGCTCGCGGAAGCCGACCCTGGTATAGACCCGGATGGCGCGCTGGTTCCACGCTGCGGTCGCCAGCATGATGTTGTGCAGGCCCAGCATGGTGAAGCCCCAGTCCAGCGTGAGCAGGGTCGCTTCGGTGCCAAGCCCCTGGCCGCGCCGCTCGCCAAGGTGGATGCCGAACTCGGCGGTGCCGTTGCGGTGGTCGATGCCGGCCAGCGTGCTCCACCCGATCGGGGTCTGGTCGGCGCGGTCGTAGACGGTGAAGTCCAGGCAGTCGGGCCTGCCGCTGCGGCCGGCGACGCGGTCGCGCTCCGCCTCCAGCGTGAAGGGCATGACCCTGCCGTTGCCGTTGGCCACCTCCAGATCGTTCTCCCAACGCTGGTAGGTCGGGACGAGGTCGGACCGCAGCGGCCCCAGCGCCACCCGCTCGCCCTCGACCACGAACCCGGGCTGCTCCTCCATCTTGACCGCCCCCGTCGGTATCTCGCCGTCCCGCGACAGGCCGCCCTGAGTATCCTGCGTGCTCGTGGCGTCTGCGTGCTGGGGCGCAGCTTCAGCCGGGGCGCCGACTGGAGTTGGCGACCCAGGGCAGCCTTCTGGGACGATCCGCCGCCACAGGCGGCGCTGGCTAAGACCAGGCCAGTCAGCATCCACTGGCCATGCCCTAACCTGTCGCCGCCGTCTTGTCTTCTGGCCCGTTGTCATTGCCTGCTGGCGGTGAGCAGGACGCGTTTGCGCAGCAGCGGCAGGCTGGCGCGGCCGAACATCTGCCGCTTGAGCATTTTGATGTGGTTCACCCGGCCCTCGATCGGCCCCGAGCTCCAGTGGGTGGTCAGGCCGTGAGTCACCGCGTCCAGGTCGCGCTCCAAGCCGGCGGCGAACGAGCCAAGACCCGGCAGGTCGTCGGCGTCGGCGCGGACGGCGGTGATCCATGCCGGGAACTGCTGGCCGCGAAGGTGGGTGAGCATCTCACCGAAGGCCCGGACGTGATCGGCAGCCGCTTGGAGCTCCGGGCACCGCGCCAGGATCGCCTTCAGCCCCAGGTGCTCGTCCTCGGTCAGGCGGTCGGGGTGGCGGGTGAGCCAGCCAGTCACCTCCCGCACCGTGGGTGGTGGCGGGGCGATCGGGTCGGGCGCACGCCGGTACTGCTCGAGGTAGTCGCGGACCAGCGCGTAGCTGCCGGCATAGCCCTGGGCGGTGATTTCCCTGTGCAAGGCGGCGGCGTTGGTGCAGCCGTGCTGGAAGCGCTGTTGCAGCTGCGGCTTGAACGGGTCGAGCTTGCTGGGGCGGTGGCCTTGCCATTTGCCGTCGACCAACTCCTGCCAGGTCTGCGCGCGGGCGTAGCGCTGCACGGTGTGGAACCCCCAGCCCAGTTGTCGGGCGATCGCCCGCTTGGCGTGGCCCTGCGCCACCAGGTCGTGCACCAGCGCGTGGTGGCGGCGGGCGCGTTCGGCGAACCGGCCGACGGGCCGTTCCTCGTCCGGCTGCGGCTGCGGGCTCGCCAGCGGCTGACTCGGCTCGGGTTGGCCGGCGCAGGCAGGCGCGATGGTGGGCGACCAAGCGCTCCACCGCCTTGCCCAGGTTCTGCCACAGGTGGAACCGGTCGGCGACCTGCACCGCGCCCGGTGCCCCCGTGCGGGCGCCGTCGGCGTAGGCGCCGGAGCGGTCCCGGCAGATCACCTCGACCCCGGGGTGGCACTCAGCCAGTCCGCCAGCGGCTTGGCCTCCCGGCCCGCCAGCAACTCCACCGGCTTGCGGCTCTCGCAGTCGACCAGCACGGTGCCGTAGACCTGTCCGCGCCGAAGCGCGAAGTCATCGACGCCCAGCACCCGCGGCGTGACGGTCGCATGATCGGGATCGGGCAGCGACATGAGCAGCCGCACCATGGTCGACCGGCCGACCCTGGCGTGCAGTTGCCCGGCGAGCCGGGCGCCGGCCCGGCCGGCCAGCGCCACCGCGACCTGCTCCAACAGCCCGCGCAGCAGCGGGGTGCGCCGCCCGTAGCGGATCGTCAGACCTGGGACCTGCTCGGCGAACGTCCGCTGCTGGCAGGCCTGGTTGTTGCAGAACAGCCGCCGCACCGACAGCACGATCACCACCCGGCGACCACCGACCGTCACGTCGGCCAGCCGCCGTCGATAGCGGCTGTGGACCCTGTCCGATGGGACGCCACAGCCCGGGCATAACACCTGCCCCGCTCGAGTGCGGGCCACCACCCGCACCAGGTTGGGAGCTTGCACGACGCGTTCGACATGGACGCCAGCCAGGTGCGGTAGAAGCCGATCGAGACGCTGCTCATCACATGCCTGGCATCCTCACCGATCCCAGATCCAGCCATGGAGCCGTTTCCATCACGAAATGTGGGCCAGATCCGAGTTTCGTGCGCGCCAGCACGGCTTGACGGTGGTCGCCATGCCCACGCCGGACGACGTCAGGGCCGACGACAGCCACGCGGCTCCTGCGTCGTGACGTGAGAAGTGCTACGGGCTAAGTGGTTCTGGGCGGAAGTTCGTCGGGGGTTACTCGGTGTGCCAGGCGGTGGGGTCGTTGAGGTACAGGCCGCAGGCGCAGTCGAGGGCTTCTTCGGCGGTACCGACCGGGTAGCCGCTTGGCAGGATGGAGTCTTCGTATCCGTCTTTGCTGGCCAGGTAGATGGCGAAGCCCCACCGGTTGGCGTAGCCGCCGTAGCGGTTGGCGAGCGCGCTCACGCAGCCGCTGGCCCAGCGAGATCTTGGTGGACTCCGGCGGGGTAGGCATGGGTTCATGCTGCCTGATCGGCGTGCTCGGGTGCAGGCGCGTCCCGGGACCGTCATGATCGGCGATCCTCATACTGCCGAGCATCGATGGATGGGCCGATGTCTGTCCCACGCGCACACCCGGTACGGTTGACCGCCGCGCAGCGGCACCGCCTGAAGCGGATCGCCCGGGGTCACAAGAGCCCGCACCGGGACCGGCTGCGGGCACAGATCGTGTTGGACGCCGCCGCCGGGCACGCCAACGCCGCGATCGCCCGCCGGTGTCGGGTCACCGCTGACACCGCACGCAAGTGGCGGGGCCGGTTCGCCAGCGACGCCTTCGACGGGCTGCGCGACCGCAAACGCACCGGACGCCCGCCCCGGTTCACCCCGGTGCAGCAGGCCCAAGTCAAGGCCCTGGCCTGCGAGCTGCCCGCGGCCAGCGGGGTGCCGCTATCACGGTGGAGCGCCGCTGAGCTGGCCGACGAGGCGGTCACCGCCGGTCTGGTCGATGCCATCAGCGGCGCCACCGTGCGTCGCTGGCTGCGCACCGACGCGCTCAAACCGTGGCAGTACCGCTCCTGGGTCGCCCCACGGGCACCGGACTTTGCCGCCCGCGCCGCCGTCGTGCTGGACCTGTACGCCGGCAGCTACCAGGGCGAGCCACTTGGCGACGGCGACTTCGTGGTGTGCGCGGATGAGAAGACCTCCATCCAGGCCCGCTGCCGCTGCCACCCGACCCTGCCACCCGGCACGGCCCGCATGATGCGAGTCGAGCACGAGTACGAGCGCCGCGGTGCCCTGGCCTACCTGGCCGCCTGGGATGTCCACCGCGGCAAGGTCTTCGGCCGGCGCGAGCCGACCACCGGCATCGCCCCGTTCGCCCGCCTGGTCCAACAGGTCATGACGATCGAACCGTACGCCAGCGCCCGGCGGGTGTTTTGGGTCGTCGACAACGGCTCCTCCCACCGCGGCCAGGCATCCATCGACCGGATGGCCAAAGCATGGCCCACCGCCACCCTGGTCCACACCCCCGTCCACGCAAGCTGGCTGAACCAGTGCGAAATCTACTTCTCCGTGGTGCAACGCAAGGTCGTCACCCCCAACGACTTCTCCGACCTGGCCGAGGTCGAGAACCGGCTGACGGCCTTCCAGGAGCACTACAACCTCGCCGCCCGACCGTTCAACTGGAACTACACCACCAAGGACCTTAAACGATCTCCTCGACCGCCTCGCCGCCCACGCCACCGGCCCTCTGGCAACCGCTGCATGACCCCCGACGAACTTCCACCGAGAACCACTAAGGGGCCCGATGGGAGCTGAGGAACGCGATGCCGGAAAGTCCCCGCGTCCGCCACGTCCAGCACCACGCCCAGCCGGTGGGGTCCTCGCCGAAGCAGCCTGGCGCGGGCCTGAACAGGAATCCGCGGAGCAAGAAGCGGGCGCAGGCGTTGGGCACCGCCTGAAGACGACGGTTGTGGGCAGCACCGTTGTGGGCGGCACCATCGAGCGGCCGCTCGTGGATGCCGGCTGCAGCAGCTGCCGGTGGCCGACCGGACGCCGCCCAGGGTTGCCCGGGAGTGCGCTCGCGCCGCCGCGCCGCACCTCCTTCGCTTCCGACGGTAGTTGCCGCCGGACGGCGGGGTTCCGTTGGGCGACGTGGCGGTGACTGCCTCGGGGCTGGGTCGAGCGTAGCCTTCCAGCGAGCGGACCGAGGCCTGCCGGGCCGGGCGAGCCCGGACGCGGCGTCAGGCTTCATGGCAGGGAGATCGGGCGTCAACGGAAGGCCGGTTGGCAACTTGTTCAGTCAGGTGCGTACCCTCGGCACGAAGACGATTGCCCTCGTGGTCGACGTCACGGACAGCCCCTCCTGGGACACGCCGTGGCAGGACAGCCAGGCGGGTGAGGAGCTCGCCGCGGAGGAGTCCCGTCCAGGCCGCCGATGGGGATCGTGGCCGTGGCTCGGCGCGCTGATGATCGCGCGTCTGGGGCTGCAGGTGGCAGTCGAGGAGGCTAAGGGGTTCCTCGCGATCCTCGATCCGAAGGCCACCTCGTACGCCGCCGACGTTGTCTGCCGAGCCGTCCTTGAGTCCTCGTCGCTGGCGTGGTGGCTCCTCGATCCTGCCATCGGCGCAGACAAGCGCCTCGCCCGGTGCCTGGCGTACCGGATGGGCAGCGCGCAGCGGACGCTGCAGGCCATCGAGCACCTCGGTCTCGGCCCGGAGGAGGACCGGTCGGAGTACGGGGAGCTTCCTGACGACGTCGCTGGGGAGATCGCATGCCTCGGGCTCACCCACGGCAAGGATCCTCGGGGTCGGCCGAGCTGCGATGGGGAGGCCTGCCCGAGCTACACCGACCGCGTCGCGGCGCTGGTCGGCCAGGTCTGGCCGCAACAGAAGATCTCGTACGCGCTGCTGTCGGCGGTTGGCCACGGCGAGGTTCTCGGCCTTGCGCGCAGCCTCGGTCAATCGCCAGGCGAGGCGAAGCCTCGGCGATGGTTCCCAGACGCGCCCAGCGCCGCCGTCTGGATCTGGCATGACACCTATCTGGTGCTCACCGCGCTCACGCTGTCAGCCGAGCGGGCCGCGAGGTTTCTCAATCTGCCTGAGCAGGTCGAGGCGCTGCGGCGCTGGGGTGAGGGGTTCACCCGCGAGATGGCGGCGCTGCGCCCCGCGGACTGACCCCGGCGTTGTCGTCCCCGCGCGGGAACCCTGCCGACATGGCAGATCACCGCGCATCAGGGCAGTGCGCCTAGGTTGACGCCCCGAGCGGCAAACTGCCTGACGGCAGACTTGCGTGCCGGTCAGACCGGAAGTGGTCGGTTACGGCGTCGTGCTGCTGGGCGTTGGCAAGCACGACGTGCGAGTGGATCTCCAGGCTGGTCCTCGTCGCATGGCCGGAGTAGCGACTTGCGGCCGTGACTGCGTTCTTGCCAGCACGTCCGCTGAGGGCACCAGCTCGGCCACTGCCGGTAGGGAGTGGCGGTAAGGTTCACGGATGCAGCACAAACGAACAGGGTCCGGTGAGCCCGACCGGTGGGCGATCGGCTGGGTCGGCGAGCATGTCAACTACCCAGAGTTCCAGCTGATCTGGACCACGATGGCCAGCCTCAGCGTCGTCCAGTATCAGGCGCTCACTGAGCAGTGGGCCGACACGGCAGACCGCCGTCTTGCTCGCGGGCTCGCCCTGCGCGCGCTGGCTCCGCTGCGGGGCAACCTCGCCGCGGTTACCATCCGGTTCCTTGACATCTTCACCCTTCCCCTGCCGCCAGCCGAACTGCGGGACGACGACACTCGCATGCTCGCCTGGCTGCCCGCGCTCGCCACGGAGTTGCCCGACGCCCGCCCTGCGGCGGCGCTGCACGACGCGATGCTGGCCAGCCTTGCGTTCCCGACGATCTCCGGCGACGACGACGCGGGGCTGCGCGAGCCGTGGGCGCGGGTCTGCCTGCCCTGCCCGTTCGAGCCGGCCGCGATGTTCGGTGACGCCTCCCCGGCCGTCGCGGCGCTGCTGGCGGGGCTGCACGAGCTGCCCGGCGCCAGCCTGCGTCGCATGGCCGCCGAGCGCCGCCGGACCCCGGACGCGGTCTGGCAGGAGGCGGTCGGCCGGCTGGCCGAGGCCGCCGCGAGGACCGAGTACCCGTGGCGCCCTCCGGTGTTGTTCTGGGTGTGTGTGAGCCAGGTCGAGGAGGCGATCGGCGAGACCCCGACCGACCCGCTGATCGTCGCGGCGGTCCACGGCGCGGCCGCGGTGCGGCTGCTCGCCGACCTGCTCGACGACCAGACCGCCGCGCTGCTGGAGGGCCCCTATCGGCGGGCGCTCAACGACACGTCGGCGCCGCGCCGGACGCGCAAGTACGACCATGATTGACGAGGCGACGACCAGGATGCTCGCGTGCACGTTGTTCTCAGGAGATCGTTGCGGCTGCGGTGCCGTATCAAGTCCTGGTCGGTATCGATCCGCTGATGGGGCTTGGCGAGATTGCCGAGCGGGCGGCCGATGACAGCACGGCTCGAAGGCGACGTTCCACGGTACCGACGGCTGCATCGTTCCTTGCGCCCAGCACGCGTCGCCGTTCTGGTCCCGGGCGGCGGCGACTGGATGCCCGCCGTGCTGCGCATCATGGAGGGCTTCAGCCGTATCTGGGGTGGGGTCGGCAACATCCTCGTCCCGGTGCTGCCCGGGGATGTGCTGCCTGAGTGCTTCTGGCCCGTGCTTGCCAGGTTCGACCCAGATCGTCTGGGCTACTATCAGCCGACTTTCCGGGGTTGGCAGATGGCCGATCCCGAGGGCTTCGATGTGTGGCTGACTGGCCAGGCCCAGCAATGGGCTGCCCGCCACGGGGGGACTCTGGACGAGGCGCGCAGGCTCCTCACCGAAGATCGCCTGATGCACGAACCAACCGCGGAAGTCGTGCTCTCCGACGACCTCCAGGCACGCATCCGCGCGCGACTCGGCCCCCTCGGCCACGGTGAGCACCTTGAGGAGGCGGCATTTGAGGCCGATCAGCCACCTGGGCCGCACCTGGTCGACCTGCTCGCCCTCGATGCCAACCCTGTGCGCCTGCAGGTTCTGCGGACGGAGGGTCTTGATCCGCGTGTCCGGCTGCTGATCGCCGCCAGGACCGGGGCGCTTTCCCCAAGCCACGCTGCGGCACTGGTCGAGCGCGGGGTGAGCATCGAGGAGGTTGACATCGCCGAACCGGATCTGCCGCTGCTCCTTGAGCTTTGCTGGCGCCGGCGCATGAGCCCTGGCGGCGTGGCGCTCAGGCGCGCCTATGCGACAGCTCAGGGGGGAGAGCCCGGAACGCCCGCCGCCTACACCGACGACGACTTCCTGGAACGCACGCCGCTCGGCGACACGATGCGCGGGTGCGGCTGGTTCCTCCCGGTCCAGACGCCCTGGCAGCAGCGGCCGTTCTTTGTGGTGTGTGGCGACAAGGCCGCCGACTTCTGTCTGGCTCTCGCGCTGGATCGCTGCTATGGGGACGCGGCCTGGTTCCCGCAGAGCTTTGTGCACGGCGACGACGAGGTGGCTGCTGCCGCGCGGTCCACCCTCGCGCTGATTGTCGATGGGCTGCGCAGCGCAGCCGAAGGGCGGCGGCCGACCGTGGTCACCTCGGCAACGCTGCCCACCTCCGACGTCACGGAAGCTGCGCGGACACTGCTGCGCCGGGCGGTCGATGATGATCGGGTCGGCGTCGCCGAGCCGGCCAGGTTGCCACTTGGCAGGTCTTGGCGGCTCCTCGACCGTGAGCAGTTCGACCGCATCGGCAGCGAGCCGTTCGTCGCCTCGGAGCTCGCCGGGGAGTTACAGCTCCTGCGGCCAAGCCTCGCCCGGGCGAATGATGTGTGGGACTGCACCTGGCAGGTCGACGTTGCGCTTGACGGCTACCAGCTCCCGGCGCGCCAGGCCTTGAACGGCCACCTCGTGCCGGAGCAGCACCCATGGACGTTGCTTCGCAGCAGCACCGATGGCATCAGCTACTTCTCCCACAGCATGGGATTGGTGGCCGGAGGGTCCAGCCTGGAGCAGACTCTGGCACGCCCTCGGCTGCGCCTACCGGATGCGCGAGGAGTCTTCGATGCGCTGCTCGCCCAGGCCGGCTTGCGCAGCGAAGACTCCTCCGCTGGCCGCTACACGCAGGCCACCCTCGACTTGTGGGGTGGGCTTGAGCCGTTGGCTGCCGATCTTCGCCGGCCTTCCACCAGCAACCTGCTCCACGCCTACGTCCGCCCGGAGCCGAATAGGCAAAGCAGCCGTCAGCCCGGCATCTTCCTTGAGGTCCAGCGTCGCTGGTTCCTCTCCTTACAAGAGGCGATGCTCCTGTCCGGCACGACCGGCCAGGAGACCAGGACGCTGCTGGATGCGCTTGTCGGCAAGCGGATCCTCCGCCGCGGGCTGATCCTGCAGTGCCGTCGCTGCAGCTACGCCGGGTGGTATCGGCTGGAGGACCTGGGCCAGACCTTCACCTGCGGCCGGTGCCAGCAGACATCACTGATCACCCAACCCGCCTGGAAACAGCCAGCCGACGGTGAGCCGCACTGGTACTACGACCTCGACGAGGTTGTCCACCTAGCGCTCAAGCATGACATTCGCGCGCCGATCCTGGCCCTGTCGGAGTTGGCGGAAGGGGCACGCTCGGTGCTGACCAGACCTGAAGCAGACGTCTACAGGAGTGCCCGGCACGTCGCCGAGATCGACCTGTGGGCCGTTATTAACGGCGCGATCCTCGTCGGAGAGGCCAAGACTGTCGACCAGCTCCATTCTGATCGGACCAAAGAGCGTGCAGCGGCCAGACGGCTGGTTGAGATAGCAGCCGCGGTCACCGCTGACGAGGTCATCTTGGCCACGACAGCCCCGGCCTGGAACCCCACGACGATCGACACGATGAACAAGGCGTTGGCGCACCACGGGCTCCCACTTCGTATGCTGATATCGCTTGGCATGTAGGCACAGCCTCAGGTAGTTCCTGAGAGTTGGTTCACATCGGACCGTGTACGCCGGAGCGCCCACGTTGATCATCCTCGACACCAACGTTCTTCCGCGCCACGGATCCCTTGCCGGCCCCACGTTCGCGCTGGTCCGAGCGATCGCCAAGAAGACGGGCCACGACCTGGCGCTGCCGGCGATCGTTGTTGAAGAGAGCGTCGCCGAGTTCGACCGTGAACTCCGCAACGAGTGGGACAAGGCGAAGGCGGCGGAAAAGGCCCTCGCCAGGTTCTTCCCCCAGTACCGCATCGACCACCCTGACCTCAGCAAGCGCGTCGAGCAGTGGCGGGCCGATCTGATGCGGTCGTTCACCACTCTCGACGCGCCACCCGGTGCGGCAGACGAGGCTCTGCGCCGAGAGGCGCACCGCAGGGCTCCGACGCGGTCGGGCCCGAAGGGCAGCGGCATCAGCGCGCGCGACGCGCTGATCTGGCTGACCGTCCTTGAGACCCACCGGCGCCAGCCGGCGAATAGTGTGACCTACTTCGTCACAGACAACCGGAAGGACTTCGGTCACGATGAGCTGCTGCCTGCGCTACAGCGGGAAGTCGATGCGCTCGCAGCGACCGCGTCGTTTCACTACCTCGCCTCGATAGCTGGCCTGCTCGATGCACTCGCCACTCGCGCTGGCGACGGGCCGACGGCAAGCCGGCTTCTGGCGTCTGACGAGCTACGTGCGGCGGTCCAGGAGGCACTGGGATCCGTCGACGTCGTCGGCGAGGGCGACTGGTGGCCGCCGGCCATCCGGCCTGTGTTCAAAGAGGTGTCGTTGCGCGGCGCGGAACCCAGCCCAGCGTACGAAATCAGCGGCAGGCGCTTCGCCACTGTCTTGACAGTCTGGGATGGCGTGACCTCGACAGTCTCGGGGTCTACTGAAAGCAGCGTGTGGTACGAGTCCCTGAGCCACTACCTGGCACAGCTGCTGCTCCTGGTCGAGTTGGCAGATGACGGCCGCGTGACGACAGCGGACGTCGCAGGTGGCGGGCCGTTCGTATATGAGCGGACCGAGACCTAGGGTTCCCCCGAACCATCAGCTACTAAATTCAAGACGTCGTTCCACTGTTCCACTCCCTTCGAATGGGGCTACATCCCCTTGAGGGAGTTGAGATGGCTCGCCATTAGACGCTCAAGCGCTCCGCCAAGGCTGAGGAGGACCAGAAAGACGAGAGGTACTGACCGGACCCCGGTTGTTGGTCCAGTGCTCAGGGATTGCGGCAGGTCACTCCGCTCCATCCTGCCCGCAGTGCCCGCTAGAAGGCGGCCAGCCACTCCTCCACCTCCTGCACCAGGCTCGCCGATCCCTTGCCACGGGCGTACCGCGTTGGCAGGCGAGGCGGGCGGTGGTCGCTGATGAATCCAGTCGCTGCGTGCTTCGCGGAGCGGGTCGCGACCACCATGAGATCAGCGGTCCGAGCGAGGTTCATCAGTTCGGCGGACGCCACGTGGTCGGCGCGGGTGACGACCTCAATGCCGGGCCAGCGTCTGGTCACGTGGTCGTGGGCGCGCTGCAGCGCGGATTCTGTCAGGGAGTAGAGGCCGATCACGATCCCTCGGACTTTCCGTGTGGGTACATCGCGGATCTCAACTTCTTCGCGGATGGTGGGGAGCAGATGCTCCAGGTTGAGTTCTGCGGCCAACTGCTCCATCAGGTCGCGCATGTCGGGCGAGATGCGAGAGACGAACTCCGCCGATGTCTGGAGAAGCGTGGCGACGAACGCCGTGCGCCTCACCCGGTCGGGGCAGGGATGGTCGATGACCACCTCGATGAGGTCGACGGCCCACGTGATTGCTGCCGGAGACCGGGCGACCTGCCAGCGTTCCTCAAGGTTATCGAGCACGAACCCGTAGTGCGCGGCGTCGAGTCCCGCGGCGATCACATCTCCGGCGAAGCTACCGAGTAGGTCGAGCCCGGCACGGGTCTGGTCTTCAAGGGCGAGGTGGGCGATCAGCGCCTCTTCGACGTCGACGATCGCTGGCCGTGCGTCGTCCGGGACGCGATCGAGCCAGTCGATCAGGTGTGGGACCACACGACTGAACGCCACCACGCCCGCAGTTACCCCACGGCTGACGTGTCCTGCTAGGGCGGTGATGGCGTCGCGGTCGCTGAGAATTGGGTGGACTGGCCATTCGACCGCCCCGTGTGCTGCTGTGTCGACGGCATCCATCCAGTCGGGATTGCTCCAGAGATTCTCGAAGAACTCGTTCCAGTTCCTCACCTCGGGGCGGGGGGCCTCTGCTTGCACGAGTTCGCGGAGTGCTTCGACCATCGGGGCCCTGAGCCGGTTCCCGACGAAGGAGTCCCGGACCTCGGACGGGGCATCCTCGAGGACCTCGAGCGCGATCCGCCCGGCCTCGATGCTATCGAGCCACTGGGCGGCTCGGAGCGCCGCATCGACTGTCTCAGTCGTCTGAGGTGTGTCCACGACCAGTTGGAGGACTCGGTCGTATTCGCCGCGCATAAGAAGTTCACCCAGCGAGGCGGAAGTGGCCGTCACAGGTTGTCCAGTCGGCGGGGTGACTGGCGATTGGGAGAGGGCCTGGAGGAGCGAGAAAGTGTTGCGGTCGAGTTCCACTACCCTGGTGACTTGTTCGACCAGAGCGCCGACATCTCCGCCTGCCACTGCGACCCGAAGCGCGAGAAGCAACGCGCCTGACGCTGAGCGGCATTCGCCCGGGGTTGTGACGAGATCCTGCAACGGCAGATCGAGCCGGTCGAAGCGCTGACGGAGCAGCTGGGGTGTCGCGGTGTCATCGGGCCGCAGGCTCGCTTGGTCAATGGCCTGAGCGATGAGATCGGTGACTCGACCTGGTCTTCGGACCTGCAGGAGTGCTGGGAGCGCAGGATGATTGAGAACCGCCTGCGGACCGTCGAACCTGCTGACAATCTCAAGGTCGAGGAAGCGGAGGTTGATGATCTCCAGGCCGCCGGAAGCACGTAGTTCGGTGAGCGCAGCCTCGGCGTCGTGACGCCGACCTGCGGCGAGCGCGAGTCGGTAGTCGCGGAGGATCTCCGCGGCGGCACGGACCGGCGGTGCCGAGGGCGGTGGACGGACACCCCAGAGGTCGAGGAAGCGCCCGAGCGAGCGGCCGACTTTCTGCCGGGCTCCCGTCTCGATGAGGTCGAGCCGGATCATCGCCCGGGGGCCCTGCACTTGGGCGGCCGCCTCGTCGCCCGGATCTCCTGGTTCCGGTGGGGTCGGCTGCCCGCGGTAGTCGGTGTAGGTGATCCCCGCGTGCGCGACGATTTCCTCGCGGGCCTGTTCGATCTGCTCTTGGCGGATCAGCACGTACCAGCGGGTCCCACGGCGACCGTCGTCCCACGGCAGCACGACGATGCCATCGGGTTCGGCGACTGCTCGGAGCGCCAGCCTGCCGTTAGAGTCCTCGGCGTCGGGTTTCATGCGGTTGGGTGGGCTGAAGAACTCGGTAATGGTCATGCGCGGTCCGTTCTGGCAGGTCCGAACCACTCAAGATAGTCGAGCCTTGTTCGCTGCACGTGGTCGGGGTCCAGGTCCAGCACCAGTTCTTCGGTGAGGATCCGGAGACCGTTGTGGGTGAAGTTCATCGACCCGTGGAGGTGGTAGTCGTCCCCGAGTAACCCCTTGGCATGCAAGTCAGGATGCAGGCCAACCTGCACCAGGTCGCCTACTCCGAACTGCAGGGATGTGGAATGGAGTCGCTCGAAGAATGCCCGGTTGTGGTCGTCGGTGTTCGTGGCGACGACGATCTGGGTGCCCCGCGCCGCGAGAGCAACAAGAACCTCGCTCAGGCGCATCTGGCGCGCATCCCAGGCCGGATCAATCCCCACGAATCCTCCGGCGCTGTTGTCCAAGACCAGCACGTCGCTGACCCACGCGGACACGAGCCAGAGCACTCGACTTGGACAGATGAACTCCACCGCGAACAGGCTCTGCAGCAGGTCGGCAGCCTGCAGATCACAATAGCGGGACGACTTGCGGATCACCCGGCGGCTCATTCAAAGACCTCCGGGATCTCAAGTTCGATAGCGGGTCCCGTCGGGGTTCTGCGGACGCCGACGATTCGCGGGTGCAGTTCGAGCACCCCGACATCCACGGGTTCGACCAAAGCCTGCAGGAGTTGACGGCGCAGCGCAGGGTCCCGATTTGGGCCGGCGACGATAGCGGCTCCATGTGCCTCGAGCGAGCGGGTGACGGCCTCCAGTGGCGCACCGCCGGTGCTTCGGAGATCGACCCAGGCGACACCCGGGGTCAGTCGTTCTGCAAGGAGCGTGCGCTCGGGGGCTGCAAGCTGACAATAGGGCTGCCAGAGCTCGAGTGGTCGGGACCGCAGCACGCTTCCCCTCGGCCACAGCAGGCTCAGAATCGCGTTGAAGCGCCACGTCCGATCGGCCGATTGTGTAGGTATCGTCAATTCCAGGCTGGCATCGAGGGTGGTGTCCTCGGAGGCGAGGTGGGCAAAGACCCGGGCGTCGAGTTCGAGCCCGAGCGACTCCTCAATGCTGGTCCAACGCTGCAGGAGTCCGTGGAGGAGTTGGTCTGGTAGCTATTCAGCGAGGGTGAACGCGGTCGCGGGTGACCTGTGACAGGTCGACAGGATGCCGCGAGTTGACCGAGTTGCTGTTCGGCTGGCGCGTGACGATCATCTCGGCCATGTCCGAGCCGCCGCGCGAACTGGCCG
>WNFU01004783.1_pt1 | contig 17159 bp, 10 predicted proteins | sample 5400121 | NCBI WGS metagenome assembly WNFU01 (sample SAMN13153360, study PRJNA577476) | soil metagenome | isolation source: 100 cm soil or saprolite under grassland replicate 1 | place: USA:California | collected 2016-06-15
CTCCTCAGCTGATCCTCGTCCTCGCACCCCGGTCGTATCCCTCGATCGTCGACAAGTTCACCTTCAATCCGGTGTACGACACGTACGTGGACGAATCGCAGCCGGGTTCCAGCTTCGGATCGCTTCCGTCGATGTGGGTGGACAACAGTCCGACCAAGCAGGCGTTCATTCGTTTCGCGGTGGACGGCCTCTCCTCACCCAAGGTCCGGACGGTCACGGACGTCAGGCTTCGTCTTTTCCAAGTGGACGCCTCGCCCCAAGGCGGCCGGGTCTTCAAGATCACGAACGATTCCTGGAACGAGTCGATGACCTGGAATACCAAGCCGCCCATAGACGGACCGCAGCTCAACACCTTCGGCAAGGTGGCTGCGGGGCACTGGTATGAGGTCGACCTGGGGAAGGTCATCACGGGCGACGGGCATCTGAACCTGGCGGTGGATTCGGTGAACGGCGACGGCGCTCGGTGGGCATCCCGGGAAAGCGCCAACGCGCCCAAGCTCATTGTCTCCGTGAAGAGGATCTCCGGTTTCGTATTGGATGGCCTGTCCACGGTCGCCGGACCCAGCGAGGGCTCGACCGAACCTACCTACTTCGCTTCCCAGCACCATATGGTCAAGACGGCTGGTGGGCGGCTGCTTGTCGTCTACGGCCGCCACGCCAGCGGGCTCCAGCTCGCCTGGCGCGACAAGGGGGGCGGGTGGCAGACCGATACGACCGGGGCCGTGACCACCGGGCAGATCCTCTCCGGAACCGGCACCGGTGACTGGCCGGCGTCCATCGTCTACACGAGAGACTCGAACGGGAGGCCGCACGCCTGGGTGGTGTGGGCCCGTCCGGGCTTCACCAACGTAAGTGGGATCGGGATGCGTCGCCTCTCCAACCTGGACTCGGCCAGGGGACCGAGGGTGGGTCGCAAGGTGACCGTTGAGAAGGCGGGTCTCGGAACCGCCCTGGTGGACATCGGGATCGAGACCCAGGGGACGAGGCGGCGGGCGGTGATCGTGTGGACCCGGAAGACGGGTGCTTCGTCATGGGCTATCCAGACCAAGTGGTTCACCAACCTCGACACGGACGCTCCGACGTTCGTCCGCCGCAAGACCCTTCTGAAGGGATCCGGCCAGAGCAGGGGAGGGTCCCTGACCCCATCCGCCTACGGCATGCGCCTGGCCGTGCGGGACCATGGGGCCGCGCCGACTGGCGGTGCCATCCGCTTCTTCGGGCACAACCTCGGAAAGCCCCTCGACAGCTGGTGGAGCCGCGGCCCTGGAGACGTCCCCCTCTCGCAGGACTCACGGGTGGCGAGTGTGGCCTTGTCGTCCGGCAAGCTCGTGGCCACGGCCGAGTCCGACACGGTCAACCACGTGGTGATCGTGCAGCTGTTCTCGAAGGGTGGCTACTTCAGGAACACTATCCTGACGACGGCTCCTGGATTCGCTCAGCCGGTCTTGTCCACCGACGGGACGAATCTGTATCTGGTCATGATCCAGGTGAGCGACCATTCCGTGGTGGTGCGGAAGTACGACGGTGTCGTTTGGACCAACCAGCCCAGCCTGGGGATCTCCGGGGCGGACTGCAGCAACAATTGCTCCTGGCCGAACACCATCCGCGGTACCGACCGCAGACTGCGGTACGTTGTGCGTGGTCCGAGTGGTGGGCCGAATGAGTACGCCGTCCTGGCGTTCCAGCAACACCTGTAAGCTCACTCACTTGGGGGGTAATGGGAATGGGTCAGCGCATCGCGCATTGGGGGAACCCTCGGGTCCTGGGCCGTTTGGCTCTGGTGTCGTTCCTCGCCATCGCAGCACTCGGCCTGAATGCGATCAGCGCCCAGGCTGCCGGCAACGACACGCTGATCTTCACCCCGGTGGCTGACGCATACGTTGACGCCTCCTTGCCGAGCACCAGCTTCGGCTCGACCACGTCTCTGTGGGTGGATGCCCAGCCGGCGAAGCAGTCGTTCCTGCGATTCTCGGTGAGCGGGGTGAGCGGCCGGACGGTCGTTGGTGTCCATCTCCGGATGTTCCAGAGGGACTCCTCCCCCTCGGGCGGCCGTGTCTTCTCTATCTCCTCGAACAGTTGGAGCGAAGCGGTCACGTGGAACACCAGACCGTCCATCGACGGCCCGCAGCTGGCGAGCTTCGGTGCGGTCCAGCCGGGCCTGTCCTACCAGGCCGATCTGGGGTCGGGCTCCGTCTCCGGGGACGGAGCGATCAATCTGGCCGTGGACTCCACGAACACCGACGGGGCCAACTGGGGCAGCCGGGAGTACTCCTCTCCGCCTCAGCTCATCGTGGATCTCTCTCCCAGGCCCTCACCCTCGAACGTGGACAAGTTCACGTTCAATTCGGTGGCAGACACCTACGTGGACGCCTCCCTGCCCAGTTCGAGCTTCGGCACTTCAACCTCGTTCTGGGCGGACAGCAGCCCGGCCAAGCAATCGTTCATGCGGTTCTCCGTGAGCGGGCTCGCCGGTCGCACCGTCAAGGACGTCCGGCTTCGTCTCTACCAGGTGGATGCGTCCCCGCAGGGCGGCCGAGTCTTCTCGATCTCCTCGAACAGCTGGACGGAAACCATGACGTGGGACACCCGACCCCCGATCGACGGGCCTGAGCTCGGAAGCTTCGGCCAGGTCAGCTCGGGTCGCTGGTACGAGATCGATCTGGGGACTGACATCAGCGGCGACGGAACGCTGAACCTGGCCGTGGACTCGGTCAACAGCGACGGGTCCCGGTGGGCCAGCCGGGAAAGCGCGAACGCACCGAAGCTCGTCGTGTCCGTCGACAAGGTCCCTGGATTGATCCTGGACGGTCTGTCTACTGTCGCCGGACCGACCGTCGGCTCCAGCGACCCGACGTACTATGCGTCCCAGCACCACGTCGCATTGACCTCGGCGGAGCGCCTACTGGTCGTGTACGGGCGTCACTCCAGCGGCATCCAGCTGGCCTGGAGGGATCCCGGCGGCGGTTGGCAGACCGACACCACGGGTGCGGTGACAGGTGGACAGCTCCTCTCGGGCTCGGGCACCGGTGATTGGCCCGCCTCCATCGTCGTCGCCAAGGATTCCTCGGGCAAGGAGCATGCCTGGGCCGTGTGGGCTCGAGCGAGCTTCCTGTATACGAGTGGGGTGTCGATGCGGCGGCTGTCGAACCTGGACTCGTCGGACGGTCCTTCCGTTGGCCCGGTGGTTACGGTGGAGCCAGCCGGGCTCGGTACGGCCAAGGCCGACCTGAGCTTCGAGACGGCCGGGAGCGTTCAGCGGGGGGTGGCCATGTGGACCCGCAAGACAGGGGACTCGTCCTGGGCCATCGTCACCAGCTGGTTCACGAATCTCGACACGGATACCCCCGCCTTCAGCAACCAGACGGTCCTAGCCACCGGAACGGGCACCAGCAGCTCGGGCACGCTCATCCCCTCGGCGCAGGGAATGCGGGGGGGCGTTCGTGATGGCGCAGGCAAGGTCCACCTGTACGGGCACGACCTGGGGGCGCCCCTGAACTCCTGGTGGAGCGGGGTGGCCGGCATGACGCTGCCCAGCGGGGCGCGGGTCTCGGGCGTGGCCTTCTCCTCCGGCCAATTGGCGGTTGTTGGCGAGACCAACACGAGCAGCCACGTCGTGGCCGTGCAGGTCTTCAACGGCGGGGGCGGGCAACCCCAGACGAAGCTCTCGGTCACGGGGTACATGCAGCCGACACTCGCCACGGACGGCACCGCCCTCCACCTGGTGATGGTCCGCACGAGCGATGGATTCGTTGTGTCTCGCTCCTACGACGGGGTGAGTTGGAGCGCTCTGCGAGTCGAGATCGGCGCGGAGGGCGGCGGCAACTACTCGTGGCCGAACCCAGTGCGCGACACCGATGGCCGGCTGAGGTTCGTCGTCCGCGGGCCCTCGGGGGGCGTCAGTCAGAACGCCGTCCTGGCCTTCCAGCGAATCCTCTGAGCAACCAGCCTTCCTTGCCCGGCTCCGGCGACTGACCCAGGCGATTCGTGAGCATCCTCTGCTACCACGCCGTGGACCCTGACTGGCGGTCTCCCCTGTCGATCACTCCCGCGGAGTTCCAGGCGCACTGCGCGTGGCTGGCTCGCCACAGACGTGTGATCGGGGCGGCCGAAGCCGCGGTGCGACTGGCGGTCTCGAGCCGGCTCCCCCGCCGCTGGGCAGCCCTCACGTTCGACGACGGTTTCCGAGGCGTGTTCCAGCATGCCTTCCCCCTGCTGACGCGATACAGGCTTCCCGCGACCATGTTCCTGGTCGCCCAGACGCTCACGCCCGAGGGGCGGCCGGTGGACTGGGTCGACGGCATGCCATCGGGGCAGATGGCCACGGTTACCCTCGACGAGGTCCACGAGATGCAGCGAGCCGGGATCCGTTTTGGCTCCCACAGCTACGCTCACCACGACCTCACGAGCCTCTCAGAGGAGGAGTGTCTGCGCGACTTGCGAGCGAGCCGGGAGCTGCTGGAGGATCTGCTGGAGACCCGGATCACGCTCCTGGCGTACCCTCGCGGGCTGCACAGCGAAAGAGTTCGCCGGGCCGCAAACCGAGCTGGCTTCGCTCATGCCTTCACTCTCCCAGAGAGAAGGGAATCCATCGGCCCGCATGCGATCCCGCGGGTCGGGGTGTATCCGGGAAACGGAACGACGGCCCTCCGCGCCAAGGCGTCGCCCTGGTATCTGCCACTCCGAACGAGTCGCGTCTTTCCGGTACTCCGCTTGTTGGCAGGGAGAGGAACTCACCATCGCATGGGCTGAACAGGGCACTCACGCCGTGGCGACAACCTGCCGGTAGACGCGTGCGTACGCCTCTGCCACCGAGCCCCAGGTATGGTGGCTCCGGACGTAAGCGCGGCCGGCCGCGCCGATCCGGTCGGCCAGCTCGGATTGCTGAAGCAACCGGACGACATGTCCGGCGAGCTCTTCGGGAGTCGACCCCGTGAGGACCTCATAGCCGGACCTGGCATCGAGTCCCTGGAGGGCCAGGGGCGTGGCCACGCAGGGTAGCCCATTCGCCATGGCCTCCAGCAACTTGTTCTTCATGCCCGTACCTGTGAGCATGGGGCACGCGTACGCACCCGCCCTGCTCAGCCAGGGTCGCATGTCCGGCACCTCGCCGACGACCTCGACGCCCGAGAGCGCCGCCAGGGCCCGCACGTGCGGCGCAGGATCGCGGCCCACCAGGGCGAGCAACGCTCCCGGCACCATTCGCCTAACCCGTGGGAACACATCTCGAGCGAGGAACTCGGCCGCCGCGACGTTGGCCGCGTAGCTCATCACGCCGGTAAAGATGATCAGGTTCCGGTCCCTGGGAGTTCCGTCCCAGTCGAAGCCCTCGGCGTCTACGCCGTTGGCGATGACTTCGATGGCCAGCGACGGCTGGACTTCCAGAAGCGCTCGTCGATCCTCCCCGCTGACGACGACCACTCGATCGAATCGCCGGTACAACTGTCGCTCGAACCTCTTCACGAGCCGGCCCTCGATCGTCAGAGCCCAGCGCTTGGTTCCCGTCGCTATGGCCGCCTCGGCTTCGACGTTCAGGTGCCAGGCATCAAGGGCTGCCAGGACCGTCGGGCGATTTCGAAGAACTCCCGCCAGCCCACCAAGCCGGCCGGACGTCACATGCACCACATCTGGGCCGAATTCACTGAGCTCTTCGCGGAGAGGCTTGAGCAGGTTCGCGGCATATTCGCTCGTGCCGGGAGGCCGTCCCATGGCCACGTCCCACCAGCGCGCCATGGAGCTCTTCCCGCGGACCAACCGCATGTCGCCGAGGACGGGTGGTGCCGTTTGGTCGGGCATTCGGAACGCGAGCACGCGAACCTCGTGGCCCTTCTTCAGTTCTCCGACCAACGCCCCGATCTGCAGACGTAAGCCATTGGGCGGGGGAAGAGGCGCCTCCAGCGAGCAGACCAGGATCCTCACGGACCCGAGCAGCCTCCTTCGGCGCAGCACGCTCTCGATCGCCGAACCGGGTCACTCACGGTTCCTCAAGATACGTGACGGAAAGGGTGAGAATGCAAGGTGACGTGACCGAACGCCATCTTCCTCTTCCCAGTGACCGGCGATTCAACGTGGCCTTCGCCGCGGCTGCTCTTGGCGTGGCCGCGGTGATCGGAGCCCTGGTGCCCTTGAGCCCGACTCTGGCCATTGGCGCCCTGGTGGCGGTGATCGTGGCCCCCACGGCGGTGGTCAGGCCCCGGCTCATCCCCCACATCTTGATCGTGACCGTCGCTGCGGCCGCCGTCACCATCGGCGGCGTTACCATCGGTCGGCTGGCCGCGCCGATCGCACTGGTCGCAGTGATCTCTCAGGCTTTCGCGGCTCCAATACGACTCCGGGATGCCCGGCTCACACTGGGCCTGGTCACGGCCTATGGCATGCTGGCCATTGCCAGCATTGCGTGGACGGTGAACCTCGGGGTCACGGTAAACACATTGGCTTCACTGGCCATCTCACTCGCCTACATGGGTGCCTTCGCCACGCTGATCCGAAGCCAGAGAGAGCTTCGGGCTCTCATGCGGACGATGCTCGCGTCCTCGCTGGTCCTTGGTTACCTGTGGATCACTCAATTCGCCAGCGGTGTCGACCGGCGCTTCAGCAAAGCCGGGGATCCGAACTTCCTCTCGGCCTTCCAGATCATCGTGCTACCGCTGATTGTGGTCTTGGCCTCGACCCAGTTCTCCTTGGGGCGCCGTATCCTCCTGTACTGCGCTATCGCCGTGATTGCTGACTCGGTCATCTCCACCCTTTCGCGGGGAGGGTTCATCACACTGGCGGTCGTCGTGGCACTCCTTGCGCTCCTCCCCTCCCGAACGCTGTTCAGCTCCCGGCGAGAGAAGGTCGCCTTCTTCACTGCTGCTGCCGTTGGATTGGCCTTACTTCTACCGCTGGCATGGGGGCCTCTGGCGCGCCGCTTCGAGCAGGGGTTCGCCCAGTCCAATGTCGCCGGCGGCCGCGGGGACCTTTGGTTGGCAGCCTTGCATGGGTATGAGTCGCATCCCGTCACGGGGCTTGGCTATGGGGGCTTCGAGGCCACGAGCTTCCAGCTCCTTCGGTCGACGCCAGGAGTGAATCTGCGGGCCCACCTTCGGTTCAGGGAGGGAGGAGAGTTCGTCCACAATGCGTATCTCGGCTCCCTCGCCGAGCTGGGGCCTCTCGGACTCGCGCTCTTCGTCGGCATCTTGGCCGCCACGGGCCGATCTCTACGGCGAACGGCCCGGCGCGCCAGAGCTGTCGGAGACTCCTTCCTGAGGTCGGTGGCCAATGCGCTTCTGATCGGACTGCTGGCGTTTTCGTTGTCGTCCGTACTGCTCTCCACCGAGACCAGCCGCTCCCTCTGGTTGATCGTTGGGATGAGCCTGGCTCTGCCACGATTGATCTCTCCGCCTCGGCCGGAGGCGGTCTCTGCGGAGGTGGATGGAGCCGACCTATCGACTGCACCGGTGCCCGGATCACGCTAGTGCCACCGCGCTCCTTGGTTCGAACGCCGAAATCTGCGTCTGGCCTTGACCCCGGGCCTCGATGCTACGATGTTTGTTTCTGATGCCAACCTCCGAAGAGTCCTACCGAAGCCTCTCCGACTACCTCGCCATCATCCGGCGAAGGCTCCTGCTCATAGCGCTTGTGGGAATCGTGACCGTGGCGGCGGCGGCCGGGCTCACGTTCCGCCAGCCCACCCTGTACAGGTCCGCGATGAAGCTCGTGGTCGGAGTCCAGGGCGGCCTGTTTCCCACGGACGTGGGGAACGTGGCCGACCAGTTCACCCAGACCATGAGCGACCTCCTGCAGAGCGAAGTGGTTGCCTCCAGCGTGATCAGGGACCTCGATCTGCGCATGAGCCCACAGAAGCTCCTGTCACGCCTTCACGTCACGACGAAGCCGGATACGGCCGTCCTGGTGGTGACCTACGATGACACGGACCCCCTCCGCGGCCGGAACATCCTGGCCCGGGCGGGAACCATCTTCACCCAGCTGGTGGACCAGAACCTGTCCACACAGAGGGAGGGCAATGTCGCTGTTTCGGTGAAGGTGTTCAACCCATCGCACCTTCTCCCCGGCCGGGTACAGCCAAAGCCCGTTCGCAACCTCGCAGTGGCCACGATGTTGGGCTTGATCCTCGGCCTCCTAGTCGGCTTCGTACGGGAACAGTTCGACGACACCGTCAGGGGCGTTGAAGAGGCCGAGCAGGCCTTCGGACAGGTGGCCACCGTGACCCTTACCCCCGGCATCGTCGGCTACCATCCCTTCGACCGGAGCCAGGGGAAACGGGCGGATCCCGTGATTACCGAGCTGGCGCTGCAACGGCTCCGGGCCACCGTCCTGTGGTCGCCCGACAGTACGGGGGCCGCCCGGACGCTGCTGGTGACGAGTGCAAACCCAGCGGAAGGCAAGACGACCATCGCAGCGAACCTGGCGGTGTTGATGGTCATCGAGGGGCGGAACGTGGTGGTGGTGGACGCCGACCTCCGACACCCCACCCTTTACCGATTTCTCGGGATGCCCCTGCCCTTGGGGGACCTGAGCCTGGACGCGGTGATGGCCGGTCAGGTGAGCCCCTCGGAGGCGCTCGTCGAGATTCCCGTGCCGGGCAGGGCCTTCACGTCGCTGGACGGCGACCAAAGGAGTATGGATTCCTGGACCCAGACCCGGCGCGAAGCTCCTGCGTCAGGCAGGCTCCGGGCCATCCTTGCTGCGCCCGGCCGGACTCAGCCGGCTGAGTTCGATCTGGCGAGATCGATCGAAGTGATTGAGATGCTCCGGCGCGAAGCCGACGCGGTGATCTTCGACGGTCCGCCGATCCTGGTCGTTCCCGACGCCTATCCCCTCGCTGCCTCCGTGGATACGGTAGTGGCCGTCGTGCGCAACGGACAAGCGTCGCAGAAGGCGACGGTCGCCTTCAGCCGGACCCTCGAAAGGCTCCGCGCCCGGAGGATCGAGCTGGTAGTGACGGATGCCGAGTCGAGCGTGGCCCAAGCGTATTACTACGGGTACCATCCCGCGGCCCCGGCGGCCCACGGCCGGTCTGCGAGCCGGCCGGTCCCCTTGCGCGGCCGGCGCACAGGTACGGGTTCTGCATCTTCGCGCGAGGCGGCTCCCGAAGAAGCCCCGAAGGCTTCCAGCAGCGTGGCCGAGAAGGACCGGGACCGCCCGCGCTAGTACGCCACTCGGCCCAAGAGCTTCCGCCGGCCTAGCACGATTCGATCTTCAACACGCGCATCTTCGACCATGGCAACCAGCCGAGGCTCGGACCAGCCGGTACGCCGACCGCAGCCCACGAGTCGCCATGGGCTCCGTCTTGGTCGGACTCGCCTTTGAGCGAGAGCGATCCTCCCGTATCCGACATGTAGGCTCCGTACTTCTGAAGCGCCTTCGCGACGATTTTCTGCCAAGGCGCCCAAGCCTGGGCCTCCACGTTGATGGCTGGATCGAGTTGGATCCGAGCACCCTCGGGAAGGGCGACGGGGTCCGGGAACTTTCCGTCCGTATGCGTGGCCGGACAGGCAATGATCCCTGAGCGTGAATAGGGCGAGTCGAGCTTGAAGGCATGGTCGATGTGGCCCTGCATGATTTCCGCTGGTCGGGCGACACCACCAACGAGGGCAAAGCCTGCCGCGGTCGGGCCGTTGCAATGCTGGCCAAGGGCGCAATGTGCTCCCCAGCCCGTAATGGTGGTGTTGCCGATCCAACTGGCCGACCACGTGTCAGTCGATGAATCGTACCTGGCAATCCACATATCGGTTTCCACATCGCCATTGACCACGACCATGTGGTGGTCGGAGCCAGTGTTAGGCTTGGCGGCCGCCGGGATACGGACATCCACGCACGTCTTACTAGAGCAGACGTGGTAGAGCTTGTCACTGGGCTTGCCGAGCCAGATGTACCTACCCCACGAACCAGTGTTGGAGAAGTGTGCGCTGCCCACGTAGGAAAGGAGTGCGGCCTTCACCATCCCTGCCGAGTTGGGGTCGATGGCGGGATTGGCCGGGATGGGAGTGTTCCAGAATGAATCCGAAGCGTACACAGGTATCGCCAACCCACCGGGAGGGGGCGGGGGTGGGGTGGGTGGAGGTGAGGGTAGCGGCGGGGAATCAGAGGGGGAAGGTGAGGGTAGCGGCGGGGAATCAGAGGGGGAAGGGGAAGGTGAGGGTGGCGGTAGCTTCTTCCTCTTCAATGGGCTCAGAACCACAAGCTCGCCGACGTTCGGCGCGATCATGCTGGCCCTGGCCACTTTCCTGCCGGTAGGCCCGGTCTCGTTTCGCACGAAGTCCGTGACCTCGATGGCGACGGCAGGGCCCGATCCCGATCTCACCAGCGCCCGCCGCGTCATCCCGTATGGGCGGGTGATCTTCGTCAGCCTCGCCATGCCGAAGAAGCCGACGATCATCGATCCGGGCGTATCGACAACGGCGGAGGGTGCACTGATCCGGTACGAGGCACTGTTCCGCCGGCCGCTGGATGCGGCCACCGGATCCACATCGACCCCCGAATAGACCACCATGGCCCCGACCACCGGCTTCGGCGGTGAGAACCTCCACGTGTACGACGACGGCTCCGAGTGGGTCGCGAACCGGAAGTAGACGTTGCCATGAACATCATGCCGGATGAACGTCCAGCCGAGCGGAGGGGTCACCGCCGGCGAGCCCCTGTCGAACAGGCCCGCCAGCATCAGGTCGCCCCGCTGGACACCCGAAGGGGTGCTCAGGCTGAGAGTGGGCCCTCCACCGTTCGCGGCCGAGCTGGCTGCTCGAAAGACGATCAGCTCACCGGCGCTGGCGGTCCGGTTACCGTGGATGATCACTGCGGCTGACAGGAGGAACAGGGAGACGAACAGCGCGGTCAAACGCTTCGTGTCGGGGACGGGGGTGAGGACTGCAGCCCCAGTCGAGCGCGTGCTCGGCGTCGAGAACGATTGGCGAAGGTCGACTGCGGCCAAGCGGCGGGCGGACAGGGTGTTCAGGCTGGAGTGCGACCTCAAGCGGTCCATATCGGCTCCCTTCAGCGGCTGAAGGCGCCCGGTTTCGCCGAGTCGCCTGCTTCCCCGCTTCCCCTCCGGGGCCGTGCTCCCAGCGCGGTTATGGCGTTCTAGGGTCGAATCGGAAAATCAGGTCTTGGGACTGAAGGGTCGAGAGCCGAAATCCCCTACGCGCGGGCCGGTATGGACATAGGTCCTAGCCACAGCACGCGACGGCGAGTAGGCCGCTGTTCGGTGACTTCCTGACCAGTAAGTGAGGGGTTTCTAGGACTGGGGGCGGCGTTTCTTGCTTCGCGAGCGGAACAGCCAGACGCCTACTCCCAGCCCGGCCGCGCCGAGAAGGGCATAGAAGAATCGCTTGGAGAGGCCTTGTCGCTCCCTGCTGGCACGTCTCCTGCCCACGCCGGCATCATGCCGAACCAGCCGCAGGCCGGCAAGGCCGATCCGAGAGGCACGGAGAGAGGGGGGCTACTCCAGGAGGTCGGCGAGCTGGCGGGCGCTCTTGACCGCGTAGTTCTCGTAGCAGTTGTTCATGACGACGTGGGTCTCCTTGGCCTCTGAGGCGAGCGCCTCGATCCGGGGTACCCACTCCTCCAGCTCGTTCTTCTTGTAGTCGTAGCGGAACCGCTCGGCAGCCGTCTGCGACTTCCTCTCCCAGATCTCCGGGTCGCGGCCGTGGAACCGGACCAGCGCCAGATTCTTGGAGGTGGCCGCGGCGACCGGAGGGATGCTCGAGTCGAACCCTTGGGGCATGTCCACGCATACGTACGGGAGGTCGTGCTCCTCCAGGAACGCCAGCGTCTCCTCCTGGTTTCGATCCTCCATCCAAAGCTTGTGGCGAAACTCGACGGCGATGATGTAGTCGGGAAGGCGCTCCTTGCATTCCAAGATGTAGTCCTTGGACTTGCGGCCGATCACGAACCACTGCGGGAACTGGAACAGGACGGAGCCCAGCTTGCCTGCCGAGTGCAGAGGCATCAGCGCTTCCCGGAACCTCTTCCATACCTCGTCCACAGCTTCGTTGGGCAGCTTGTCGCGATAGACGTTCTTCTTCTTCGTCAGCTCTTCGGGCAGTGATTCCCTGATCTCCTTGTACAGCGAGTCCACCTTGGTCGGATGCTCAGTGAGGAGCGAATACGCCTTGATGTTGAACGTGAAGTCCTTCGGCGTTCGTTCCGCCCACAGGGCGGCGTTCCGCTCCGAGGGAGGGAAGTAGTAGCTCGAGTCGACTTCCACGATGGGGAACTGCGTGGCGTAGAACTTCAGCCGGTCCTCAGCTGAGCTCACACCCTTCGGATAGAAGTTCCCTCGCTTGATCAGCGTCGGTTCGGTCCACGACGATATCCCGACGAGGACCTGGCCGGCCTTCTTTCGGGTCGGCACCTTTTCCCGGACCTCAGATCCAGCCGGCTGCGTTGATGATCTCGGACTGACGGAGTTTGCGCAGGGCCTCGCGCTCGATCAGACGGACGCGCTCGCCCGACAGCCCCATCACCTTGCCCACGTCTCGAAGGCTCATGGCGTGACCATTTCCCAGCCCGTAGCGCAGGGCGATGACGCGACGCTCTCGGGGATCCAGGATGTTCTGCACCGCCTGGCCGATCTCGTCACGGAGCATGGCGTCCTCGACGGCGTCCAGGGGGCTCTGCTCCTCCTCTTGCTCGAGGAGGTCGCCCAGCTCGGTGTCCTCTCCGACCGGGGCTTGCAGGGACACCGGTTCGCGACGCTCGGCCTCGAGCAAGCGCTCCACCTCGTCCACGGGAAGCACCAGCGTCTTGGCCAGCTCCTGAGGTGTCGGGTCCCGACCCATCTTTTGGCTGAACTGGACGAAGGTGCGACGGAGCTTCCGGATCTGGTCGTGGACGTGCACGGGCAGCCGGATCTGCCGGCCCCGGTCCGCGATGGCCCTGGTGATGGCCTGCCGGATCCACCACGTGGCATAGGTGGAGAACTTGAACCCGCGACGCCAGTCGAACAGCTCGACGGCCCGCATCAGCCCGATGTTCCCCTCCTGAACCAGGTCGAGGAAGGGCAGGCCTTGGCCCTGGTACTTGCGGGCGATCGACACGACCAGGCGCAGGTTCGCCCGGATGAACCGCTGGCGGGCAGAATGGCCCTTCCTCACGGCCTCCTTGGCCTTGCGGATGCTCGTCTCGGACTTGAGCCGGCCCCCCTGGAGGCGCGCTTCGGCCTCCTCGCCGCGCTCGATGGCCATGGCGAGCTCGACCTCCTCCTCCTTGGTGAGGAGAGGCTCCCGAGCCGCCGCCTCCAGGTAGAGGCGGACGTCGTCCGCCTCGCCCAGGGCTCGGGTCGGCTCGGATCTCCTATTCGGCTTCGGTTCGGGGTCGGCCATGGCTCTCTATCTACAGGGTAGCTTGCTCGGTTGAGAAAACTGAAAACGTGCGTTCCCCGGGGCACGCCAACAGCCCACACGCTAGGTGCGGAGGATGGGGATTTCCCCAAAAGAGCTGTAACGCCCTTCCGGATTCAGTTGTTCCAACCCAGCCGAACTTATTCCCCCGCCAGTGGCGTTCGAACACGCAAGACCACGAGCGCCAGGTCGTCCCTTGGCGCCTCCGAGCCGAACTCGACCACGGCCCGATGGATCGAGTCCGCCATCTCCTCAGCGGACAGGCCCGCGGACGCGGCAAGGACCTCGGCCAGTCTGGAGCTCCCGAACACCTCGCCCGCGGAGACGCGTTCGGTGACCCCGTCCGTGTACAGCACCAGGGAATCCCCTGGGCAGAGCTCCACCGTGTGATCGCTGAGCTCCAGATCCTGGAAGACCCCCAGGATCACCCCGGGCTTCCCGATGGTCTCCAGGGTCCCGTTCGCCCGAACCACGATGGGAAGAGGGTGGCCGGCCGAGCACGTGGTCAGCCGGACTCCCCCGTCCCCCGGCCGAAGCAGCCCGTAGCAGACCGTGCAGAACCGGCCGTCCGCGAGCTCCCGCAGGATGGTCTCGTTCAGGACGGCGAGCGCCTTGCTCGGCCGTCGCTGCTGCAGCGCGGCCGCCCTCAGGGTGTGTCTGGCCAGGCCCGTGACGGCTGCGGCCTCGGCCCCCTTGCCGCACACGTCACCGATGACCAGGACCCACCCTCCCTCCACGGTTTCGAACACGTCATAGAAGTCGCCTCCCACCTCGCTTCCCTCTCGAGCGGCCCGGTAGCGAGCCGCAACCTCCATCCCAGGCATCTCGGGAAGCGACGGAGGAAGGAGGGTTTCCTGAAGGGTTCGGGCGATATGGAGCTGCTGCTGGTACAGGCGTCCGTTGTCCACGGCCAGCGCCGCATGGCGGGCCAGCTCCAAGGCGAGGGTGAGGTCAGCTTCGGTGTAGCGTCTTCCGGACTGTCCGAAGACGAACGAGATGGCGCCGAGGATCCTGCCCCTCGCGGTGAGCGGCAGGATCATGTGCGAGCGGATCCCCAGGTCGAGGAGCATCTGCAGGTGCTCCTCGTTCCTGGCCCGGCCCCTGAGCTCCTCCTCGGTGATGACCTCCGCCAGCACTGGCTGGCCGGTCAGGAGGACCTGCCACAGGGCGTGCGGTGTCCCTCTGGCCCGAGGAGTCCCCCGAGCGGGCGGATATCGGGCTCTGAGCTCTCTGGACAGCCGCTCCTTGGCCGGGTCGACGTGCGCCACGGCTGACTGGCGGATCGAACCGTCGTCCTCCAGCAGGTCCACCAGACACCAGTCGGCCAGCCTGGGAACAGCCAGCCGGGCGACGGCGGCCAGCGTGTCCCCGGCGTCGAGCGACGCCGCGAGGATCTCACTGGCCTGGGCCAGGAACGTCAGGCGCTCCAGCGACGACTCGGCTTCCTCGCGGGCCCGCCGTTCGGCCTCGTACAGGCGGGCGTTGTCCAGGGGCAGGGCCGCCCTGCCGGCCAGCTCCTCGGCCAACCCCACGTCGCCGGGCCCAAACCGCCGCTCGGGGTTCGTCGAGACCAGGGTGAACGTACCAAGGACCCGGCCCCTTGCCAGCAGGGGAACACACATGTAGGACTGGAACCCGAGCTCAAGGACGATCCGAAGGTGCTCCTCGTCTCTGGTGGTCCGCCGAAGGAACTCCTCGGGCATCTCGGGGGCGAACTCCGAACGGCCCGTGCGCATGACTCGCACGGCTGGGTGCGATCCTTTCGGATCCGGCCCGTAGCGCATCTGAAGGGCCTGCGTCAGGTCCTGTTTCTCGGGGTCTGCATGGACAGCGGCCATCCTCCGGATCGAACCGTCTTCCTCCAGCAGGTCGATCAGGCAGATATCGGTGAGGAAGGTGACCGCCAGCCGGGCCAGGCTCTGGAGCGCGTCCTCGATCTCGAGGGTGCCTGCGAAGATCTTGCCGGCCTCGGCCAGGAAGACCAGGCGCAGGTGTGCCTGCTGAGTCTCCGTTTGGGAGAGACCAAGATCTCCGCTCTCCAACTCGTCGTCCCCCCTCCGATCAAAGAGCGCCCCTCCCCCATGCGAGGGACCGCGACCCGGCTCAAGTTGGGGCCGGTTCCCAATTGTTCCAGCTAGTAGGAATCAACGCACTGGCCGTCGTTCACGTCGTGCTCTTCCTGCGTGATCGATCTAGTTCAGGGCCCGGTGGGACGCTGTCAGGTAATGCTCCCAATACCTCACGCGGCGAGGCCAGACCGTGATCGTGGCGCGCACCGTTCGGACAACGGTGTGCAGGAGGGTGCGCTCCGCGACGCCCAGCTGCAACCCGTACTGCTGGCGGATCATGGCAGGAAGAAGGGCGGCAGTGACCGCTCGGGAGGCGGGCTTGGTCAGCCTGAGGACGGTGGGAACGGGAGGGTGGAGAACCTGTTCGGCGAGGCCCCGGGCCTGGTCTCCGACGGTCAGGAGCTCGCTGTGCTGCATCGATCGAAGGTATTCCAGAAAGGCTTGATAGGTGGCAGGGCAGACCTGGTCGGTGACGCCGAACAGCCGGGCGAACCGGCCGGCTTCCTGGTAATAGCGTTCGCGCCCGGCCCAGGACAATGACCCCACGAGCAGTTCATAGGCCTCGATGGCGACGGACACCAGGGTGGCATGCACCCACATGGCCAGTTCTGGGTCGGTTGCGCTGTACGGCGTCCCCGCGGGGAACGGGCCGACCGTCGCCCGCAGTATGCCGCGGACCCGCTGATGGGTCGCTCCGATGCGCGCCGCCGCCTCCTGCACCTGCTGTCGATCTCCGAAAGAGACCCGTAGGGTGGCGTCGAGAGTCGCCCGGAGCCGTTCGAAGGGGTCCGCCATGAAGCCGCTGTGATCGGCCACACCGGCGGCAACCAGAGGGTGGGCCAGCTGCAATAGCAGGGCTGCCGGTCCCCCCAGCAGCAGAATGCGCTCGCGGCCGACTCGCCACACTTCGGAGCCGGGGCCGAAGAGTCCGGGATCGCCGGGCCGTCCCTCCTCCAGGGGCGGGAGGTCGAGACCGATCCGCTGGCTCAGGCTCACGAGAGTGGTCAGGCCTGCGGCGCCACCAGGACCTTGACGCCACCGTTGCCCGCGATGAGCCGACGAAACGCCTGATCCGTCTCGTCGAGCGGGACGGTGCCGGTGATGACCTTGCCGATCTCAGGCCGTTTGGCCAGGAGGCCCAAGGCCCGTTCCATCGACTCACGCGAGGGCCCGGACAGGGAGAATGCCCGCTGTTCCTTCACGAACATCCGCAGGAGCAGTGTCGGGGCCATGGGAACTCCGAGAATCCCCACCACCCCCTGATACCCGCAGGTGTCGAAGACTTGCTGCAGCGAATCGGGGGCTCCCGAGCACTCGAAGGCGATCCGGGGACCGTGCGGGTCGAGCGAGAGCGTTTGGGAGACCGGATCCTCGGCGGTCGGATCGAACGTCTCCTCGCATCCCAGCTCCAAGCCCAGGTCCCGGCGCTCCCGGCGAGGGTCGGCCCCCACGACGCGGCAACCCTCCGCGACCAGCCCGGCCACCGAGAACAGGCCGATCGGACCAAGGCCGCTCACGTAGCCAAAGTCGCCAGGTTTGGGGGCAGCCATGGCGACCGCGCGGAGGGCCACGCCGAACGGCTCGGCTGCGGCGGCGATCGTGTCGTCGAGGTCGTCGCCGATCGGAATGAGGTTCCCCGACGGATACGTTGCGTACTCCGCGAAGCCCCCCCAACGCTCGAAGGGAGGGTTCACGCAATAACGGGGATGACCTTCCCGGCACCACATGCACTCACCGCATCCCCGCGATGGGA
>WNFU01005902.1_pt1 | contig 17156 bp, 20 predicted proteins | sample 5400121 | NCBI WGS metagenome assembly WNFU01 (sample SAMN13153360, study PRJNA577476) | soil metagenome | isolation source: 100 cm soil or saprolite under grassland replicate 1 | place: USA:California | collected 2016-06-15
GAGCGCCGCGCGGCAGTTCGCTGCTCTGCCACCGACGCTAGGAGAGAGGGCGAAGGAAACGGGGTGTGGGTGCCAACTCCTGACCTTCGCCTGAATGGGCTCGTTTGCAGGCGAAACCCAATTTTCGGCACCCACACGCTGCGCAAACTGTCTGATTGCCAACCGATTGGATCCGCTGGGCTCCTCCAGCGCCGTGGACCGCTTAGGCGTTGCCTCTGTGGCAGCTTGCGGTGACGGAGCCGTCGCGGTTGTGGGTGACGCTGAGGGTGACGGAGGTCATGTTCTTACCGCCGTAGCCGGTGCTCGATGTTCCGAACTCGATCGGGACGCCGTTTTCGAGTTTGTGACCGAGGATGCCGCAGGTGACGAGGTCGGCGGGTCGCAGCTGTCCGGCGGGGAATGTTCGCTGCATGCCGGGCAGGACTGCTTCGCGTCGGCGCGGCAGTAGGTGGGCGCGCAGCGACTGCCAGCCGATCCCGAGCCGGTCGATCATCGCCATCTGCGGCGTCCAGCAGGTCGAGGTGTGGGTGCGGATCGGCCGGCCGTGTAGCCGTCCTGTGATCGTGATGTCCCACCAGGAGAACGTGCCGCCATAGCAGGTGAACGGCTTCGGGCTGGTTACGAGCTTGGGCTGGGCGGCGAGGGCGGCACACGCTCGCGCGGGGTTGCCGAGGTCGCCGCCGGCCGGACCGCAGGCGAGGTGGAAGCTGGCGCGCCCGACGGACGGATTGACGGCGAGAAGCGTCAGATCGGTGGAAGGTGTCGCTGATCGACTCCCGCAGCCGGCCAATGAGCCCGCGAGCAGGAACGAACAGAACGTAACGAGCAGCCCGTGGCGCCGAGCCATCACGGTGACGATACGTCCCAGCGGCTGTTTTCGTCACCCGGCAACAAGCCCCGGCGAATGAGGGCTCAACGCGCTACTCAGGCGTGCTTGGCGATGATTGAAACGATCTTGTCTTCGAACAGGACTGCCCGAGCCTTAGGCAGGCCGCATGAGAGGACCCGTTCAACTCGCCTGTCGATGTCTGGAGGGTCGAACCAACCACGCCGCTGCCTACCATCGTGCAGATGACCAAGGAAGACGTGCTCCGATTCCTAGACGCCGGCGACTTCGATGCACTTATTGGAACGGTTGAGACGGCCGAGGTCGACTTCAAGCGCAGCCCGTACCGTCTCAACGAGGCATCGGAGGCGTTCGAGCTTGCGAAGGACGTGACGGCTCTGGCGAATACGGAAACCGGCGGGATACTCGTCGTCGGCTTCCAGACCAGATCGCCGGAGGAGTCCGGATTGGACACGGTGGAGACGGTCCATCCGTTCGCGCGATCGTTGTTCGATCGCGATCAGTGGCTCGCGAAAGTGCACCAGCTTGCGTACCCGACGGTTGTTGGCCTCGATGCGGTGTTCAAGCCCTCGGCTGATGATCCGATCGCGGCGTGGCTGTGATCGTCGTCCCGGCTCAAGCGGCGGAGTCGCGCTACTTTGTCGTCGCCAAGCAGTTCGTCAGTGACGATGGCGCTCCCGGCTGGATGATCGGCCTCAGCGTCCGCTCCGGCGACCGGAACCGACCCCTGAGCATCGGCGAGATCCACGCCCTCCTCAGCCGCAGCCTCCACCTGGGTACGGACGTCGCCGAATTGAAGGTGCTCGTTAGAGACCTTCATCAGGGGAACGCCGTCGGGATAAGGCCTCGCGATGTTCCGGCCGACGCGCTCGCCGACCGGATCAACCGAGCGATCGACGAGATGCGAGAGGCGTGATTGTGGCGCCCGTTCTGCATCTGGGCGCGGCGCCTACTGAACCAGCCGCCATCGCCGACCTCTTCAGGTCAGAGGAAGTCCGAACCATCCTCGAGCGGCCGCCGGTCACGCGTCACGACGGTTTCAACGTCCTCACCGACGAGCGAGCTCAGATCGTGGACGGCGAACGCCTCGTGATCGACGCCTGGCGAAAGCATCTCGAACTTCACAAGGACGGCACCTTCATCGGTATCGCGACGTTCGCGGACTTCCTTGGCTGGCCTCGGGAGGGCGACGCGTTCGCGGGCAACCCGAAGGTGAACTCGCTCGCGCTGATCGAGTTCACCCACGACTTCTTCAAGGCGTACGAGGCAATCCTCGATCACCTTGACCCGCTCCCGGTTCCGATCCGATGCCAGATCGGAATCCGCGGAGCACACGCCTTCGAGCAGCCGCTCTGGATGGCTCCATACGCGCTGAACACGATCGGCTATGAGCATCCTTACGCCCGCTCTGACGCCCCATCAGACAGCGTCACGCGCGAGATCGAGGTCGTGGCCCAGCAAGAGCGGCCGCACCTCCAGCCCGGCCAGATCACTTACGCCCTCGTCGAACTCGTCTACAACTGGTTTGGCCTGACCAGCGACGTCATCCCGTACGGATCGGCAGACGCAAGGGAGATCGACCCGACGACCTTCTAGCCCTCGCGGCGCGACGGCATTCCCGGCCACGCCGAGGAGTCGAGGCGCGGCGTGAGGTCGTTGAACGCTAGCGCGGACGCGGCGACGATAGGACGAAGGTCTGCCCCGCAGGGCTTTCGAATACCTGCTGCCCGAGCCGGTGAAGGTTGCGTTCGTGCGTGCGGCCGCACCCGCGGCAGCGGAAGTGCGCCGCAGACTTCCGCGCCCGGAAGCCGATCTCGCCCGAGAGCCAGAAACGCGGCTTCGACCGCTCGTTACGGCTGCCGTCGCGCATCCGCTCTGTCGTGTGCCCGTAGCGGTGCGTGGTGTCCTCCACCACGCCGTGCTCCTCGAGCCGCTGCTCTTGACCCGAAGCCCGACACACGCGGTAGGCGGCGTAGTCGCCGAGCGAGCGGCCGCAGACGCAGGCAATGCGCCGCTGCTCCCACTCGATCCTGTACCCGACATCGCCGACCGGCTTGCCGTCCCAGTCCTTGCGATAGCGGCGCCGCGACGCCGATGACCATACGTCCTGCACGCTCATCGGGGTCGGGTACTGCCCGTGCGTCTGGAGCGTGTGCCACCGCCCTTCCGGCGAGCGCGTGATCGACCCGCCGAGGACGAGCGGTGCCTCTTCGGGTTTCCGGGCCATGCGGAAACCGTAGATCGGCCTGGTAGCCTGATGCGAAATCGGTTCCCCCGTCGACCTTGTGTCGGCCTGGGGACGGCGCCGGAGGGCTCCGCCGCTCGACCCCTCCGCCTCATCCGACGCGCAGCGCTCCTGGGCCTCGGGGCGAGGGGGTGCTGCTCCGATGCGTGGGGCGTTCAGGATTTCTGAGCCGCTGCGGGCAGAAACTGGCGCGTCCGCCGATAGGCGAGGGCAGCGATGACCATCGTGCTCTTCGTCCTCCATTACCTCCGGCTCATGGCGCCGTACGCGGTGCCTGGTGCCGTGGCGGTCGCCATCGCGCGTGCCTTCTGGGAAGGCGCGCGACGCGAGGTCGTCCGTTTCGGCGAGGACGTCGCAGTCCTGGTCTTCTCTCGACTCCGTCGCCTACTCCGGATGGCCCCTTGAGGAGCGAGCCGGCCCGAGCGGGTACTGCTCCATTCCTCCGTAGCCCATGAACTCACCGCCAAGTTGGCTCGCAAGGAGCTGCATCCGTTCTATGAGTGCCGACTCCGGAGACGCTGCGGCTGGCGGCGCGGTGAGAAGTACGACTGATCCGTCCGCCTGACCCTGGAGGTCAACGTCGTATCCCTCGCGCTCTAGAACGTCCTTCGCGGTGTCGGCCTGCTCTGGTTGATCGAAGAGCACCGCGCCGAAGATCGCCATCGTCAGAGCTTAGGGAGAGAGACGCTCCACGTGAGCGAGCGCCCCTCGCCTGAGCGCCTCTCGCCCTTCATCAGACGCTGTGAAGCGAGTGCGACAGAGCCAACGTCAAGGCGCAGGGCTGGTCCGAAGTATTGGCGCACGTTTGCCCGTTTGGCGTGCGGGGCGTGAGCGGGAGCGACAGCGTTTCGGGGCTGCCGGCGACGTGATTCCACGGCCACGGCGGCTGTGCGAGGCTGATCATGTCGATGGTGGCGGCTCCCTCGATCATCGCAGCGTCGCTCTGGCCTGACCCGAAGGTCGAGCGGTCGATCTTCGGCACGGCCGATCCGGAGGCGATCTGGGGCCAGGTGCTGGAGGCGTGTCCGGAGGCCGAAGACTGCTTCGCCTTCAGGGTCAGCATCGGAGCGTTGTTCGGGCTCCAGTTGCGCGATGGGTCGCGCGTCGCGCTGAAGATCCACACGCGTGCGTACTCGAGCGAGTACCTCGCTGCCGCCCAGGCCGTGCAGGTGCACCTCTGGCAGCGTGGCTTCCCGTGCCCGCGGCCCCTCGGCGCCCGCGGCCGTGCGACGCTTGAGGAGTGGCGGGAGGAGGGCGTCTACCGCGACGGGCACGTGCCCGAGGTGCGCTGTGCGTTGGCGGTCGCGTTCGAGCGGCTGATCGAGCTCACGGACGAGCTGCGACCGCTTCCTCGGCTCGAGCGCGGCTTTGCATTTCCGCGCGGAGCGACGCAGCTGTGGCCGACGCCGCATAACGTCCTCTTCGACTTCGAGGCGACGTCGGCCGGCGCCGAGTGGATCGACGAGATCGCGGCCGCGGCGCTCGCGGTCCGCGACGAGCGGATTGGGCGCGAGGTCGTCGGCCACGGCGACTGGGTTGCGAACCACGTCCGCTTCGATGGCACGGAGCCCGCCGTCGCGTATGACTGGGACAGCCTCGACACGGATCGGGAGCCGAACCTGGTCGGCTGCGCCGCCGCGACCTTCACGTACAACGAGCAGCTCTCGGTCGAGATGGAGCCGAGCGTGGAGGAGACGCGCGCGTTTGTCGCGGACTACGAGGCCGCGCGCGGGGTTCCGCTGACGGCGGACGAACTGCGCGCGACCCGCGCCGCCGCTGTCTACGTCCGCGCGTATGCCACCCGCTGCGGCCACGCAGTCTGCGGCGCGATCGACCGCGCCGCGGTGGAGGCGTACGCGGAGGCGCTGCTGTGACCCGCGATGCCTAAGACGACGGTCGTCTACTTCCGTTGCGGCGACCTCGAGCGGCCGGCCGTGAAGGTCGAGGAACGGGCGGACGGGGACGTGACGATCATGATCCGTTCCGAACGGGACGAGCACCTCTCGCTGCACACGACCGACAACGGAATTCTGTTGACGCACTACGCGCCGGATGTCGCGTCATCCACGTACGACGAGGCGCGAGTTGCGGCCGCGCGAGCTTCTGGCTACCGCGACCCCGAACGCCACGCGCGCTACATCGCACACTGGACGCTCAACAGGTGTGTGATCGGCATGGACGGGCACTACCTCGTCGGCCGCCGCATCAGCCTCGAACGCGCCTCGGCGAAGCCGAAGTACGAGAACGTGCCGCGAATCGTCGTCGACGTTCCCGCGGCCGAATGCATGGTGACGTTCATCCTCGCGACGGCCGAGCAGCCGTACTCGAAGCCAGACGAGCCGCACGTCGAGACGGACCTCGGCAGCCTCTACTTCCGACCCGAGCCGGAATAGACGGTCGTGGGCGCGAGGCAATCCGGTCCGTCGAACGTGGAGCTCGTGCTGCCGTTCCGAATACGCGATGTCGACGGGTCGGTTCGCGTGTCGTACGGCCGCAATGAAGACCCGCGGCGCTGGGGCTACGACCTTCTCGGCCTCGACTTCGACATCGACGTGGCTCGTGGCTTCCCCATCATCGAGGCATCGGTCGAGTGGCCGCTCGAGGGCTACGCCGCAAAGATGGGCTGGATCCAGGTCGTCCGCTACTCGGTCGGCGAGCAGGCGGACGCGACCGTGATCGTCGACGTCGCGCCGCAGCTCAAGGATTCCGGAGTACCGTTTATCGCGTTCGGTGTGCGACCGACGACGTTCGATGCGCCTGCGACGACGGATGCGAACGTCATCTGGCGAGCGGTCACGTTCCTCACCTACGGCCCGAACGTGCACATGACGCGGACCGTCAAGCCGGCTGTCGGCTTTCGTTGGGGATACGACGTCCGCGATGGCGATTGCCAGCCTGTCGCCGTCAAGGTCGCCAGCGGCGGCGACTGGAACGACGCTCGCGACGAACTGCGCAAGCGCTATCCCGAGTGGACGTTCCTCGACTAGCGATCATCGGCCCGTTCGCGCTCGTGCTTTTCGTGGCCGTGCAGGCGTCGCGTGAGCGGGGATGACCGCCATCAGGGCGGCCGCGTGGCGACGGTTCGGCCTTCACTTAGATGCGATCCCGCACCCGCTAACGAGTTACATCGACTGGCTCGAGCTCCGTCTGTTTGCGGAGATACAGCGGGTGGCGGGGGTTGCCGTGGCGGGTGGGATGACCGAGCCGGTAAACCGGCACGTCGACCTGAGCCAGGATCGACAGAATCTCGGAAGCACGTGGAGCGCCACGGTTGCCCCAGGCGACGAGCACGGCATTCGCGTCCTTGATGATCTCCGCAATGCAACGCTCGTTCTCGGGGCCAACAGGATCAGCAATCTCGCGCAGCTCGCGAGGCTTCGTGGCTCGGTAGGCATACGCATTCAGCACAACGAGCGAGCCGAAGCCCATGTCCTGTGCGCGAAGGATGACGCGCCTTACGGTCGGATCGTCGCCGTCGCCGGTAGCCGTGCTCGGATTCAGCATGATGGCGACCAGGATCGGGCCGTCGCCCCTTTCTTGCCAAGCACGTACCGGTAGTCGCCGCAGTCCGAGAAGCGAGCGTCCCCAACCACACCAGGTAGGTTCGGAGACAGGATTCGTCCGCCAGCGGTCTCATGAACACATTGTCCTTCATCCGGAGGGGGCGCCATGGTGCGGTGGTTGCCGAAGCGGGGTTCCTGATCGAGAGGCTGGTTGAGCCTTGCCGACGGACGCCGTGCGCGACGACTGGGACAAACTCCGCATAAGGCCGGGCTTCCTCGTCTTGCAGCTGGCCAAGTCGCGAGCCGGATGAGACACGTCGTCCTAGGACATCGCTATTCGTCCTGGGCCCAGAAGTTCGGAGTGATCTCCGTCTTGTCGGGGTCATCGATCGGGTAACCGGCCACGACGAATACGGCCGGGGCGTCTCCCAATGGTCGTATCGCCCGAAGGTGCTCGCCGCGGACGCGTACCGCCGAGGGCGCCTCCAGCGTGAGGATTTCGTCTTCGATCTTCATCCTGCGCTCTGCCCTCGACGAGGACGTAGATCTCCTCGCCCGTGGGGTGGCGATGACCCACCGACGAGCGCCAGCCAGGACCGAACCGGAGGTAGCTGACGCCAACGTGCTCACACCCAAGCACGTCGCGCAGAATCCGCATTTCAAACTTGTCGCGCTGGACCCCGAAGCGCGATTCCGCCCAGTTCGGCGCATCCCTGACACGCAGCACGGTCGGCGGCCCCACGGCGCGGATGTTATGAGCATGCGCAGAGTCGAAGTGCCGAACTCACGGATCGGCGGTGGACTCGGACCGACGACGCAATGGCTGCGAGGGCCCCGGCTGGGTGCCCCTCGGATTAGCTTGGTGGCAGCGGCGTGACGCCCTGAAGCTCATGTAGCTCGGTCAGCCTCAGAGCGTGCGGCTGGTCCGAACTATTGGCGCACGTCTGCCCGTTCGGCGTGCGAGCGGTGCGGGGATCAGGTGAGTGGGCGGAACTTGTCAAATGCGTAAACCAACCCACTTTCGAGGGAGACGCGTCGGGAATCCGCTAAGTCGCCGTGCGACCCAGATTGCGGGCGTTGGGGCGACCGGCTGGACAATTCAGCTCCGGGCTGTGTTGCTAGAGGGCAGCCTCAACGGACCAGGACGTCAACGACGTAGGCGAGGCTGACATCGCGCACCCGCGCTGTCACGCGCCAGCAGCCGGCAGTCGGAAGGACGACCGGCGTTGCCCACGACGGGTTTAGGGCGCCCGAGAATGATCCCATGTTGGCGCCGAGCATTTGCAGCGGAGGCGCGGGCCCGTCCAATCTTTGGCCTGAAATAGCGGGCGCGCGCTGGGGTGGTGACGTCACCCAGAACAGCTTCGTCGCGATCGAGCCGTCCGCATTTACGCGCTCGGGAGGCACAGCGAAGATACCGTCGCGGCTGAGCCACGCCGCCCAGAGCAGCCCGTTGCCGTACCAGCTGACGTTCCGCGGCTGTCGCGGCGGCTGGCTGCCATTTGGGACGGTGATCGGGCAAGGGCTGGTCGTGTCAACCTGTAGGAGCGCCTGCGAGCGGTACGGCTCGACGAACTGCGCAGGGTCTTGCACGTAGAACGTGCGCCCGCGGCTGTAACGCGCGCAGCCAGGACACCAGTACGCAAGCGTGTAGGCACCGGGATCGAGCGGCGGAAGGTTGAACGTCAGCAATCCGCGGCTGTTTCTGCCGAGCACGACCGATCCGACGAAGCTCAGGCGCGAGTCGAAACGCGAGTGGACCTCGGCGGCGACTGCTGTCGAGACGAGGTAGAGCCGGACGGGGCGTTGAAATGGCTTCTTTCGCTGGTTCAGCGTGAAGCTGCGCGGTGTTCCGCCTGCTCGCACCGTTACGCGGTCGTTCGCCGCAGCACGCGGCTGGTCAAACAGGAAGAACAGTGCGGCTCTCGCGTTTGCCGGCACCGCAAGCGCGGCCAAGGCGAGCGCAATCACTGCGAGCCGCTTCATGAGTCCTCTGCTGTATTACAGCAGCCTCGCGCGCGAAGGATCCGAGACTTGCAGGCTTCAGAGGCGCTAGCGCTAGCTGCCGCTCGCTTGCCTATCCTCAGCCGAGTGGCGACAGGATCGTCTGAGGCTGGCCTCGCCCTTGCGGTCGCACGCAAGGTCGAATTGCAGCACTCAACAAATCGACGGTGTTGTGGATCGTACTGTTAGGAGGTGCCGGATCCTAACGACACGCTGCTGGGTGAGCTGGAGGCGCTCTACCGCGACCGGTTCGCTGACTTCGTCGGCGTTGCCGCTTCGATCGTCGGTGACCGCGAGCTGGCGCGGGAGGCAGTACAGGACGCCTTTGCCTCGCTCGTCCGCGGGCGGCATGAGTTCCGTCGCGCCGGCACGCTCGAGGCGTGGGCGTGGCGGGCTGTGATCAACGCCGCTCGTAAGGAGAAGCGTCGCCTCCGGCGCGAGCTAGCGGGGACGCCTTCGCTCAATGGCGCGGCGCCTGAGCCGCGAGAGAGATCTGAACTCGCGGCACTCGTCGCGGCTCTGCCCGAACGACAGCGAGTCGTCCTTTTCCTGCGCTACTACGCCGACCTGGACTACAGGGAGATCGCTCGCATCCTCGACGTCACGATCGGGACAGTGTCGGCGGCGCTGCACGCGGCGCACAGGAACTTGCGCCGCAACCTTACTGGGGTAGGAACATGAACGACATCCAGGTGCGCGAGGCGCTGTTCGAGATCTTCCCGCCGGACGGAGGCGCCGACTGGGACGACGTCGTCGCCCGATCGTCGCGTTCAGGTGCGCCCTTTCGGCGGCTGACGCTCGTGCTGGCGCTGCTTGTGCTCGTCACGCTCGCGGTCGGTTCAGCGCTTGCGCTGAGCGGCCGGCTCGGAAACCTCTTCCGCGGCTCGGCGGTTAAGGACGTCACGCCGCGCGAGCGGTTCCTGATGAGCGAGTTCGACCTGAACGGCAAGGTCGAGCTGATCGCTCGCCGGAACGGGCTGGCGTTCTACGTGATCCGCCGCAAGGGGGGCCGACGGTGCTACGCGATCGACGTGGCGCGGAGCAGGTTGACGCCAGCTCAGAGGGCGGGGCAATTCCGCTTCGGCGGGGCCGAGTGCCTAGATCCGCGCGTCTTCCCGTCGCGCGCGATGCCCGTGCTGAACCAGTCCTACTTCTCGTACAGCAAGGGCGACCGTGAGGCGCGCATGGTCGGGGTGCGGGGCTTCGCCGTTGACGCCGTCGACCGCATAGGCGTCATCGGGCGCGACAACCAGATCATCTTCACGCTGCCGGTCGAGCACAACGTCTACACCGCCGGCAAACGTGGCTTCCTCGGCGCCCGCGGCGTCGTCGGACTCGACGACAAGGGCAAGGTGCTCTGGGTGCAGTGCTACGCGATCGGGCGACCCGGTCCGGCGCAGTTCCCGAGCGGCGGCTGTGGCAAGTACAAGAACACACCGCCGCCGCAGGTCCGGCCGACCAAGGTTCAGCGCAACCCGGTCAGGCCGCCAGGGCCGCTCGTCGTGCAGCATGGAAGCAGCGATGGGGTCAACGTCAGCATTGAGGGCTCGCGCATCACGTTCGACTTCCGAAGCCTGTCGCCGCAGACACGCGCGCTGCTCGTCAGCAAGGACGGCAGGATCACGGTCGGGTGCCTCAAGCTCGTCACCGTCGGCAGTTACACGAGCCCGAGTGGCGCCTACAGCACAAAGCCCTTCGGCTCGGTCGTGCAGATCCAGCCATACAACCCATTCGGACAGCGAGCCCCGGCCGCCCCGTTCGATGCCTGCACGACGATGGGCATGTATGGCCACAGCTGGGCCGATGCCCATGGCACGCACGACACGATCGAGATCGCCCTCACAAATCGTGGTCGTCGCTATCTCGCTGAGCGTGCCGTCGCGCGCGACATCGCCTGGCTCGCACGCGCCCGCGCCTTCCGCGAAATCAGGTACGGCCTTCGGAAGTTCACCTCAGACGATGCGGCGCGACGACTCGGTCCACACGCCGTTCCGCTCCCGACCGCGGCTGCTACTCCCGAAGCTGGAAAGCTCGGCATCTGGGTCGGTCCGCACCGCAGGATTGTCCTCGCCGAGCGAGCACCGACTGGCCGCAGGCTGTACCTCGAGCTGCGACACGGAGTTCAGTACCGAACGAACCTTCTCGGTTTGACCCAGGTGCTCTGACTGATGAGGGTCCACACGGGATATCGCTGATCGACCCGGAAGGGCGGATAGGTCGAAGCTTGCGCAGCACAGAGACCGCCAACAGCGTCTGGCCTGGGCGAATGTCCTAACGCTCGAACGGACTCGGTCGCTTCCTCAGGCTCGATGAAGGAGTTGCGACTTGGCGAGGACCAGGGCGTACGGCTGGTCCGAAGTATTGGCGCACGTCTGCGAGTCCGGCGCCTCAGGGGAGCGGTAGGGCCCGCGAGAGAACGGCGGCAGAGAGAAACCGCCTACTCAACGAGACAGCAAGCCACCGCTCATGACGGGCGGCGTCGATCTACCTGTCCGGCAGCCAGGAATGACGCGAATGCGGCGGCGCTGAAAGCGACGCCTGGGATGAGCCACCCCATCGAGAAGTTGTTGATCGAGGCCAAGACGAGCAGGATCACCCCGATTCCCGCGACGAAACCGAGCGAAGCTCGAAAGTCTGGCGCCGATCTGACCGCCAGGTAGAGCGCGGCTGCAACGAGCGGCAGGAGGAAAAGGCCGATGCTGAAGCCGGTGAGCAGGCTGAACGTGAACAGCGCTCCTGCAGCACACCAGGCCGCGAAGCCGGACCAGCCTGCGCGGCGGCTTCCCTTCGTTCGCCGGATCAGCACCGCGGCCCAGATCACGAGCAGCGGGTAGATCCCGATCACGCCGCGAGTGTGCCAGATCCCCTGCGCATCTTGAGTCGACTGGATCTTGCCGACGTTCACTCGGTTGGGGAGCTCACTGGGGTGGACGACGGGCTCTCGGTCACGATGCCGGGTGTCGGCGGCGAGTCAGCCAGCGTTCATCGATTGGGCAAGCGGAGGCGGTCGAGTTCGGCTTGGGCGCGGTCGATCTGCTCGTCGGCTGGGTGTGGGCGGCCGAAGAAGATCCAGAGCGTGACGTCGAAGCGGCCGGGAACGTGGGCGAGGAGTTGGTATGTGGCGCGGTCTGATGGGACGCCCTCGAAGGAGCCGTTGTGGGCTTGCGCGATCTTGAAGGGGGGCTTCCGGTCAGGCAGCTCGCTTCGCGAGCCAGCGTTGCGAGAGAGCCAGGCGACGATCGCGATGCCGTCGGGCGGCAGCGCCGCCAGCGTCGCGTGGGGCGGGAACTGGTTCGGCGGGTCGCGATACGGAACTGTCGATGCCGAGCTGGTGGTCTGCTCGCCGTCTGGCTCGATCTGGGCGGGACCGCTCGTGCCCGTATACCAGTCCGTCGACGCCGCGAACGTGCCGGCCGGACCTCTCCCGGGTAGAAGTCGCCCGGCTCGATCCGAAGCGTGGCGAGAGCCTCGTTCGCCGCGGCGAGGGCGGTCGGGTTCGGCGGCAGAGAGCCGGCGAAGGCCCAGAGGACGAACTGCCTTCCGCTCGCGACGAAGGAGCGGCCGGTCAGCGCCGGGACCTGGTCGCCGAAGCCGGGGCCGGGCGGAACGAACTCCGTCGGCGCGAGCTCGAGTGGGAGCCGGGCGGTGACGAACCGCGCGTCGCTTCCCCCGTTTTCGAGGAGCCTGATCGCGACGTCGTTCCGACCCACGGAGATCGGTCCGCTCGCATCTGCGGCGCGCGAGAGGTCGAAGCTCGCCACCTCCATAACCCCGGAGAAGACCCGGCCGTCCCAGCCGGGGGAAAGGGCCAGATCGATCCCGTAGCCGGCGAGGTGCTCGCCTCCGCGCGCCGGTGTCGCCGGCTTGGGCTCGTACGACCTGAGCGAGAGTGTCGCAAGGACAGCGTTCACCTTGGCGACGGCGGCGGCCGAAGGCGGCTCGTCCGAACCCGAGGTGACGGAGACGCGGTACACGTGACCGGAGGCGGCGACGTCGCGGCTCGCGACCGTGATGAAGCAGCAGCGGCTGCCGGGACCAGGAGGCGGCGGCCCGAAGTCGGAGCGCTGAAACGCGACCGGGACGGAAGAGCCGCTCTCGCCCGGCCCGAGGTCGCGGACATTCACGTACATCTGCCCGCGGCTGCCGATCGTCTCCCGCGCGACCTCCCCTTTATCGTCGTCGTTCGGCGAAAGCGGGAAGCTCGCCGCGTGCAGAACCGGTCTTCCCCCGGCGCCGATCAGGATCCGGGCGGTCCAGCCGGGGGGAAGTTCGAGCCCGAGTCCGAGCCCGGCGACTTCGTGTTGCGACTCGCGTCCTGGCTCGCGGTCGGCGGCGAGACCGCCGCAGCCTACGAGAGCGAGCAGCGGAACCACGAGGAGCGCTCGCTTCACATTACGTCGTACGAACAGCATCGCCAACGAGGTCCCCGGCTCTGCCTCGTCGGGAACCACAAGCGAGCGAACAGTCAAGTCATTCGGTCCGCGACGAGGTGATGCACGGAGGGCGTAAGCGTGTCCCAAAGTGAGTGTGCACGCCTGGCCGTGCGCGCGCAGGGGCGACCTACTTCGGTGCTGCGGTCCGCGGTGGCGGTCTCGGGACTCGACGCGGCGGCTGCTCCGTATGGTTTCTGTGAGCTGGTTGGTCAGGCTTGCAGGGTTTCCAAACGCGAGCGGTCGACTTGCGGCCGTCTCTCGCGGTTCCTTTCGAGCGTGCGTGTGTGCAGCTGCGGCGGGCGCGTTGGCTGTCGCAGCGGGCGGCGCCGTGGCGCCGGCCGCTGGCCACGTGATCCGGGTCGCGAGCCTGCGGGTGAACCTTCCGGCGGGATGGACGTGGGCGCAGGAGCATGGCGGGTACCGAAACTGCTCGAACCCGATCGTCAAGCTCTGGACGGCCTCGTACAGGCTGCCGAAGCGATTCGGAGAGCACGAAGGGCCGTTGGTCGTTCCGCGCGGGCAGGTGCTTGTCGGGTTCGTGGCGAGACCGGTGCGAAGCACCAGCACGCTCTGGAAGCGCTGGCGCGTCTCGAATGCGAAGCTGCGTCGGGCTGTTCCGGCCGATGGGAGCAGGTACAAGGCGCAGCTGACCTTTCCCGCGACGCCTGCGGTCGGCGCGACCGTGTGGTTCGGAAGTCGTCGGCTGTCGCGGGGGACGCTTCGAGTCACGAATCGGCTGATTGCGAGCTTGTCCGTTGACCCGAGATACCGATGCCGATGAGTTCGTTTGCGTCGCGTGCGTAAGCATGTGGTCAGGTGCGCTGTCCCGGCCGTCTTGCTCGCGGCTGCCGTTTCTGGCTGTCGGAGCGGGGCGTCGGGGCCAGCCAACCGCGCGACGCGATCCACGCGCGCGCCGGTTAGCGCGCCGGTGGCGATGATTCCGACGCCGAGATGGGCCGTGGCTGCGTGCGCGACGATCGCAGAGCTACGGGAGTTCTGTCCGGGCAAGGTGCCGCTGACGCGTCAGCGTGGGTGGACGATGATCTTCACGGCGCCGAGTCGCCGCTTTCCGCTCGCACTCTTCGAGCTCCAGTCCGGCGTCGCTTGGGGCGGCTTCCGGGAACGCGTGCACCGGCCGCCGATCCTCGGGAACACCGTTGTCCTTGGCGGCCAGTTCATGCGCCTCGACGCGCGCGCCTTCCCGGCGGCACGGGCGAGGTCGGTCGCCGTCCGCAACGGGATCGCCAATGGGCTGCGCCGCCGCCCGATCGCCTTCGGACCACGGACGTGGTCGGGGATCCGCGGCGAGCTCTCGCTGACCCCGAGCGTCTACGCCGCGCAGGGAGAACTCACCGATCTCGTCGTCTTCCGCTGGCGAGACGCGGCCGGCGATCACGCCGTGGGCGTGAACGTGTGGGAGCCGCTGACCGATTCCGTCGCGACGCTTCGAGCGATCATCTCCACACTCGCGCCGCAGCCGGGCCCGCAGGAGCGGCGGACGGTCGCCTTCGTTGACGGCGTCCCAATGACGACAACGCCGCTCTGGCTCCGCGAGCTCTGCCGAAGCCCGCCGATGCTGCGCGTCGCCTGCCCGAGCCGCGTTCCGGCGGCCGGCTCTCCCGGCGCCTACGTCGATGTGGTGCCAACGCCGCCGAGCGAGCGCCCGAAGCTGAGATCGCTGCTCGTCAGCGTCAGCTGGGGCGGCGAGTACCCGAACCCGCGCCGCAACCGACCACCCCAGTTCGTCCACCTCGAACTCACCGCCGGGCACGTCGCGAGCGCCAAACGCTACGCACCGCCGGTACCGATCAGCCGCCTGACTGTGCCCCGAGGCTACACCGCGACGCGGCCGATCTCACTCGGCGAACGCGACTGGACCGCAAATCCAGGAAAGCTCGTCTTCGGCGACTGTTTCGGGAACCACCTCTGCTACCGCTGGAGCCACGGCAACCGCGACTACCAAATCGATCTCCACGCCTGGGAGCCGGTCACACAGACGGTGCAGGCCCTCGAGCAGCAGCACGGTCAGCGGCTTCGGATGGCGACCATCGCCGTGTACTGGCAGCAGCGAACTGGCAACGGGGAGGTTCGACCGGTCGCTGTTTCGCGGGCACGGAGTCGAGCGCCGGGGCCTTGGTAGAAGAGCCAGGCACCATCGGGCGACCATGCGGTTCGCGCGTAAAGGCGGGCGGTGGACGTCGGCACCGGTGTTGGCTTGCTGTTGTGGGCGAGCCGCAGGACGAACAGCCGGGTCTTTCCCTTTCGCGCGGGGACGAGCGCGGCCGCGGCGGCGAGCATCCGATCGTCCGGCGAAATCGCGGTCTCGACGCCGAAGCCGTCCGGCACCCAGCCTGCTGTGCGGGGCGGCGCCGGGAACGCGAGGCGCCTGCGCGTGGCAAGGTCGATGACGTTCAGCGTCCGGCATGCCTCGTATCCGACCGGCGTGCGCGGGAAGCCGGAGGTCGCCTCCTCGATCCGGCAGCCTGAGCCATAGGCGACCAGGCGCGCGTCGCTCGCGAATCCCGCGCCCTCGAGTGGGACGCCGAGATGGGCGAGCATGCGCGGGGGACGGCCGGGGCGCCAGAGCTCCAACTCGCCGCTTCGAGCGACCAGCAAGATCCCGGCGGCGCTGCCGGCGATCACGCCTGCCGTTCGCGGCGGCAGCGCGAGCTCGCGGCCGCGTCGGCCGACGCTGACCGAGGCGGACTGGATACTGACCGGTCTGCCCGACGAGTGGTTCGCGTGGACGAGCCAGATCTGGTCGGGCGTTGCCGAAGGGGCGAAGAAGGTCGCTTGACCGAGCACGCGCGGATGCCCGGTGAGGTTGTCTCGGATCGCGGCGACGCCGCGGTTGCTGTTGTAGACGAGCCGGCGCCCGACCGAGAGCAGTGGTACCGGAAAGTCGCCGGGGGCGATCCCGGGGATCCTCTTCACGGCGTGGCGACCCGTGCTCAGGTCGTCGACGTTGACGGTCGTTCCGGGCCGGCCGCCGGGAAGATCGCCGAACTCGGGTGGCCCCGCCGGCCACAAGAGCAATACCGTCTTGCCTCCGGCATCGCGCCGAGCACTTGCCAAACGGGAGAGTGGCAACGTGCGTGGGTGTCGGTCGTGACTCTCCGTTAGCGCGATTGCTGCGACGGCGACGACGAGGGCGGCGATGAGAACGGTTGGGCGCTTGCTCACCGGATCGTGTTGGCTGGTCGGAGTTCGCGGATGAGCCGTCCGAGCAGGGCGGTGGTGCCGGGTCCGAAGTAGTGCAGGCTGGCGGCGTACTGGGTGCCGTGCTGACGCCAGAAGAACCAGGTGTGGTTGGCCCAATACAGGCCCTGTGATCGGTGCAGTCCGTAGCCGCGTGCGTAGAGGGCCTGACCGCGCTTGCCGCCGAGCCGCGCGGGCATGAGCCCGGACGGGATCGGGAGGTGGGGCACGAAGACGACGAAATGCAGGAAGCAGCAGGGCCGGTTGTGCCAGACGAGCTGCCTCCAGTGCCGGCCGGATTGGGGCTCGACCGGTGCCGAGTAGCCGTACTCGAGCCCGTACGGAGTACGCAACCGGGGATGTTGGGGGCTGCCGAAGATATCGCTGGTAACAGGAGGAACGGGAACCCCGCTTCTCCAGCCGCGTGTCGGTCGCGGTGCCCGCCGCGGGCAGAGCACCACGAACCGCACGTGTGCCTGCAAGCGTGCGCATTGCCGTCGCGCTCGCTCGGGAAGCGGCCAGAGTCGAGGTGCAGGGACGCGACCACCCGGTCGGGCGCTGAGCGGTGCGAGCGAGACGCGGAAAACGATCTTCTCGCTGACGCCGCGGCCGTCGATCTGGAAGCCGTAGCAGCCCCCTGTTCGGAACAGCGTGTCGCTCGGTAGATAACGCCAGCGCCGACCTGTCGCGGCTGGCGGAACACGCAGTTCGACCAAGGCCGGCCCGCCGACGTGAAAGCGAACGCCACCGGGCGCGTCGAGACGAAGCCCGCGGATCAGGAACGGTCCGCGGTAGGGCGGGGCGAACGCCCACAGCGTCTTGTGGTAGTGCCAGCCCCCTCTCACGATCTCGCCGCTGAGGTCGGCGCCGCCGGCTGAGCCGAGGACGGCGTAGGCGGGTCCGCGTCCAAGCGCCGTCGCGACGGC
>WNFU01009305.1_pt1 | contig 17155 bp, 12 predicted proteins | sample 5400121 | NCBI WGS metagenome assembly WNFU01 (sample SAMN13153360, study PRJNA577476) | soil metagenome | isolation source: 100 cm soil or saprolite under grassland replicate 1 | place: USA:California | collected 2016-06-15
GGTGGAAATGCCATAACCGTACTGGTCGATGAATTGACCTTCCGTCATCCCCGGCAGGGATTTATCGGATGTCATGCCCCTGCGGACGGTGTTGTAATCTGCTGCGACATATTCGAACCCGGCGGCGCTCATGCATTTGCTGATCCCCGCTTCCACGTTCTCGATGGCTGTAAAGAGCTCTCCCTTGGTCATGCCATATTCCTCTTTGCCAGGGATGGGACCCGTCGAAGTCGATGGCCGTGAGCCACCGCAGGCGGTCAGGAAAACGAGCAAGAAAATGATCAATAAGAACAAACCTGTCCGGCGGAGTGATAGACTGTATCTAGCACTTAATAGGTTCGGCAGCTTCATGTATTTCTCCTAATAAATAAATTGTGCGCAATTTTTGGCACAGTTGTTCCTTGCCAGAAATTAAGCGTATGTGAATATTATATGAGGAGAAGATGAAGCCCACATGAAGCCATCCCCAACAGGATGAATTATATTTTCCAGCAGTAATGATTTATTCGTATGGCCTGTTTTCGTCAGTTCGTTGTTATTACGTACTTTGTCAACTTAAAACTTCCCCCTCGATCTTATCTACCACCATAACATTCTGAGACTAGATATCTTACTGTCTAGCCGAAATCTTATAGACTTGAATTTTTCCGCTTATGCCCTTCACAACCACTTGCTCAGAGGTGATATTGTATGGATCTATCACCTCCTGTACACCTGGGAACGTGTAGACATCCTCGCTCATATAGATTTCGCCTGCATCCGCTAGGCCTTGTACACGAGAGGCGATATTTACCGTTTGACCAAAATAGTCAAGGCGGTCGTTGAGAGTGACCACAATGGAGTGACCCGTATGGATACCGATCTTTAACACCAATTTGTCGGAGATGTTATGGTTGAAGGCTTCAATATCGCGCAACATTTCTAGCGCGGCGTGCACGGCGTCAAGCGGATTCATAAAGGCGGCCATCACTGCGTCACCGATGGTTTTGACGATTGCACCCTCGTAGCGGTTGATCGCCTTACCAAGAGTATCGAAGTGTTGACGGACTAGGAAGTAGGCCTTGGGGTCACCGATCTGGTCGTAAAGCGCGGTAGAGCCTTTGAGGTCGGTAAAGAGGAAAGTGATGTCTTTAACAGAGATGCCTTCGTTGACAGAGACGGTTTCGGAGCGAAAGAGGGTGCGGAAGGTTTGAGTGGTAATCAGGCGTTTGCCTGATAGAAAAGGATTGAAGGTGATGCCCTTCCTGGGTGGTTGTCCCGTGAAATGAGCTGTCCAAATACAAGCCCTCCGCTCCATGCAGTTTTCTATTTCAACAATCAACTGACCGGTTGATAGAGCGCCCAGGTGGTCAAAAGAGAGAGCAGCGTAACCATAGTCGAGACGACCGGAGGGGGCTTCGTGATCGAGTACCTGAAATTGACCATCAGCAATTTGAATAGTGATCGTCTGAGTGTCAGACACAGGCTCAGATGCTACCGGGAAGCCCGCGGCCACTCTATCCGTCAAGTTCGTTATGATAACAAGACCCAACTCAGCCGGAAATTCTATTCGTCGCTTTTCTTGGGGTTCAAGATAGGCGAGTAATTTTGTGACCGCACGAATTAGGTCTTCATGACTCCAGCCATCCAACCAGGAATGGACGCCTCGGACTAGTTTATATTTGAACAAAAGATCATCCGCCGAGAGCGATTCCGGATGGTGAAAGGCGATATCGCGGATGGAGCTTGAAATTGTGAACGCGACTTGAATATAGTCATCCAGCGTTGCCGTGTTTTCGAAAGCGCACTGGTTACAAATATAGGTCGAATGCAGCTTGTGCATTTGGCGGAAACTTTCGACCACATTCCCGCAGGTGGCGCATACCAGATGCCATTCCATTTCAAAGAGGCCCAGCTTCGCACTGTGGAGGAACAGGTCAATGGCTTCGGGCTCTGCAATCCCCTTTTCGGTGGCGAATTGAATCGGGTTAATCCGAAACAGAGCATAATCATCTTCGGCGTGTAGGAGAGTCTCTAGTTTGGAAATGACGCGCGGCGACCAAGGACGAACACTTTCAAGTTTGCTTAAGAGATCGTCAAGCAACGTTTCGTTAAGGTTAGTCATTGAAATCCTAGCCCGTTTTAGGAAAGGTTGAGATTGAATACAGTAATTAAATTAATCCTTGAATAGAAAAAATAATCATCGCACTCAACATGTAAAGCGATGCATAGCGGAACAGCATAAAGTTCATCTTATCGGTTAGCTCCGCAGCCCGCTCCAAACCTCCAGCTTTGCACGTACACGCTGGATCACTTCATCGGTGAATTCGGTGGTTGCCAGTCTGCCGCCTAAGTCCGTGGTGGCTTTCCCATCATGCAGCGCTTCAAAAACGGATTCATAAATGGCGCGTGAGGCTTGGTCTGCTTTGGGAGTCTGAATATAAGAGAGGATCGCTGCCCCAGCCAGGATCATTGCCATCGGGTTGGCAATATTCTTCCCCTGCAGCGCGGGCGCAGTTCCATGAGGAGCTTCGGTCATGACCACCTTAACCTGCATCGCCTCGTTGAAAGCCAAAACCTGGCTCTCCGACCCGGCAATGCTACCGAACATTTGCAAAATCATGTCGGAGAGCATGTCGCCATCCCGGTTGAGCGTAGGAATGACAAGCGACTCTCCATCCGTCTTCATGAGAAGTGCCAGGGTAGCGTCGATCAACAGCGGTTCATAAGCCACATGGGGGTACCGGGCTGCGGCTGCATCGAGTTCTTCCTTGAACATACCTTCATACACTGGGCTGACGGTGTACTTGGGTCCGCCAAAGACGCGCGCCCCAGTGTGCTCGGCAAGCTGGAAAGAGAACTCAGCCACATACCGGCAGGTCTTCCGGCTGATCTTCGAGGTGCGATAAGCCAGCTCATCTCCCTCCGGTGTTGTCTCCCGCCACTCCTTAGCTCCGTAGGCATCGTCCACGGCCATGCGTACAATCGAGATTGGCGCATGTACCCCTCCGACTGGGCGCACACGTGGGATGCGCCGTCCCGTACGCAAGATCACTCTCCCGTCGATCTGTTCTCGCAGGATGGCGTTCGGGCTGCCCACATCATTCGCGTCGGGCGGGGTAATCGTGGCTGCCTTCATTCCCAAGCCAGTTCGGTTCATCATCTCGGCTGCTTCCTTCAGTATCCCATTCTGTGTGACGCGCCGTTTTTCCAGACTGATATCGAAGTGCTGGAAATCCAATTCCAGACCAATCACTTCCGGAACGAGCACGCGCAGCGCCTCCTGGAGTAGTTCTTCGCCAGTCTGGTCGCCATGCATGACGGCAATGGTACGAGTACTTGAATTAGACAGTGCTGACATCCCTATTCTCCTAAATCAATCCCTGAATGGATAAAATAATCATCGCGCTCAACATATAAAGCGACGCATAGCGGAACAGCATAAAGTTCATCTTGTCCGTGTGGATGCGTAGAGTGGCAAAGGCCAGGATGAGCATGACTGCCGTCAGCACCGCGATGAGACTCAACAGTCCTGCGCTCAGTCCAATCAAAATACTTGCCCAGCCAATCGCAATCGCGGCGAGGATGGACGAAATCGCAATGGTCATACGCGTGAATCGTTCGCCATACGTTTCCGGGAATGTGGGTACACCCGCATTTTTATAATCATTGCGGAACTTCATGGAATAGGTCAGTGTGTGAGTGGGAATCCAAAAAAGAATAGCAAGCCCTAACAAAACTCCCACCAGCTCAATCTCGCCGACCGCGAGCGCACGTCCCGAGAGAATGGGCATTGCACCCGAAATGCCGCCCCATAGAATGCTCCAGCAGGTGCGGCGCTTCAGCCAGACGGTATAGACGATCACATCAAAGAACCAGCCTGTGAAGACGACCAATCCATACAATGGCGCGATGACGAATGCCAGACCAATTCCCAAAATGGAAATGGTCATCCCAACGACAAAGATTTCCCTCTGATCCAATTGACCTGATGCAGCCGGACGCATGTGAGTCCGTTTCATCTTGGCATCGATGTCGCGGTCGTACCACATGTTCATGATGGTGCTTCCGCTGATCGCCAGAAATAGACTCACGATTAAACCCAATAACATTGAAATACTAAAAGGAGGCCGGGAACTCAAATAACCCGCAATTCCCGTCGAAAGAAGCAGACCTGTTTGAAGCGATTTAATAAGCGGCCAATACAAGCGGATTTTTTTGATCATTTGGTTTTACCTATAAGCCGAATGATGGAATGGATTATCTCTGCACGTCTCACAACTGATTTTTCAAAAGGTCTTGCACTGTCTCTCTCTTAACGATCAATTTTGCATTTGCCTCTTCCAGCCACACCACAGCCGGTCGCCGTGCACCGTTGTAATTGGATGCCATGCTCATATGATACGCGCCAGCCACGGGGATCGCGATCAATTCTCCTTCTTCGACTTCCGGCATCCACAGGTCTTCGATGATGATATCTCCGGACTCACAATAGGGTCCACCAATGGATACTTTTGCAGTTTTTTTGCGTTCGACGCCTGCAACCGTTAAACAGGAATACTTCGACCCATAAAGCGCGTGACGCGGGTTATCTGCCATGCCGCCGTCGATTAAGAGCCAGGTCCGTTCGCCGCGGCGTTTTACCGCACCGACGCGATAGATGGCGACACCCGCGCGCGCGATAAGACTTCTTCCCGGTTCGAGATGCAAGTGCGGGAGGTCAAGTCCGCGCTGGTGGCAACCTTCGATCACTGACTCTGCAATCCCGCGCACGTAACCTTCAATGGATGGATTCGGCAGTTCATCTTCATGATAGGCTACGCTCCATCCACCCCCTGGACAGAAATGCCATTCACCGTTGAATCCAATTTCCCTTGCCAGATCCAACGCCATGTCAATCGCAGGGAGCAATGGCTCCGGGTCGCGGAAGTTCGAACCCTGATGGAAATGAATTCCTTTCAAGGGCAGGTGATGTTCTTTACAAAATTCTGCAGATCCCAACATCTCGGCGCGCGTCATGCCGAACTTACTATCGTGCTGTCCAGTCTGAGTGTGCGAGTGATGAGTCCTCACGGCAATGCCAGGCAGGAGGCGCAGCCAGAGCTTTATGTCACTCTGAGGAAGTGGCGCATCTAGCGCCATGACCGAAGAGTCCCTTACACCCGTACGGAGATTCTTCGCTTCGCTCAGAATGACATGTATCTGTTTGAGTTCCGTCAAATTATCGACAACGATTGTGCCAGCCTGTTCCATTGCAGTCTTTATATCCGCGAGAGATTTATTCACCCCATGTACAAGAATATTTTCGGGCGCTACGCCACCTGCGACTGCTATAGCGATCTCCCCCTCACCTGTACAATCCACGAAAAGACCATGGGTTTGAGTCCATTGGGCGATGGCTTTACAGAGAAAGGCTTTCCCGGCATAGGTAATATGGGAAGAAGCAGGATAATATCTTTGTAGGGCGGATTGGTAATCCGCCACGGAAGCCTCCAAAGTGGCGCGGTCATAAACATATAACGGAGTTCCATATCTCTCGGCGAGAGAGGCGAGATCCTGTCCGGCGATGAAAAGCGAGTCGCTTTGGATTTGAGTCGAATCTGGGAAGAGAGCAAGTCGATCCGTGATTCGAAAAGGGGTTGATGGACTGGTATGCATAGAAAAGGTTTTACGGGCGCTGGACCTTGTTCGCAGAATTTGCAGCATAGACTTGATTTTTGCCAAGCCGCTTTGCCATAAGTTCTGCATTGTCTGCCATGTGCAACAATTCTTCCATCGAGGTGGCATCATCAGGATAAGTCGCCACCCCCAGGCTGATCGTATAGCCTGATATGGGGTAGCTATCCTCATTCTTTTGAGGCGCGCTAGACTCGGCAGATTGGCGTAGGCGTTCGGCAAGCCGGATGGCGCCACCTTTGGAGGTGTTCGGCAAGATGACGGCGAACTCCTCGCCGCCGTAACGCGCGGCTAAATCTGGGTCACGGACATTGGAGCGCAACAAATCTGCGATCTCCTTTAATCGAACATCCCCGGCGGGATGCCCCCATTTGTCATTGTATTCCTTGAAGGAATCCAGATCGAGAATGATCAATGAGATTGGATGGCTATAGCGACTGGCCCGCGTGATTTCCGCATAGAGAGTTTCATCAAAAGCGCGGCGGTTGGGGAGACCACTGACCACATCCGTCATGGCCATAAGTTTTACTTCGGCATGCAAGCGTGCATTATCAATGGCGACTGCAACAGAACCCGCCAGCGTATTCAAAACGTTCAGATCATTTTCGGTCAGCGGCACATCCCCTTTGGATTCGACGTTCAAAACGCCGAGCACTTTATTATCTTTAATTAAAGGGACAGCGATTTCGTTCCTCACTTCGTAAGAAGCCGGCAGGAAATCTGAATCTGTGCTGACATCCCGGATAAATTGTGTTTCCTTCTTGCGGGCAGTTCTTCCGATCACGCCGGTATGGATGGGTATTTCATAAATAATCTCAGTATCTGGATAACCAAGCTGCGCGCCCAAATATAAAATATCCTCCTCAAGTACATAAATACTTAAGTAGGTGTAGCCGAACGAATCCTTTAACAATTGGATGACATTATTCAAAATCTCATCCAGATCTAGTGAGGATGCCACAGCATGTGAGATGGATTGCAGAGTGGTCATTACCTGTAAATGCTGCTGAGTGCGCGCGTACAGACGTGCTTTTTGAAGCGCGGTCGCGATCTGGTTTGCCAACGTCTGGAGCGTCTGAACATCATCAATCTGAAGCTCATCTTTTGTAGCGCTTTCTACATAAATGACCCCAAGCAGGTTTTCCTTATCCAGCATGGGAACGCCGATGGCTGAGCCGTTTCGTTCCGCCGAGGAAAAATAATATGGATCTTGGGACACATCCCCGGTGACATAAGCTTCACGCGTCTCAGCGACATGTCCGATAATCCCTTGGCCTATTTTTTGCTGAAAACCGCGCTGATAACCAAAATCCTGTGTGCCGGAAATGGCCGCCACTTCCAAAACATCATCATTGACCAGTAATGAAATCGTCGCTTCCGCATATCCAAATCGAGCCACGACGATTTCCAGGGTGCGTTCCAGAAATTCTTTTTCATCGAGGCTGTTTATGACTTGCCTGCCCACTTCTCCAAGCAAACCAAGATGAGCAGATTTGCGCTGTTCCAGCGATAGCTTGGATTGTTCATGTGCCAGCTTTTGTGCCATCGCGAATTGCTGCCTCTCGATATAGCGGCGGTTGTAACTGGAAAAGCCGATCAGTACACAAAAGATAAACAAGAAGATGAAAACTGTTTGCGCTCCTGGATTTAGCAGTGAAATACTCAACAGTCCAGCCATGATAATCGTAACCGTGATCAGATATCCCCGCATCGAGAAAAACAGTTCGCTCATGAGGACTGCAATAATCAAATAGTAAAGCACGGAAAAGTTATTGAATCCTTTCCAATGCTGAAAAAAGGCAAACGCAAACGTCGATGCAATCAATAGGCTGAGAGTGAGAACGGTAGCCGCCTGAAATTGCCCCTGGCGGTTGAAAGAATAGGCCAGCGCCAGAATCCCCAAGATGGTTAATACAACTCCGTCCGTTGTGTTGAAGTTTTTGTTGCTTATCCGGTGTTGGATTTCAAACCCAATTCCCCACAGAAGAAGAAGCAACAAAATAATGTTGAGTGTCCGTGAAAGATGGCGTTCTCTTGTATGCCCACCGGACGCTGGTTCAACAAACCCCTCCCAAAATTTTGTGAATGGACGGTTGATCATAGTACCGTCTTAGCGAGAGGTAATGTTAAACATGGAAAAGGCTTCTTACTCTCCAAAGAAAAGGTCCCACCATACTTGCCGGTTTGCCGGTTGCGTGGGGATAGGCGTGGGTGTTCCAGATTCAATAGGTGAAGCTCCTGGTTGTCCCAAAGGAACGACTGGCAGATCACCATCCTTAATATAATGTCCATCTATACGCGCCCATTCCTCTACTGCGGCATTCGAGCCTGCATATCCAACCTGAGTCTGTAAAGCAAGCTGAGTTTGAACAGCTTGGGTCGCCTGGGTTTGGACGAGTTGGTTCTGTTGGTTCAGAATGTTGAGATCTTCAAGCCGACGATTAAACTCAAGCACAATAAAAACCAGCGCGAGGATTCCGATCATTACTGCCACACGCCGCACATTGATTGGAATAGTAGACATAGTCCAATCTTAATCGTTATCGAATTCCCTGACAAGCGGCTATAATCATTCAAAAGACTCTTTCAACACAAAGGACACAACGGACACGAAGGAAACCCTTAGGTCAATGAAAAGATGAACGAGGATTCAATGCCAAAAGTAAGACAGATCAATCATGTTGCTGTTGTTGTCGACGATATGGAAAAAGCCCTCTCGTTTTGGCGGGATGCCCTGGGGATGGAACTGCATGGCTTGCGCGAAGTTCCTGCTGAAAAATCACAGGTGGCCTTCCTGCCACTTTCTGGTTCAGAGGTGGAACTGGTACAGCCAACCACAGATGATTCAGGGATTGCCAAATACCTTGCTAAACGCGGACCGGGTATGCATCATATTTGTCTCGAGGTGGATGATATTGAAGGGATGATGTCTCATTTGAAATCCCAGGGTGTGCGACTCATTAACGAAGAACCGCGCCTCGCAGCAGATGGAAAGAAGTACGCATTTATCCACCCTGAAAGTACATCAGGAGTGTTGGTGGAACTCTACCAAATCTGATAAACACAAAGGACACCACGGGCACAAAGTGAAGCAGAGGAAACCTTAGTGAACTTCCCTGGCACCGTGATTTGCTCACCTCGATTTGCTTAGCAAATCGTGCGTGCCGGCGCACATGTAGCAAATCAGGTAGGTGTGTGACCGTTGTGGTTGAATTTAGAAATGCTCGAAAGTATCCAATCCATTCTTAGAGATCAGTGCGGGCTTAGCCGCGATGCTCCTATTCTTGTTGGAGTTTCTGGCGGTCCTGACAGTCTGTGTCTCATGAGTGTTTTGCGTAAAGCGGGCTATCACACCATTGTTGCGCACTTCAATCATAAGCTGCGCCCCGATTCGGATACAGATGCCAACATTGTCGAGCAGACGGCGGCGCGGCTCAACCTAGCCTCGGTCATCGAGAGTGGGGATGTGCGTGCCTACGCGGAAGCGGAAAAACTCTCTGTTGAAGAAGCGGCGCGCATCCTGCGTTACCGTTTTCTGATGAAACAGGCGCATCGTTTGAGCGCCCAAGCCGTGGCGGTGGGGCATACGGCAGATGACCAGGTGGAAACAGTACTCATGCATTTCATTCGCGGGGCGGGCCTTGTCGGGCTGAAAGGCATGAGCTATCGTACGGTCATCCGTATGTTTGACCCGGAGATCCCCGTGGTTCGTCCGTTGCTCGATACCTGGCGTGAGGAAACCGTTGTTTATTGCGCGGCAAATGGATTCCGTCCACGGCATGACCCGAGCAATGCCTCGCTGGATTTCTTTCGCAATCGTTTGCGTCATTTGTTGATCCCCACCCTTGAATCCTATAATCAGCGTTTTCGCGAAGTGATCTGGCGCACGTCGCGTTCCTTGGCGGGCGATTATGAAATCCTTGCAACTATTTTGAATGAGGCCTGGAAGGTTTGTGTTGCACAGGAAACTTCAGGATTCATCACCTTCGACTCTGCGGCGTTGACCGGACAGCCGGTCGGACTCCAACGAAACCTGATCCGGCGTGCGATCGAGCATGTCCACCCTGACGAGCTGGATATTAACTATGCAACCTTGGAACGTGCGACTCATTTCATTTCTGATCCTGATGCGAGCCGCCATATCCGTATGGATTTGACTGGCGGCGTTCACTTGCTGCGTGAGGGATCGTTGATCTACATCGCGGCCAGGAATGTGACTCTTCCCATTGAGCGTTGGCCACAAATGCCGGATGAAAGCAATGTCATTTCATTGAATATTCCCGGTACCGTCAAATTGTCTGGTGGCTGGAAGTTAAACTGTGAGCGTTGGAATATTGCCTCGCTGGCAACGGAACAAGCCCGTAGGAATGAAGATCCATTTCAGGTGTGGGTGGATGCACAGGGAATCCAGGATGCGCTCGAACTGCGCGTCCGACAAGATGGAGATCGCTTTGAGCCGCTGGGCATGGATGGGCATGAGATGAAGATCTCGGATTTCTTCATCAATGTGAAACTGCCCCAACGCGCCCGCGATCGCTGGCCCATCCTTTGCATGGGTGAGAAGGTGGTCTGGGTGCCGGGCTATCGTCCGGCCCACCCATTCCGGTTAACAGATGCAACGCGACAAGCTTTGTATTTTTCGGTGACGCGGCGTTAACGTCATTGCGAGGGCGATAGCCCGAAGCAATCTCACATCAAATTCAAATATTATGCTTAAAGTTGCTTGAGATTGCTTCGCGCGTCCTCCTCGCAATGACGTGATCTACATCCCACTCAACTGCTTCAACTTATTATGCAGCTCGCGCCATTGGATCTTCGAAACGCCAAGCTTCTGGCGAATCTTATCTGGCTCTTCGCCAGCGCGGTAATCTCTCAGGGCGCAGGTCCAGCGGCACATATCGAACGAAAGATGCTTGGTCAGCCCGGCTTCATTGCCGATATCTTCAAGTAAATACTCGAGCCGTCGTGGCGACCATGGGAATACTTGCTCGGTCGGGTGGTATTGGGCGAGGTATTCCTTATAGGCGGGAATCCAATCATCGGGCAGGATCAGCTTTCTCTCTTTGTAACGATTCGCCGGACTGGCATAGCGGATAAATATCTGGGGCCCATTGGGCGTATCTAGTTCAACGTGTTCGAGTTTCAATCCCAACGTCTCACTTTTTTTGATCCCAGTGGTCAGCAAAAGATAGACCAGAGTGTAGGAACGTGCATCGGGTTTGCTTCCACGGCGGTGACGGTCTGCGGCAAGCAGGACCGCGTCGTATTCTTCAGAGGTCAATACGAGGGGCAGAGGACTGATCGCCGAACGTTGCGCGACTTTTTCAGCCGGGTCAACCAACAGGACTCCATATTGATGCAGCCAGCGGAACAGCGATTTGGTAGCCGTAATGCGCCGCGCCAGCGTCTTGGGGCTGCATGGAACCTCACGTTCCTTTTCCATCCACTCAAAGTAGCGATTGAGATCGTTAATCGATTATCAGGCATGATAGCTCCTGTTCTTGTCTCTTCCTGCTTTCTACTGCGTATAGTTTAGCGAAAAAAGGAGGGGATGTCAACACCCCTGACGCATCATAAAATTGAAGCTTCAGCGACATGTGGGAGTACTCCCATCTCTACATCTATTCAGGGGCTTCTGCTACCTGACACCGAATCCTTCGCCAACATCAACAAGGACAAGTACGCCTGTTCTAGTCACCTTCGTGTTTTCCACAAGTGCGGACTCATAGGTCAATGAGACCAGTCCAACCACGAACTATGGCACAGCGACAACCTTCCGTGTGGATGGGTCGCCGATCGTGCGCACGTACTTCCGCTTTAACGTACAGGGCTTGAATAGTTTTATCGTAAGCAACAATGATCCAACCAAAAGGGGATTTGATTTTTGGCAACAAACTGCAATGGTCAGTTTATAATCAACGCGGTTAAGATTTATTCTCTATCGGCATAAAACGAAGCCTCTCATAGCAATCCCACTAACGTATCTCAACAGATATTATTTTCAACTGCCATTTCGTATGGCATCTAGAGTTGCATTGATGCAAGCCTCAGGTTTTCAAAATCCCCGAAATTACATCTCCCTAGTGGTATTCATCGCTCTGATATGGATATCATTTGGTCCGGCGAAATTAACCGGGACACTTGAAGAGGCACACGCAGCGTCTGATCCTGTCATTGCCGCAGCTGGAGATATTGCCTGTGACCCTGCTGTCATCAACTTTAATGAGGGCGAGGGGAATACAAGCTTCTGTCATCAGAAGTACACGTCAGATCTTCTCGTAGATGCTAACTTGGCAGCTGTCCTGCCGCTTGGGGACGTTCAATACTTTTGCGCAGGCTATCGGGCCTTTCTGCAATCTTATGGACCAAGTTGGGGGCGTGTGAAATCAATTTCGCACCCTGTTGTCGGCAACCATGAGTACCTCACTTCAGGCGGTACGGATTGTACAAGCGACAATGCGGGTGCGGCGGGCTACTTTAAATACTTTGGGTCAGCCGCTGGTGAGCCCACCCAGGGATACTATAGTTATGACATTGGCGCCTGGCACTTGATTGCCCTGAATTCCAATTGTGGGGATGCGGGTGGATGCAGTTATGGTTCTCCTCAGGCGAGTTGGCTGATAGCAGACCTGGCGGCTCACCCCAATCTCTGCACGCTGGCATACTGGCATATCCCACTCTTTAGCTCGGGAGGCCGCACAGCTGACAATACCCAGTCGATTTGGCAAATCCTGTACGATAAGGATGTTGATGTCATCCTGAACGGGCATGACCATATCTATGAGCGCTTTGCTCCCCAGACGCCGGAGGGAACACTGGATACGGTCCGTGGCATTCGGCAGTTCGTTGTCGGAACGGGTGGTGCCAACCTTACGGACATCGAGACCCTCGCCGCGAACAGTGAGGTGCGTAATAACGATACGTACGGAGTGCTCAAGCTCACCTTACACCTAGACAGTTACGATTGGCAGTTTGTCCCTGAAGCGGGCAAGACGTTCACAGACTCTGGTACAGAGAAATGCCACGGAGACGCTCCCACCGACACGCCTGCCTCAGCGCAAACAATTACACCTGTTCCCACACAAATAGCTTCCCCCACACCAGGGACAATCGCCTTTACCTTTCCCCCTATCGCGGATGCATATGTCAGCAAGACAAAGCCAACGTTGAACTACGGCACCTCGAATATGCTGCGTGTTTATGGCGGACCGCTTGGAGCTAGTTATTTGCGTTTTGAGGTCCAGGATTTGCCAGGTACAGTGGCGCGTGCAATCTTACGCCTCTATGCCAACAGCCAGTCGAATGCTGGGTATCAGGTGCGTGCTGTGACAAATCAAGACTGGCGCGAATCCACAATTACATACGGGAACGCGCCCCCTATTGGTAAACTGATCACAGAATCAGAACCTTTTCATGCCAGGCAATGGACTAGTGTGGATCTGACCTCCCTCGTGAAAGGCAACGGCACGTACAGCATTGTCCTGATCACCTTCGACGGAACTCCTTTGAGCCTTGCCAGCCGGGATGCCATTCCAGCCTATCGTCCACAGCTTGTGGTGGATGTTTTGGCTAATTCCAACGCTTCACCCGCTGCTACTCAGACCTTCGATACCACGGATGCTCTGGAGTAAATTAAGAACTGAAAATCACTGCCCCAACTTCTCTGGGCTAAAGCAGGGCTGGTAATCGTATCCCAGGATTAAAAGATAATGCGCTTTGCTGTTGGGGTCTGGTCCTGATATGACACTGCCCGGTAGCATACCCATCACATCGAGGATCGGATCGCTCTGGGTGTGATCTTGTGCCGCGGTTTTGTCTATCAGAACCGAATAAGCATAGTCCTGTCTGTCAGAGGGAATAATATGTGTCTCGTAGCCCGCATAATTAAGACGTGAGGCTGCCAGCGTGTCATAACCAGTAATGGATGTTCCGTTCATCACATCGATGACAACTGCCTGTCGTTCAACTGTTTTTGTCGAAGCAGAAAGTGCTTCGGTTAACATCTGCTGAAGAGGTTCTTCATTCGGGAGGAGAACAGCCGCGCCGCCCTCGGTGATCCACGAGCTGACCAGTGGTGGACGGATGTAGTAACTGCGGATATCTGCGTTCGTCATTTTGGGCGCGTAGAGGGAGAGTTGTAAAAGATCAACAAGATTGAGATCTGTTTCCACAGTACTTTTCAAATCGTTATATAACTCCGGAATGCGCGTGAGAGTGCCCGCCTGCAGAGCCTGTGTAAATAAGGCGCGCAGGACTTCCTGCTGGCGGCGGCCACGGTCGAAGTCGTTGGATTTTTGGCGCGAGCGCGCGTACCATAACGCCAGATCACCGTCCATGTGAATGAGGCCTGGCCCCGTTGTGTACAGTGCCCAGTTATTCTCATTCTCGGGGTCGTAGCTTGGATCGATCAAATGCCAATCCGTGTATGCGCACGCGACAGGAACATCCACACCGCCGAGTGTGTCCACGATCTGACGGAAGCCATCGAACTCCACCATGGCAGTATGGTCGATGCGAATGCCGAGGTTATAAAGGATCGTATCTTTTAGCAAGCCTGGTCCGCCACCCGGATAATCAATGGAGATTCCATGTTGATAAGCAGTATTGATACGTTGATTCTCCCAGCCAGGAATGGACACCCATAGATCACGCGGAATGGAAATGAGCGAGACCTGTCCATCATTGGGACGCAGGATGGCGATCACCATCGTGTCCGTGCGGAAGGAGCCGCCCGGTCGTCTGTCTGAACCGATCAATAAGAAATTGACTGTTTCCTGTCCATTGTTGAGGACTTGACTCCCTGAGGGATCGATTGTCGAAAAGGGGACGACCGTGTTGATGAGCAGGTTTGGGTCGATGGTTGGGATTTCAGTCTGAGTCGGTGCAGGGAGAGTCACGGTTGGGGTAGCGGTATCACCTGTCGGCTGGGAGTCGAGCGTGCCGGTTGGAGTCCAGGGAATCGGCTGAAAAGGAGTCGGGGTGGGTGAAGCGTTTGGTGCAGCAGTCACCAGGGTGAATGGCAGAGATGGAGCAGGTTGAACGCTGGAAGGCGCGAGCGCGAGAGGGCCGCATCCAGCGAGAAGGTACCCCGCTAGAAGAATGATGTGAAAAAGTCTCTTCATACCTTATGGATTGGGCGTGATCGGTGTTGTTTGCGTGAACGTTGCTGGAGGTATGGTGGTCGCCGGTTCGGTAGGAATATCAGTAGGTGGAACTATTGTGACAGTAGGAAGCGATGTCTCTGATGGGAAAGTTGGAATAATTGTGATGCCGGGAACTGGTGTGCGCGTTGGAACGTTTGGAACCCACAGTCTTTGACCTGTATAAATTGTGGTGGAGCTTCCCATGCAGTTGCCGCGTTGTAGTTGAGGATAGGTAATATTATAAGAGACCGCGATGCGGAACAAGGTATCGCCAGGCTGCACAATATAATTTTTTACCCAACCAGCGGGCGGACCACAAGGGATAACTGTAACAGTCGGAACGGGAGGCACATACAAGGCATAACCAGCCGGCACCTCAACAGCCGAAAGACAGTTGGCAGCGCTCAAACTTTCCGCGCTGGTTTTGTAACGCTGTGCCAGCGCATAGACTGTATCCCCTGTAGCAACAATCACGCGGATCCATCCGGAGGGTGGAGTGCAGGACGTGGGCTGTAAGACGATTTGCGAAGCAGTGGGTAATCCAGATGCGGTTTCGGACGGGAGTACTGTTTCAGTCAACGTTTCGCTGGGCAGAATCGCGACGATTGTGGCAGTTGGAGTTGGAAAGCTCAACGGGAAGGTTGGGGGGATAAGGGTTGGAGTGGCGGGCGAGGGCAGAGTCTCAGCCAGGGAGAGAAAGATTCCCCCAATGACCAAAATCACCGAAAAAATTGCAACGATCACCCCACCACCTAATTGGCGCCAGGCTTGCATAATTAATTCTCCACATTCTTTACAGGTGAGTTTCTGGCAATGGGCAGCAGGACGCTAAATGTTGAACCGACGCCCGGTTTGCTGTCCACCCAGATCCGTCCCTTTTGCGCTTCGGTGAGAGTCTTCGCGATGGAAAGTCCAACGCCTGTGTCGCCCACGCCCTGGATCAAGACATTGTCCGCCCGATACAAGCGGGTGAACACACGCGGCAAATCTTCCGCGGCGATGCCATCGCCTGTATCGCTGACCTGGATGAGGACATATTCCTTGTTATCTTCTGTTTTGGTCTGGACCTTTAGATGTATATTCCCTTCCGATGGGGAGGCGGCTCCCGCGTTTTGAAGAAGGTGGATCAAAATCTGTTGCAGAGCTTCACGATCGGCATAGATGGGCAACATATTCTTCGGCAGGTCGAGATGCATGGAAATGTTCTTCTCACGGATCTGACTGCTTGTATAGGTCATGGCATTATCAATAATAAGGTCCAGGTTCACCGGCTCGGGTTTCAGTTCATTGAGTCCCGTCTCCAGGGTTGTCACCTGGATTAAGTCATCGATCAAGCTGCCAATCCGTTCCGTAGAGGCTTTGATGCGTTCCACAAATTTACGTTGCAGTGTGCCAAGGATGCCAACTGATTCGCCCAGTAGCAAGTCGGTGTATCCGACGATGGATGACATCGGCTGGCGAAGTTCCTGTGAAATGGAGGCGACCACTTCGGCCTGTTCTGTCGAATGTGCAACGGAGGTGCCTTTTTCTGCCTCGACGATACGCATGTTCGCTTCGGCAAGCTGGTTTTGCAAGCGAGCCACTTCCTCCAGCGTAAGACGTAATTCATTTTCCATCTGGGCGGAGGGAGCAGAGCCAGTCTTTTTTGTGGCTTTGAGAATGCGCAGTTCTTCGTTTTCCTGCTTAAGTTTCTCAAGCGCTTGCTGCGTCTCCTCTTGCATTTTTCGCATGGCAGCGAGATTCTCAGCCTGGGTCAATCCCTCCTGGGCGTCGGCTTTAACGACGTCCATCTGTTTCAGCAGATCGTTATTGCGTCGTTCCAGATCCGTGATGCGAGATTGCGCCACATCCAGAGCCTGTTTGGTTTGCTCGCCTTTGATCTCAAGCGAAGTCATCTTTTGTCCGCGCTGAATAATGGGCACGAGCGAGACAGCGATATTTGTCAGGAACGCCTGATCTTCCGCGCTCCATAGACGGTTTGAATACGGAGATAACAACAGCACGCCACCCAACGGTTCCTTGTCAGGCGTGATAATCGGTACACTCATCAGGTGACCGGGATTGGTCAAACCAAGAAGATCGCTCAGCCCTTTAATATCGGCAGAGGTGCTACTCGAAGGCAGGCGCAATGGACGTCCGCGCTGGAGCGCATTAGTGAGCATTGGGATCAAATTCTTGTTGAGGCTCCCGCCCTCAAGATTCTCTTCCCGGATCAAATCGTATCCACTGGCGATCTGCATCTGGTTGTTGTTGTCGGTGAGGTAGATCACGAAGCACAGGTCAGCCAGCATCGTCTGTGCGATGGCGCGGGTGATCGCCTGACTCAATTTTTCGGTGCTGGATTCGCCTGCCAGTGC
>WNFU01005020.1_pt1 | contig 17147 bp, 15 predicted proteins | sample 5400121 | NCBI WGS metagenome assembly WNFU01 (sample SAMN13153360, study PRJNA577476) | soil metagenome | isolation source: 100 cm soil or saprolite under grassland replicate 1 | place: USA:California | collected 2016-06-15
ACCCCCTGCTTGCAAAGCAGGTGCTCTTCCAGCTGAGCTACATCCCCGCGGAATCTAGGCTCTGAGCTGCAATAATGTTCTCGGCTCACCTCCCAGGGAGTCTAGCACAGCGCTCCAACAGCATCTAACTGCGTGGTACGCTGGGCGGGTATGGCAGCCTCTCGCGTAGACCTCCCCGCCTCCTTCGAGCGCCACCTGCGCGCCGAGAACAAGTCTGCCCGCACGGTCGAGACATACCTGGAGGCCTCGAACTCACACCCTAATTCGCGGTTTTCCGCTCGCTCGCGAGCAGCATCGATGCAGGTTAGCACAGCGCAAAACGTGAGCTGCTTTGCAAGCAGGGGGTCGTGGGTTCGAGTCCCATCATCTCCACCGACCCCGTACGTTGTCCGAACCATGGGCTGGCTGGTTGGCGCCCGGAACACAGGCATGATGATCGCGTGGCGGCCCTGGACTTGGATCTCGTCGACCAGGGTGGAGCACCACCTTCTTGAGCATCACCCAACGCCTCATGATCCGCCCCGCCAGTGCCGGGCAACAATCACACAGGCAAGTTGGGGTCCACATAACCCCTCCGCACCCACGAGCCGGGAGGCCACGGCCGGCCTGACCTGCGGCGGAACAGGGGAATCCCCCCGATTTTCTAAGGGTGGAGCTGGCCGCCGCGCCCAAGCGTCGGGTGACGCCGGCCACGGCGGCCTGGGACCTGATCAGGCCCGCCCTGTACGGGCGGTGCAGCGCGGGTCGCTGCGTCGCGCGAGGTCGAAAATGGTTTCGAACTCGATCCAGTCGGAGCTTGTGGCTCTGGTGATGGGCGGGGAGCTGGGCAGCACGTAGTGCCAGTAGCCGGGGTCCACGTTGTCAGGCGACCTGTCCTCGAACTTGAGGGTGCCGGCCTCGTACAGACGGACGTTGACGTTGCTGTGGTCGCCGAGGCGAATCCCGTCGAGCCGGTACTGGAACTGGGTCCACTGGTAGAACCCGGGGGCGCCGGGAACGGTTCGGTACACGGCCTTGGCGGTGACGGTGAAGGTGTAGGGAGGGGAGAAGATGCTGCCGCCGCTGCTGCGTGTGCAGCTCCCCTCCGGGGTGAACCAGTAGCTGGTGGTGGCAACCCTGGTGAAGGTGGCGTTGCGGGGCACGGCGAGGCGGTCTTCCTGGCTGGCGTTGGCGGGTGCGACCAGCCCGGCCAGGAGCGCACCTGCCACCAGCGCCATGGCCAGCGTGGTACGCCGAAGCATCCTGAGCTCCTTTCGCGGTGGCCTGTCGGTCAGGGCGGCTGACCGGTCAGCCGCGCCCACGAATACGGACCGGCACCTCGTGGTAGTTCATGCGCCCGGCTGCACCTATGCCGTGCGGCACGCCCGCCACCTGTCCGCGCAGGTGGTCCACTCGGCGGACAATGCTCGAGGTGGGCGCCAGGGCCGTGCCGCCATCAATGGGATGGTGCTCGGGGCCGAGCTTGAACGGGTCACAGCCAGCCGGCGCACGCTGACGACCCGCGGGCTCTGGGTACGTATGCCGTCGCGTGTAGCGGACGCGTAGCTTCCCGTGTAGCTCGGCGGCCTATGGTTGCCTCCACGAGGTGATCTCCCTGTGGAGGGCTGGAAGAGTGGTCAAGGTGCTGGAGACATGGGGCGACCGGCTACTCAGCCGAGTGGCTCCCAAGATGCATGCAGCGGCGGACAGTTGCTGGTGGGAGACCTGCCCGGGGCCCTGCGCCAACAAGCGGTACTGCTGTCTGAGCGGAACCGGGCAGATCTACTGCTACAACAGTTGCTCGGGTCAGCGCCCACTCTGCTGACCGGAGCAGCAGGCTGGCGCCACTTCCGGGCGAGGTTATCGGTGAGGCCGACATCGTCGTGAGCGGGCCTGGTCGATACGACCGGCCACCACGATCCTTGCCGCCTCCCGGGGGTGCCGAGTGACGTACGTCCTCATAGGTTGCCGCTGCCTCATCGGCGTGGTGTTCCTCGCCTCGGCGATGAGCAAGCTCCGGAGCCGTGCCGCACTGGTCGCCTTTGCCGGCTCGGTGCGGGCGATGCGGCTGCTGCCACGGCGCTGGGAGCGTCCGGTCGTGACCGCGGTGGTCGCGGTCGAGCTGGCGATCCCAGCTCTGTTGGCGCTGCCGTGGGGGGTGCTTCCGGGATTCGGCCTCGCGCTCAGCCTGCTCGGCGCGTTCACCGTGGCGATCGTGCTCGCGGTTCGGCGAGGGGTCCGGGCGCCGTGCAGGTGCTTCGGCGCTTCGGCCGCGCCGCTGGGCATCACCCACCTCGTACGCAACACCCTGCTCTGTGTGGTGGTGGTCGCCGGGGCGCTTGGCGCGCTCCTCGAGCGGCCCGCCGCCTCGCACCCGGCAGGCGTCGTGGTCGCCGTCGCCTCGGGAGCGCTCGCAGCCGTCCTGGTCGTCGCCTACGACGATCTCACCTACCTGTGGCACGCCACGCCGGTCGCGCCGCTTCCCGGCTCCGGCGTGGGCGTTCGTCGAGGGATTCGCTGAGGAAGGGGAGCCATGCGGTACCTGGCCGCGGCCGTGGTCCTGGTCGGGCTGCTGTGCTCGATCGACCTGATCCTGACCTTGGGCGTCATCAAGCGCCTGCGCGAGCACGGCGAGGTGCTCAGCCGACGCGGACCTTGGATGTCCGCGATCCTTCCGGCTGGCAGCATGGTCAGCCCGTTCACGGCGGTCACGACGGACGGCGGCCGGGTGTCCCGCGACCTGCTCGTCGCAGGGACCCTGGTGGGGTTCTTCACCCCCGGGTGCACCTCCTGCGAGCGGCAACTCTCCGGCTTCGTCGGCTCCGCGGGGCTGTTGCCGGACGGTCGCCGGCGGGCGCTCGCGGTGGTGGTGGCGGACGACGAAGCGGCGGCGGCGATGGTCAGGCTGTTGTCCCAGGTCGCTCACGTGGTGGTGGAGGCTCCGTTCGGACCAGTCGCCGCGGCGTTCCAGGTCGCCACGTTTCCAGCCTTCTGCCTCCTCGACGAGCACCATGCGGTGGTCGCAAGCGGAGCCGACCTGGAGGCGATCCCGGCCGCGACCCCGGCATGATCGCCTCGGAAGGGAACCACGCCGCGGCAAGTGGGCAGCCGCGGGCCACGATCACAGGTGCCGTCCATGCGGTCGCGCTCACCTGGCGAGCGGCTCGGGTCACGCTGCTGCTCTACCTGCTGCTCACCCTCATGAGCGCGGCCGTTCCGGTCGCCGCGGCCTGGCTGACCAAGCTCATCCTCGACCAACTTGTCAGCCCCGCCACGGCCGGGCCTGCCCCCGTGGTGCTGCTCGGCGGTGCGCTCGCGGCAGCGGGTGTCGCCGCCGTCGTGGTGCCCCAGACGATCCGATACCTGCGCGGCGAGATGGAGCGGTCCGTCGGCCTGCTCGCCCAGGACGAGCTGTTCGCGGCCGTGGAACGGTTCCAAGGCCTGTCCAGGTTCGAGGACCCCACCTTCCTCGACCGCCTGCAGCTCGCCCAGCAGTCCGCCGGCATCGCACCGAACCAGGTGGTCGACGGCGGCTTCAGCGTGGCCCGCGGCGCGCTCGTGCTCTCCGGGTTCATCGGCTCGCTCGCGCTGCTGAGCCCGACCATGACCGGCGCGGTGCTGGTGGCCGGGGTGCCCGCGCTGATCGCCGAGCTCGCGCTCGGCCGCCGCCGAGCACGCATGCTCTGGAGCATCGGCCCGGCGCAGCGACGGGAGCTGTTCTACGCCCGCTTGCTCGGCACCGCTGAGGCCGCCAAGGAGATCCGGTTGTTCGCGAGCGGCGCGTTCCTGCGCGCCCGCATGATCGTGGAGCGACGCACGGCCAACGCGGCCAAGCGGGCAATGGACCGACGCGAGCTGGCCATTCAGGGCGGCCTGGGCCTGCTCGCCGCCGGGACCACCGGCGCCGGCCTGATCTGGACGGTCCAGGCCGCCCGCGCCGGACGGCTCACGGTCGGCGACGTGTCGCTGTTCGTCGCCGCCGTCGCCGGCGTGCAGGGCGCGCTCTCGAGCATGGTGGGCGAGCTGGCACAGGCTCATCAAGCGCTGCTGATGTTCGACCACTACCTGGCGGTTGGGCGATCCGAGCCGGACCTGCCCGTCCCCGGCCGACCGCGACCGGTGCCGCCGCTCCAGCGGGGCATCGAGCTGCGGGACGTCTGGTTCCGGTACAGCGACGAGCACGCCTGGGTGCTTCGAGGGCTGAACCTGACCATACCGAGCGGGTGCACGGTCGCGCTGGTCGGACGGAACGGGGCCGGCAAGAGCACGCTGGTCAAGCTGCTGTGCCGGTTCTACGACCCGACCAGAGGGTCCATCCTCTGGGATGGCGTGGACCTGCGCGACGTCGCACCGGACGAGCTGCGCGCGCGGATCGGGGCGGTGTTCCAGGACTACATGTGCTACGACCTCACCGGGGCCGAGAACATCGCCCTCGGCGACCTCGGTGAGGCCGGCCGCCGGGACCGTATCGAAGCGGCGGCCACCCGCGCCGGTGTGCACGGCACACTGGCTGCGCTGCCACAGGGCTACGACACGCTGCTCAGCCGCATGTTCTTCACGGAGGGGGACAAGGACGACCCGGCGACCGGGGTGGTGCTGTCCGGCGGGCAGTGGCAGCGGCTCTCCCTGGCTCGTGCGTTCCTCCGGGACCGGCGCGACTTCATGATCCTCGACGAGCCGAGCAGCGGTCTCGACGCGGAGGCCGAACACGAGGTCAACGCCCGCCTACGTACCTGCCGCGCCGGCCTGACCAGCCTGCTCATCTCCCACCGGCTCGGTGCCGTGCGTGACGCCGACCTGGTCGTCGTGCTGGACGACGGCAGCATCGTCGAGCAGGGCGACCACGCCTGGCTGATGGCCGCGAGAGGGGTCTATGCACGGCTGTTCGCCTTGCAGGCGGAGGGGTACCGCGCCGACCCGGTCCCGGCGGTGCCGGCAGGCCCGCGCGAGGGACGCTGATGCCCGGCGCCTTGGCGGCCGGGGCCGGCATCGCGCTCGTGACCATGGCGGCGCTTGCGCTGGTGGTGGTGCGGCGACGCTTCGTGGTGGTCACCGTCGAGGGTGCCAGCATGGAGCCCGCCTACCGTGCAGGCGATCGGGTGCTGGTACGCCGAGCCCGCCTCTCCGCGGTTCGCCGCGATCAGGTGGTGGTCGTGGCGAACCCGGCGGTGCCACCGGACCGGCCGTCACCGCAGGTCCCAGCCTGGGCTGCTCGACGGCTCTGGGTGATCAAGCGGGCTGTGGCGATACCCGGCGATCCCGTGCCGCCGGAGCTCGCGTGGGCCCGCGACGCGGGCCCTGCCGCGGCCGTCCCCGCCGGTCGGCTCGTCGTGCTCGGGGACAACGCCAAGGCCAGCGTCGACTCCCGTCGGTTCGGCTACGTCACGGCGGACCGCGTCGTCGGCGTGGTGGTACGCCGACTCCCTTCGGCCCGCGAGCCGGCGCGTGGCGGTGGGCAACACGACTCGGCCACTGCGGCCTCCTCGAAGCGGGCCTGCTCGGCGGCGAACAGCCGGAGCAGCGCTTCGATGCGGTAGCGCCCGGGGGCCGGGTTCTCCAGGAGGCGAACGTCGGTCAGCCGTTCCAGGGCGGATTCGGCGAGCGGGAAGGGTATGCCGAGCCGCGCGGCCATCTCGGAGGGGCACGCCTCTGTGTCGCGCAACCGGCCCAGCAGCCTGAACACTCGCGCGGCCACTGGATCTGTCGCCCGCACCGGGTCGTAGCTCGACCTGATGGACTGCCGCACGGAGAGGTCGCCGTACTGCAACTCGTCGAGCCGACGAAGCTCGTCGGCGAGCCGCTCCGCAAGCCGGCGCAGCGGCCAGTCGGGCCGGCTGGCCAGCCGGGCGCCCGCGATCCGCAACGCCAGCGGCAGGAAGCCGCACGCCAGGGCGATCTGGGCCGCGGACTCCGGCTCCGCGGCGACCCTGTCCGCCCCGACCAGCCGACCGAGCAAGGCCGTCGAGTCGGCCATGGGCAGCACACCGAGCTGCACATGGGTCACGTCGTCCAGGGCACCCAGCATGCGGCGGCTGCTGATCAAGGTCGCGCAGGCGCCGCCGGCGGGCAGCAGCGGGCGCAGCCCTCGCTCGTCGACGGCGTTGTCGAGCAGGACGAGCATGCGGCGACCGGCAAGGATCGACCTGAACCTGGCCGCGGCCTGGTCGCAGGAGGATGGGACGTCGCTCTGGGAAACGCCCAGCGCACCAAGGAGCCAGGCGAGCGCCGCGGTCGCTGTGGGCGAGGCTCCGGTGAGTCGGTCGGCCGCCGCCAGGTCGACGTAGAGTTGGCCGTCGGGGAACCGGCCTGATTCCGCATGTGCGGCACGCAGGACGAGCGCCGACTTGCCGACCCCGGCGGCCCCGTGCACGGCGACGGTCATGCCTCGAGCTCCGTCGGCTGCGAGTCCTGCGCGCACCGCTGACAACGCCCGGCCGCGTCCAGCGAGGTGGGCTGGACCTGGCGGAAGCTGGCGGGGTATCGCGATGGCCTCGCCACGAGGAGACGCGTTCGCCGAACGGACGGCGCGCCGGAAGCCGTCGTGGCGGGATTCCGTAGGAGCGATCGCAGGATCGTTGGTGAGGATCGCCTGTTGCATCTTCCGCAGCTCGACGCCCGGCTCCATGCCGAGCTGGTCCACCATGGTCGCGCGTGCTGTGACGAAGGCGTCGAGCGCCGCCGCGGGATCGCCGGACTGGTACAGCGCGAGCATCAACCGGCTCCACGCCCGCTCCCGGAACGGGTGCTCGGCGACCAGCCCGCGGAGCACGGCGACCGCCGCGGCATGCTCACCGCGTGCCAGCCACGCTTCGGCGAGGTCCTCGGCGGCGGTCAGCCGCTGATCCTCGAGCGATGCCAGGTGGCCCGCAAGGATTCGCGGGCACGACAGACCCGCCGCGGCCGGTCCGCGCCACAGTCCGAGCGCCTGGTCGAGTGCGCCGACCGTGACCTCGAGATCCCCCTTGGAAAGCGCCTCCCGGCCCTGCGCCACCCGGCGCGAGAAGACGGCGGCGTCGACCGCGTCCGGAGGCACCTGCAGCCGGTAGCCCCTACGCTCGGCAACCAGGCGCACGTCGTCCGCTCCCGCCAGTGCCCGGCGAAGCGCCGACGCATGGGTCCGAAGGTTCGCCACGGCCGAGGCCGGAGGCTCGTCCTCCCAGAGTGCCTGGACGAGCCAGTCCAGAAGGACTGGCTGGTTGGCGCGCAGCAGCAGAGCGACCAGGAACACCTGCTGCTTGGGCCCACCCAGGGGAACGACGCGGCCTTCCCGTCGCAACTCGACGGCGCCCAGGACGCGAAACTCGACCGCCACTGCGCTCCCAACCAGCAGAGGGCGGTGCCTTGCGCCCCCGCACCTCCATCGTTCGACAGGCGAGCCCACTCTCCCTTTGCCTCGGTACGGCTGTCATGTCACCTCTTTCCAGGACAGAGGCTTCCGTCCGGGCGCTGCAGGCGGGTCAAATGGTTCGAGGGCGGGAAAGGCCGGCACGTACACTGCGGGTCGGGTGACCACCGATCCATCCCGCGGGGTGAAGCGCCTTGGGTGTCCTGACCGCCGACAAGCTGCGCACGATGTACCTCTCGTTCTTCGCCGAGCGAGGGCACGCCGTCATCCCGAGTGCCTCGCTGGTGCCGAGCGACGACCCTTCGGTGCTGTTCACCACGGCCGGGATGCACCCGCTCGTGCCCTACCTCCTGGGACAGCCGCATCCGAGCGGGGACAGGCTGGTCGACTACCAGAAATGCGTCCGCACCGACGACATCGACGAGGTCGGGGACGCGACCCACGTGACCTTCTTCGAGATGCTCGGCAACTGGTCGCTCGGCGCCTACTTCAAGCAGGAGTCGATCACCTGGAGCTACGAGTTCCTCACCGGCGCCGAGCACCTGAACATCCCGCACGACCAGCTCTGGGTGACGGTGTTCGAAGGTGACGAGAACGCACCCCGCGACGAGGAGGCCGCCGCGGTCTGGCGCTCCCTCGGGATCGAGCGGCGCCGCATCGTCTACCTCGGTGCCGAGCACAACTGGTGGGCGGTCGGCCCCGAGGGCCCGTGCGGGCCGGACACCGAGATCTTCGTCGACACCCGCGGCGCGCCCTGCCCGGACGAGGACCCGGAGACCGAGTGCCTGCCTGGGCTGTGCAAACACGAGCGCTTCTTCGAGATCTGGAACAACGTCTTCATGACCTTCGAGCGCCGCGGCGACGAGCTGCGCGACCTGCCCAAGCGCAACGTCGACACCGGGATGGGCCTGGAGCGCACCCTGGCCGCGCTCAACCGCGTCGACAGCGTCTACGAGACGCACCCGCTGGTCGAGGTCAAGCAGGCGCTGACCGACCGCCGCAGCGCCTCGGCGAGCGCCCTGCCGCCGGAGCGCGCCGAGCGGATGCTCCGCATCCTCACCGACCACCTGCGCACCTGTGTGTTCATCCTCGGCGACCAGAACCCGGTCGAGCCCTCCAACCAGGGCCGCGGCTACGTGCTGCGCCGCCTGATCCGCCGCGCGGCGCGCGTCTGCCATCAGGCCGGATTCGAGCCGTCGGCCTGGGCGGACGTGTCCAAGGAGGTCGTGCGCCTGTACGGCACGACCTACCCCGAGCTCGAGAAGCGCTCGGCCGAGATCACCGAGCAGCTCGTCGCCGAGCTCGGCCGCTTCCAACGGACGCTCGCGCGCGGCAGCGCCCGCATCGAGAAGGAGCTGGCGCGGCTCCGCCAGGGCGGGCGGCGCGTGCTGCCCGGCGACCTCGCCTTCCAGCTCTACGAGACCTACGGGTTCCCGGTTGAGCTGACCCAGGAGCTGGCCGCCGAGGAAGGCGTCGAGGTCGACCTCGAGGGCTATCGGCGCAGCGAGGAGCGGCACCGGGAGGCGTCCAAGAGCGTCGTGCAGGCGGCCGGCGGACTGACGGACGACAGCGACGAGAGCATCCGCTACCACACCGCGACGCACCTGCTCCACGCCGCGCTCCGCAAGGTGCTCGGCGAGCACGTCTTCCAGCGGGGCTCCAACATCACCAGGGAGCGGCTGCGCTTCGACTTCTCCCACCCGGCGCCGATGACCAAGGAGCAGGTCGCGGCCGTCGAGGCGCTGGTGCAGCAGTGGATCGACGCCGGCGTGCCGGTGGAGCGAGAAGTCATGTCCCAGGAGGAGGCGCGGCGGCAGGGCGCGATCGGCCTGTTCGACGAGCACTACTCCGGCCTGGTCTCGGTCTACCGCATCGGGGACAAGTCGCTGGAGTTCTGCGGTGGCCCGCACGTGCTCAACACCGGCGAGCTGGGCCGCTTCCACATCGTCAAGGAGCAGTCGGTCGGGGCCGGCCTGCGCCGGATCCGGGCCGTCCTCACCCCGGAATAGGCCGCCAGCGCCGCCGCACTCACCTCGCAACTGGCTGACCGTACCCGCTCTGGGCGGATCTCACAGCGACCTCTCAGTGTGCTCAGAGGGTGCTCCAAGGTTCGGCGGGCAGACTGCCGCCCATCGTCACGCGAGCCAAGGAGCGAGCGCGCATGGAGCAGCGGTTCCCTCTCGCCTGCCCGCCGTCGGAGCCACCGGCGGTCGGCGCGTCGCGGCCGTCCGGGTGGCGGCCGCGGCGCGCCAACGGGGCGAAGGGGCGTGGCCGATGACCGTCCCCTCCGACTGGTCGCCGGCGGGCCGCGTGGCGGTCGCGGGTCCGCCGGTGGTGCGGACCAGGGCGATCGCCCGCACCTACCACCGTGGAATGATCGCCGTGCCGGTGCTGAGCGCGATCGATATCGAGCTCGCGGCCGGCGAGTGGGTGGCGATCCTGGGTCCGTCCGGGTCGGGCAAGTCCACCCTGCTCAACATTCTGGGGCTGCTCGACCGGCCCGACGCGGGCATCTACGAGCTGGCCGGCGAGGACGTCTCCGACTTGGGCGACACCCGCAGGGCGGCGATCCGCAACCAGCGCATCGGCTTCGTCTTCCAGAGCTTCAACCTGCTCCCACGCACCAGCGCGCTCGAGAACGTGGCCACGCCGCTGCTGTACCGGGGGCTGCGCCGCGCCGCCCGGCTGGCCAGGGCGCGGGCCACGCTCGAAGGGGTCGGCCTCGGCGAGCAGCTCGACTACGACCCGACGCAGCTCTCCGGCGGCCAGTTGCAACGGGTCGCGATCGCCAGGGCGCTGGTCGGCGAGCCGGCGTTGCTGCTGGCGGACGAGCCGACCGGGAACCTCGACACCCAGTCCGGCTCCGAGGTCCTCGACCTGTTCGCCGAGCTCCACCGGGCCGGCAGCACCGTCCTGATGATCACCCACGACCCCGTGGTGGCCGCCCGGGCCGAGCGGCGCCTGCTGCTCGACGGCGGCCGGCTGACGCCGGCCTGACTGAGGAGCGAATCGATGTGGGCCGCCGCCGCGCGCCGGTTTGCCGTTAGGGAGGTGGCCCACCGACCGTTTGAGCAAAGGAGCGAAGCGTGCAGCACGAACCCATCACCCCGACCGGCGACCAGGTCCCGGTCTACGACCGCTCCACCTCAGGGTCGCGCTGGCGCGACCGGCTCCTGGCCGGGGCGGTCTGCCTGGTGGTCGGGCTGGGAGGCGGCTTCGCCCTCGGGCGGGGCACCGCCCCGAGCGGCCCGAAGACCCTGGCCGAGGCGTTCCAGCAGTCCCAGCAGGGCAAGCTGCCGCGGGGCAACCTCCAGGGCCTCGCCGGCGGCTTCCGCCAGGGCCAGGGCGGCCAGAATGGCCAGAACGGCCAGAACGGCCAGGGTGGCGCCTTCGGCGGCCGTGGCGGCCCCTCGCTGCAAGGTGACATCACCGCGATCAACGGCGGCGTGCTCACCGTGTCCACCGGCGCCGGCGAGCTCAAGGTGCAGCTCAACGGCTCGACCCAGATCCGCAAGGCGGTCTCCGCCAAGCAGGGCGACCTCGGCGTCGGCGACACCATCGCGGTGCGCTTCAACCCGACCTCGTCCAACGGCAGCGCCGGTACGGTCGTCGCCAGCAGCATCACCCTGGAGCCGGCCCAGTGAGCCGCCGCCGCGGGGGGCGTGGCCGCTGGGTCGTGGCCGGCGTCGTAGTGGTCGTCCTGGTGGCGGCCGGGGCGGCCACCTGGGTGGTCGTCGCTGGCGGCGACGACCAGCCGGCGAGCCAGTCCGTGGCCACCGCCAGGGCGACCCGGACCACCCTGACGCAGACGGTCGACGCCTCGTTCACCCTGGTCAAGCAAGACGTCAAGCCGCTCAAGGCAGGCGTGGGCGGGACCGTGACCAGCGTGAGCCTGACCAAGGGCAAGCCGGTCAAGGCCCTCACCGCCCTGGTCACCGTCGACGGCGAGGCGCTCTACGGCATCCCCTCCAGCTACCCCTTGTACCGCAACCTCGTCGAGGGCGACGACGGTAGCGACGTCACCGCGCTGCAGAAGGCGCTGGCGGCGGCCGGCTACGACCCCGGCGAGGCCGACGGCGACTTCGGCAGCGGCACCGCGGACGCCCTGATCAACTGGCAGGCCGACCACAGCCTGGACGAGACCGGAAAGCTCGACCTCACCAGGTTCGTCTCCTACCGGCCCGGCGCGGTGGTCGACGACGTCGCGGTCGAGGTCGGCGACCGGGTCGGGGCCGGCGGCCAGCTCGCCACCCTGGCCCCGCGGTCGGACCTGGTCGCCCAGGCCGACGTGAGCCAGCTCGACGTCAACCGCCTCAAGCTCGGCCAGAGCGTGACGCTCACCTTCGACGGCCTGGACAGCGGCACGGCCCAGGGGAAGGTCGACGACATCGCCAACGCCGCGGCCTCGTCCGGGGGCTCGTCCGGGTCGAGCACGGTGGTGCAGTACGAGGTGACCGTGCTGATCAGCAAGCTGCCCACCGGCGCGAGGGCGGGCATGACCGGGCAGGCGAACGTGACCACGGCCAGCCGGCGCAACGTCGTGGTGGTGCCGTCGTCCGCGATCGGCGGGAGCAGCGCCAACCCGACCGTTCAGGTGGTCACCGACGGCAGCACGGTGACCCGCCCGGTGGTCGTCGGCCTGGTTACCACGGAAGGCAGCGAGATCCTCACCGGCGTCAGGGCCGGGGAGCAGGTCGTCACCGGCGTCACCGGCAGCGACACGGGCGCCACCAGCCAGAACCAGCAGGGCGGCATCCAAGGTGGTGGTGGCTTCATCGGTGGTGGTGGCGGCGGAGGCTTCGGTGGTGGCGGCGGTGGAGGGGGCAACCGGTGATCCTCGAAGCGGTCCGGCTCGCCGCCGGCAGGCTGCGCGCGAACCTGCTGCGCTCGATGCTCACGGTGATCGGGCTGGTCATCGGCGTCGGCTCGGTGGTGACCTTGGTCGCGGTCGGCAACGGCTCGGCAGCGGACGTGAACGACCAGTTCAGCCGGCTCGGCGCCAACACCCTGACGGTGACGGGCGGCCGCGGCTTCGGCTTCGGCGTCGCCGGCCTGACCGGCTCCAACAAGACGCTGACCCTGGCCGACACCCGGGCGCTGGAGCGGCTTGACTCGGTCAAGGCGGTCGCGCCGGCGGTGCAGGCCCAGACCACCATCACCAACGGCGCGACCAGCGTGCAGGCCGGCGTCACGGGCACGACCACGGCGATCCAGAACGTGGACGACCTGCAGCTCGCCGGCGGCAGCTTCTTCTCCGGCTTCGCCGAGGGCCGCGGGCTCAAGCTCGGCGTCCTCGGCGCCACCCTGGCCTCGGACCTGGGCCTCGACGGGCGCACCGCCGTCGGCCGCACCCTGGACGTCGGCACCGAGCACTACCTGGTCGTCGGGGTGCTGAAGGCGTCCGGGTTCGGGCCGCTGAGCCAGGACGACAACCTGCTGGTGCCGCTGAACGCGATCAAGGGCCGGCTGGTCTCCAGCGACCCCAAGGTCGACCAGCTCAGGGTGGCGGCCAAGCCGGGCGCGAGCGACCGCTACCGCAACGACGTGATCGCCACCCTCCGGTCCACCCACCAGCTCGGCCAGGACGACGACAACGACTTCATCACCCGCGACCCGACCACGCTGATCCAGGCCAGGCAGGAATCTTCGACCAACTTCACCCGCCTGATCACCGCGATCGCCGCGATCAGCCTGATCGTCGGGGGCATCGGGGTGGCCAACGTGATGCTGGTCGCGGTCCGCGAGCGCATCAAGGAGATCGGCATCCGGCGGGCGGTCGGCGCGCGCCGCCGCGACATCGTCGCCCAGTTCCTCACCGAGGCGACCGTGCTGAGCGTGATCGGCGGCCTGCTCGGCGTGGGCGCCGGCCTGGCGATCGCGTTCGCCGTCCCCCACCTCAGCGAGCAGCGGACGATCGTCTCCTACCCGGCGGCAGCGCTTGCGCTAGGGATCTCCGCCCTGGTCGGGATCGTCGCCGGTCTCGGCCCGGCGAACCAGGCCGCCGCCCTCGACCCGGCAACCGCGCTGCGCTACGAGTAGCGAGGTGTAGGGAGGTGGGCGGCGGAGGCCCACCGACCGTTTCAGCAAAGGTCGCCGGCCACGACACCCGGCGGGACACGGGGAACCGAGCGCGTGGCCGGCCTCGCCAGGCTGCCAGCATGCCCCCGCCAGGGATGTCGCGCCACCCTGGGGGCGCTTCACCGCAGCGCCGATGGCGGCGTCAGGGCCGGCTACCGCACCTCGGGGGCGGTGGCCTCGCCGCCGGTGACCTGCAGGGATCCGGCACTCGGGATGAATATGGACTCGCCGCCGGTGTCCCAGCGCACCGTCAGCAGCCGACCGTCGACCGCGGTCACCACACCGCCGCGTGTCGCGCTGCCGACCTTCTCCGACTCGACCACCACGTGGTCGCCGACCTTGACCATTCTCTCCACCGCCTCGTTGCTCCGGGTCGCCGCCGCCCGGGCCTCGGACAGCCTTCGACGGTCGTGGCCGTCGCCGCGCTCCAGGTTCTCGGCGGGCCCGCCGGTGCCGTTCGAGTGTCGCGTCCCGCTCTCCGCCGTTCAAGGGCATCACGACAGTTGGGGAATAGCGAGTTCGCCAGCCGCTCGGCTGGCGCCCTGCCAGCTCAGGTCGCGACCGCTTGGTGACCACATGGACGGTCGGGGAGGCGCCGCTCCCGCCGATCGCGAGAAGGCACCCCACGGCGTTGCGCCGGCTGGCCGTGGTCACGGTCGCCTGCCCGGTCATGCCCGACGCCTCGCCGGACCCCGGATCGTCCAGGTCAGGTACGCACGGCGCCCCGGAGCTGGCTCGCTTCAGCGAGTCAGCCCGAAGCGGGCGAACCTTGGCGACTTCGGCACCAGGACCACGCCGACCACGACGATCAGGAGCAGGGACAGCGGCAGGGACGGTCCCGGGTGGTTGAGCTGCGGGCGGCCGGCGGCCAGGTCGGCAAGTGGCAGCAACGCCTGCACCGCCACCGCCGTGAGCAGCAGCGGGCGCCTTGGCGCGCGGGTCAGGGCGAGCGCCGCCGCCGGCATCACCACCGGGAAGGCGTAGGTCGCGTACCGCGACCAGTCCCAGCCGATCAGGCAGTTGGCGAGCACCGGCGCCAGCCACCAGGCGAGCCGGCGGATCGGCTCGGCGCGCAGCTTGGCGACCGCGAGCGGCCACCACACGCCCAGCGACATGGCGAAGGCGCTGGCGAACCAGAGCCCTCCGTCCTGCTCCATGCGCTTGTCCAGGATGCCGGCGAGCACGGTCGGGAGCGGCCGCTGGTAGTCGGCGGGTGGCAGGCTGGGCGCGACCGCGAGGACCAGGGCATAGGCGACCACGGCCGGCGCCAGCAGGGCGGCGCTGCGCAGCGCCGCCCGCGGGTCGACCAGGCGGCCGCGCAGCCAGGCGTAGACGGGCAGGGCCATCCCGGCGAACAGCTCGCGGGCGCCGGCGGTGAGCACCAGCAACGGGGCGACCAGCCAGGTCGGCCGGGCGCGGACCAGGGCGAGGAAGCTGCCGGCCAGGAGCAGGAAGGCCGCCGGGTCCGAGAGGTACGGGTCGTAGAGGTAGAAGACCCAGCCGCGGCTGCACGCCAGCCCGGCCATGGCCAGCAGCGACCAGCTGTGGCCCGCGTCGAGACGGCGGGCCAGCAGGTAGGTGAGCAGCAGCGCCCCGGCCAGGCAGGCCAGGGTGATGGTGTGGTAGGTGGCTCGCCCGCCGCCGAGCAGGTAGGTGAGCCAGGGCACCAGCACGCGGGAGCTGTGCGGCCGGATCACCGGCTGGCCCGGGTCGGCGGCCATGCGCAGGTAGTTGGCGGCGTCGCAGCACAGCTGCCCGCCCGCGAGCGGGCTGACCAGGCGCCAGAACCCGGTCAGCGCGACCGCCAGCCCTGCCGCCAGGACGGCTTGCCGGCGGGTTGCCGGCGCGGCCGTCCCGGGTGGGCCGCCGCCGGCGCTCGCCGACGAGCTTGGCACCGCCGTGCTTGGGGCGTCCTCGCTGCCCGGCCGCCCCGGCGCCCCGCCGTCGGCCCGGGGCGTGGCCCCTGGCCGGTGGTTCTGGTCGGTCCGCTCGGTCGGCACGATCCCGGGTTCCGCTCCTCGTCCGGCTGTGCCCGTCGTTCTCCGGGCGCCACGTATCTTGCCACCGCTCACCGCGGTGGCTGCATACGCCCGGTCCGCCGGGTTCGCGTCCGTTGTTCCGGCGAGTGACGCGAGCACCGAGGCATTGCGGGCGGGCCACCCGGCCGCGTGTCGGTCGAATCCGACCAGCGCGGACGAGCTGGCGGGGAAGGGCCAGCTGCCGTGCGGCGGGCGGGTCCCCGGCTCGGCGGGCTCAAGTTCGGGCCGGATGGTCCGAATGGGCGAGGAGGGCCGGGACCTCGATCCGGTGGGAGCCTGATGCGGACCTCCTTGGTGGGCGCGCTGCTGGCGGTGCTGCTGGCCGCCGCCTGCCAGCCTGCGGTTGCCGGTCCGGAGCGGCCGCCGGTGGCGGCCGCCAAGACGCGGGCGGCAGAGCTGCGGCAGCGGGTCGCCGAGCTGACCGCGCGGGCCGAGCGCCTGGCAGTGGCGGCCGACGTGGAACAGGCGCGGGTCGACGCGCTGGTCGCAGAGGCGACCCAGCGGGAGCGCCAGCTCGACGAGGCCGAGCAGGCCCTGGCAGAGGCCGGGGCCGGCTACCGCGAGCAGGTCCGCGACCTCTACGCCCAGGGACCGCTCGCGCCCTTCGAGCTGCTGCTCGCCTCCGGCGACCCAGCGGCGCTGGCACTGGCCACGCGGGTGGCCGCCGCTTCAATGGAGCAGCGTCGCGGCGCGCTCACCGGCGCCCAGGAGGCCAGGGACCGGGTCGACCTGGCACTGGCCGAGCTGCGCCACGGTCAGGAGGGCGTGCGCGCCTCCGCGGGGCGGCTGGCTGCCCGCCGCGCCACCCTCGCGGCCGAGCTGGCCGCGGTGCAAGCCCTGCTCGACCAGGCCGACGCCGAGGTCAGACGGGCGCTGGAGGCGGAGCGGGCACGCCGCCTGGAGGCGCACCGGGCCGCCGTGGAGGCCGCCATGGCCGGCAGGGGGCGCCCGGCGGGCCGCGGCTGGCGCTGCGACCTCTCCGGGACCTCGCCGGCCGAGTGGTTCATCATCGCCCACGAGTCGGGTGGCGACCCGACCGCGGCGAACCCCGAGTCCAGCGCGTTCGGCCTCGGGCAGCTGCTGCTCGACATGCGCCTGCGCTACCTCGGCGTGGCCTACGCCACCACCGACTGCCGCCGGCAGCTCGCCGCCTTCCGCACCTACGTGCGCGACCGCTACGGCACGGCGGAGGCGGCGACGGCCTTCTGGGTCGCAGCCCCCCCATCGGGTACTGCGCCGGGATCCGGTCGGACGGCCACCGGGAGCGGGTCGTCCGCCACAGCCGCGGTCGCCCTGCCTGCGGGGCAGTCGTCGGGTACTGCGCCCGGATCCCTGTCTGGGCCCCGGGTGGCTTCGGCGGGATCTTGTGGGCGTGGGGTGGCCTCGGCGGGATCTTGTGGGCGTCGGGTGGCCTGGCGGGACCCATGGTGCCAACGGCGAGTCCGGCGTGGTGCCGCGGTCGGGAACGTGGGTCTGGGCGGTGCCGTAAGCTCGGCGTCCGTTGTCGCCGCGCGGGCGGCGCGCTGAAGGGGTCGGGGCGGGCAGGAGGGACGGCGAGGTGGAGCAGGGTCCGCTCCGCATGCTCTGGTTCATGCTGCCCGACCAGCGGCCCTGGCGGGAGCTGCACTGGCTGTCCCTGATGCCGCGGGCGGCGGTGACGGCCGTGGGAAGCCCGCGGCCGCCCGAGGCGGTCGACTTCGTCGAGC
>WNFU01004788.1_pt1 | contig 17145 bp, 13 predicted proteins | sample 5400121 | NCBI WGS metagenome assembly WNFU01 (sample SAMN13153360, study PRJNA577476) | soil metagenome | isolation source: 100 cm soil or saprolite under grassland replicate 1 | place: USA:California | collected 2016-06-15
AGACTCCGGGAGCACGCGTGCGGCTGCGGATGGAAGGGAGGAAGGGAGAGGTCTGGTTCGTGCCGGACACGATGCCGGAAGAGCCCGCCTGGGGCGTGCGCGCGTTTGGCACCGACACGACAGCCTATCGCCTGCCACCCGCAGCCGATCGGTACGTGGCGTGGCTGCCCGCCGAGCCGCTGTGTGATGCGATCGTCGAGGTGATCGTCGGTACGGATACAGCCCGCGCGGTCTGGCCCATGGTGCTGGACACACTCGATCGCGCGCACCTCGCGGTGGTCGTGCTGAACGATGACACCGCGCATACCGGGAAAAGCGACAGCCTCACCGTGGGAAAGGCCGTGCCGTACGGCACGTACAACTGGTTCTTCCCGCTGGGCACGATGTCCGTGGCCACGGCGCGCTGGGGCAGCCAAACGCGCCTGCAGCTGTCGCGGGGGGCGGTGGCATGGGTGAACACCGCCGATGTTGTGCCGCTCGCTCCGGCGACACCGCCGCCCGGAGGCATCGTCGGCTCGGTGCGCCTGGTGGCCGGCCCGCGCTCTCTGGTGCTGCGGGTGCCGCTTCCCGCGCACGTGCCGTTCCGAGTGGAAGAAGAGGAAAAGAGCCTTACACTCCGGCTGTACGGCGTCGCCTCTGATGTGAATTGGATGCAGCACGGCGGCACCGACCCGTACGTGACGCGCATGAGCTACGCGCAGCCGGCGGCCGACGAGGTGACAATCACGCTCACGCTCGCGGGTCGTGTGTGGGGCTACCGAACGCGCTGGAGCGGCCGCGATTTGCTGCTCGAGATTCGCCGGCCGCCGATGATCAATCCGCGCCGGCCCCTCGCCGGCCGCACGATCGTGCTCGACCCCGGTCATCCGCCGGTCGGTGCGAAGGGACCGTCTGGTCTGTGGGAGCCGGTCGCCACGCTCGCCGTGGCACAGCAAGCCAAGGGCCTGCTGGAGCGGGCGGGGGCGACGGTGTTGTTGACCCGCACCGACTCGAATCCGGTGGACTTGTTTCCGCGCACGCGCTTCGCGGAGGAGCACGACGCCGACGTGCTCGTCTCGATCCACGCCAATGCGCTTCCCGACGGTGTGAATCCGTTCGTCAATAACGGCACGAGTGTGTACTACTTCCATCCGCGCAGCGCCGCCCTGGCGCGGGCACTCGATCGGGCGCTCGTCGCCGAGCTCGGCGTGCACGATCTGGGAATGGGCAGGGGCGACTACGCGCTAGTCCGAAATCCGTGGATGCCGTCGGCCCTGACGGAAGGGTTGTTCATGATGATTCCGGAGCAAGAGGCGATGCTGGCCAGCCCAGCGGGGCAGATGCGGTATGCCCGAGGGGTTGCGCGTGGGATTGAGGAGTTTTTGAGGGAGATGGCGAGATAATGCGGAATTCGCATTTCACATTCCGCATTTGGTTACTCACGTTCCTCCTCCTGCCAAGCATCGCGTCATCTCAAGTCGATCCGTCTGGTAGTTGGCGCACGTTACAAACTCAGCATTTCCGCATCCATTTTCGCCCCGAGTATCGCGACCGCGCCGGCCTTGCAGCCAGAGAAGCCGAGCGCGCGTATGCGCTGCTGTCGAGCGAGCTCCATCCGCCTCGCGGCATCATCGATGTCACGTTATCGGACGACGTCGACACGCCAAACGGATTCACGGGCATCTATCCGTCGAACCGTTTTACGATTCTGCTGGTCCCGCCGGTGACGGATCCCGCGTTGCAAACCTACGACAGCTGGGAGCGTCTCGTCATCGTGCACGAGCTGACGCACGTCTTTCATCTCGATCGTTCGCGCGGCCTGTGGAAGACGCTGCAGGCGGTGTTCGGCCGCGCGCCGGGATTGTTTCCCAACCAGTATCAGCCGAGCTGGGTCGTCGAAGGCTTGGCGACCTACTACGAGTCGCGGTTCACCGCCGGAGGCCGTGCGGACGGGAGCTTTCATCGGGAGGCGGTTGCCTCCGACGCCGCCTCGGGGCACGCGCGCTCGCCGTGGGACGCCCTGCTATTCACGCGCTGGCCCGATGGGCTCGCGCCCTACGCGTACGGCAGCCGCTTTTGGGAATTTCTGTCGCGCAGCGTGACTGACTCCATCGTTCCGCGCTTCATCGAAAAGACGTCCGGTCAATTCATTCCATTTCGCGTCGGTCGTCCGCTGCGGCGTGCCGGGGCGACCGAACCGCTTGCCAATGCGTGGGAGCGGGCGATTGCGGCGGCAGGTCCGGTATATCAACCGGGAATGCAGGGCCAGCTGATCGCCGGCCGCTTGTGGTCTCAGCCCGTGCCGCGAGTGGCGCCCGACGGTCGCCGCCTGGCATACCTCTACGACGACGGCCGTGGCGCTCGACGGTTGCGCGTCGTGGATCCGGTGAGCGGATCTGTGCTCCGCTCGCATCGCGTCAATGGCGGCGTGAGCTACGACTGGCTCGGCGATACCCTGATCGTCGCGCAGCTCGAGTTCAGCAGCCGCTGGAAGATCCGCAGCGATCTGTGGCGCTGGTCTCCTCCCCCCGGTGGCGCGTGGACGCGCAGCACGAGGGACGCACGACTGATCGAGCCGCGTGCTGGGGGCGGTGTGGTATCGGCGCTCAAGCTCACCGCCGGCGTGGACGTCCCGACGCTCGGACTTGCGTCGACCGGCGCGACCTGGGGACCTACGGTGCCGTCCCCGGACGGGCGCTGGATTGTCGCGACGCGCAATCAAAACGGCCGCTGGGAGTTGGTGCGATGGCGCGTCGGCGCACCTGATTCCATCTCCCTCCTCGCCCAGGCACCGGACGGCTTCGCGGTTGCCGATCCGGTCTGGACATCCGACGGGGGTGAAGTGCTGTTCGTCAACGACGCCGGAGGCTTTCCACAGGTCCATCGTTGGCGCGCACGCGACGGTGTCACGCAATTGACCGCCGAGCCATTCGGCGCACGCGCACCGGCGCCGCTGCCCGATGGCCGTATCCTTTTTACGACGCTGGGAAACGACGGGTGGGAGCTCCGCGTCACTGCGCCACGCCCGCGAGCGTTGCCGCCTGCGACGCTCCTTGCTGGCGCATCCTTTGATTCTGCCCCTCCGGTGCCGATGCGGGAAACCGGGTACGCGTCCTGGGGCTCACTGCGGCCGCATTTCTGGATTCCGCTGGGCGTGAACGCCGGCGAGGCTGGCCACTTCTTTGGCGCGCTCACCGCCGGCGCCGACGCGGTGGGACGGTACGCCTATTTCGCCCAGGCGCTGTTCTCCCCCTCGCCCGCGCGTGTGCTGGGCTCGTTCTTCATTCTTAGTCGGGCCCTCGGCAATCCCAGCCTCGACTTCTCCGTCTCCAACGACTGGTCCCTCGTTGGAATCGACGGCACCGGACACGTCGTCTCGGAGGACCAGCCCGAGGCAGCGATTGGGGCCACCATGGTCGCCCAGCGGTGGCGCCGCTTTGTGTCGCTGCGGCTCGCCGCTGAATATGAAGGAAGGAGATTCGTCTCCATTCCCGACACGGTCCTTGTCGACATCTGCCCGGGGTGCACGAACCGAGACCGGGTCGGCGGATCGGCGATCTTGTCGCTCGGCTCCGCGGTGGCGGCGCCGCTGACCGTGTCGCTGCAGGACGGCGTCACGGCATCGCTCCTCTACCGCCGCAAAGCAGAGCAGGGCACCGACCGGTGGCTCAATGAGGTGCGTGGGCGCGGCAACGTTTACGTGCGCCTAGGACCGCGCATCGGGTTCGCCTATCCAGTCTTCGCGCTGCGCGGCGCGATTGGCACGCTCGATGGACCGATTACCGACCGGTTCTCGGTGGGAGGCGTGTCGTCAGGTGGCGTCGAGTTTCTGTTTGGACAGACCGTCGGCGTGTTCCGCTCATTCCCCGTGCGTGGCTACGCGCCGGGTGTGTTGCACGGGCGTCGCGCCGCGTCGCTCACGGCCGAATACCGCGTGCCCCTCACACTCATCGGTCGCGTGATCGGCCATCTACCGATCGGCGCCGACAAACTTGCGTTCTCGGTCTTTGGCGACGTGGGCGATGCCTGGGATGTCGCCGAGCGCGCGCGGCTGCATCGCCTCCGCTCGGTCGGCGCGGAGCTGGTCGGCGATATGACGGTGAACTACGACGTGCCGCTGCGTCTGCGTTTTGGCGTCGCGCAACCCGCGACCGGCAGGACAACCGTGTACGCGGCTTTCGGCGCCGATTTCTAACGCGCGCAACAACGCCAAGTCGTTGACGCGCTTGTCTGTTGCACCTGCTCCGCGCGAACCCTAAGTTAGGCCGTTCACTCGGAGACCGAATTGTATTGCTCCCGTTGTGGCACGCAGAATAAGGACACCGCGAAGTTCTGCGATTCTTGCGGTCTCGACCTGACCGCGATGACGCCGACCGGCGTGCGCGTCGAGGCGCCGGAGATCGCGGAAATCGACATGGTGCGCCAGGAGCTCAAAGAGGAATACGAAATCCTCGACGAGCTGGGCCGCGGGGGCATGGCGATCGTCTTCAAGGCGAAAGAAAAACAGCTCGACCGCGAAGTCGCGATCAAGGTGCTGCCGTTCTCCCTGGCGTTCGACAGGGAATTCGTCGAGCGTTTCCAGCGCGAAGCTCGCACGTCCGCCCGGCTCGAGCATCCGAACATCATCCCGATATACCGCGTCGGGAAATCGGGTCGAATCATTTACTTCGTCATGAAGTTTCTGCGGGGCAAGCCGCTGTCCAACGTTCTGGGGACGCGCGGCAGCCTGCCCCCGGCCGAGATCAAGAAAATCCTCGCCGAAGTAGGGCGCGCGCTCGCGTATGCACACAAGAAGGAAATCGTGCACCGCGACATCAAACCCGACAACATCATGTTCGACGAACATGGCCACGCGGTGGTCACCGACTTCGGCATCGCCAAGGCGGCGTCGGGCGGGAAGCTGACGGGGACCGGCATGTCCATCGGCACGCCGCATTACATGAGTCCGGAGCAGGCCAAGGCGCAGCCGCTGGACGGTCGCAGCGACATCTATTCGCTCGGCGTCGTCGCGTATCAGTGTCTCACGGGCGGCGTCCCCTTCGATGGCGAGGATTCCTTCTCCATCGGCTACAAGCACATCATGGAGGAGATCCCCACACCGCCGCTCGAGAATCCCGAGAAGCGCCAGCTGTTCGAGATCGTCCGCAAGATGATGGCGAAGACGCCGGCGCAGCGCTTCCAGAACGCGGACGAGCTGGTCAGCGTGCTCGAGAGCGGCCGCTCGGTCTCGTTTACGACGGATGCGACAATGGCGATGCCGTCGATGACCGGTGCGCGCCTCGCCTCCGCGCCGACGACGCCGCTCCCGCGCGCGACCGGTACCCGGCCCCTGGCGGACGAGGCGCCGCGCCGCTCGGTGCTCTCCGGCTTGCTCCTGTGGCTGCTCATCGTCGGGGCGGTGTTCGGCGGCGGCGGCTTCTATGCGTACAAGCAAGGACTGATCTTCGCGAAGGACACGGGCGGCGCGGGCGACTCGACCGTCGCCGTGCGAGACACCATCAAGCTCGCGGCGGCAGATACGACCAAGCTGGCTGGAGACACCAGCCACGCGACTGTGACACCACCGCCGCCACCGCCGGGGGCGCCCGGTCGGTTGGTGCTCCAGAACGTTCCGGCCGGTGCGCGTATCAGCATCGAAGGGCAGCCAGTGCGCGGTACCCAGCTCGACCTGGCCCCCGGCGTCCATCGTTTGACGGTTCGGGCCGTGGGGTACGAGACGTACGATCGCCAAGTCATCATCACGCCGGGCGAGACCTACAACGTGCGGCTGGACATGCAGACGAGTGAGGAAGAGGGGGGGCCCTGCGACCGGTTCGGCCCCGCGTACAACCAGGACAATCTGTGCTTCGATACGCGCCCGGTACCGCTGTCAACCACAATCATTCCGGTGGCTCAGGACGCGCCGGTGTTCCCCCGCCAGGCGATTCTGCTTATACGCGTCTCGCGTGACGGCACGACGCTGGAGGCGCGGGTGTTCGTCCCCTCCAATGTCGACACGTTCAACAACGAAGCGCTCGACATGGCGCGGACCCTACGCTGGAATCCGGCTCAGAAGAACGGGGAGCCGACCGAGGCGTGGGTGCAGTGGCGATTCCAGCCGGTGCGGCAGTAATCCACACGTCCAAAATCCATCCCACCGCGTTCATCGCGCCGAGTGCGGTCGTGCTCGGCGACGTGACGCTGGGGCCGCGCTCGAGCGTCTGGTATCAGGCCGTGCTGCGTGGGGACATGGCGCCCATCGTGATTGGCGAGGCGACCAACCTCCAGGATGCCACGATCGTCCACGTGGACGAGGGGAAGCCGGCGCTGATCGGTGCGCGGGTAGGCGTGGGGCACCGCGTGATCCTCCACGCCTGCGTTGTGGAAGACGACTGCCTCATCGGGATGGGGAGCATCTTGCTCAATGACGTGCATGTGGGCACCGGCAGTGTGATCGCCGCGGGCGCGGTCGTGCCCGAAGGGATGCGGGTGCCGCCCGGCTCGCTCGTGATGGGAGTGCCGGCGCGGGTCGTACGTCACGTTGATGATGGTCTGCGCGCGCGAATCCGCGGAACGTGGGAGCATTACGTCGCGGAGGCCGAGCGACACCGTCGCGGGACGTTCCCCATCGAGAGAGCAACTTTGTGATGTTGATACTCGGAGTGCGAGACGCGCCAACGCGAGTCCTCAGTCTTGCCCGGCACTACTCGTGCGTCTACCTTGGGCCTCCACGTCGTGTTAACTTCCCGAATTCCACCCGCTCCGCCATGAGATTCGCATGACCGCATCTGAAGCCCGCCATCGTCTGGACCTGAACGCCAACGCGCTCACCGTGCTCGAGCGCCGCTATCTCGTGAAGGATGACCAGGGCAAGCCGGTGGAGCGTCCTCAGGACCTGTTCTGGCGGGTGGCGCGGACCATTGCCGCCCCTGATCGGACCTATGGGGCCTCAGACCGGGCTGTTGAGAGCCTCGCCGAGACGTTTTTCGAGCTCATGGCGACGCGGGTCTGGATGCCCAACTCTCCCACTCTGATGAACGCCGGCCGTCCCCTCGGCCAGCTGTCGGCGTGTTTCGTGCTCCCGGTGGAGGACGCCCTCTCAAATGGGCACTCAGGCATCTACGACACGCTGCGGGCGATGGCGCTGGTGCATCAGTCAGGGGGTGGGACCGGGTTCTCATTCTCCCGGCTGCGGCCCAAGAACGACGTCGTGCGCTCCACGATGGGCGTGGCCTCCGGTCCCGTGTCCTTCATGAAGCTGTACGACGCCTCGACCGATGTCGTGAAGCAGGGGGGCACGCGCCGTGGCGCCAACATGGGCATTCTGCGTGTGGATCATCCCGACATCATGGATTTCATCCACTGCAAGGATGACCTCACGCAGGTCACGAACTTCAACATTTCGGTGGCGGTCACGGACGCCTTCATGCTCGCTCTCGAGGCGGGCAAGTCCTACGACCTGATCCACCCGCGCAGCGGGAAGGTCGTCGGCCAGCTCGACGCCCGCGACGTCTTCAAACAGATCGTGCACGGGGCCTGGAAGACGGGCGAGCCGGGCGTCTTCTACATCGATCGCGCGAACCACTATAACCCGGTCCCGCACCTCGGCAGCTACGAGGCCACGAACCCTTGCGGCGAGCAGCCGCTGCTCCCGTATGACGTGTGCAACCTGGGCTCGATCAACGTCGGTCTGTTCGTCACGAACGGGGATGTGGACTGGGACGGCCTGCGGACGGCGGTGCACCTCTGCACCCATTTCCTCGACAACGTCATCGACGCGAACAAGTATCCACTCGCGGAAATCGACGACCTGGCGAAGCGTATCCGGCGCATCGGCCTGGGGATCATGGGCTGGGCAGACCTGCTCGTGCGGCTCGGTATCGGGTACAACTCCGACGCCGCCGTCGCGCTCGGCCGGAAGATGATGGAGTTCATCGACGAGGAGTCGAAGGTCGCGTCCGAGAAGCTGGCGGAGCAGCGCGGCACGTTCGCCGAGTGGGACCGGTCCATCTGGGGTCCCGACGCGACCTGCGCCCGCAACGCTCGCGGCGAGCGCATCCGCCCCATGCGGCGCCTGCGCAACTGCAACCTCACTACCGTCGCGCCCACCGGCACGATCTCGATCATCGCCGGCTGCTCGTCGGGGATCGAGCCGCTGTTTGCCGTCGCGTTCATGCGCAATCAGGCCGGCGTGCTGATGCCCGACGTCAACGAAGACTTCGTGGCGATCGCCAAGCGCGAGGGATGGTACTCCGACGACCTGGTGAAGCAGATCGCGGAGGCAGGCCACATCCACTTCGACGCGGTGTCGGAGAAGTGGCAGCGCGTCTTCGTGACGGCCCACGATGTGACGCCGGAGTGGCACATCCAGATGCAGGCCGCGTTCCAGGACTTCACCGATTCGGCGATTTCCAAGACCTGCAACTTTGCCCACGACGCCACCGAGGAGTATGTCGAACAGATCTACCGCTACGCCTACCAGCTCGGCTGCAAAGGCGTGACGGTGTACCGCGACGGCGCTCGCGAGAACCAGGTGCTGTCCACCGGCTCGACGGCGAAGAAGGTCCAGGAGGGGGCAGGGAAGGATGCTCTCGCCGAAGCGCTTGGCCGCATCGCGGAGCTGGACACCGAGCTGCACTTGACGAAGGAGCGGTTGCACGACGTCGAGGCCGAAAACCTTCAGCGCCGTGCCAAGCGCTCTCGTCCTGATCTGCTCAAAGGCTCCACGCGCCGCGTCGAGTCGCCGCTCGGCACGATGTACGTGACGATCACCGAAGACGATAAGGGCCAGCCGTTCGAAGTCTTCATGTCGCTGGGGAAGGCCGGCGGCGCCTTGATGGCGGACGTCGAGGCGGTCGGGCGGCTCATCTCCCTGGCGCTGCGGTCAGGCGTGCCGTTGCCCGAGATCTACCGGCAGCTTCGCGGCATCTCCTCCGACCGGGCGGTGGGCCTGGGACCGCACAAAGTGCTCTCGGTGCCCGACGCGATCGGCATCGCCATCGAGAAGTGGATGCAGGAGAAGCAGGGCGTCCAGCAGGATCTGCTCGACACCCGGGCCTCGGCGCCGGCTGCAACCGAGGTCGTGCGGGGTTCGGCAGGCGATGCCGCCCTGCGGGCCGCGCGCGGACCCGAGCAGGACTTCATTGGCGCATGCCCCGATTGTGGCTCGCAGCTGGCGTTTATCGAGGGATGTGCGAAATGTCACGTCTGCGGCTTTTCAGAGTGCGGATGAGCCCGAAGCGACCGGGGTCGATGTGACTTCAGTCACGCCGGTCCCTTGACGATGAGGGTAGTCTAAGGGTATGGAAAGCGCCCACCGGATGGTCACCCCCACGCGACTGCAGGTGAAAGGTTGGGCGCGCGTCGGTCCAGCCGGCGCGCACACACTGCGGCGTGGCGCATGGTATCCCGTCGTCCGCATCTCCTCGAGCAACATCGTGGTCCTCGACGTCAACCGACACAACGTGCCGGTCGACCGTCGCTTCCTCGAGATTCGCTATCATCCGCCCGAGCGGTGGACGATCGTGCGCTGCGAGCCCCGCGTCATCGAGCGGCTGGGACGGATCTTCCCGCTCACGTACGCGGTCTGCCCCGCTTGTCGACATCGGCAGGGGATTGAGGCTCGGACGAACGAGATGACATGTGACCGCTGTCATAAGACGGCCGTCATGGCATGGGACGAACTGAGCTAAATCGAAAAACGCGGACCTGCAACGACTAGGCAACAGACGCACCGCGGTAAACCGGCCAAAGTAAACGGGACAATCCTTGCGAGGGTTGTCCCGTTTCCTTTTCCCTGTGGCCCGCTGTTGCGTCTGTGGCCTAGCCTTTGCATGTCCTAAAGAATTGCAACGGAATCTCCCAGGGAAACCGTACCAACCCCCTCACCGACGCAGTAGAACCCGCGCATCCCATTATCCAGAAACTGCAGATGCGTTTTCAGCTCCTCGGGCTCGACCTGTTTACCGAGTGCCCATCCCGTAAACGGCCGGCATGGATGTGCCACCTGCAGAATCTTGAGTCGCACTCGCTCTTTTCCGTCGGGGGATAGGATGGCCACCCCGACGGCGAGATCCTCATAAGTGAATTGCCGATCGCTCGTCGCGATGATGTTTTCACCGGCGCATCCCACCTCCACCCGATCGCCGAAATGCGCGCGCATGGCGTCGTAATGCGACGTGAACCCGAGCGAGATGCCGTGCTCGCCGTCCTCATTCTTGGTGCCGGGATGGGCGCGGTGGTGCACGTCCACGATCCAGGTGTCGCCTCCGTCCGGGCTCGCGCCCAGCGCGCCGTCGGGCGTGACGTTCAGCGCCGCAACGGACAGCAGCGGCGTGGGATCGTACACGCGCGTCGGCTTGTCGCCGCGTTTGAGAGAGCCGCGTTGAATCTGGAGACGGGTGACCGTACCGATGGTGCGCATAACGGAATCTAGCGCGATGTGCTACATTGGGCCCCTTCATGGTCCCTCCTCGGGGCTGGGCCCGATGCCTCGATAACGTCGCCGACGTCCTGCGTCGTGGGGCGTGGTATCCCATCGTCGACGAAACCGCAGACGGCAAGGTGGTCATCGAGGTTCGGAAGAAACCGGTACGCGTAAGCCGCATCGACGTCGCCGTGCGCGACACGCCCCCCGACCATTGGAGCATCGTCATCCGCACCGGCCTGCTCCGCCCTACCCTCGGGGGGAGGGAAGGGGAGGAGGTCACTACCACCTACGCCGTCTGTCCCCACTGCCAGGAGCGACAGGACTTCAGTGGCAAGCCCGATGCGCTGAAATGCCTCCGCTGCAAGCGTGAATCGAAGACCGACTGGTCGGAAACCTGTTGAAAAGCCCGGTCTGGCGTAGCTGATATCTGTTTAGTATGTTAACTATCAATATGTTAACTACATGAGCGACCGCTCGGAGTTGGCCCTGCAGCTCACCGACACCGTTGCAGCGGCTTACCAGGCCATCGTGCGGGCCGGCAACAGGGCCTACCGGAGCTTCGGGCTGTCGCAGCGGGCCCACGCGGCCATGGCGGCGGTCGATCTCGGCGGCCCCGATGGCGCGCGCCCCAGCGACGTCGCCAGCGAGTTGGGCGTGTCCCGCGCGGCAGCCACGACATTCATCCAGCGGCTCGAGGCCAAGGGCTTCGTTGAGACCACGACCGATCCGGACGACGATCGCGGCGTCCGCGTAACGCTCACCCGTCACGGTCTCGAGGTGCTGCTGCGCGTCGGACAGCTGGAGCGACGCCTAGCGGCCCGCACGATCGAGGGCATGCCGGCGTCGGCGATGGCGCGGACGATTCAGGTGCTTCAGGAGCTGCGGCAGCGGTTGGAGCAGAAGTCGCTCGAGGTGGTGCGCTGAGCGCGTATACGGATGTGCGAATCTTTATGCATCCGCGCGGGCCGGAACGCCCCCCCGGTCGCACTTCAAGTATCACTTCAACTGTTCTTCTTAGACGTAGTTACTTCAACGCATTCACCTCGACGCTGCTGGGTGCGCTTTCGCTCTTGACGGCGCTCCCGCGGCGCGTTTCCGTGTGCCTACTTTTCCACATCCCTAACCCCGCGTGCATTTGTGGATAACCGTACGAACGGCGTCCCATTGATCCGCCGCACGAAAATTGTCGCGACCTTGGGCCCTGCTACCGGCAACAAGGCTACGATCGGCGCTTTGCTCCAGGCCGGTGCCAACGTGCTGCGCATCAATGCGTCACACGGGACCCCCGAGATGCGCGCCGAGTGGATTGCTACAGCGCGGCGAGTCGCCGCGGGCGCCGACATGCCGGTCGCCGTGCTGCTCGACCTGCAGGGGCCGCGCATTCGGGTTGGGGATCTGTCCGCCCCGCGCGAGCTGACGGCGGGACAGCAGGTCGTCTTCTCCCCTGAAGAGGTCGCCCGTGGCGACGAGCTGCCCACTACCTACGACGGCCTCGCCACCGACGCGCGCGTCGGGTCGCGCATCCTGCTGAACGACGGCCTGCTCTCAGTCGAAGTCACTGGGGTGGCCCCCCCCCGGGTTCACGGCCGCGTTGTCGACGGCGGCATTCTGACGGCCCACAAGGGAATGAACCTCCCTGGCGTGCAGGTCTCGGCCCCGGCCCTCACGGACAAGGACCGGGAGGACGTCCAGGACGCGGTGAAGATCGGTGTGGACTACCTGGCGCTGTCGTTCGTCCGGCGACCGGACGACATCGAAGCGCTGCGCAAGCTTGTTCCTGGTACGGTCAAGCTCGTCGCGAAGATCGAGAAGGCGACGGCGCTCGACAACCTCGACAGGATCGTCGCGGTATCTGATGCCGTGATGGTCGCGCGCGGCGACCTCGGCGTCGAGCTGCCGTTCGAGCAGGTGCCGCTCGTCCAGAAGCGGCTCATCAGCGAAGCGAACCACCAGGGCAAACCGGTGATCACGGCGACGCAGATGCTCGAGTCGATGGTGCACAACCCCCGGCCTACCCGCGCCGAGGCGTCGGACGTGGCCAACGCGATTCTCGACGGCACCGATGCGGTGATGCTCTCCGCCGAGACGGCCGTGGGGCAGTATCCGGTGGAAGCGGTGCGCGCCATGGATCGGATCATCCGCGAAATGGAGCGGCACCCGCTGCGCCATCGCGAGGAGCGACGCGCCGCCACCGACGGCGTACACACGGAAGACGCGATCGCCTGGGGCACCCACGCGGTCGCGCGCATGCTCAAGACGCCGTTGATCGTCACGCTCACGAAGGGCGGCTTCACGGCGCGCAAAGTCGCTGCGCTGCGTCCGCCCGTTCCCATTCTTGCCGTGACGACCGAGCTCACCACGTACCGCCAGCTCGCATTGGTATGGGGCGTGATTCCGATCCTCGTCGATCACGTGCCCGGCTATGATGCCATGCTGACCGTCGTCCGCGACCTCGTTCTCAAGCGGCAATACGCGAAGCCCGGTGATTGCATCGTGATGACGGCGGGCGTCCCCTGGGGCGTCTCCGGCAGCACCAACCTCATCAAGGTCGAGGTAGTGTGACGTGCGGTTGATCTTGCTCGGCACCGGCACGTCGTTCGGCGTGCCGCAGATCGGCTGCCGCTGTCCCACCTGCACATCCACTGACCCCCGCGACCGGCGCACCCGGACCGCCGCACTGATCGAGACCCGCAGCAAACGCCTCTTGATCGATACGCCACCCGAGTTGCGGCTGCAGCTCGTCGCGGCCGGCGTCGATCATGTGGACGCCGTGCTGTTCACGCATGCGCATGCCGACCACGTGCACGGGATCGACGATCTGCGCGCACTCTCGGTCCGTCAGGGCGCCATGCTGCCGGCGTACGGCTCGCGTGCCACGATGGCGGATCTGGTCGCCAAGTTTCCCTACATCTTCGATCCCTCCATCCTCGTACCGGTGGGAACGAGCAAACCGGAGCTTGCGGCGCATGTGCTCGAGCCCGGGACGAGCGCCTCCATCGCCGGCGTTCCCGTTTTGCCGCTCTCGCTGCCGCATGGCGACCACCAGGTCTTCGGGTATCGCGTGGGTGCGGTGGCGTATCTGACCGATGTCAAGGCGATCCCGGATAGTGTCATGGAGGCGCTGCAGGGTCTCGAGGTTCTGGTCCTGAACGCTCTGCTGTCGCGACCGCATCCGCTGCACCTGTCGATTCCCGAAGCGGTCGCAGCGGCGCAGCGTGTGGGTGCGCGCCGCACCCTCTTCACGCACCTCACGCACGAGACCACGCACGCGGCACTGGCGGCAAAGCTGCCTGCCGGTATCGCACCTGCGTACGACGGGCTGGTTATCGACCTACCCGGGGCATAAATTCCGCCGCGGGGAGGCTCATGCTCAAGGAAAGCGCCGATTTAGACGCGCTGGTGCACAAGGCTGTCTTCGGGACCGAAGACGAGAAAGCGTACTCGCGCTGGATGATCTGGGAGATGGGGCAAAAGGCCGGCGTCCGGCCCGCCTCGATTCACGAGCTGTACCTGGCGCGCGGCCGTGGCGAAGTGCCGCCGTTCACGACTCCCGCGATGAACGTCCGGATTCTGTCCTACGACAGCGGGCGCGCGATCTTCCGCGCGGCGAAGCGACTCGACGCCGGCGCGATCATCTGCGAGATCGCCCGGAGCGAGATCGCGTACACCGACCAGCGCCCCGCCGAGTACGTCGCGGTGATGACGGCTGCGGCGCTGCGCGAGGGATTCACGGGGCCGTTGTTCATTCAAGGCGACCACGTCCAGGTCAACGCGAAGAAGTACGCCGCCGATCCCGACGCCGAGCTCAAGGCGCTGCGCGCGCTGATCGAGGAAGAGCTGCACGCCGGCTTCTATAACATCGATATCGATACGTCGACGCTCGTCGATCTCTCCAAGCCGAATCTCGACGAGCAGCAGCGCACGAACTACGAGCGCGCCGCCGAGCTGACGCAGTTCATCCGCGACCGCGAGCCGGACCACGTCACGGTCTCGGTGGGCGCCGAGATCGGTGAGGTCGGCGGTAAGAACAGCGATGTGCACGAGCTGAAGGCATTCATGGATGGGTACATCCGGGCCCTCGCGAAACGCGGGGAGTATTCCGGCATCTCGAAGATCTCGGTCCAGACCGGCACGAGTCACGGTGGCGTCGTGTTGCCCGATGGGTCGATCGCGAAAGTGCAGCTCGACCTGCAGGCGCTGAAGGCGCTGTCGCACGACGCCCGGACGAAGTACGGGCTCGGCGGCGCGGTGCAGCACGGCGCCTCCACGCTGCCGCCGGAAGCGTTCTCACAGTTCCCCCAGTGTGAGGCGGTCGAGATCCACCTGGCCACGAACTTCCAAACCATCGTCATGGATCACCCCGCGCTGCCGAACGATCTGCGGCGCGAAATGAACGAGTGGGTCAAGCGCGAAGCGAAGGAAGAGTGGAAGAAGGGCGACACCGAGGAGCAGTTCATCTACAAGAGTCGCAAGAAAGCGATCGGGCCCTTCAAGCGGCGGTTCTGGGATCTTCCCGCGGAGGCGCGCGCCGCCATCGGCGCCGATCTCGAGAAAACGTTCGCGTTTCTGTTCGAGCAGCTGCGCGTGAAGGGCACGCGGGCAGCCACGGACAAATACGTGAAACCGAAGATCGATTCCCACGCCGCGCCGCGGGCGGCGCTGGTATCGGCGCCGGACGACGCGGAGGCAGGCGAATGAGCGAGCGGAGTGGAGGGTTCGGCGCGTTCCTGTTCGGCATCGTGCTCGGCGCGGTGGCGGGGTTCGTGTTCGCGCCGACCGAAGGCGGGGAGACGACGCGCCGCAAAGTGACGAAAGGTCTGCGCAATCTGAAGGAGCTGGCTGAGGACAAGGTGGACGAAGTGCGCGGACTCCTGAAGGAAGCCGAAGCGGAGGCCGAGGAGTCCGAAGCAGAGGAAGAGGCTGAGGAGCCGGAGATCGCGACGCGCGAGCAGCTGCGCCGGCGGCTCGAGGTCGCCCGCCGCCGCCGCGCGCGGGCACGGCCGGTGCCCCCTGCAGCCGAGGAGGAGGACGAGCCGCTCGCGTGAATCGTGAAGGCGGCTGGCACCGCACGGTCACCGGCGTCGTCCGGCGAACCCTCGAGGCGGCCTACGAAGACAACATTCCTTTTCTCGCCGGTGCCCTCTCGTTCGACATTTTGCTCACTGCCATACCCTTCGTCGGGCTCGTCCTCGCCGTCCTCGGCTATCTCGCCCAACACCAGCTCGCCATTCATCAGCTGAACGTCCATGAGCTGCTGGAGCGTTTCCTGCCCGAGTCGAGCGGCGGAGAGACCGGGCAGTTCGGTTTCATCGAGCGCGCCCTCGGCGACCTGGTGGCCCGGCGCGGCCACCTCACGCTGCTCGCCGCGCCCCTGTTCCTCTGGTTCTCGACCCGTATGTTCGGAGGACTGCGCGCGGCCCTGAACGAGGTGTTCGACACCGAGGAGAACCGATCCTGGCCGAGAGCCAAGCTGCTCGATATCGCGATGGTCTTCGTGGCGGGGACCCTATTCGTGGGGATCGCGTTTGCGACCACGACGCGCGGCGTCGGATCGCAGCTCGCGTCGCTCGTGTTCAGCACAGCGCTCTTTTACGTGATCTTCAAGTACCTGCCCAGCCGGCGCATCTACTGGCGTACCAGCGTTGTGGCCTCGGTGTTTTGCGCGGTCGCCTTCGAGATCGCCAAACGGCTGTATGCGCTGTACGTGACGCGCTTCGTGACGTTCGACCGCGTGGCGTCGGACGCGAATCTCGTCGGCCTCTTTCTGTTCCTTCTGTGGATCTACTACACGGCCTATGTGTTTCTGCTCGGCGGCGAGGTGGCGGAGACGTACGATCTGATGCGCATGCGGCGCTTGCAGCGCGTGCGCCTCGGATGAATCCCCCGCTGATCGATCTCCGCGCCGCCCGGATCATCCTGGAAACGCTGCGATGAGTCCGAAGGCCGAGCCCCGTCCGCAAGTGATGCCGCTGGATCGGGCAATCCTGTGGAATCCGTCCCTGCCCGGAGTCAAGCAGACCGGGGGAGGCCGGGCGCCCTATCCCATTTTCTTTCAGCAAGAAGCCGTCATCGCCTTGCAGGAGCACGTCAAGAGCTCGCCCACACAGGCGATCTTCGGGTTTCTCGTCGGTGACCTGTACCGCGACCCGGAGAACGGGGTGCTGTACTCCATCATCGACAAGACGCTGAAGCTGAGTCAAACGATTTACGGCGACAAGACGGAAGTGGTCGTAGCGCGCCTGTGGGACCGGATGCAGGAACAGTTGGCGAAGGCCGCAGGAACGTTGCTGGGCTGGTATCACAGCCACCCGGGGCAGGGGGGTCTGCTCACCGCGCACGACATCGAAACCCACCAGAAGTTCTTCACCGATCCTTGGCACGTCGCGATTCTCGTCGCGGCCGAAGCCGGTGGCGTGACCGGGAAGTTTTTCCGCACGACCCAGGGGAACGAGGATTGGCACAAGACGCCGCTCGCTTTCTACGAGTTGCTCCAGCCCGACTCGATCAAACCCGACGGGAAGAAGCGTTCGTTCATCACCTGGCGGAATTACAAACCGTACGGTCCCACCCTCACCGGACCGAAGCCGAAGCCGCCGGAACCGCCGCCGCCGCCGCCGCCGCCGCCGAAAGCCCACGCAGAAGAGCCGGAGGAAGAGGAAGCCGAAGCGCCCGAGCCCAAAAAGACGCGCGAGACGCCATCGGCCGGTGACCGCGGGTTCCGTATCATGCGTTCGAGCGCCGATGACATTCCCGTCGTC
>WNFU01005239.1_pt1 | contig 17137 bp, 14 predicted proteins | sample 5400121 | NCBI WGS metagenome assembly WNFU01 (sample SAMN13153360, study PRJNA577476) | soil metagenome | isolation source: 100 cm soil or saprolite under grassland replicate 1 | place: USA:California | collected 2016-06-15
GCACGCCCCGGCTCGTTCCGCTGCACCCCACCACAGTCGCCACCATCGTCGCCTACCTCAACCAGCGCGACCAACTGTGCCCCAATCCGAGCACCGACGCGCTGTTCCTGTCCGCCGCGGGCACCCGCAAGCGCTACAGCTGCCTACACTCCACGTTCGCCCGGTTGGTGCGCACCGCCGGGGTGCGGCCCCGTTCGCTGCGTTGCCGGCCGCGGATTCATGACCTCAGACACACGCTGGCGGTGAAGACCCTCATCGGCTGGTACCGCGACGGCGGTGACGTGCCCGCCCGGCTGCCGCTGCTGTCGACGTTCCTCGGCCACGTCGAGCCGCCTACACCTTCTGGTATTTGCATGCCGCACCCGAACTGCTCGCCGAAGCCGCCCACCGCCTTGACCTGACAAAGGACGCCCACTCATGACCACGATCTGCGCGACCCTGCAGGCTTTCTTCACCGACCGTCTCATCCGCCAACGCCACGCCAGCACCCACACCATCGCCGCCTACCGCGACACCTTGCGGCTGCTGCTGGCCTTCGCCACCGGGCGCACCAGCAAGCCGCCCGCTCGACTGGACTTCGCCGACCTCGACGCGCCCCTGGTCGCGGCGTTCCTCGACCACCTCGAACACGACCGCGGCAACAGTGTCGGCACCCGCAACGCCCGCCTGGCCGCTATCCACTCGCTCTACCGCTACGCCGCCCTGCACCACCCCGAGCACACCGCCGACATCACCCGTGTGCTGGCCATCCCACCCAAGCAGTCCCGTCGGACGATCATCACGTTCCTCAATGACACCGAGACCGACGCCCTCCTCGCCGCCCCCAATCAGGACACGTGGATCGGCCGTCGCGACCACGCGCTGCTGGTGCTGGCCGTCCAGACCGGCCTGCGTGTATCCGAACTGACCGCTCTCACCTGCGCCGATCTGCACCTGGGCACCGGCGCCCACGTGGCCTGCCACGGCAAGGGCCGAAAAGACCGCATCACGCCCCTGAACGCCGACACCGTCACCGTTCTGCGCCGCTGGCTGGCCGAACGGACCGGGCAACCCACCGACCCGCTGTTTCCCACCCGCCGCGGCACCGCACTCAGCCGCGACGCCGTCGAACACCGACTGACCCATTACACCCGCCACGCCGCCAGCAACTGCCCGACGCTGGCCGGCAAGAAAGTCACTCCGCACATCCTGCGCCACACCACCGCGATGCGGCTGCTGCACGCCGGCGTCGACATCACCGTCATCGCGCTATGGCTCGGCCACGAATCCATCACCACCACCCAGACCTACATCCACGCCGACCTCGCCCTCAAACAGCAGGCCCTCGACCGAACCAAGCCCACCACGACGATGCCAGGCCGCTACCAACCCGCAACGGACCAGCTCCTGGCATTCCTCGAAGGACTGTGAACATCAACGCCGACATCGACCCGTACCGAGACGGAACCGGGGGATGACCGACACACAGATCAAGCCCCACACTCGTCGGCATCGGTACGGTGCTTTCCCAACGCCCGCGCTTCCGCGCCCAGCAGCAAGCGACGCTGCCGTTCGTCCAGGTGCGGCAGCAGCGCCTGCAGCTTCGCCGCCAAGATCTCGTCGGTTCGATCCATCCGCCTATACCACATCACGGACGGCCGATGTGGGAACCACCCAGTTATTCGTCGGCGCGCCCTAAGTACCGCCCTTCAGGCGGACTCCGGCGATCTTTGTCATTTCGTTAGATAGCTGTCGCCATCCAGACTCGTCCCAGCCGTACGGTCAGCTCTTCGCTTTGGCAGCAGCAGAGAGAGCGAGATATGCCGACCTATGAGATCGAGAGTGACGGCCCCGGCCGGTTTAGGGTCCGCGAAGTCCCTGGATGCGGCAGCTGGCTTGGCTTCATTGTTCTTTGTCTCGTCGTTCTTGGTTGTTGCATCTCGGGAATCACCAAGTCGGACCCGACCGCGGGCGGTGGCGACGGACAGCCCACCACACCTCCCCCGCCGAGCGGGGTCCGCAGTACCGGTGTCCCCGGAGACGTCCTCCGATGGGTGGACATCCACTCAAAGCCGTCGCTCGATCGTTCGACAATCATAGGCCAGGTCCCCCGCTATGCCACGGTGACGGTGTACTGCCAGACCGCCGGGCCGTCCGTCACCCAGTCCAACGGCGAGGAGAACTCCCACTGGGACCTGATCCGCTATACAGCCTACGGGAATACCACCGACGGATATGTCCCCGACGCCCTGGTCAACACCAACAACATCGTCGAGTGGCCCCAGATCGATGCCTGCTGACCTCATCATCGGAGGACTACAAGGCCGCGTACGCCGCCGAAGCGCTCGATGCCGCCAGGGGCGAAAAGCACAACCTGGCGTGGGTGCTGGAGGTGGACAATCCAGCCGGATATGAAGCCAGTCCCGGCAGCCCAGGCTCCGGAATCCTCATGGCCGTGGCCCAGCAGCGGACCACCATCAGACGATGCGCTCGGAGCAGATGGCAACGGTTCCAGGCGCGCTTGCATGCTGACGCGCACCGATCATATTGGCATAGCCGCGTGGCAACGTTTGCGGCGACGGTGACCCTGCCGCACGACCCGCGCGGTGGCGTGAGCCACATTACGGCTGATGTGCTCCTCGTCCGCGACGGTCGCCAACGCGGCTTGTCAACGCCCATCGGTCTCAACCGCCCGGGATCCTAGCCAGCAGCCACCCTGTTTCGCATCATCCTGGCGCCCCTGCCGCGGCCCGCATTATGCCGACGAATACGGCTCGTAAGTCTGGTGCAACACGTGAGGCCCGTTGGACTCCGGCATAACGTCGGCCTCGGCATAAGGCGCCCACGACACGGCACCGGTGGCCAGTTGCTGGTTGAGAGCGATCGCCGCCTCGATCGCCGGGCGGGGCACGCCGAGATGGCGGGCGAGGTCCCAGTCGGTGGGGACCTGGATGTGGACCTTGAACCGGGACGCCAATGCCTCGGTGAGGATGGCGCCGTGCACGCCCGGTTCTCTGAACAACGAAGATCGTCTATGTCGTGGGCCCGTCGGGGCGGTCGAGGTCGCTGACAGGTGGGCAGCGTTGGGCGGGTGTGGCGGTGGGCGCAGGATGCTCGTCATGGCGCGATCGCGGTCCACCGTTGCTGATCTTCAAGGGTTTCTGGCGGCGCAGTCGCCGTTGTGGCTGGCCGAGCGGCTGCTCGCCGCGGCCGGGCGTGATCCGGTGCTGTTGGCGGAGTTGGAGGTGGCCGCGTCGGGCGGGTCCGGTGCGGATGTGGTGCGGCGGGAGTTGGACCGGGCGTTGTGGGTGGCCGACTACGTCGACGAGGAGGACGCGCCCACCTACGTCGCTGAGGCGGACCGGGCGCTGGGCATTCTCGACAAGCTGATCTCCGACGGGCCCACCGACGGGGTGGTGGAACTGTCCGAGCACGCGATGGACCTGCTCGCCGACGCGGTGGGCAAGGTTCAGGACGAGGGCGACGCGCATGCCAGCCTGTGCTGGGCGCAGGAGATCCACTTACGTGCGGTGACCGCCGCGCCCTGACCGCTTGGAGCTGGCCGAGCGGTTGTTCGCGCGGGCGGTGGCTGACGAGTGGGGGGTGTTCACCAACGTGGTGGACGATTACGCCAAGCCGCTGGGGGCGGTCGGCCGCAAGAGGCTGCGCGACCTGATCGGGCAGGAGGTGGGTCGGTTGCCGCGGTTGGGTCCGGGCCAGTCCGGCGACGGGCGTCGGCACACCGTGCTGCATTTGGCCGAACGCGTTGCCCGCGCGGAGGGTGTGGCCGCGGTCGTCGACGTGCTGGCGTACAGCTTGACCTCGGCGCGGGCGTTCACCCGGATCTGCGAGGAACTGGTCACGGCGGGCCGCCCGGAGCAGGCTCTGGAGTGGGCCGAACGCGGCCTGCGGGAATGCGGCAGCGGACGGGTCGACCATGGTCTGGGCGAACTGCGCCGGTTGGCGATCGGCCTGTACGCGACGCTCGGCCGCGACCACGACGCCATCGAGCTGGCCTGGTCTGACTTCGAGGCTGCCCCGTCGTTGGAGGGCTATCAGCGCCTGCATCAGCATGCGCAGGCCGACCGGTCCTGGCCCGGCTGGCGGGACAAGGCGCTGACGGTGCTGCGCGCTCAGCCGCGCCTCGGCAAGGGCCAGCCGCCCGCCGGGCCGTACCACCCGCCCGGGCACTCCACCTTGGTCCACGTGTTGCTGTGGGAGGGTGACGTCGACGCGGCGTGGCGCGCCGCCCAGGATGGTGGCTGCGCCGAGGGTCTGTGGCTGAGCCTGGCCCGCCGGCGTGCCGAGCAGCATCCGGGCGATGCGGTGCCGGTGTTGCGCCGTCACGTCGACGCGGCGATCGCTTCGGCCAAGCGCGACGGCTACGAGCGCGCTGCGGGTCTGCTCGCCGAGCTGGGCAACTACCACGAGAAGCTCGGCACGTCGGTGGCGTTCGCCGACTATGTGCGGGCCGTCCGGAAGGCGAACAGCCGCCGGCGTAACCTCCTGGCCGCGTTCGACGCCGCCGGTCTACCGCGTTGACCGGTCCGTGACGTGCGGCTGGGACACTCCGTCGCGCGCCTGGCCCGTTCCGGCGGCCGACTACGGCTCACGCCCACGTACCGGTGAGCACGGCGTCCGGGGTGCGCTGCGGCGCTGGTGGGAATCCGGTGGAAGGATGAGTGCCGTGACGGACATGCGACGACGAGGCCCGGAGCCGCCCCCGGGGGCGCCGGAGATCCAGGTCAAGCCCGGGATGGCTCAGGAGATGCTGCGCGAGCTCGCGCCGCTGCTGGCCGAGGAAGGCATCGACGTCGATAACATCGACGTGCCGGATCTGGAGACCCTGCAGCGGGCAATGAACCGCGCGGTCGAGCGGCAGAACATGGCCCGGTTCACCCCTGTCGGGCAGGCACGCGAACTCGCCGCCGCCACGATGCGGTTGGCGATCGAAGCCATCGCCGTCGGTGACAGCGTGCTGGCCGCCGCGGTCCTCGAGCAGGTGCAGCCCGAGTCGCCGGACAACTCGACCGCCACCGTCGCCGGTTGCATCGGCTTGGCCTTTGGCCTGCTCGATGAGTGGCTGTCCGGGCGGGACCCGGACGCGCCCGCCGGGCTGGCACAGCGGGTCCGGCTTCCGGCCGGGCACTGGGTCGGTGAACGCGCCGCCACCGACATCCTCGTCCTGGCCGGCAAAGGCAAGGCGTTCCGTTCCCTGGACAGGGTGATCGCACGCCAAGGCGGCAAGCACGTCCTGTTCGGCAGCGCTCTCGCGCTCACCGCCGCCATCCAGGCGTGGGCACACGGCGCCGGGGCCTCGGTGCCCGACCTGACCCGCACCGCCATCCGCTGACCGCGCTTCGATCGATGGACCGTCAGGCTGAACCAGTGCTGGGGATGGCGGTGATCTCCAGGTCCGGGTCGCGGTCGGGACTCACCCGTGACCACGTGGCGTGGGCGCCACGCCGAGCGCCTGCAGGGCCGCGGTGTAGCTGTCGGTGAACCCGGTGCCGGAGTTCGGTATGACACCGTCGGGGTGGTCAGTGTCCGGGCCGTGACGCTGCCAGGCTCCTGCGAGCCGGTCGAGGACCTGCTGGCGGGGCAGTCCCGTCGCCGACAGCCGCTTCGCCGCCTGCCACACCGTGGCGGGCTGGTCGTTCCACAGTTGCTCGACCACAGCGGCGTAGACGGGGATGCGGCGGGTGTGGGTGCCGTGGGATGCCTGTCCGATCGCGGTGATCAGGTGCCGGTGGGCGGGGTCGGCGGCGTCCAGGTCGTCGACGTGGGTCGGCCCGGCCGGCAGGCCGTTGGCCGGTTCGGGAAGATCGACCATCCCGTCTCCGCGCTGGCCGGGCAGCGGTACCGCGAACCCGCGCCGGTGCAGGACCTCCTGCAACGCCGGCCCGTCCGCGCGCGCGGCGGGCGTGTCGGCCAGGTACGGCACGGTCGGGTTGAGCCGCCGGTCGCGGCACAGCGCCGGGAACGCGGTGAGCACGGCGTGTGCGGCTCGGCGCAGCTCGCGGCGGGCGGCGCGTGGCAGGTCCTGGGCGTCGGTGCGCCACCGCACCCACGCGCGGGCGACCTGCTGCGCCTGGTCCAGCAGCGACTGCGGGATGACCATCGTGGCCGGCAGGACCTCCCCGAACAGGCGGGCCACGCTGGCCAGCCCGATCCGGTCCGGTGGGAAGGCGAGCACGTCCACGCTCGCGTCGACGATGCGGGCGGCGAACATCCGCGCCATGCCGGGATCGGCCCACCCGTCGGGGTGGGCCGCGATGAACTCCTCGACCAGCGCCTGGCGCCGCTGCGGCGGCCACGCGGCGGCGACCTGCCCGCGCGGCGGTGCGGGAGACTGCCCGCCCGGCATCGTCATCACCCGCCGCGCCGCCAAGGGCAGGACCGCGGACAAGGAGTCGTCGCGGTGGGCCGCGGTCCGCAGGGCCGGCAACGCCGGATCGGCGGAGGCGACCAGCGCCGACCGCAGCAGATCGGCCGCGTCGGCGGGCGGGACCCGCTCGAACCGGCCACCGTCGCGGCGGGCGTCGCGTTGCATGTCCGGGGCCACCCGGTCGAGGTGTTTCGGCGCGGTCACCACGTCGATGCCGTGCATGACTCCGTGGAAGGCTAGGTCGATGGTGAACAGCAGCCCGTGGCGGCGCCCGCCGCCGGCGTGGACGTACTCGCAATACACCTGGGTGTACTCGCCGAAGACGTCGGTCCACACGCAACAGTCACCCGCGAGCGTGGTCTCGCCGAGCGCATCGACCCAGACCGGCAGCCCTGCCGTGCCGCCTGCGCCGGGTGCGGCGCGGTCGCCCAGCCGCCCGGCCGCGCGGGTGGCCGGTTCGTCCAGCCCGTGCGGGCCGGCCGCCGCCATCGTGCGGAGCAGGAGCAGACACTGCCGGCGCCCGTCGCGTTCGGCCTCGTCGATCAGGTCGAGCATCGCAAGGTGAAACGCATTGTTGTCGGGTGCTTCTGCCCGGATGGCGCACACGTTGGCGGCCAGCCACAGCTCGGCGTCCAGCGCGTCGGCGGCAGCCGCCAGGTCGGCGCAGCCGGCGATCACCGCGTCGTACACCTCTTGCAGGCCGGGCAGGCGCAGCATCCGACGTGTCCTGCCGCGTTCTGTGGAGCGCCGCGCCGGCGCGGTCCGTGCGCGGGCGCGGCGGCTGCGGTTCTTCCCACCCATGCCCGCGAGGATCTCACGGGCCACGGCGAACGAGACCACCGCGTCGGTCCCGATCGGGCACCGCGCCGAGGCGTGGGGATCCGCAATGCCCGGGCGGGCCGCTGACCTGCGGCGGTTGCGTACCGTGGCGTCACAGTCGGGTCTACCGATGACCGCCGGGTCCGATCAGACGTCCGGCCGCGTCGGCGATGCGGGGCATGCCGAGCGTGACGGTGCGTCGTTGGGCGATGCGGTCGAGCTGGGCGATTTTCTCCTCGGCGGCGGTGAGGCTGACGGTGAGTCCTTCGATCTCGCCGAGCCAGCCTTCGCGTTCGGCTTCGGCGATGCGGGCGGTGAGGTTGTCGCGGATCTCGACCAGCCGGCCGCGTTGGGCGGGGTCGGGGCGCAGCACGGGGCAGCGGATGTCCCGTTGACCGAACTAACTTGGGGGCCATTCAGGGCTCCTTCCGAGGTCAACGGACAGTGGTCCTGGGGCCGGGCAGGGTCCGACTTGGCGGCGCGAGTTACTGCGTGTGCCGGCATGAATCTGGTGTCATCGCGTGTCGACGACTACGCCACGCGGAGGTACGGATGGCAGAGCACATTACGACGGTCCGGAACGTTGCAGCGTTGGACGTGGCGAGGGCCGGTCGGGTGCAGGAGACCGACGATGCGTTGCTGCCGTTCCGTCTGCTGGACGGTCGGGGCGGTGAGGTGCCTGAGGTCTCCGAGTTCCTACACCACATGCTCGCCGATGACGCGAGCCCGTCGTCGTTGCGTTCGTACGCCTACGAGTTGTTGGCCTGGTTCCGGTTCTTGGCGGCGGTCGACGTTGGGTGGGACCGGGCCGGGCGTGCCGAGGCTCGCGACTTCGCGCTGTGGCTGAAGACCACGAAGAAGCCGCCACGGCAGCGCCGCCCCGACGCACCGGTCCCGGGTTCGGTCAACCCGGTCACCGGCAAGGCGACGCTCGGCGAGAACTACGCTGCCCGCGCCCGGCGGCATGCCCGCGCGGTGATCCGAAAGTTCTACGAGTATCACCGGGAGATGCACGGCCGACCGCTGGTCAACCCGTTCCCCAAGATCAGAGGCGGCGAGGATGAGCGGCTCAACGCGCACCACAATCCGATGCAGCCCTTCCAACGGCCGACGCGTCGAGCGGAGTATCAGCCCAGGGAACCGAAACCGGCCCCGCGGATCATCCCGGATCAGGCGTTCAACGAGTTGTTCGCCGCGTTGACCTGCAACCGGGACAGGGCGCTGATCGCGTTCTACATCTCCACCGGTGCCCGCGCTCAGGAACTGCTCGGCGCCAGTCAGGGTCTGGTCTTCCCGGAGGAGCAGCTGATCGGTGTGATCCGCAAGGGCAGTCGTGTCCTGCAGCGGCTGCCGGCCTCGACGGACGCGTTCGTGTGGTTGCGCCTCTACCAGCAGGAGATGCAGGGCCTGGTTCCCAAAGGGCCGGGGGAGCCGTTGTGGTGGACGCTGCGCCGTCCGGTGCTGCCAATGGAGTACGACGCGGCCCGGATGGTGTTCACCCGCGCGAACCGTGTTCTGGGTACGAACTGGACCTTGCACGACCTGCGGCACTCGGCGGCCAAGAGGATGATCCGCGACCCGCACCTGAGTCTCGCTGACGTGCAGTGGGTTCTTGGCCATGCCCACATCACCACGACCGAGATCTACCTCGCGCCCAGCCCGGAGGAGGTCATCACCCACGTCTTGGCCCACCACGAGCGGCAGCGCACCGCGCAAGCGAAGCCGCCCGCTCTGCCGGCGCCCGGCTACCGGCCCGACGTGTTGGCAGCGCTGTTCGGCGCCTCGACGGCTAATGGGGACAACCGGTGAGCGTCGCGGTTCGCGGCGGTGCGGCCCCCGACACGGATACCGCCGTCGCAGACCTCCCGCAGGTGGCCACGGCGCACCGTCTGGCGGGATGGCAGCCCCGGGCGTCTGAGGATGGTTGGTGGCAGACCCGCCAGAGTCGGGACCACTTGGTGGACAGGCTCCTCGGCCTGTTCACCGACCCCAGCGCCGACGGTGCCCGGGACAAGACGCGGCGGCGGGGCTTGACCAAGGTGCTGGACTGGCTGCAAGACCAGCCCGGGGACACCTGGCAGCAGCGGTGGCTGGCCAGTGGCGCCGAGGCAGCCGGGTTCGACTGGGCGGATCTGCCGCTGCGCGGGCGGGGGCCGGTGCGCCGCCATCACCGCGACGAGTTGTGCACCGGCATGCGGCTGCTGGTCTGCGGGCAGGTCATCCGGCCGGGCTACCGCTGGCTGCTGCGGCAACGCCAAGCCCTGATGCTCACCGAGGCCCGCGCAGCCATCGATCCGGACGGCTTCGGCCGGCTTGAAGGTCTCCACGCCGCCGGGTCGACCAGAGCGGATGCCCTGAGCAAGATCACCTGGATGGTGATCTGCAAGGGCGGCTACGTCGCCGACATCAGCGTGGGCGATTGCGTCGAGCTGATGGACGCCTTGCAGGAGCACCACTTTCGGGGCAGCGCGGGCCGGCCGCTGTTCTACGCGCTGCTGAAGAAGGCCGGCGTGCTGCCCGTCACCGCGCCGCCACGGCTGCGGGCGCTGCGGGTGGAAGGCCGCCGCAGCGTGGAGCAGATCGTCGACGGATACGGCATTGCCTGCCAGCCGGTACGTGACCTGCTGGTCGAGTACTTCACCGGGCGTTCGGTGGACCTGGACCACACCTCGCTGCGCTCGGTCGCCCGCACCCTGTGTCGGCTGTTCTGGCGGGATCTGGAGATCCACCACCCCGGCATCGACTCGCTGCGGCTGTCACCGGAGGTGGCGCAGGCGTGGAAGGAGCGCCTGGCCTACGTCCGCGACGCCGACGGCCAGCCGCTACGGCCCCGGGTCAACTACCGCAGCGAGCTGGTGTTCGTGCGGGCCTTTTACGAGGACCTCGCTCGGTGGGCTGCCGATGATCCTGCCCGGTGGGCGTCGTGGGTGGCGCCGTGCCCGATCAGGGCCGCCGAATGCTTACAGAAGAAGGTCAAGTCGCGGGTCAAGTCGCGGATGGACCAGCGGACCCGCACCCAGCTGCCGCTGCTACCCGCGCTGCTACGCGCCGTCGAGCAGCAGCGCACCGACGCCGAGCAGGGCCTGTCCACGGCCCGCGACACCGCGGCAGGAGGCCGGTTCACCGTCGCGGGCGTGGACCTTCAGCGCTGCCGTCCCGGCGAGTCCGGCCGTGTCTACGCCACCGACGTGGCCACCGGCAAGCGACGCGACCTCACCCACGAGGAGGAGGCCGCGTTCTGGTCCTGGGCGACGATGGAAGTGTTGCGCCATACCGGCATTCGCATCGAGGAGATGCTTGAACTAACCCACCACAGCTTCATCGCCTACACACTGCCGACCACCGGCGAGGTCGTGCCGATGCTGCAGGTCGCCCCGTCCAAGACCGACGCCGAGCGGCTGCTGCTGGTCTCCCCGGAACTCGCCGAAGTCCTCACCGCGATCATCTTCCGGGTCCGGGCGGGCAACGCCGCGCTGCCGCTGGTGTCGGCCTACGACGTCTTCGAGCAGACCTGGAGCCCGGTGATGCCGTTTGTGTTCCAACGCCGCTTCGGCAGCGAAGACCGGCCACTGAACCGCAGCTACATCCGCGAATGCCTGGTCGCGACCTCCCAGGCCGCGCAGATCACCGTCGCCGGCCAACCGTTAAGCTGGACGCCCCACGATTTCCGCAGAATCTTCGTGACCGACGCCATCCGCTCTGGGCTGCCCCCACACATCGCCGCCAAGATCTGCGGTCACTCCACCGTGGATACCACGATGGGCTACGCCGCGATCTACCCCGAAGATGTGATCTCCCACCACCGGGCGTTCATCGCCCGCCGCCGAGCCGAGCGGCCCAGCGAAGAGTACCGAGACCTCACCGCCCACGAGTGGGAAGAGTTCCTGGCCCACTTCGAGCTGCGTAAGGTCGCTCTCGGAACCTGTGGCCGCGACTACGGAACCCCATGCGCGCACGAAAATGCCTGTGTCAGATGCCCGCTCCTTCGCGTTGACCCAGCCCAACTACCGCGGCTGGAAGCCATCCACGCCAACCTCCTCGACCGGCTTCACGAGGCCAAACAACAGGGCTGGCTCGGCGAAGCCGCCGCGATCGAAACCACCCTCGCCGCCGCCAATCAAAAACTCACGGCCATGCGGGCGCTGGCCAACCGCCGAACCACGTCCCACCTGGGGATGCCCAGTATCCGCCCGGCGGTGGGACGGTCCAGCCCAGACATGTGACGCCCAACTGCCGAAGCATCCGCTCATAGCCGCGGACCGCGCGGGGTGCACCATCATGAGCTGGTCGCGCTCACGGCAACCTCGTCCCATTCGACCGCGGCGCTACCTTCCTGATACCGCCGGATAGCGCGGCCAGGCGGTCTTCCGCCGCCTGGCCGCTCGGGATGGAGGTCAGGCCCAGCGCGGCAGGCCGGCACGCTCCTTCGGGTCGTCCGGCTCACTGAACCGCAGGTGGTTGCCGAACGGGTCGGCGATAGTGAGCACCCGGCCGTTCCACTGCGCCTTCTCGACCTCCGGCGTCCACACCGCTGGCCCCCACACCGGCACCTCGGTACGCCGATCGTTCAACCGCTCGCGCAGCTGGTCGATGCCGTCCATCCAGACGAAGATGGTCGCGCCCTGCGAGGCGTCGTACGCCGCCTCGGCCAGGTGCAGAGTCGTCGTTGCGTACGAGACCTGCCCGTAGTACGCGGTGCCCGGGCCGCCGTTGGGGCCGCCGAAGTCGAGCGTGAAGCCGAGAAAGTCGACGTAAAACTGCAGCGCAGGATCGACCGCAAAGATCCGCAGCACCGGGATCGTGGCGGTGCGGGCGCCCCACGGAATCGCGGTCCTCGCCTCGCCGCCCGCTGGCTCGGCGCCTGCCTGCCGCTGAGCGGCCAGGATGTTCCAGTTGTCGACGCCGTGCTGCCGGGCGACGATCTCCAGGCAATCGCTGTGCGTAGCATCGACGTCGAACCGGCTGCGCAGTTCACCCCGCAACGCCTTGGCCATGTTCTTCGGGTCGAGTGCCGACTGGACCATGGGAATCTCCATACCGGCGGGCCGTGGATCAGCGCTTGCGTTACTGACTGGGCCGCCTTCGGGAGTCTCCGGTGCGACAGTCGGTGGTCGAGCAATGCGTTCACCAAACCCAGCGGGCGCAAGCGGCCGGCCGCATCAAGCCAACCTCAGCATAGCGCCCCGTGGACCCGTTGGCCGACACGCAAGGTCGCATTGGGGATGGGACGACGGAGGGGCGTCGACACGCCCGACTGTCATAGCCTGCCAAGATCTCGCCGTGACCGTCCGTCACCGGCGTGCGTTGAGCCAAACGATACTCGACTTCAAGATCAGTTCGGTTAAACAGGCATGTTCGTGCAGACATGGGGTGGCGTAGGCGCGGCCGCAGGTGCCGATGGAGACCTTGCGGCGTTCGAAGTGGCCGAGGAACTCCTCCCATTCGGCGTCGGTGGGGGTGCGATATTCCTCGGCGGGGCGCAGGGCCCGGCGGCGGGCGAGGAACGCCCGGTGGGCTTCGATCGCCTCGGCCGGGTAGATGGCCTTGTAGCCCAGCGTGGTGGTAATGGCGCCGTGCCCGCAGATGATCTGTGCGATGTGCGGTGGTAGGCCGTTGAGGATGGCTTCGGTGATGAAGATTCTTCGGAAGTCGTGGGGGCGGAAGCGGATCGGCTGGTTGTCGGCGGTGGTCGGGTCGAGCGCGGTGAGCGCTTCGGTGAGCAGCCGGGTGACGAGGTTGCGGGTGATGGGCCGGTCCTCGTGGGCGAGCCGGTGCTGGAACAGCAGCGGCAGCGGCGGTCGCCAGGTCTTCTCCAGTGGGTCGTAGGAGGCGACGAGGGTGATCGCGCCGTCGCGACCGCGGACTCTGGCCACGATCGCGGCGAGGACGTCGGCGAGTTCGGGGCTGACCAGCAGCAGCCGTTCGGTGTCGGTCTTGGACGGGGCGACCTGCAGCAGTGGGACGAGCTCGCCGGTGGTGGGTAGCCGGTACTGCACGATGGCGTGGTGGGTCAGCTCGAGCAGTTCCTCGATGCGTACCCCGGTGTGGCGCAGGACCTCGACGATGGCCCACGCCCAGAACGCGTCGTCCTCCTCGCGGGTCAGGTCGTGACATCTTCCGGTGTCGGGGTCGTCGGCCCAGACCTTCGCGCCGCCCGCGGTGGGGCGCGCCGAGCGGCGCAGCGTGCGTCCGGCGGCGGTGAACACGGTGCCCGGGACGGCGTCACGGCCGGCGGCCAGCAGGACGGTGGCGGCGGCGCGCCGCCGATCGACGGCGGAGATGAGTCGTGGCAGGACCGGGATCTGGTCGCGGGTGCGCTGGTCCATGGCCGCCTTGTGGCGGCGGCGTTGCTTGGCGCGCTCGACGTCGGCGGCGCGGATCGGGCAGGGTGCTGACCAGCGTGCCCAGCGGGTGGGGTCCTCGACGGCCCATTGAGCGATGTCGAGGTAGAACCCGCGGACCTTGATGAGGATGCCCTGGTACTGCTTGCGCGGGACCCGCACCTCGACCGGGTCGCCGGTGGCGGTGCGTCTGCGGCGGGTGGTGGTCTGGACGCGTTGTTTCCAGCCGGCGGCGACGTGGGCGGGCAGGTCCAGGGAGTCGATGCCGGGATGGTGGATCTCCAGGTCGCGCCAGAACACGCCGCCGAGGATGTAGGCGTAGTCGGCGAGGCTGGCGTAGTCCAGGCCGGGGCGGCGTTCGGTGAGGTAGTCCACGAGCAGGTCACGGATCGGCCGGCAGGCGATACCGCGGCGGTCGACCAGTTCGGCGACGCTCAGTTGGCCGGCGGCGCGGCCGAACACGCGGATCGTCGCCGGGGCGTCGGGCGGGAACTCTCCGGCGGTGTGCAGCAGTTCGTAGAGCACCGCAGCGTGCCGGTCCTTCAGGTCGCACAGCTCGACGCAGTCGCCGACGGTGATGTCGGCGACGGTGCCGCCCTTGGCGGCCAGCAGCAGCGCAACCTGGTAGAGGACTGCGTTGGTGGTCAGCCGAGGCAGAGGCCGTGCCGCGCACAGCGCCTCCAGTGTGGCGAAGCCGGCGGGGTCGCGGATGGTGGCCATCGCCGCGCGGAGGAACCCGGAGCGTCGCCGCAGCATCCAGGCCAGGTCGGGTCGGATCACGTCGCGGCAGGTCAGGACCTGTACCCCGATCTGGATCAGCTCCTTGATGTGGGGCTGCGGCCTGCCGTGTGCGGCGTGCCAGGCCAGCGGCACGGCGATCCAGCCGTTGCCGGTGACGTCTTGGGCGCCGCTGGTCTGCCAGCGCTGCTGCCACGTGCCGCCGGGCTGCTCGCCCAGCCAGGCCAGCACCGTCCGCACGCTACGGCCGCGTACCTTGCGCTGCTCGGTGTCGGCGGTGTGGAAGCCGGCCCGTTTCAGCTCGGCCAGCAGGTCCTCGCCGCTGGCCCGTGTCGCCGGCCACTCCGCTTCGGTGGGTCGCGGTGGGAACCGGTCGCGCAGCGCGATCTGACCGGTGGGCTGGCGCAGCATCGGCGCGCGGTGCCGTCCACCGTGCGGGAGGCTCTGGCGGCGGGTGCGTTCCAGCGGTGCCCGCGCCGTGTCGGCCGTGGCGGTCACCGGGCGAACAGGGTGTGCAGGCTTTCGGGGCGGTAGCCAGCCGCTGGGACCGGTGGTGCGGGCTCGGCGCGGCTGGCGCCGTAGCGGGCGTGGTGGGCCCGTACCGTCTCGATCACCTCGTCGCGGGTAGGGGTCAGGTACAGCTGCGTCGTGGACAGGTGCGCGTGGCCGAGGACCCATTGCACGTCGGTCAGCGGCATCTTCGGGTCGCGGGCCATGCGGTACGCCGCCGTATGCCGCAAGTCGTGCAGCGTCCAGTTCGCACCCAGCCCGGCGTTGACCCGCTCGAACATGCGGTGCGCCCCGTGGTAGGTCAACGGATGAAACGGCCGGCGCAGCGTCCACCACAGCGGCTGGCGCCGCCCACGCGGCACACCCAGGGCGCGCAGCTCGATCTGGTACAGCCGCAGCCACACGAACGCGTCCGGCGAGGCCGGCAACTGCTGCACCGCGCGGCTGCCCTTGCGCACCACCGTGATCAGCTGCTGCCCGACATCGGCGTCCTCCTCGCACGCCTCCAGCAGCTCGGCGGCCCGGGCACCGGTTGACACCCAGAACGCCACCATCGCCCGGTCCCGGTTGGACGGCAGCGCGGCGAAGACCGCGTCGAACTGCTCATCGGGGATGCACCGGGGAATCCGCTGCGGCACCGTCGGCCGGTACAGCCCCTTGCGGTCGTGGCGGAACGGCTCCATCGGGTTGTGGTGCTGGTTCGCCCGCCCGGATCGGCGGGAGCGGTCCAGCGGGAACGGGTTGACCAGCGGCCCGCTGCCCATCTCCAGGTGCAGGTCGTAGAAGCCGCGCAGCACGGTCTCGCTGTGTGCCCGGGTCGTCGCCGCGTATCCCGGCCCCGGCGAGGACTTTCCGGTTACCGCGTTGACCGTGCCCGGTGCCTGCCGCGCCCGGCCTCGCGTCGGCTTGCGGGCCACGGCCACCCAGCAGCTGAAGTCGCGGGCCTCGACCCGCGTCGCCCGCTGCCACGCCACGTCGATCGCCCACAGGAACCGGAACCAGCGCAGCAGATCCATGCCGTAGGACCGCAGCGTCGACGCCGGCCGCCCCGCGGCCTGCAGGTCCCGGAAGAACACGTCGACGGCGTCCACCCGCTCGCCCGCCGGGTCGACCAGGATGTAGGGCTCCCACCGGTCGCCGGTCTCCCGCAGCCGCCCAGCCTGCGGCACCACCAGCCCCGCCAGCGTCCGCGGCACCTCGATCGAATCGCGCACGGACGGGACAATACACAACCGCCCGCCAAGGCGTTAACCTGCGGAAACGCGTACGTTAGTTCAGTCAACAAGAGGTTGTGCCCGGCGATCACGTAGAAGCCGTCGACCGCTTCGACGCGTTCGTTGCGGTAGCCGGGGATGGTGATCACCCCGCGGCCGTCCATCGCCGGGTACAGCACGGCCAGCACGCGGGGTGGGATGAGGGTGGTTATGCGCTTCGCGTGTGTCGCAGTTGACCCAGTTTTCGGGGTCGGCGTACTCATCTGTCGGAGCGGGGGTCGAGCATGTTGCTGTATAGGTCGTCGGTGGCGAGAGCGGCTGGGGCGCCTCGATTGGATGGCGTCGCCGAGGCGGTGCTGCAGCGGTGCGGGGTGCGTGGCGGGCAGCCGTTCGTGCTGGGCGCCGACGGCTCGTACGACCTGAACCTGAACCGGTTCCTGCGGGAGTTGGACGGGTGGGGGTGCGTTCGACGCACACGGTGCAGGCGTACGCGCGGGACCTGATGCTGTTCGGCAGGTTCCTGCACGAGCAGCGCGGTGGAAGGTCGCTGTGGCAGGCGGATCAGGAGGATCTGCGCGCCTACAAGCGGGCGCGGCGGCGCACGCCGGGCTTCGAGGTTTCGGCTGCCACTTGGAACCGGTTCCTGGCCGCGTTGGACAAGTGGGTGCAGTGGGCGCTGCACGAGCGGCTGTTGGCGGAGCGGCCGTTTCGGATGGTGGAACGTACGGTGCTGGGTCCGCGGGGGTGGTCCGGGTGATCGTCAACGCGGAGCGGGAGATCGACGACGATTGCGGGCCGGTGCGGTTTCTGCCCTATGTGGACTATCTGCTGTGGCGTGACGTCGGGCTGCGTGGGCAGTTGCCCGACGGCGGCCCGGACCCGCAGTGGCGGGGCCGGCACGGCTGGCGCAACGCGGTCTTCGCCGATCTGTTGGTGTGCACCGGGATGCGGCTGGGTGAGGCGTCGAGCCTGCTGCTACCGGAGGTGCCGGCGGTCACCGATCGTGCGATGACCGGCGCGGTGCAGCTGGCGTCGGCGGTCACGAAACGAAACCGGGCCCGCACGGTATTCGTCGTGCGCCGGGTGCTGCGCGACCTGCACCACTGGGTGGGGATGGAACGCGACGAGTTGGTGGCGCGCAAGGTGGC
>WNFU01004793.1_pt1 | contig 17130 bp, 21 predicted proteins | sample 5400121 | NCBI WGS metagenome assembly WNFU01 (sample SAMN13153360, study PRJNA577476) | soil metagenome | isolation source: 100 cm soil or saprolite under grassland replicate 1 | place: USA:California | collected 2016-06-15
CGCCGCGCGGCGGCCGGCCGTCGGTGATCTCTTTGGTCCACACAACCCAGGTGATCTACCGGAGGACGGCCGCCGTCACGCGTAGTGACACGCCGCGAATCGCTCACAGTGGACGGTCAAGGGTTCTGAATAACGCTCCCGCATGAGCCGATCGTGTGGATGCCGCAATGGAGCCCGCTCGCGATGAGCGGGGCGACCCGGTCACGGCAGGGGACTGGTCTGCGGGCAACCCGATGCCGCAATGGAGCCCGCTCGCGATGAGCGGGGCGACCCGACGACGTACCCGCTACGTACCACCCGGTGCGGGTGCCGCAATGGAGCCCGCTCGCGATGAGCGGGGCGACCGCGGCGCCGGGCAGCGGCCGCCCTCTGGTGTCGACGCCGCAATGGAGCCCGCTCGCGATGAGCGGGGCGACCGGCACGGCCGGTACGGCGCGTACAGCGCGGTGAACGCCGCAATGGAGCCCGCTCGCGATGAGCGGGGCGACTCCTCCTGCCCTGCCTGGTGCTGCGGTGGTCGCGGTGCCGCAATGGAGCCCGCTCGCGATGAGCGGGGCGACTCGCCGGCCAGGTCGAGGACTCGGCCTTTGACTCCGCCGCAATGGAGCTCGCTCGCGATGAGCGGGGCGACGTACGTGCCCGGCCCGGAGCCACGGTACCCAGACGACGCCGCAATGGAGCCCGCTCGCGATGAGCGGGGCGACGCGTCACATGCGCTTCGACAAGGTCGCCGTCGGCGGGCCGCAATGGAGCCCGCTCGCGATGAGCGGGGCGACCGCGCTCGGGGATCAGCACGAGAGTGCTCGGCGACATTGCCGCAATGGAGCCCGCTCGCGATGAGCGGGGCGACCGCAGCCACGACTCGGCCAGGAACGCCATCCCGAGGCCGCAATGGAGCCCGCTCGCGATGAGCGGGGCGACGGGGTCCGACCCGCAGCCCCGTCGGTGCGGGTGAAGGCCGCAATGGAGCCCGCTCGCGATGAGCGGGGCGACCCGCGGCAGGTGACGAGTCCTGCAACCCAGAGCGAGCCGCAATGGAGCCCGCTCGCGATGAGCGGGGCGACGGTGACCTGCTTGCCGGAGGCCGCGTCCTGGGCGGGCCGCAATGGAGCCCGCTCGCGATGAGCGGGGCGACCACGTCAACGAGATCCACCACGTCTGGCCGACCGGTGCCGCAATGGAGCCCGCTCGCGATGAGCGGGGCGACCTCGTCGGTCGGCGGATGCGCACGCTGCAGCCGCCGGCCGCAATGGAGCCCGCTCGCGATGAGCGGGGCGACCTGGGCATGACCAGCAGCCAGCCGCCGGGAACGGACGCCGCAATGGAGCCCGCTCGCGATGAGCGGGGCGACACGGGACGGCCCTGTGCGGGCGGTGGTCGGCCCGCCGGCCGCAATGGAGCCCGCTCGCGATGAGCGGGGCGACCGGGTGACTCTGAGTCAACCCCTCGACGTCACCGTAAGGCCGCAATGGAGCCCGCTCGCGATGAGCGGGGCGACCGGTGACACCGAGGACGGGACCGATGATCATCCACGAGGCCGCAATGGAGCCCGCTCGCGATGAGCGGGGCGACTCGAGACCGAGTAGACCGCCTCGGTGAACCCAGGCATGCCGCAATGGAGCCCGCTCGCGATGAGCGGGGCGACATTGCGCCACCGTCGGACCTGGCTGAGGTCAGCGCGCCGCAATGGAGCCCGCTCGCGATGAGCGGGGCGACCCGCCTCGGGACGTTGAACGCCACGCCCCGATCGGATGCCGCAATGGAGCCCGCTCGCGATGAGCGGGGCGACCCCAAACAGATCGTCGAGTTCCCCACCAACGTCGAAGCCGCAATGGAGCCCGCTCGCGATGAGCGGGGCGACCTGGCACATGGCCGGCGTGGCATCCAGGTATGGAGAGGCCGCAATGGAGCCCGCTCGCGATGAGCGGGGCGACTCGCCTATGCCCAGGCCGTCGAATGGCGCTCCCAGGCCGCAATGGAGCCCGCTCGCGATGAGCGGGGCGACCTGATCGGCACGGCCCCGAACCTGGCCAGCGTGTACATGCCGCAATGGAGCCCGCTCGCGATGAGCGGGGCGACGCTCGTTCACAGCCGGCTCGCCCGACGCTCGAGCGCGCCGCAATGGAGCCCGCTCGCGATGAGCGGGGCGACCGGCGGCTGTCCGGACGCACGACGGTCGTCGTCGTGCCGCAATGGAGCCCGCTCGCGATGAGCGGGGCGACCGGAACTCCCGTCGGGCATTCGCGATCGTCACTTGGCCGCAATGGAGCCCGCTCGCGATGAGCGGGGCGACCCGCCGCCGGTGTCGACACCCATCCCGGCGGCGAGGAGCTGCCGCAATGGAGCCCGCTCGCGATGAGCGGGGCGACCCACACCCTCCAGGTGTGTGGGACACGTGGGACTGAAGCCGCAATGGAGCCCGCTCGCGATGAGCGGGGCGACCTGTGGTGAAGGTCCACGGTCGCATCGCTGCTCTCGCCGCAATGGAGCCCGCTCGCGATGAGCGGGGCGACGCCCGCGCAGGGATGGCGGCTGATCGCGCATAACATGGCGCCGCAATGGAGCCCGCTCGCGATGAGCGGGGCGACACGCCGGTGTTCCAACCGCCCAGCGCCCCCGTCTCGCCGCAATGGAGCCCGCTCGCGATGAGCGGGGCGACTAGCGCCTGCGCCCATCACTGTTGGGTCGAGCGAGGTGCCGCAATGGAGCCCGCTCGCGATGAGCGGGGCGACGCGTGAACCCGGGCACCCTTCATGCACATCTGGGCGCCGCAATGGAGCCCGCTCGCGATGAGCGGGGCGACATGAACGGCGCAGTGATGAGGTCACGCACCGTCCGCCAGCCGCAATGGAGCCCGCTCGCGATGAGCGGGGCGACCCGACCTCGACGTGCACGCTGGTGACGCCACCGGCCCGGCCGCAATGGAGCCCGCTCGCGATGAGCGGGGCGACCGCGCCCTAGCCGGCGAGCCCTGCCACTTCTGGCGCGCCGCAATGGAGCCCGCTCGCGATGAGCGGGGCGACCACCAGGTCGAAGGCGCGGCTCGGAGTTGGCGAGGTGCCGCAATGGAGCCCGCTCGCGATGAGCGGGGCGACATCGTGGGGATCATTGCGGGCTCCTCGGATGGTTGCGGCCGCAATGGAGCCCGCTCGCGATGAGCGGGGCGACAAGGTTGTTCAGCCAGCGGATCTGCTCTGCGTCCATGTGCCGCAATGGAGCCCGCTCGCGATGAGCGGGGCGACCCGGGTGCCTTGGTAGTCTCTGCGGCCGGGCCGGACGCCGCAATGGAGCCCGCTCGCGATGAGCGGGGCGACGCACCCGCCCCTGGCCGGTGCGGACCGCCCAGTCGAGCCGCAATGGAGCCCGCTCGCGATGAGCGGGGCGACTGCCACGACCTCGTCGAGGCGTACGCCGGCGACACGCCGCAATGGAGCCCGCTCGCGATGAGCGGGGCGACGAGTTGGGTACCGTGCGACTGGAGGAACGTCCGTGCCGCAATGGAGCCCGCTCGCGATGAGCGGGGCGACTCGTAGGCAACGGCAACGCCAGCGGCAACGGCAGCGGGCCGCAATGGAGCCCGCTCGCGATGAGCGGGGCGACCCCGCACCTCAGCCGGTGCCGGTGGGCTCGCTGTGCGCCGCAATGGAGCCCGCTCGCGATGAGCGGGGCGACCTGCCACCCGTCTCGCAGACGAGCACCACCTCGGGGCCGCAATGGAGCCCGCTCGCGATGAGCGGGGCGACCAGCCGGGTCAGCGCGTCGGCCGGCACCGGGCGGGTGCCGCAATGGAGCCCGCTCGCGATGAGCGGGGCGACGACCCACCACATCCAGCTTGACGACTACGTACTGACGCCGCAATGGAGCCCGCTCGCGATGAGCGGGGCGACCTGAAGCGCGGCGAGGACCGCGACTCGATCGCCGAGCCGCAATGGAGCCCGCTCGCGATGAGCGGGGCGACTGTCACGCAGCGTTACTGCCCCGGCGTCACTCTGGGGCCGCAATGGAGCCCGCTCGCGATGAGCGGGGCGACTCGTCTTACGGGTCATGCTGGTGATCGGCACGGCGCAGCCGCAATGGAGCCCGCTCGCGATGAGCGGGGCGACCGGGCCGGGATGACCTGTGTGGCTCAGGTCGAGATCGCCGCAATGGAGCCCGCTCGCGATGAGCGGGGCGACCGGCAAGGCCGTGGTCGACGCCGGGTATGAGCGGGTGCCGCAATGGAGCCCGCTCGCGATGAGCGGGGCGACCATGACGGCGCACCAGGTGCGCCAGCGGCGCAGCTCGTGCCGCAATGGAGCCCGCTCGCGATGAGCGGGGCGACCCGGCCGAACCTGCTCTTCGTCGGCGCGCAACCATCGCCGCAATGGAGCCCGCTCGCGATGAGCGGGGCGACCAAGGTCACCGACCTTGAGCTGTCCTGCCGGATGGACGCCGCAATGGAGCCCGCTCGCGATGAGCGGGGCGACCGCTGATGCGTTCACGTTGGCCGTGCTGGAGTGGCCGCAATGGAGCCCGCTCGCGATGAGCGGGGCGACGACCAGAAAGACGCCGCAGAGATCACCCAGATCAACGCGCCGCAATGGAGCCCGCTCGCGATGAGCGGGGCGACCCAAGGGCCCGGACGCGGGCAGGCTCCAGCCCTGCGGGCCGCAATGGAGCCCGCTCGCGATGAGCGGGGCGACCGGAACCGGCTCGCCGCCTGCGAGCTGGCCGGCGTGGCCGCAATGGAGCCCGCTCGCGATGAGCGGGGCGACCCGCCAGTCCACGATCTGGCCGGCCATGGTCTGCGAGCCGCAATGGAGCCCGCTCGCGATGAGCGGGGCGACCGGGCGGCTACCTCATCGGCGCGGTGGAACGCGAGTGCGCCGCAATGGAGCCCGCTCGCGATGAGCGGGGCGACTCGGTCCAGTGCGCCGGATGGTCCCGCATGATATGGCCGCAATGGAGCCCGCTCGCGATGAGCGGGGCGACGGCTCGCGAAATGCAAGCCGTGCGAGCTGCGGAGACCTGGCGCCTTGCGAGCGCCTAGCCACGGCACTTGCGACATCCAGATTCTCGGTGGAGTTTTCAAGTAACGATACCGGGCCTGAGCAGGGCGCGAGCACGCATGCGGAGACCTGTTTGCGCCTGGGCTCTCGCGTGATCAACTAGATGACAGTGGCGTCGGCTGCAGGCAGCGGTGCATGAGGGCCTATGAAGAGGAAGCGGGCTATGTCCTCGGGATTGCCGAGGTCTACCACCATGACGCTGTCCTCGGACGTCTTCATCCGTGTCTCCACGTCGCCGCGCATCAGGACGGCCTCGTGGTCGGATAGGTCACATATGAACACAGAGTATTGAATGCGATAGCCGTAGCCCTCCATGCAGGTCGCGATACTGTGGAGCCGCTTGTCGTCGCGGATGTCGTAGGCGACCAGGTACCGACGTCTGGCCATCGGGTTCTACCGGGTGACCAGCGGTTCGTAGCGTGGCAGCTCACCGTTTAAGCAGGCGGCGAGAACGCGGGACTGCAGCTCAACGGCGCGCCTGTAGCTGACCGTGTAGCCGAACAGCGGATGACGCATTTGCGTGGACATCCGCCGTTCCCAGGCGCGGATCACTGTCTTGCGCCCGTCGGGAGTGAGGTTGACCGCGCCCGCGCGTACCAGGAAGTCGGACGCGGCGATCTCCCTGTTGTTGATGAGCGTGATGGCTACCGAGTCGGCCAACAACGGCCGAAACTCCTCAGCAAGGTCAAGGGCGAGCGCCGGCCGGCCGAAGCGTGGTCGGTGGAGAATGCCGATGTACGGGTCGAACCCGACGGCGAGGCAGGAAGCTACGAGCTCCTTGACCAGCAGCCCATAGCAGAACGACAGCAGGCAGTTGACCGCGTCTGTCGGCGGACGACGGTTCCGGAGACCGGTGAAGTTCGGTCCGGGAAGGTCGCTGGCGCGCGAGGTCATGCGCGGAAACGCCTGGAAGTACAGCCGCGCCGCCGCGCCCTCAATTCCAAGAAGAGTTGCAGCACTGGGCGTTGACTCGGCTTGAGCCGCGAGGTCCGCGAGTTGAGCCACGGTGGCGGCCGCTGCGTCGCCGACGTTGCGACGAAGCAGGACGCGGCTGTTGCGGATCTTTCCGGCGATCATTCGTCGCGGTGCGGCCAGATCGCCACGGGCGGCGGCCGTTGCCTGGCGAATCCGCAGCATGACGTTCTTCGCGGGCAGTCCGGTCGTGAGGCCGAGTAACCAGCCGCCGTACGAGAAGTGGAACACATCAATGTCGCGCTCGAAGAGGGTACGCATCGCCTGCGCGGTCAGCTGAACGTTACCGTACGCGCTGACGTGGAGCACATCGATCAGGCGAATGCTGGCCAGCTCTTGGCGATTCTTGGAGACCACCAGCCGCCCGCCGTCCTGACCTATCACCGATCCGGGCTCGGTCACGTAGAGTGGCCGCGCGTCTGGATCGGAGGCGATCAGACGTCGAGCCGGTCTTTCACGGCGTCCGTTGAGGACGTTGGTCTCGTCGGGCAGGCAGATGCCGACCAGAGAACACCGAGAACACTTGGGACTGCTCTGCAGCGGTGGCGGTGGTCTCAGCTGCGCTGCGACGGTTCGGGCTTGGTCGAGCACGGAAAGCGTTCGGGCGATCAGCTCGTCGGTAGGTTCAACGACCACCCGCTGCCGGGTCTCGGCGTAGAAGACCTGGCCGTGGGGGCACTCGTATCCGTGCTCTCGAAGAAGGAGCACCTGGGCGCAGACTTGGACGGCATCGGCCTCCCACGGGGTGCCGTCGGCCTTCGGTCGACCTTTCTTTGTGTCCACCGGCACTACGCCCCGGGCGACCCCTTCGACCAGGTCGAGCTCGGCCGAGATTCCCAGCCGTTCGCTGGCCAGCTCCACGGATCGGGCCGCGGTCAACGTTCCTTCAGAGGGCAGCGGGGCGGCGCCGCCGCCGGAGTCGACCCTCCGGTGGCGGCGTAGCCCTTCAGCAACATCGGCGTTGGAGGCCCACAGCGAGTCCACCCACTCCAGAAAGAACAGCCGCGGACAGTACACGTACTCGTTGAGCATGCGGGCCGGTACGAGGTCCGGGACTACCGGATTCATGGCGCCGCTTCCTGGTCGGGCACAAAGATGCCGTACCCGAAGTGGCTGAGCTGGCCTAGGAGCAAGGGACCGGACATCTCCTCGGCAAAGGTCAGCCGCAGCCCGAGACCTCGCCGTGCCTGGTGCAGGCGCTCGTCCGCGCGGTAGCGGCGAAACTCCAGCGCCCACCGGTCCGACAACGACTCCTGCGGACTGATCCGGGCAACCGCCACGTCGGGGGCCTTGCCTCGATAGGCCAGTTCCTTCCGGACGTCGGCGGCGAGGTAGTCGTCCAGTGAGCCGCGTTTCGGATGCCGGACCGGAAGGTATGGCGTGAGGCTCCGCCACATGCGAGCCGGACCGTACAGCTCGGCGGCCACCTGCTTCACCGGTCCGACCGCCTGGAGCAGCAGGGTGGTCTTGGGGAAGCCCTTGATCTCGTACCCTTCGCTGTCGCCGCGACCGCCGCGCTGACCAGACGCTGCCCGGACGCCGACAATCGCAGCGACTTCGTCGGCGGTGAGTCTTGCAGGGACCCACACGACGAGCCCCACGACGGTTGCTCCGCGGTCCGCGCCGCTGGCGATCGGTACCCAGTGGGCGTGGCTATGGTTGGTTGCGGCACCCGCATGGCCAAACAGCTCGGATCGGCCACCGTCAAGCCTGCGGGTGACCTGGCGGTGCACCTCGTCAGCGAGGAGCACGCCATGGGTGGCCTTGAGCGGAGCCTGCGACACTACCGCGAACCGGATCGCGGTGACCTCTGACGTTTGGCGTCGTGGGGGCGGTACGTCGGCAGCATCGACGGACGTACGGGCATACGTCACCCATGTCGTGTCCAGTGGGACGGTCCGCCGCGCCCGGCGTACCTCCACTGTGGTCAGTTCCAGAACGGGGCGCCGGATCGGGCGTACCGGTGCCAGCAACCGTGCCGTTTCTGCGCCCACGGCGCCCGGGCGCCACCACGTCTCGTCGGGCTGCAGATCGGTGTCGAGCAGCCTGATCTCGCACACCGACTCGGCGCGGCCAAGATAGGGAACCAGCTCCGCCAGCTTCGCCAACACGCCACGCTGCTCGCCGGTCAGCTCGACATCCCAGCGGACAAGCAGATGGTCGCCGGCTGCGGAAAGCGACAGGTAGGAATCCAGGGTCAGGTCCGTGGCGCCGGTCTCGCCCGTCTTGTGATCGGTGTCGGGCAGGTAGTGACGGGTGTGCGCGGGCCGCGCCGGTGCCGTCCAGTACTGTGGCAGGCTTCCAAGCAGGTCGAGAAGCTCGTCGAGGGCTGGAGCCGGCAGCTGTGGCCACCGGGTGTACCACGTGGCGACCAAGGCACGAAGTAGTCGCCACGGCGAGGGCGGCCACTCTACGGCACCCTCGTTGACACTTCGGTCCCAGGCGGTGGCGTGATATCGGCCGAGCGGGAACCGGACGGCTAGGAGGACGCTCATGACTTCGACCGTCCTTCGGGGGACCAGGTGACCGTTGTGACCGGACCCAGCTCGGCCTTGCACTCACCGGCCAGGACGCCGATCCGCTTGGCTGCCTCGGCGACGTCCGGCCGGTCTCCCTGGACATCGACGACCTGTAGATCACAGGCGGTACGCAGGCGCAGCCCTTCGTCGAGCAGCGTGGCGACCTCGAAGTCGACCAACGCCTCCAGCAGGGCGGTACCGGCCTCGGACAGCCCATAGGAGTGCAGCTGTGCGCGATCGATGGAGAAGTACGCGACGATCCGGCCTGCGGTGTACTCGACCCGGTGGTGCGGCACGGTGCCGTAGCCTTCGGCGGTGCCGCGTCCCTGTTCCACTTCGTTGTGGACCACGTCGCGCTTGACCCCACCGCTGACCACTGGGCGTACGTCGTACGCCTCGATGAAGCTGGTCACCGCGCGGGCGATCTTCGGTTGCCACGGCCACGCCTTGCGGGCGAAGAACACCCCATGGACCAGCGACAGCGGATCCAGTGCGAAGCATGTCCGCGCTACGGCGCGATGGTCGAGCGGGCGCCCCTTGCGCAGGCCCAGGCGCTCGGCCAGCCATGCCTCGCCCTTGACACCGTCGAGCTTGCCCTCCATGACATATGCGGAGGCAAGCCGGTGCGCCTCAAGCCGGCTCGACGACAGGAACTCTCCCGCACTGTCGACCACCTTGACGTATGGCACGCCGGCAAGCTGCGGGACTTGGTCGGCCCGAGCCTCGTCCCAGGTCGTGGCCTCCAGCCTGTTGGCCATCGACTGCGCGGACTCCACGAGCAGCGCCCGTCCCTGGCCAGAATCGAACTCGGCCGCGCCGAGGTCGGGGAAGCCGGTCGGTTGGAACCGCTGCCCGACGATCGGACGAAGCTCCGCGACGAGCACGCTGCGCCTGGTGGTGGGTTCGACGGTCATGACATCTCCTCGGATTCGTTGGTCGGTTCGTTGTTGGCAGCAGGTGGGACAGCGAGATGGCGGCGAAGAACGCGTTGCGGTTGCTGGCATCGCGGCACCAGCGCCGCCGCGATGTAGATGCCGGCGTCGTCGGTAGCCGGTAGCTCGGGTGCGGCGGCGGCTTGCCATCCGGCTTGGCGGAGCCGCCGCACGGCGTCGTCATGTACGCCGCGGAGCTGACCGGCCTTCAGGCGGGCTGGCCAGTCCGGACCGAGGCCGAGGCGTGGCGAGCCGGATTCGCCACGCGTCGGCGCCAAGCCGTTGGCGAAAGGATGGAGGAGGCCGAGCAACGGTATGGGTCGTGCGGGCGGTCCCACATCGGCCCAGTGGTGCCGGACGCGTCCCCAGTCCAGGGCGAGACATGCCCGCAGCCACAGGTCGATGCGCGCGTCGTCCAGAGTCCCTGAAGTTGCGAAGGCGTGCGCGTCCGCGTCCGGCACTGACAGCTCGCTCCGGAACGTCAGTACCCCCAGTATCGCTCGTTCCCCGTTGCCGGACGCTTCGTCGGCGGCGGTCCGCGCCCGCCACGTCAACACGTCGGCAAGCACCGCACGCAAGGGTCGTATGCCCAAGCCGGCGACGAGCGGGGTCTCCCGCCACTCTGGCTTGGGCCTACCCGGGTCCACGGGCAGCAGGATCTGGCGCATGGTGCGGGCCGGCGACGCGCCGCCGATCGTCTTACATGAGGCGATGCCGGCAGCGATCCTCAGCTCGGGGGACTCCACAGACTGCAGCCAGTGCAGGAAGTCCTCAGCATGCGGGGGACGGCGCGCCTGAACCGCGGCACGAGCTCGGCCGCTGCGTCCCACCGCCATCTCCAGATCCGTCACGGCAGCGAGCAGGTGGCCTAGCGCCACCGGGCCTCCGTCGCGGGCGAAGGCGAGATGCGCGGCATCGAACCGGCGGATCTGCTGCGAGACCGCGGTGCTCGCCTCGCCACGCCGCGCCCACGAGACCCATTCCTCCAGGCGTGCGGCGAGCGCCACCTCGGGGCGGTTGGTGACAATGACCCGCTCGATCGGAACGGCGGCGAACGCCAAACCGTTGCGTTGATGCAGGCCGTACCGGGTGAACGCGGTGATACCGCGAGACACCCCCAAGGTACGCGTGGCTGCGTAGAACTCGACCGACCGCTGGGCCGGTCGGCCCCGCCACGAGGCCCGCGCCTCGGCGAAAAGCTGGCGAATCTCGGCCAGGGTAAAGGGCCTGCTCCACAACGGAGCCCACAGCTCGCCGCGCGAGGTCTCCCCGCGCGCTCCGCTCGCCGAACCCTCGGAGGAAGGCAACGACGTGAACGGCATCGCCGCCCGACCAACCCCGTGCTGATGACGCCGAACCGCGGTCGAGGCGAACAACAACGCACCCTCAACAAGCAGCACGAAGCACCACGGGTTGACCACCGAGTCGGACGCGCCGAAGGGAGAGGAGTTGGGCCCACCAGCCCCAGCCGGGTCGAACTGGCCGACTGCACCGGGGCTGAGGCGTTCGACCTGAGTCCCATCGAGCAGGTCCCGAGCCAGCGTTTGGCTGCGCCGTACCGACTCCGGCGCGGCGTCGAGCAGCTCCAGGAGACGTTGATGGAAGTTCGTTGAAAAATCGAGCCGCCCATCATTGCCACCGGTGCCCAGCAGCGGCGGAAACAACGTCTGGTCCCCGGCAAGCACGACCGCAGCATCGATCCAAGCCAGCACGGACTCCGGGCATCGGTTACGGAACTCTCGTACCGCACGCTCCTTGGTCCATCCAACATCCGACCTGAAAGTCGTACCGACGACACTGGCTGCGGCGTTCGCAGCGCGGAAGGCATCGAGTCTGGGCGAGGCGTTCGCGGCCAGCGATGCGAGGGCACTCTTGGGCGCCTTGTCTTTGGCGCCAAAGCCACTGCCCTCGTTCCATGGGCTCAAAACAGGAGTAGGTATGTACCGTTCGGCGAGCCAGATTGCTATATCGTCCACAATGGTCTTGACCACGAGACTGTTATCGGTCCACGCCGCAGTCAGGTCCGGATCGGCCTGCTCACCGAGAACCCGGATCAATCCTAAGCCAGCCAGGTATGACGCCAGCGGCTGAGGTCTGAGTCCGGTCAGATTGTGCTGGGTCATTGGCCCTCCTTCGAATCATGCGGCGCCTGGGCCGGATTCGCGCTGGCCCGCCAGTCGGCAACGCGTACCAGGGTCTCCAGGTAGGCGAGTACGAACGGGCCGTACCGGTCACGCAGCCCTAGCGCGGTACGCGTCCACGAGCGTTCTCCCCCGAGCCCGAACTGTTCAATGTCGACAGTCAGCTCGCCGCCGGCCTCACCAAGCAGGGCCGGAACGGTGACGACGCTGTCGCGTTTAAGACCGAGCAGCGTCTTCTCGTCGGTGTCGTCGGGCCCGCGTACCTGCAGCCGCAGCTTGCCGTGGTGCGCCAGTACCAGGTAGCGCACCAGATCCGGGTCGTCGATGCCGTCGAGCAGTCCTCGCAGCGGTCCGTCCAGCAGGAGCAGGGAAGCCAGCTCATGCCGGAAGCTCACCCCGCCGGCGAACACGAGCCGGCCTTCGCCCGCTGACTTGGCCCACGGCCGCCCGGCGGCGATGCGTTCGCGTTCATCGGGGCGGGCGAGGCTGCACAGAGCGTCCTGCCATATCTCGTGGCTCTTTCCGGCGTCGTGGGCGTACGCCGCGACAACGATGGCTTCCCGCACGCTCGGCGGCAACGCCGGATCGACAGCGTCAAGCAGGTGCCGGGCGGCATCGCGGACGTCGTCGCTGTGTCGCTGCAGGGTCACCCATTGACGTTGGGCGACACTCGCATCGTCCTGCCGGTAGGCATCCTCGGCACCGGAGGCCGGGTCGGCGCCGCGGGCGGGGTCCGGCAGTACTCCCAACCTGGGACAACCGGCCACCGGCGCGCTGATCCGCGGGTCGAAACCGGTCCGGAGGTCGTAACCGCCGTCCTTAGCTGCCATCACCAGCACCTCACCGGGTCGAGCTGGTGCCCGGTCGCTCACCTGCGACCACTGGCCCGCCGTCTGTTCGTACCGCCAGACCTTCTTGCTCTTCGCGAGCTTGCGTAGCTCCCCCAGCGGCACCCGACAGCGCAGTCTCGCCTCCGGCGGTTTGGCCTCCGCCGGAGGCCGACCGTTGTCGTCGGCGGGTGTCCACTCCGCCCAGCCAAGCTGTACATCCAGGTCATCGGCGTCGCGTACGTACGGGGCGATGTCGATGTCTGCGCCACTGAGGTCGGGTGCGGTGTCGAACAGCGTGAGCAGGTCAGGACGACGGATCACGCTGACCGGCGCGTCGGTGGTCGCCACGTCACGTGCCAGCATGTCCTCGCTGGTGATGGCCTCGCCCTCCAGAGCCGTCAACGCGGCTGCTGCCGCGGTGACGTCGGCCTTCTCATATGGTGCCGGTGTTGCCGGCGGAAGCCACCACAGTTGCGCGTTGACCACCTCGCCGGTTCGGTTGCACCGGCCCGCCCGCTGAACCACCGAAGGCCAGGGCGCCGCCTCGGTGATCAGTACCGACGCGTTGATATCCACGCCAGCCTCGACAACCTGGGTGGCGACCACGACATGGTCGACCTCGCCCGGCTCGTCTGTGAGGCGCCGGATCAGCGCCTCCCGCTCAACACCGCGGAAGCGTGAATGCAGCAGCGTCAGCTCGGCCGGCATGTCCCGCAAAGCGCTGTACACCTCGCGTGCGGTGTCCACCGTGTTGGCCACAACCAGGGTCAAGGTGCCCGGACGATGCTGCTCCCGAACCGCTGCGGCCAGGCTCCGGCGGTCGCCCGGTTCACCGTCCAGGCCACGGATGGTACGCCGCGCGTCCAGCCGGCGGGCCAGAGTGCCGATCCGCTCGTGCGGTTCTATCCTCAGCACATCCGACGTCGGCGGCATGGGATTGTCCACTGTGTCCAGCAGGACCGGCGAAACAGTTGCCGACATGCAGGTCAGCCCGAGCGGCTCCGCGGTCGCCCACGATCCTGCCCGGCTGGCATCGACGAAGGCGGCCAGCTGGCGCAGCGTCGTTGTCGACTCGGGGCATAGTTGAATCTCGTCGACCACCCAGTGCGCGCCATTTGTTACCAGAGCGAAGTCAATCGGGTACGTCGGCCGGGAAATGCCGTAGCCCCGGTTGAGGGCCTTGCTCACCAGCGAGTCAACCGTGCCCACCACGATCGTCGGCCGGTCCATGTCAAGCCGCCACCGCCGCTGGGTCATACCGGCGCCGCCCATGACGATGTGCAGCGGCACGTCGTCGGTCAGGCCCAGGTTGGCCAGCCACCGCTCAGCGGCACCGGCGACCTGCTCAACCAGCGTGCGCTGCGGCAACGCGAAGACCAGCCGGCGCGGGGTCGCAGTCGGGTCCGGCCCATGCAGACGCCGCCACAGCCAGGCCAAAATCACCCCGGTCTTGCCCGTGCCGGTCGGCGCCTGCAGCACCGGCGGCAGGCCATCAAGTGCCAGCCGCTGTTGGTACCCATACGGCGGATGCCCGGTCGCTTGAAGGAAGAACTCGTCAAAGGTCGGCATCACCGCTCCTCATCTGTGCTGGACCGTCACCAAGCTGCTCGCCGAAGCTCTATTTCGCCGCGGTCATCCCGCCAAGCACCCTCCGGGCATTTAGGTGGGTCAGGATTGACTGGTTGGCTTCCCAGCCGTCGGGGAACTTGACCGGAACGTTGAGGTGCACCGGCTCGGTCGACGGGTGGGCGTCCAGCAGTTCCTGGATTCCGGCCCGCGCAACCACGATGCACGCGTGCCGATGCCTCGAGGTCAGGACACAGAGCCGGCCCGCCTCAAGGTGGAACGCGGTCGCGTCCAGCCGCCCGGACAGCGGGTGGAGCACGATCGTCACGTCGTACTCGCGTCCCTGTAGCCGGTTGGCGGTATCTACGGTGATCCCCGCAGCCCGACCGGCCAGGATCGATCGGATGGCGGCCGCCTGGTCGCGATGCGCCGTACCGATCGCGATCCGAGCGGGGGTCACAGGTCTACCCTCCGGGGCGAGATCGGCGGATACGGCCACCGCGCCGCGCTCCAGCAGCCGCAGCGCCAGCTCGACGCAGGCGGCGGCTGCCTGATCGTCGGTGCGCGGCGCATGACGCGCCGGCAGCTCGTACAACGACCATCCAGTCTCGGTCGCCATCGTGAGCGCCCGATCGACCGCTGCGCCGCCGATCGCCGCGGTCTGCAGTAGCAGCTGCCGGTCGGCCGGAGTCGTGCCCGACGCGAACGGTGTGAACGGATAGAACGCCTCCGACACGACTGGCGCCGCTGTTGCCGGCAGCCGCCACGACACCGGCAGGTGGTGCTGGACGATGTCCGGGTTGTGACGCAGCAGGACCGAGACCGCACTCTGCATGGGATCCCAGGTCAGTCCAGTCCATCGGTTGGTTTCGATGGTGGAGAACGGGTCGAGCTGTCCGGGGTCGCCAACGAAGAGCGCCCGCTCGAATCGCGGTGCGATCCGCAGCAGCATGTCCGAGCGCATCTGGTAGGCCTCGTCGATGATCGCCCACGGCCACTGGCCGTCCGCCGTGTACGCCCATTTCGCTGCGGTCCCGACGAGTATGGCCGCCGAAGACATGTCCGCGGCCGATGACCGGATCAGCACGGTCGGGTGCTCGGCGACGCGAGGCGAGAGGACATGGTCGGTGGGGGACAGTCGACCGACCAACTGTGGACCGGCCATTGCCAGCCTGCACACCAGGTCGTCGACTTGCTCGTTCGTCTGGGCGACGACCATGACCTGCCGCCCCTCGGCAGCAAGCGCCAGCGCCGCACGCACGACGAGGGTGGACTTTCCGGCACCGGGTGGCGAGTCGACCACCACCCCTGGCCGCGCCCCGCTGCGAAGGCTGGTCAGGACGGCGACCATGACGCGCTCAGCGTCGTGGCCTGCCGAGCCTACGGACGTGCCGCCTTTCCCAGCGAGCGCCTTCATGCCCACGCCTCCACGGCATCGTCATCAGTAGGCAGATAGACCGGTGGGGGCCCACCGTGCGTCCACGGCGTTTCCTCAACGCTGGGGAACGGCGGCAGGCGCCCGGAATCCCTTGCGAGGGTGCTGTAACACAGGCGTTCTGCCAGCTCGGGCACTGACCCCGGCGCCGGGGTCAGTGACCGCCCCATTCCGCCGGCGAGCTCCAGCCGCACCTCGATTGTGGGTCCCAGGTAGGAGATATCGAGGATGCGCGCTTCCTGCTTCGGCCGGGAGGCGGTTCGCACCACGACACCCTGCTCCAGCCGGAGCCGGTCGGATGTCGAGACGACGACGTGCGGGCGGAGCTTTCGACGCGGGCCGGAAGTGTCCAGCCGGGTCGCATCGCGACGTACCACGAACCCAGCGAACGCCTCACCGCCGAGCCGGAACTCCGCCATCGCCAGCTCGTCGTCGAAGGCGCGGTCCACAATCAACTCGTCCTGTTCACGTTCCAGATAGCCGAGCCGGCGGGCAGCCGCCACCGCCTGGTCCGTTCGCCCCTGTGGCAGGCCGCCATCTCGCCAGTACTCCATCCGGTCGGTGAACTCGCGGCGGTCCTGCAACCATCGCCTCGACACCGACTGAGCTGCGGGCAGGGCCTGAAGCAGCGAGACTCCGAGCCACATCAGCCGCCACGTAAGTTCCAGCTGCCCGTGCAAGGCGGTTCCCAGCGCCGCAGCCGCGCGGGCCCGCCCGGCATCGTCGACCGCATGGTCGTACGAGCGAATCAATGGTGCGAGCACCTCGTTGTCGAAGGTCGGATCAGTCGCCGGTCCAGCCGGCGGACAGCGCACCGGGTCTTCCGCCAGAGCCGCGGCCTCAGGCCCGGACAGTCCGGGAGGTGGGTCGATCCATCCGACCAACGCGGCGAGATTCGCGTCTTCCAACGTGCTCTGCCCAGTTGCCCAATTGGCGGCAAGCACTGAGGTCATCGCAAGCATCGCCGACGAGCCGGGATGCTCGTTCCGCTCCGCGAAGTACGTGAGCCACCGCCCGAGCAACGGCACCGATGGCTCAACCGCGTACTCCCCCTCGGTGCGCCGTAGCCGAGTTGACCGACCCAGCAGCCGCGTGAACGCCACGGCCGACGGGTTCGCCACGAGCAGCTGCGGCGCGTCGGTGGCAACGTTGCGGCCATTGACGAGCTCTGTGGACGCAGCGAAGCAGTCCACGTAGTCCAAGACCACCGAAGCAAGCGAGGCCGCGAAGGCGAAGCGCAGATCCCGGTTGCGCGGCTGCGGCACCACCAACAACCGAGGTGAGGATGCTTGCGAGCCAACCAGGCAGGCTAGTGGCGCGTTCGCCTCACCGGCCAGGCACAACGGCACGAAGACCAGCGGCCGATCGCTCACGTGCGCATGCCGCCGGGCGGCTATCGGCACCGCCCGGCCAGTCTCAAATGCGAGGGCCCGGGCCAGCGAGGTGAGCGTGCTCATGCGACACCTCCAAAGCACTCCTCCCGCAACGACCACGCCCGGCGTAGCAACGACGCCGCGTCCTCCTGCTCCGGCGATGACGGCAAGGTGCCTCTAGTGTTGTGTCTCGCAAATAGCATTACATATGTGTAGTATGTAGTCATGGGACGTGCCGCTGACGCGCTGGAGGTATCCGACGGGCAACGCGAGGTACTGGACGCTTTGGCCCGGTCGCAGACGTTGCCGTTTCG